>Ga0209066_10007558_pt1 | contig 10746 bp, 9 predicted proteins | sample All_14_2_FD_187198 | JGI IMG/M metagenome (GOLD analysis project Ga0209066, IMG submission 187198) | Freshwater microbial communities in response to fracking from Pennsylvania, USA - Allegheny Zone_MetaG_DW_15 (SPAdes) (version 2) ... | reverse complement strand
TGACTCCCGAGAGCGATCTTGTTGATGTCCCGGATCTTGCCCGGTGCCGGGGTCTCGGTGAAGGGCACGATCTCGTCGCCGGTGGAGATGATGCCGACCGTCACCGTCCGGGTGACGGTCACCTCATGGACGCCGAGGCCGGCGAGCAGGCCGAGGTCCTGCGGCCGCAGCAGCTGTCCCGCCGGCAGAGCGAGCTGGCCCACGGCGATGTCCTCGCCGCGGCCGAGGGTATTGACGCCCGGTCCGACCCCCTTGACCACCTCGACCATCGTGTCGTCGACCGGCACCGTATGCTCGAGCATGACAACCGCATCGGCGCCATCGGGCAGCAGGCCGCCGGTCGGGATGCGGAGACAGGACCCCGCCGTCACTGTGCCGGCAGGGGCCTCGCCCATGCCGATCTCGCCGGTGATCTGCAGGTAGCCGGGCATCGATTCGCTTGCCCCGAAGGTGTCGGCGGCCCGGACGGCAAAGCCGTCCATCGTCGACCGGGCATGGGCGGGGAGGTCCTCGGGGGCGAAGACCGGCGCCGCCAGGACGCGGTCGAGGGCCTCAACCAGCGGGATGGTTTGCTGGTCGGGGATATGGGAGCGGAGACGGTCAAGGAGAACCTGCCTGGCCTCGTCGACCGGTATCAGCCCGGATCGGCCCAGCATGTCGCGGGTGGTATCAGTCATTGGCCGCCTCTCTGACGATCAGGGCGATGGCGTTCTCCTGGTCGAGCCAGGTGGGCACTGTGTCGGCGGTGATGGGCCGGCCGTCGAGGACGATGTGTCTGAGGCCGGCGGCAAGGGTCGGGTGGGTGGCGCAGAAGACCCGCAGCACGGCGGCGTTGAGGCGGATGCCCGCGGCCAGCAGGGCCGGGCCGCAGTCCCTGGCGATGCTGTTGAAGAGCTTGAGAGTGATGGTAATGTTGCCCTGGTGATGGTGATCCCGCCTTTCCGTCACCGTGGTGCGGAGCGCGGCATGGAAACTGTTGCGGCGCAGGATGGCCCCGGCCAGGCCCGGCATTGCGGCAGACAGGGCAAGAACCGGATGATCGCCCTCGAGCGGGGTTTCGAGATCGTCGATGGCCGTGCCGTTGAGAAAGATCGTCTGGATCTCGTTGACGATATACTCATGGTGGAAACCGGGCAGGGAATCGAGAAAGGCGCCAAGGGGCATGCCGGCCCGGGCCTCGACCAGAACGCCCCCCTGGAGCACGGTGGTGTAGAGCGGGATATCCTCGGGGTTGACATGCAACTCGAGGCGGGGGGAGGTGGAAGCGCTGTTCATAATCACCTGGGGCAGATATAAGCCGGTTGCAGGTTTCTCCGCTATGGCGTACCCTGCAATATGGTCGCGGAGTTCCTGCGATTATTGACATTTTATAAAGTATATCATAAAAAGCTCCTGAAATACATATGAAAATATGGCAGTCGTCTCCAAAGACTACCGTAAAAGGAGGAAGAATGACAGATCTAGCCTTGCAGTCACTTCCCGGCTATTCCGCCTTGCCGGGACCGGTGGTGGCCGTCATCATGGACGGCATCGGACTTGGACCGCAGGATGAGAGCAACGGAGTCCATGTTGCCTATACCCCCACCCTCGATCGCCTGTTCCAGGAAAAGCTGATGTTCCGTCTCAAGGCCCACGGCAAGGCCGTCGGCCTCCCCTCCGACGGCGACATGGGCAACTCCGAGGTCGGCCACAACGCCCTCGGGGCCGGCCGGGTTTTCGCCCAGGGGGCAAAGCTGGTCAATGCGGCCATCGCCGGCGGAACGATCTTTGCCGGTCGGACCTGGAACGAGGTGATGGAACGGGCGGGGAAGGGCGGCACGGTCCATTTCATCGGGATGGTCTCGGACGGCAATGTCCACAGTCATATCGACCAGTTGTACGCTCTGCTCGACCGCTGTGCCGCCGACAGGGTCAAACGGGTGCGGGTCCATGCCCTGATCGATGGCCGCGATGTCGGCGAGAAGAGCGCCCTTGACTACATTGTGCCGTTGGAGCAGCGGCTGGCGGCGCTTTCCGGCGGTGAACTCGATTATCGGATCGCCTCCGGCGGCGGCCGGATGGTCACCACGATGGACCGCTACAACGCCAACTGGCAGGTGGTGGAAAACGGCTGGAAGGCCCATGTCCTCGGGCAAGGGCGCCGCTTCGCCTCCGCCGCCGAAGCGGTGAACACCTACTATTGCGAGGACCCGGCGATGACCGACCAGTACATGGCCAGTTTCGTGGTTGCCGAGGGCGGGATGCCGGTCGGGACGATCGAGGATGGCGATGCGGTGATCTTCTTCAATTTCCGCGGCGACCGGGCGATCGAGATCTCCCGGGCCTTCGAGGAGGACGAGTTCACCGCCTTCGACCGGGTGCGCCGGCCCGACGTGCTCTACGCCGGGATGATGCAGTACGACGGCGACGCCCTGATCCCGAAGAAATACCTGGTCGAGCCGCCGGCCATCGACCGGACCCTCGGCGAATATCTCTGCGCCGCCGGCGTCACCTCCTATGCCATCTCCGAGACCCAGAAATTCGGTCATGTCACCTACTTCTGGAACGGCAACAAGTCGGGCTATATCGATGAGAAGTTGGAGACCTATGACGAGGTGCCCTCGGACCGCATCACCTTCGACCTCAAACCGTGGATGAAGGCGGGTGAAATCACCGACCGGGTGCTTACGGCCGTCGCCGGTGGTCGCTACAGGTTCATCCGTCTCAACCTCGCCAACGGCGATATGGTCGGTCATACCGGGATCCCGCTGTCGATCCGCATTGCCGTCGAGACCGTCGACCTCTGCCTCAAGCGGATCCTCGCCGCGGTCGAGAAGGCCGGCGGCATCGCCCTGGTAACCGCCGATCACGGCAACGCCGACTGCATGTGGACCGAAAAGAAGGGCAAACGGGCGGCGATGGTCGCCCACACCCTCAATCCCGTCCCCTGCATCATCGTCGATTACAGCGGCCGTAATGGGTTTGTGGCCAGTGGCTGCGCCGATCCCGGCCTGGCGAACGTGGCGGCCACCATCTGCAACCTGCTCGGCTACCGGGCGCCGGAGATCTACGATCCATCGCTGATCCGGCTGCAACCGTGACACCTGCCGCTTACCATCAACCCAACAGGGCCCCCATGACAGATATCATCAGCAGGTCGGAGCAGAAACGCCGCCTGAAGCGGATCGAGGATACCGCCGCCGAACTGGCGGACCTCAGCAACAACGACCTCAAGTCGTTCCCCGGCAGTGACGAGATCAAACAGGAGATTATCTCCATCCGTGATCTCAAGGGCGGGGCCCGCAAACGGCAGATCAAGCATCTGGCCAAGATCATGCGTCAGGAATCGCTCGATGCGGTGTATGACTTTCTCGAACAGAGGAAGGGCTCGCAGCAGAAGATCATCCAGCTGCAGCGCGAGGCGGAACACCTGCGGGATGCGATCATCAATGAGGCGATCGCCGATTATGAGATGTGCCGCCAGCAGCAACGCGACTGGGAGCCGGGCTGGCCCAGCCCGGTGATCGAGGCGACGCTGCGCCAGTATCCCGGCTTCGACGAGGAGGGGGCGCGCAACGCCGCCCACCAGTACGTGCGCAGCCGCAACCGCACCTACTACAAGGAGTTGTTCCGGATCGCCAAGGCGGCCCTGGAGCAGGAGGAGATCCGCCGGAGGATGGCATGAACCGAAGGCTGGCGCTCTTCCTCAGCCTGATCGTCATCCTGGGCGGCTACACGGCCTACACCCGGTACCGGCAGCAGGCTCAGGTGCCGCCGGCGACGACGGAGCGGCAGGAACGGGCCGATGCCCTGCTCGGCCGCGCCTTCGCCGACAGGCTGAGCAATGTGCAGGTCGAGGGGCGGGGGGTGGTGGAAAAGATCCTGCCCGACGACCGCGACGGCAGCCGCCACCAGCGCTTCGTCCTGCGGCTGGCCTCGGGCCAGACCCTGCTGGTCGCCCACAATATCGACCTGGCGCCACGGCTCGAAGAGCTTGAGCGCGGCGATGAAGTCGGCTTCGCCGGCGAGTACGAGTGGAATCCCCAGGGCGGGGTCCTCCATTGGACCCACCACGATCCCGCGGGCAAGCACCCGGCCGGCTGGCTCCGGCATGACGGCCGGACCTATCGATAAATCACTGCCCGGGACCCGGCCGTACAGTTCTCTCCCCTCCTCGTTGCCACCGGGTGCCATTCCTTGGTTTTTGTCTCCTACAGCCCGAGATCCTGGTTGATGATCACCACCTTGATCCGGCCCCTGGGGTACGATTTTTCGGTGATCGACCAGACATTGCAGATCCGGTCGGGGCTGCGGCAATCGCTACAGCGGCCGGTTTGGATGCAGGGCGTCCTCCAGCCGGGGTGGCGGATGGCGTTGAGCGGGGCGGCGTAAGCTTTGATCCGATGCATCGCCGCTTCGACGTCGGCGACGATCTTGTTGCGGCCGATGGTGATGACGACGTGGCGGGGGCCGAAGACGATGGCGGCGACCCGATTGCCGACCATGTCGAGATTAACCAGCTGGCCTGATTCGGTCAGAGCGTTGCACCCGGTGAAGAACACATCGACGAGCAGGGCCTGGCGCCGCCGCTCGATGAGCTTCTCCCGGGGGACCCCGGGCTCGAAGGTCCGGATGATCCGCAGACTGTCGTCTTTCCCCAATTCTTCCAGGACCCCGGTAGCGTGCAGGGTCATCGAGTCGCCCCAGGAAACGCTGCGGGTGGCGATCCCCGGCAGGATGTCATCGACGATCACCCGCTTGGCATCTGCGGGATCTTCCGCCACATACACCTCGAAATTGTTCTTTGCCAACGCCGCCCGGCAGCGTTCGATCCGTTTGGTCCAGTACGTCTGCAGGGGGTCGGTCATGGTGGAGTCCCTAGCGGGGAGGGGTGATGCATTGCCGGCGGGTGATAGCGTCGGAACCGGCGAAGCATGGGCAGCGGGAAGCGGATCGGCCGACCGGCGGCAATCAGTAGCGCCGGGCGGTGGAGAAGGCCCTGTCCCAGTAGGCCAGCTCCAGGGATGAGACGGTCACCCCCTTGGTCGCCGAGGCATGGACGAACCAGCCGTCATCGAAATAGATGCCGACATGTTTCTTGAACCAGCCGGTGCGGAAGAAGACCAGGTCGCCCGGGCGGAGGTCGTCGCGTCGCACGGCCCGGCCGTGGTTCAGCTGGTCCTCGGTCGAGCGCCCGGGGTTGAGATTGAAGAGCTGGCTGTAGGTGAGCTGGATAAATCCGGAACAATCGACGCCGGCCGGTGACATCCCCCCGGCCCGGTAGGGTGTTCCCTGCCACTTTTGGTAATGGGCCCGCAGGGCCTGCTTGACCCGGCCGCTGTCGGCCAGGGCGGCCCCGCCGGCACCGCGGTAGACCACCTCTTTGTGGCCGCACGAGGCGAGCAGCAGGGCGAGGAGCAGTGGGAGAAGGAGACGGATCATGAACTTGTGGTCCTCGCCAGCAGTACTGGCCGGCATCTGTATTCTCTTCCGCACCAGTCAACTTCCAGTGACCGGTCGATCGGTCTGCCCGGGTTGTTTATGCCGTTGATCATAGAGGACAAATGAGATAAATACAAGACTGTCCTGCAGCGTCACGGGAAAAAATGGCGGTGGCGGCAGGACCGGCAACCCTTCGAGTTCGCAGTCGAATCAAGAGTGGATAACGACTGTGCAGGAGTGGTCATCCGGCCGCCCGATACGATACCACGGAGCGCAGGCACGTGGATCTGTTCACGTATGGGGCGTTGATGCTCCCGGACATCATGGCGAAGGTGGCCGGCTGCCGGCCGGCCGCGGCCCCGGCAACCCTGGCCGGCTATCGGCGCACCCTGGTGCGGGACGAAGATTACCCCGGCATCGCCGAGGATGAACGGGACGAGGTGGCGGGCTCCTCTATCTCGACGTGCCGGATGAGGCGGTCCGCCGTCTCGATGCCTTCTAGGGCGAGATGTATGACCGGCGGGAGGTGGTGGTCACGTTCGAAGGTGGGGTTGCCAGGCCGGTCATGACCTATGTCTTCCGGCCCGAATTCCGGCACCTGCCGACCGATGTCCCATGGGGCTATGACCAGTTTCTCGTTTCCGGCAGGCAACGGTTCGAGGGCGGCTGCTTCGGGTTCGGCGAACGGGCGGAATGATCCGGACTTCGTATCACTGCATCGGCGGCAGCGAGCTCGGACCACAACATTCCTCCCTTATCTATTTCCCTCTTGCGGCCATCACGGAAGGTCGTCTGGAGAGATCGGAAAATAACTTGCTATTGCCTGACAAAGACGATAGCGTTTTCCATATCATCGGCTGTTTGCAGACCGCCACCTCCGAGTGGCAATATTTCAGGACGGATGGATCTGCACAACGCCGGGCGTCCCCGAGGGATGTCGACAGCGGTGGGCGGCTGCCGCGTTGTCGCCCTGAACAGCCGTTCCGCAGCACAGTGACAACCGAAAAGTACGACTGCAGTCAATCATAGTTTCTGGGGAGGAGCTATGAGCATTGGCGCACGGGTATTACTGGTTCCGTTGTTGGTTGGGGTCTGCATCCATTGCTTCAATTCTGGCGCCGGGGCCGGCGAGCGCTGCCGGGAGCCGGCCGGCCGTCTCGTTTCCGTTCAGGGGCAGGTTCAGGTCCAGAGTAGCGCACAGGGACCGTGGGCCGCGGCCCGGATTGACGATTATCTCTGCCCCGACGACAGCCTCAGGGTCGGTGACCGCGGCCGGGCGGCGGTGGCCCTGGCCAATCAATCCATCCTCCGGATCGACCGGAACAGTACCCTGTCCCTTGGTCCGGCACTGACCGGAAAATCCAGCCTGCTCAGGCTCCTGCAGGGAGTCCTCCATATCTTCAGCCACCGTCCCAATGCTCTCAACATCGAAACGCCCTATGTGAGTGGGGCGGTCGAAGGCACGGAGTTTGTCGTGCGGGCCGAAGCGGAGAAGACGGTCATCATCGTTTTCGAGGGCAGGGTCAGGGCCGTCAACGGTCTGGGGCAACTGGAGGTGGCCAGCGGTCAGGCGATCGTGGCCGAGTGGGGGATGGCGCCGCACTATGTGACCGTCGTCCGGCCCCGGGACGCCGTCCAGTGGACACTGTATTACCCGGTCATCATCGATTTACCCGGCGGCAGGGAGCTTCAGGGCGAGACTGACCCTCTGCTGCAGGCGGTCGATCACCTTGCCGTCGGCCGGGTTGCCGAGGCCCGCGTCCTGATCGCCGATATCCTGGAGAAAAATCCCGCCAGCAGTGAGGCCTATGCCCTGCAGGCGATCATCGAGGTGGTCCAGAACAACCAGGAACAGGCCAGGCGCCTGGCCTCGAAGGCGATCGCGCTCGATCCGCGGTCCGCCGCCGCCGCACTGGCCATGTCGTACGTCCAGCAGGCCGGTTTCGACATTCCCGGCGCCCTGGCGACCCTTGCCAAGGCCCACGCATCCAACCCCGACAGCGTCGAGGTCCTGGCCCGTCTCGCCGAACTCCGGCTCTCGGTCGGTGAACTGGACAAGGCCGAACGATCGGCGCGGCAGGCCGTCGCCCTCAATCCCGAGATCAGCCGGTCCCAGATCGTCCTCGGTTTTGCCTGCCTGACCCGGATCGAGACCGGCAAGGCGAAGGAGGCGTTCCGCAAGGCCATTGCCCTCGATCCGGCCCAGCCCCTGGCCCGTCTCGGTCTGGGACTGGCGCTGATCCGGGAAGGCGAGCTGGAGGCGGGACGGGGGGAAATCGAGATTGCCGCCGCCCTCGATCCCGGCAACGCCCTGATCCGCAGCTATCTCGGCAAGGCCTATGACGAGGAGAAGCGGGACCGCCAGGCCCGGCGGCAGTACGAAATCGCCAGGACCCTCGACCCGGCCGACCCCACTCCCTGGTTCTACGACGCCCTGCGCAAACGGAGTCTCAACCGGCCGGTGGCGGCCCTGCACGATCTGCAGAGGTCGATTGCACTCAACGACAACCGCGCCGTCTACCGCTCAAGACTGCTGCTCGACGAGGATCTGGCCACCCGCAGCGCCGGCCTCGGCCGGATTTACAATGACCTCGGTTTCCAGCAGCTGGCCCTGGTCGAGGGCTGGAAGTCGCTGAACACCGATCCGGCGAATTACTCGGCCCACCGCTTTCTCGCCGACTCCTATGGGGCCCTGCCGCGCCATCAGATCGCCAGGGTCAGCGAGCTCCTGCAATCGCAGCTGCTCCAGCCGCTCAGTATCACCCCCGTGCAGCCGCAACTGGCGGAAAGCAGCCTGTTCATCCAGGAGGGCGCCGGACCGGCCGATGCCTCGTTCAACGAGTACACACCGCTCTTTGTCCGTAACAGGCCGGCGCTGCAGACAAGCGGTGTGACTGGCGGCAACGGGACCATCGGCGATGAAGTGGTCCAGTCCGGGGTCTGGAACCGATTGTCCTACAGCCTGGGCCAATTTCATTATCAGAGTGATGGCTTCCGGCAAAACAACGACCAGGATCAGGATATCCAGAACGCCTATATCCAGTACAGCGTTACCACCGCCACCAGTGTCCTCGCCGAAATCCGCAATGGAAAACGGGAAACAGGCGATCTTGAAATGCTGTTCGATCCCCGGTGGTATTCAGGCGATCAGCGACAGGAGGACGAAAGAAAAACCGGGCGCGTCGGGTTGCATCAAAGCCTCTCGCCGGTCTCGGAATTGCTCGGCGTGGTAACGGTTCAGGACCTGGAAGAGAGTTTTGCGACGGGGTTTGATGGGCAGGTGCTGAATTTTTCCGAGCAGATTGACGGTTATCTCGCCGAAATGCAGCATCAGTACCGTCTCTCGGTTTTCGACGTTACCAGTGGAATAGGTCTGTACAATGGCGACTCCAGTCAGAATATCGAAATGACATCCGACCCGTCCCTGCCATCGCAATCCATCCCCGGGAATTCCATCGATATCAGGCATGCCAATGGCTATCTCTACTCGCAGATCGAGCTGGTGAAGAATATCAACCTCTCCATCGGCATGAGCTATGACGATTTTGACAATGAACGATCGGCAAAGGATCAGGCCAACCCGAAGCTTGGCCTCGTCTTCAGCCCGTTGCCGCGGACGACGTTGCGGGCTGCCGCCTTCCGGGTGTTGACCAGGACCCTGATTGCCGACCAGACCATCGAGCCGACCCAGGTCGCCGGCTTCAATCAGTTGTATGACGATGCGGCAGGCGTTGACAACCGGATCTACGGCGGTGCCGTCGATCAGGTCTTTTCCGACACGATGTTCGGCGGGATAGAATACACCGCCCGCCGCCAGGATGTCCCTTACGAGCAATGGGATGCGCAGAACCTGGCGGCGGAGTCGAAATTGCTCGAAACCGACTGGCAGGAAGACCTGGCCCGTCTCTATCTGTACTGGACGCCATGCACATGGCTGTCGACCAGCGTCGAATATTTCCTGGAAGATTTTGACCGCGGCGACGAGTTTTTCGGGACGGAGAATTTCCAGACACTGGAAACCCACCGACTCCGGCTGGGAGGGAGTTTTTTTCACGGATCGGGGCTGTTTTTGCGTCTGTATGCCACCTATGCCGACCAGCAGGGTGATTTCTTCGATCCCCTGACTCGTGCGGCGATGCAGGACGACGACCAGTTCTGGGTGGTCGACTGCGGCCTCGGCTATCGCCTGCCGAAACGTCGCGGCGTTGTTGCGCTGGAGGCAAGAAATCTGTTTGACCAGGAGATCAGATTTCAGGACACCGATCCCGGCAATCCCCGGATCGCTCCTGAGCAGCTGCTGCTTCTCAGGGTCACGCTGTTGTTCTAAGAATTGCTCTGTCGAGGAATTACAGGCAGGGCCGGTCAGGGAATGAGCGGATTGTTCTCGCCGTGACGATTCCATACGCCGGGAAGGGGGGTGCATTGATGGAAAGACGTTTTCGTCTTTGTATTCCCGGTGAAACTTCAGATGAATCCTTTATGTGTCCAGGGAGGTGGCGAGATGGCGAAAGAGAGTTTTAAGGTTGAGTTGATTTTTGATGATGTGACGGGAGATCTGGTCGACGTTGTCGCTCTCGACGGAGTGAGTTCTCAACACGGCAGCAAAGTCGAGATAGGCAAGTTGTCGGGGGCGAGTCTGCACAAAGCGACGAATCATTCGATACTGTTCGCCTGGGGCAGTCCGGGTTGCATTGTCTTCAGGACCAGCACCGGGTATAAGCAGATCTGCAATTGATCCCTGTGGTCGGGCTGCTGATCGGGAACCGGTCTGCAGCCCTGATCCGTCATTTGCTCACCTGGATGATCCCTTGCCAATCCGCCGCCGGCGGCCGCTCGAGGTAGGATCTGCTCAGTTGCAGGTAGAACCGCGACGGGCCGTCGTCGCCAAGCAGGGCGAGGCAGTGCCGGAAACCATCGATCGCCGGGGTCCATTGCCGTTGTTGAAAATCGTTCAGTGCCCGGGGGAAGACCTGCGATACCATCGCCTGCCGCGGCCCGTCTCCTTCTCCGGCCGTCACCACCTCGTGGATCGTAATCGGCCGGGACTTGCCTTCAAACAGGAACATACCCAGTTTCCGGGTAGCAATTCCGGTGACTCCTTCAACGGCTGCCTCGGAGGCGAGGACCCGGGTGCCCAGCAGCTTGTTCAGTCCTTCGATCCGTGAAGCGGTATTGACGATATCGCCGATCGGGGCGTATTCGAAATGACCCGCCGCCCCGATATTGCCCATGAGCAGATAGCCGTAATGGAGGCCGATCCGGGTCGGTAGCGGGGTGTCCGGATGCTGGCGGTCGAAGTCGTCGATCGCCGTGATCACTTGTAAG
>Ga0209066_10007557_pt1 | contig 10746 bp, 15 predicted proteins | sample All_14_2_FD_187198 | JGI IMG/M metagenome (GOLD analysis project Ga0209066, IMG submission 187198) | Freshwater microbial communities in response to fracking from Pennsylvania, USA - Allegheny Zone_MetaG_DW_15 (SPAdes) (version 2) ... | reverse complement strand
TCTCGAATGCATTATTGACTGGGCGATTGTCCGTGGTTATCGCACGGGGTCGAACCCTGCGAAATGGAAAGGCTGTCTGGATAAGCTGCTCCCTGCCCCAAACAAAGTCGCCAAGACGGCGCATCACAAGGCGCTACCCTACCAAGATGCACCGGCCTTCATGGCAACACTTAAAGTCCATGACGGCATTGGAGCACGTGCCCTTGAGTTCGCTATCCTCACGGCTGCCCGATCCGGCGAGGTCCGTGGTGCTACTTGGGCAGAGTTCGACTTAGACAATGCGCTATGGGTCATCCCTGCTGATCGGATGAAGGCAAGCAAGGAACACCGCGTTCCTCTATCCGATGCGGCCATGAGTATTCTCCGGGCGCTGGAAGCAACTGCCTTCTGTGAATATGCATTCCCAAGCTCACATAAGCCGAAATCGGCTAATGCCAAAGGCAAGCCCCTATCTGACATGACGCTATCCGCAGTCTTACGCCGGATGAACGTCAATGCAGTACCCCACGGGTTTCGATCTACCTTCCGCGACTGGTGCGCAGAAACGACCGACTACCCGAATGAAGTTGCAGAAATGGCACTTGCCCATGCGGTAGGCAACAAAGTGGAAGCGGCTTATCGACGTGGTGACCTATTCGATAAACGGAAGTGCCTGATGCAAGACTGGGCCAAGTACTTGACCAACATCCGAGGAAAAGATGGCGGGCATGAGTAAACACGCCCGCCAAAGATTGCGACGTTATCGGATTATCGAGCCCACAACCTCGCGAACGGCTCTTATTTATGGGTACCACAAGCAAAATTAAAACGCGCCTTGGACAACCACTGGCGATGAACGCCAACACATTCACAATCTCATGAAAATGAAGCCATCACTCAAAAACTCTTGCCCAGATAGTCAGTGATCTATATTGGGTTTTACTGATAGCACATGATGCCTGTAGAGATCATTTGTCGCCTGCAGGCTGCACATTGACCACTATAGGCATCAATTTGGCATTCGCGCAGAAACGTACTCATGACTTATGAGATAGGGCCACTATTTTTTGCCCCATAACAGGAGTAAGTACATGAAAACGAATAATCTGCATCAAGCATCAACACCGCTACCGGCCTACATCCGTATCACCGAACTCAAACAAGTCGTGCCATTTTCATCGGCAACGATCTGGCGCAAGGTTAAAAATGGGAGCTTCGTAAAGCCCAAAAAGCTCTCCGACCGTATCACCGCCTGGGACCGCGCTGAAGTCTACGCATGGCTCGAGTCGAAGGAGGCCGCATAATGGACGATGATTCAATCTCAATCTGTGAGTATAACGAGCCCCCATTCACGTCCGAAGGCTACACCTTCTACTCACCAGAGGACCATATTGATCGCCCTAAAATGCAGTGGTTGATCGACGGGGTTTTACCTAGGACTGGGCTGGCGTGCGTCTTTGGCTCGCCAGGCTCAGGCAAATCTTTCCTCATCCTTGATATGGCGGCCAAAGTGGCCTTGGGGCATGACTGGTTTGGCCGTAAAACCACCCCATGTTCCGTGCTGTATATCGCCCTAGAGGGGAAGCACGGCTTCTATGGCCGCATCAAAGCGTGGGAAGCACACAATCAAACCGAAATACCGTCCTTTGTTCGGTTTATGTACGATAGCTTCGATATCACAAATGGCGAGGCCATCGGCAAATTGGTGGTTGCCATTCGAGAATGCGATGAAGACATCAAGCTTGTCATCATTGACACACTCAACCGTGCATCTCCGGGCTGCGACGAGAACTCATCAAAGGATATGGGTGAAATTATTAGAGGCGCATCGGTTTTACAGTCCCAAATCAACGGCCTTGTATTGCTTGTCCACCATGACGGCAAAGATGCCACTCGTGGGCTTCGTGGCCATTCGAGTCTATTAGGTGCCCTTGATACTGCTCTGAAGATCACGGTTGATGGCAACCTTCGTCAATGGTGCTTAGCAAAGCAGAAGGATGGACAGGACGGAATCCAGCACAACTTCAAGCTGGCGGAGGCCGCCTATGAGACAGCCGATGGAAATACCGTAACCTCCCTAGCCATAAACCCCGAGGGCACTACATCTATCGCAGAAAAGCCGCGCAAACCACTCGGTAAAAATCAGGCCACTGTACTGGCCAGCATTCGGGTAGTGCTTACTGGTTACAAGCTTGAGGGTTTGCCCGCCCAAATCTTGTTTGAGGATGCAGTCAAAGCGCTTCAGGACAAACTGCCGGATGTTGACATCAAACATCGCTCTACGCGGACTCGCGATGCCCTGCAAAGCTTGTGTACACAGGGTTATCTGCTACTGGACGATACCCAGAACTTATCCTTGGCTGAGGCCTAATCCACAAGGGTGATGGCTGAAATCTCAGACATCACCTTTTGTTCCATGATTCCTTAAATTTCTCCTTCGTCATGCCACGGGCCGTCGGATGAATACAACAAGTTATCACGGCTCTCTTGGCAACATCCCCAGCATGCTTACCAAAAGCGATAATTTCCAAATCCGGCTTAATTTCTCGTAACAACCTGATTACAGCCTTTATGAACCCCTCCCAACCATCGAGGCGATTTTTGAGAGACCTGTCTTTTGAGAAGGTTAAGGCTGCATTTATCAGGAGGACGCCCTTTTTAATAGACCATGCCAGAAGGTCATTTTCATGTTCCTTGGGGAATAGCCCGTCCTTCTCCAGAAGAATATCAAGGCTTTGAGATTTTGAGCCTGGCGGCACCAGAAACGCAACGCCTGTAGCGAGAGACTCGTCTGGATACGGATCTTGCCCGATTACAAGGCACTTAACCTGACCGGGCTCCAGAAGCTCGAATGCCCTAAAGAAGCGGTGATTACCTTTCTCATCTTTTGTGGGCACAAGGTCTGCACTATCCGGCCCGAACCTGGATGGGAAGAGCCCCTTGAGCTTTTCTTCACCACCAAGCGCTTTCAGCCAGGGATTCAACCCTTTTGTCTTGCTAAACAGTTCAAACCACTTCTGCTGATTTTGATTGGCCATTTGCTCACCCCCTGCGAATTACGCTTGGTAACTTGTACCATATATGCGGGTGTGGGGTTCATTGTATAGCCATATAAACTGTGCATGGATGCTAAATATTTTCTGCCTGTGGCTTTTGCGGTGACGCTCAGCCATAACCGTCACGCCAAGCGTTTCTCCCAAGAAAATCTAGCGAAACAGGCGGGAATCAGTCGGGCGCAGATTGGGAAGCTAGAAAACGCCTCGGCTAACCCCAGCGTAGAAACGATGCTTAAGTTAAGCAAGGCACTAAGCTTGAACTTAGAACGATTTGGCAGCCAACTTCAGGCCAACTACGACAATGTATGCACGGTATTGGATGGACGCTTCGCAGAGACCGGAGCAAACGCGTTACATCTTTACACCAAGCTCAACAACGACCCACTTAGGAAAATTTAGACAATGACCCAACTCGCTGAATGTAACGTAACCCACAACAAAATCCCACTTATCGATGGGGCCTTTGTAGCCAAAAAAGACGGTAGTTGGTATTTCGTAACTATCGAAGAAGCAAATTCAATCTCCGACTACGGTTTTCCATGCAAGCGCATCTTCAGCTCACCTGAGGCAAGCATTAGCTGGGTTGCCCACCTTACGACGAAGCCATGGTTCAATCCCGAGAAGTTCGCTAAATTCATGCACGATTTCGCCCACAAGAATGGGATAGCCCAATTTTTCTGACCTATACACCCTAAAGCGGGGGCCGGACAACCAAACCTTTCGTACCCAATATGCGGGTGCGTAAATGCCGGTGGCTAGGCACAGTTTGGTCATGCACAACGCTGAACACCTGTTAAACGCACTTGGGGATGAACTGCGATTCCGTAGAAAGGGGCTTGGAATATCCCAAGAGGAGTTAGCCCATCGTGCTGGCGTCAATCGAACGTATGTAGCCAAGTTAGAGCTGGCGAAGAACCAGCCCACGCTCCAGATACTTTACAAGCTGGCGTTTGCCCTAGATGTCGATTTATCGCAGTTCGTGCGGTCGCTGCTAGATCGCGCAGAGCGTATATCCAAGACTCCCGTTTAACCCGGTCCCCTTAGGGTGTGTCACCGGGTCGGGTAAGCGGAATAGCCTGTAGCAGCTCCTCACGATCTGGCTCATGAACACTTATTACCGCACAGTTCCGATATATGCCAAGCCATTTAGCCGGGACGAAGGAAGTGATTAGCCAGTCGCCGAAGGCCTCAAACTGGTGGCCGCGCCAGTAAGCATCAAGGCTAGGGTACAGAGCCCGTCCCTCTGGCTGGCAGGAGTCACAGAACACCGCCCCATCCTTCATCACTGGGGACGACATGTCCAAGCACAGTAGGTAATCGACAAACTGACCCTCTAAACTTACTGCAACAGAGATTTCAGCTGGCGAGACGGATATAGAAAGGCAATCTGAATAGCCCAGAAAACGGAGTAACAGCTTATCGCGTTGTCGTCCTGTGATTACCAATCGCACTCCCAACCTATCCTGATTCTCATTAAGCCATCGCTTGAATGCTCTATGGAACAAAGGTGCAGACTGGTGGAGATGATCCCGCTTAGGATATGGGCTTCTATATAGCGATTGCCAATGATGCAGCCCCTCCCTGCTTCGCTTTAATCTTAATCGTTTCCGCATGATTCATCCCCTACCATTCGATGCTTCATGTACCCCCTGACTGCATCCCAAGCCATCTTTTCCGCTTCTGATCGTGAGTGCCCACCCAAGTACTCATAGATAGCCGCTCGCTCATGAAAGTACTCTCTGGCGTCTTCATCCAGAGCAGCTAAGTCATTAGGATTGAGACTCAAATCAATCCTCTATTGCCAGTAGGGCTTGGTAATTCCGAAGTAACTGGATTGCCTTAACCAAACCATGATGTGGCTCATCTACCAACGGGATTCCGAGACGCACAGACACAAGGTCCATATCATTCTCTTCAGATGGCCATCGACGTCTGGACTCCTTGCAAACAACGATAACGGAAGCTGCCAGATCATCTAAGTTAGGCAACCCCAATGCTTCAAGCTCTTGATTAAGCGCCTGTACGCAAAACCGTTCATTCCATACGACTAACTGAGCGTTACTAATAAAAGCGATAACCTCAGCTGTAATATCTGAAAACTTGGGTAGTCCATTAACAAAGTCGGTAGTAAGGCCATGGTAGTAAGCTGCACCATCACTCACTTCCATGCCCGGATCTACACAGGCGTGGTACGTCCTTGTAATGCGCCCTTCGATAACTTCCAGCATGGCTATCTCAACAATCCGGTTTTCCTCAACAGGAATTCCAGTCGTCTCTAGCATTAACACCACCTGTCGCCCATCTGGGCGAAGCGCCCGTTCCTTACCTGATAACCACTCCACCAGCTGATCATCTTCGACATAGAACAAGTCGTTGCCCACACCATGCTCCGCACTCAGATTCATCAATAACTGACCTAACCGAAGATCGGTTCCCTCCTGTACCCAGACCCGACGTATAGCTTCCAGTAGCTTAGGAATACGATCTGGGTCTCGCTCTCCCCCAGAAAACACACCCTCGACCCGCTTAGCAGCTCTGGCAATGTCATCAACCGATAGTGCAGGCTCTCCCGCCCGGTCCACCCCCTTTAAGGGAATCGGGCGAACCGGGTCGATTCGGACAATAGCCCCGGAACTTAATCTGGTAACAAGACCTTCACTAAATCCTTCCAGTGCGTCTGGCCGTACATCACTAGCAATCACAACTTGCTTCTTGTCCCGAACGAGGGCATCAATCAGGCTAGCCAACTCCTCCTGTGACCTTGACTTGTCCTTCAGCAACTGCACGTCATCTAACAGCAACAGGTCTAATGCTCTAAGCCTCGACCGGAAGTTCTCAAAGGACTTCTTCCGATAAGCGGTCGTCACGCTGACACAATAATCCTCTGTGCTTATGTAACCAACTGTCATACTAGGGTTCACTTCGCGAACCGCGTTTCCTATTGCATGCAGGAGGTGCGTTTTCCCGGATGCTGATCGGCCACAGATAAACAGTGGGTTGCAGGCATGGCCCAACATCGCCACAGCATTTCTACTGGCGGATAAGGCTGCTCTATTGCCGCTAGCGCTAACAAAGGTATCGAAGGTTAATGCTTCTATCAGCCCAGAATGTTGATGATTCACGATGGTTCTCGCTAAGACGTAATGATTGTCGATAAATACTCAGTCAGTAATCAGCATCAAGCTCAGGATCGGCAAGTCTGTAGTAACAATGGGCACACCCAGCACAAACTCCCCTGTAATACCCTCAAACCCTTTGATCAGCTCATTGACCACACCGACGCTACTGCTAAAGAACTTGGCTTCAGGCAAATACAAGCAAGCAATAATTGCCTTCACCCCACCTTGTAGTGGTTCAACCAGATCTCTGATAAGCGGCTCAAAGATCACATCCTGACCCATTGCTATTGAAGTCAATGCACCATTGCTACCGGCAGCAAGCAAGGAGCAAACATCCTCCCAATCAACACCGATCAAACCTGGCGCAAACGAGATACCTACCAGAAGATGAAATACCGAAGCAGAGGGTGATTCCAATGCATTACCATGGGCCGTTACAGCCAAATCTATGCGTTGTCCTTGTATACGAACAACATCATTAGCTATCAGCGTCAGGGAAATATCTACCTTATCCCGACCGTTGATTGAGATAGCTCCTGAGATATTCGGCAGTTCCGACTTCTCAAGACCTGCTACCCCAACCCAGATTAACGGAGCCGGATAGGTCTCTCGTGACGGCATGTATTCAATTCTCATGGGTCTTACCTTCACCAAAACTAGCATCAGTATCTACGGTCGATTGCCTAGTAAGGCTGATGTCATTGCACCAAAGCCCCTTATAAACTCGAACCACGACCTGATCGCCGTCCTTGGCATCACTCACAAACTTGCACCCGTGGGCATGCAACCGCTTATTGATCCAATGTGGCTCCCCGTACACAGACAAGTTGATGTCCACAATGATGACTTCCTCATTGGCATATCTCTGGATGGCCTGATATTCCAAGCTAGGCGTAACGATTTCGCAGTTAGTCCTCTCATCGGTAAAGGCACAGTTGGATGAAACGATGCCGCCTAAAGCCAAGGCTCCAGCAACCTTTACAGTGCTGTAGAGAAGCCCTATTTCTGCAATGCCAGTCATCTCTCCACTCGTTTCTCTAAACGTCCTATTAAAATCATTGCTGCTCTACAGAATGCTCACCAGCAGCATCAAAAGCCTTGCCGTGCCAACCAAATCGGCCAAACAGATAGTTTGGTTATGGACGAATCGTCTATTGCTCGGCTGCCAATTTGCCCATTCTGTCCATCCGCCGTTTCCATCTGCCCCAGTCTCGCTCCTCGGATTCAAAGCGAACCACGTTTTCGTCCAGGTACACGCATACGGCCCTCTTGCATGGCGTTCTCGATAAAACTTCAAGCACTTGCTGAGCATGAGCTTTGACACCATCAAATCCCGTAAGCCTTAGATTTAGGCGAAAACCAATATGCCCCGACAAAATAGCGAGTGCAGTTGGGGTTAATGCCTGAAACGGCAATTCCAGATAAAACTCATTGGGGTGTTTCGCCAAAATACGTGCGTTATCGACCGATAAAGTTGGCAGTTGCAGATCAATCAAGTAATTGCAGGACTGCTCAAAATTGTAGGACTGGTCAATGAATACCTCTATGGCCTCTGGGCTGGGTTCTGTTTGTAGCCCGATATGTAAGACATCTCCTATCGAACGACTCAGACGCCTTGCCTCGGATACCTCCAAGACCTCAAGCTTTGGCAGATACAGGTAGTTGCAATTGATCCTAGCTATCTTTCCAGCAACCTCTGGCTCAATGGACTTAAAGTTGGCCTGGAATGATTGAAATTTCTGCTTCCAATCAACGAGCATCTGCATCGCCTCTGGAGTGCAATAGTCGTAATCAAGCCCAACATCCTGAGTAACTTCGATATTGCCCTTGTAATTTCTATATTCATGCGTAGCCACATGCCAACCACGACCAATGATTTGCCTAGCGATGTCAGGGGTGAGTATGTTCATTCCAGTCCCGCCGTTGACTCTGACCCAATATCACACCCATCAAGTTGTTCCTCGCGAGTAACTCCTATATAGAGCCGCTCATTTCCAGAGTGAATCAACTGAACACGTTTGTATGGCAGGCTAGATAGAATTTCTAGCGTCTCATCTGCGCTTATTTCGCCGCCTCCAAGATTTGGGAGCGCAAGTTGGAAAAGGTACCCCTCATACTTCGCCAAAATAGCCGTAGCACTCCGTGTTAGTGATTGAAACGGTAGCTCCAGATATAGCTCATGGGTATAGGACGCCAAAACGCTTGCATTCTCATCTGATAGCGTTTGCAACAATATCTGTAGCGGCCTTTCGTGAGATGGGTTCATCAATCCCTGAATTACTTCCGGGTCCGGCTCAGCCTCAATCCCGACCATCAAAATATATTCCGTCGAATGACTCAACCACCTAGCTTCTGTCACCCCTAAAAGCTCAAGTCGAGGGAGGGACAAATAGTTGCAATCAATTTGAGAGATCTTCTCAGCAACATCAACATCAATGAGCTTAAAGCTCGCCTGAACGCAGTCGAATTTATGCTTCCAATCAACGAGCATCTGCATCGCTTCAGGGAGGCAATAGTCGTAATCTAGGGAAAGGCTCTGTTCTATAGTGGTTTTGCCTTCAACTTCCATACCGTCGTATGTATCGATATGCAAGCCGTGATCAATGACTTGCCTAGCAATTTCTGGGGTAAACACACGCATCATAATTACCCAGCAAACATGCTGTAGGCGCTGTAAACAATGAACGCCCAAGCCCATACAAAGCCAATAATTCGCAGTACAGTTTTAATCAGTTGCCACATCATTCACTCCATGCAATCAAGGCAATCACAACAACCACTACGGAAAAGATGACGTAGTAGAGAAACGCTCTAGCCGCAAACTTAGTTGCCTTCGCAGGCTCATTTGCAAACCAAATCACGAACAGGTACTTCAACCATTTATTCATACTTGCCTACATGTAAGATGTCTGATTAAATTTTTACATGACAGACAACCTGTCCGCAGATTCACACACTCACCCCTCCGAAACCCTTGTCGTATAAGGCTATCTTTCCGAGCCCCCTTCATTGTTGGGCTCCAGAGACACACCCCTCTGAAAACCATACCCGACAAGGGGTTTACAACCCATCACAATTGCAAAAATGGCCGCATCTCTCACTAATCAGCTTGTCGTAGCCCTATCTTCCAGAGCCCTGTTTGACTTCGAAGCAGAGAACAAAGTATTTGAGGACGGTGATGACTCGGCCTACATGGCACTGCAACTATCCCGCTTAGACGAAATCGCCAATCCGGGCTGTGCATTTCCTCTGGTAAAGAAGCTACTCGCGCTCAACACACCAGAGGAGCAACGAGTAGAGGTTGTCATCGTTTCCCGTAATGACCCTGTATCTGGCCTACGGATATTCCGGTCAGCAGAGCACCATGAACTGAATCTGACCAGAGGGGTCTTTACCCGTGGAAGCCCCGCCTACCGTTATCTCAAGCCGCTTGGAGCCAAGCTGTTTCTGTCTGCCCACGAGCATGACGTCAGAGCAGCCTTGGAAGCAGGATTCCCAGCCGCCCGTGTATTCGCTCAATCGATGACCGAAGCAGACAAGCACCCCAACGAAATACGAATTGCCTTCGATGGTGACGCAGTACTGTTCTCAGATGAGGCGGAACGTGTATTCAAGAAGGACGGATTACCCGCATTTACGGCACATGAACGTAGCAAAGCACTTCAGCCGTTACCTCCAGGGCCGTTTAAGCCCCTACTGGATGCAATCCATAAGCTACAGCAGGAAACCGCTCAGAACAGCCCTATTCGTATTAGAACGGCATTAGTGACCGCTAGAAGCGCCCCCGCTCACGAAAGAGCCATACGAACACTTATGCAGTGGAATATCAGCATCGACGAGGCTATGTTCCTCGGCGGTCTGGAAAAAGGACCATTCCTGAAGGGGTTCGAGCCTGACTTCTTCTTCGATGACCAGACTGGACATTGCGAATCAGCAACACAGGCGGGTCCAGTTGGGCATGTCATTAGTGGCATTGCTAATCAGTCAGAATAACAAGACCACTAAAACTTATGACTGGTAAAGGATTCAGGCGGTCAATAGCGTCAAAGCCAGCAATCAAGGGGGCTCGCAAGAAGCCCCAGTAAACACAGGGCTTCCAGAGGTAATGCACTGCAAAGATTAGCTACAACCCTCAAGATGCTAATTTACATTCTGTCCTATCAACGACAGAAAGGTGAAACATGTACGATATTTACGAGAGTGCCCAAAACGACCAGTGGCGATTCTCCCTGGGCAAAGGCGGCTCTAACCCATTGCTTGTGATTGGCCTAAACCCAAGCACCGCCACGCAGGAGAAATCAGACACCACCGTAGCTAAGGTTGAACGCGTTGCTAAATCCAACGGTTACGATGGCTTCGTTATGCTCAACCTGTACCCGGTCAGAGCCACCGACTATCAGGAACTTCCCCATGTCGCTAACCAAGCTGCCTATCGCCAGAATCTGGAAGCAATCGAAGCCATAGTGGCGGCAGAGAAACAAGCGGCTATCTGGGCTGCATGGGGTGAAAGCATCAAAGCCAGGTGCTACTTTACTGAGGCCATCCGGGAGCTGTCTGCACGACTTGTCGCATACAACCCAACTTATCTGCAC
>Ga0209066_10007556_pt1 | contig 10746 bp, 14 predicted proteins | sample All_14_2_FD_187198 | JGI IMG/M metagenome (GOLD analysis project Ga0209066, IMG submission 187198) | Freshwater microbial communities in response to fracking from Pennsylvania, USA - Allegheny Zone_MetaG_DW_15 (SPAdes) (version 2) ... | reverse complement strand
CGACGCGGGGAAACCGCGCATGCCGACCAGCTCGAGCGGCTTGTCCAGCATCCAGGGCGAGGGCCGCAGGCTGGCGGTGATGACCCCCTGCCCGCCCGGCTTCAGCTGCACGTGGCCGCCGGGCGACGCGCCTTTCTGGCCGTGGTTCTTGACGCTCAGGCTGACCGTGAGCGGACGCTCGGCGGTGTTGCTGACCGCGACCTGCAGCGTGCCGTATTCGGCCAGGTCGCACTCGCCGGACTTGAAGAACACGGTGACGCCCGGCCATTCATACTGCGTGCCGGTCGTGACGAGAAGCGCGTTCTGCGCGCCCCGGGCGACCTCGCTGTCGGCGTGTTTGCGCGCCTCGCACAGCTCCGACGGCCAGAGCGTCAGCGTCTGGGCGAAGGCGGGGGCCGCGCACAAAAGGACGATGAAGAGCGGTGTGACGATGCCTGTTTTCATGGGCGTACTGTACAAAAAACCGGTCCGCTCCGCCACCTCTTCTGCGGGCGTGACCGCGCTTCGGCGGCGGGGCAGCGGTACGACGAAACGTAATCTCAGCCGGTTCCCTCACGACTTCATGTTCCAACTCTCAGACGAAGAAGCGGCGGGTTTGATCTTCCAATCTGGAATATCAAAGCAGCGCGGCGGACGTCGCCGCTCGTTGCACTACGCCTTCACCGAGCAAGGCGTAGCGATGCTTTCCAGCGTGTTGCGCAGCGAACGTGCGGTGCAGGTCAATGTCGCGATCATGCGCGCCTTCGTGGGGCTTCGCCGGATGCTGAGCGCCAACGAGGCCCTGTCCCGCAAACTGGGCGAACTGGAGCGGCGTCTCGAAGGCCACGATCAGGCCATCCGTTCGCTCTTTGACGCGATCCGCCAACTCATGGCGCCACCCGCCAAGCCGCACAAGCAGATCGGCTTTCATGTCAAAGAAGCGCGCGTGCCCTACCGCGTGAAAAGGAGGCGCCCATGATAACGCTGCATATTCGCAAGGAAGCGGCCGGTTACGCCCTCGGCATGAACTTCCGCAATCCCCAAGGCCGCCGCGAGATGCTCTGGCCGCAGGATCTGGACGAGATCGCAATCAACGGCCAGACGGCGTACGGCTGCCGGATCGCCGATGTCGGCAGGAAGCACGTATGAATCCATACTACATGACCGCTGAGTTACAGGAAGAGAACCGTGGCCTCCGTGCTGCGAATAGCAAAGCAAGCGCATTGCTGGCGGACGTCGCCGGCAGACTGCGCGCCATCCTCAAGGACGAGACAATCATGGAGGAAACCCCGGTTGAGGCATCGACCGCCATGGAACTGGCGCTCGAAACCATTGACACGGCTATCGCGAAACTGAAGGCGGTCATACCGCCGGAAAAGCGGTCGGCACCTCCGCCCAGCGGCCCCACCCGTCAGCAGGGGCAGTTCCTCGCCTTCATCCGCGAGTACATGATGCGGAACTCGGCCGGGGTCGCGCCCACCCATGCGGACTTCCAGCGGTTCTTCAACCTGACGGCACCGTCTGTCAACTCGATGCTCATCCGCCTCGAACAGTGGGGTTTCATCCGGCGAATTCCCCACCAGAACCGTGCCATCGAACTGACCGTCCGTCCGGACTGGATTCCGCCTCTCGGCCGGCCTTTCAGTTTGTGGCACTGACCCTCGTTGCATGGCCGTTCTTTCGCCCGTCGGTTTTCGTTGTGTCGGTTTTCGTTGTTGACACAGTAACCGTACAGATGTACGGTAATGGTAACCATGAACGGTCAGAGTCCATTGACACCCCGCCAGAAGGAGGTCTTGACGTACATCCAAGACGAGACCGATAAGCGCCAGCGTCCGCCGACGGTGCGGGAAATCTGCGCCCGCCTGAAGGTCTCGTCGCCGGGGACGGTTCACGATCATCTCACCGCACTGGAGAAAGCCGGGTGGATCAGGCGCGGCGTCGGCCAGGCCCGCTCGGTCCGCCTGATCAGGCCTCTGGGCGGCGTGCCCCTCGCCGGCGAGGTCGTGGCCGGCGTTCCCGTTCATGCCGACGAACAACAGGCGGCGTTTGTGCTCTTGAGCGAGGTGTTCGGGGGAGGGGAGCTTTTTGTTGTCAGGGTTCGAGGCGACAGCATGAAGGACTGCGACATCCATGACGGCGACCATGCGGTTGTCCGAAAACAGGACGAGGTCGAAAGCGGTGAAATCGCCTTGGCGGTGCTGAACGACGAGCAGACGGTCAAGAGGGTCATTAAGACGAGCGAGGGGATTTGCCTGCAGCCGGCGAACCCCGATTTCCGGCCGATCAAGGTCCATGCAGAGGCCGGCGACTTCCATGTGGCCGGCAAGGTGATCGGGATACTGCGGAAAGTGAGAAGTCATTGACGACTTCGGACGTTTCTGCGACAGTGCAATGACGGTTCTTGGACGGAAGACTGACGAATGACAGCGACGCAACAATTTCTTGCCGGTGCCTATACGGACCTGGGGTTCAGGGACGGCGCTCTGATGACGCCGTCTGAGCCTCTTTCACAGCACACCGTCGCCGACTGGATGGAGCGCGGCGAGTGGCTCACCCTGGCGAAGTCCTTGGACATCGACAGGATCTTCTTCGTCGACAACAACCCCGTTGTGGTCTTCGCACGTTCGGACAACCCCGACCCCGAAGTTCTGCGTCGGCTTTACAACCGCATCTGGTGCATGGCACGCCCCCGCTTTCTGTTTCTGGCCACGCCCGGCGAACTCGCCGTGTACGATCTGGCCAGACCGCCGGTACGCCCCGGCAAGTCACTTAACGAGGAAGACCGTCGGCTAGAACTTGTCCGTAGCGCGGCCGAGGTTCAATCCAAACTGGCGGCATACAGCAGGGAAAGTGTCGAGTCAGGCCAGGTCTTTGCCGACAAACGGATCGAAGCGGCGACATGCCGTGCGGATGGAGCGCTCATCCGGGATCTTGGCGAGGTCCGTCGTATGTTGTTGGACGCGCAACTCCCTGACCGATTTGCGCATGCGCTCATCGGCCGGTCCATCTTCATCCGATATCTCGAAGATCGAAAGGTGCTGATCCCGGCCTATTTTGAAGACGTGGCCAAGGCTGATCCGACCTGGCAAAGGATGCTGGAGGCGAAGACAGATGAGGCGTGGAGCGGGAGCGACGGCTCCCGTTTGCTCTACCCCAGAGTCCTCCGGAGCAAGTCGTTCACTTATGCCCTATTTCGCAAGTTGGCCGCGGATTTCAACGGAGATATGTTTCCGTACAGTGTGGAAGAAGAACGTGCCGTGACCGCGACGCAGTTGAAGGATCTGAGCGGGTTCCTGCTGGGCGATCCTCGTCACGACAGCCTGTTCTTTTTCGCCTATCGGTTTGATGTCATCCCGATCGAGCTTATCAGCGCCATCTATGAGGAGTTCTACAACGCGGAACAAGAGCGGGGAAAAACGAATGGCTCCCACTACACGCCGCCGGAACTGGTCGAGTTCGTCCTTTCCCAGACGCTGACGGAAGCGCGGTTGGCGCAAAGTCCTCGTATCCTTGATCCCGCGTGCGGTTCCGGGATATTCCTCGTTGAGGCCTTTCGCCGCGTCGTTCGCTATCGAAACTGGAAGCAAGGCCGGAGACTCAACCAGCAGGAGTTGCGGAAGATCCTTCGAGAACAAATCATCGGGATCGACATCAACGAAGCTGCCGTCCGCGTGGCCGCGTTCAGTCTCTACCTCGCGTTTCTGAGTTACCAGAACCCGCGCGAAATTAACGAGAACCGGAAACTTCCGAATCTAAAATACGATAATGCGGCACCGAACGACGGCTCGAAGGAACGCTACGATGTCCTTCTGGTGTCGAACGCTTTTGCGGTGTCGGCGCAGGGAACAGACGTTTCGTCCAAGTTCGCGAGTGGTTGCGCCGACGTCGTTGTCGGTAATCCGCCCTGGGGAACGGCCAAGCGCGAGGACGCCAAAGGGGTCGAGGCCTGCGACGTTGCCATGGAATGGTGTCGCAACCGGAAGATGCCGATCGGCGACAGGGAATTGTCGCAGGCGTTCATCCATCTGTCCTTAGAGCAACTCAGAGATGGAGGGGTCGCCGGGCTCTTGGTTTCGTCCGGCATCTTCTTCAAGCAGCAAGAGAAGAGTCAGGCTTTTCGTACCGCATGGCTGTCGAAGAGCAAGCTGCTGCACGTAACCAACTTCTCCCACCTGCGGCACCTCTTCTTCAAGGGTGGAGGACGTTTCGCTGAGGCATGCGCTCCTTTTGCCTCCGTCCTCTTTGAGAAAACGCCGTTCAGTGACGCGGAGCACCGCTTCGAATACTGGTCTCCAAAACTCACGGCTGCCGCCGAACGACTACAGGCCGTGGTTTTGCAGAAGACGGACATGCGTTTGCTCGGTCAGGCGGAAGTCATGCGTGACGACCGTCTCTGGAAGGTCTACTGGTGGGGTAGCCATCGGGATGCCAACTTCATTCGCGGTCTTGCCAGGTGGCCTTCCATCATTCATGCGTCAGACCGAGAGGGCAACATAGTCGTAGCAACCGGTAGCGGTATAAAAGTGGGCGGAGGGACAGGGTGTTGTGCGGAATGGCTTAAGAATGCACTAGAATTTCCTGCCGAGGCAATCACGAGATATGGTGATCTAGAGGCAAACGTTCTTGTAGGAGCCCCTTCAAAGGTGGCTCGTCCGAGAGAACTTAGCCTTTTTGAGGGATCAAGACTTATCTTCAAACAGTGTCCTATGACTGTGGGCACGAATCCAGGCCAGATTATCGCTCGGCTTGAATCGACGTCTTTTATTGTTCGTCATTCTGTCTATTCACTCAAGTTGCGCGCCCCAGATACATGGCAAGGAGAGGTGCTTCTTGGTATTCTGTGGTCTTCTCTTGCCCGGTACTACTTCTTCCTGACAGCAAGTTCCTGGGGCACGTGGTACGACAAGATTGGTCTTGATGAACTCCGAGCATTGCCAATTAGAATTCCCGATGACGCAGGGCTTCGTGGCCGTATCGTCTCAATAGTGAACAAGCTTCGCCATTGGCAGCCTCAGGAGCAGACGCTTTTCACAAATGGTCTTTCCAAGGATGAAATCGCAAAGCAGCAGAAGGCTATGGAGAGCGAATTGGACGAGGCTGTCTTCGATCTTTATGAACTGATGCCGGCGGAAAGGGATCTCGTACATGACATGTGTACGTATGGCATCGACCTGTTTTACAACGCGCAGAAGAGCCTTGCCGTGAAAGCCGTCGATTTCTCCCAATGGCCACACTGTTGCGGCACGGTTCGCGAGATACCGAAGGAAGCGAACGGTTTGTCGCCGTACTTGCGCGGATTTCTCGATTCGTGGAACCAGCAACTTGCCCCGGAAGGCGAGTTCAACTGGCGTGTCGTGCGGCCGACCGACCGAACGTTCCTTCTCGCGGTCTGTTTCACTACCCAAGTTCGCGGTGCCAAGCCAACTCCGCCGGAACCCGGCGCCGACGCAGCTTGGAACGAAGTCCTCGCACGTATTGACGAGATCGCCCTCACGCCATACGGTAGTCGGCGGATCTTCATTGACGGATTGATCCGCAGCGTATCGGAGCGCCAGATCACCATCATCAAACGCGACGAGCGCCGACTGTGGACGGCAAGCGCCGGACGTGAGGACGCGGAAGCCACACTCCATCAGGCGATCCGGATGCAGGAGCTTCGCCGCCCATGAGTACCCCCCGTGCACCCACCATATTCGACAAGGATCTATGGGTACCGGGTGAAGAGCGTGTGCTTGACCTCTGCACTCGTTCGCTGCGTAAGCTGTGCGATTGCCCAAACGTGAGTACGGCGACAGAGCCCGAGATTAACCGCAAACTGTTCCTGTGCATGACACAGGCCAACCGTGACCTCCTAGCCATTGGCAGGGGTTTTGATCATCTTCCTCAACCGGAAGCCGCAAACCTGCCGGATCCCAGCGATGAACGACGTGCCGACTGGGAACGCAAGATACCAGACTTCCAATGGCAGATCATCGACCATTTGGCACCGGCTCGCGAAAGCGTACGGAGCTACGTGATCGAATGCAAACGCCTTGGGTCTCCTCCTCGTCGCGACTGGATACTGAACAAGGAATACGTCGCGAACGGCATGTGTCGGTTTGCGAACGAGTCCCACCGGTACGGGCACCGGTGCCCTTCTGGCGCGATGATCGGCTACATGCAATCCATGTCATTCCAGAGCATATTGTCGGAGGTCAATAAACACGCTCGCACATGTGCCGTGGGCGAACTGGCACCGATACCGGGAGCGTCTTGCGACGACACGGTGAAACGCCTCCAATCTCTCCTATGTCGCGCCTTCCCGGTCTCTCCCTTCCATCTGCGACACCTGTGGGTAGACCTTCGCAGTGAAGAGCCGGGCTGAAGGATGAGCGAATGAAGCGGAACGACTTCGAATGTCGGCCGTGCGGACACTGCTGCATCAACGTGAGCGGTGCGTTCTCGACCTGCGCGACGGAGGCGGATATCCGGCGCTGGGAGGCGGCGGGGCGGGTTGACGCTGCCCGCAGTCGAAGGAGGAATCATGTCGTTTCAGATGTTCCATGAGATATGCCCGGAAATCGGGTTCCGCGAGACCCGGAGCGTGACGCTCCCGGCTGACTCCGGCCACGGTCTGCCGGCTGATGCTTACGCCTTCCTTGAGATGTACTGCGCCGATGCGGGCTGTGATTGCCGCACACACTGTTCCGCGGGAAGATCGATGGTCAAAAAAGCGAGGGTTCGGAGAACGGGTTTTGCTAAGGTATGAGGAGCTGAGATGAAGCACAAGAAGCAAAGGAATACGGGAACGCATAGAACACAAAGACCTGAACATGAAGGCGAGTGTGGCACGGGGGCGAGGACGCCCCTGCTCCCGTGAGAGGCCACCAAATCGCAGATGCGCCCGTGATCCGTTTGGTGATTGATTATGGGTTGATATGTGTGCCGGAATTGGTACACTATTGATGCCATAAGAGGAGGAAGCCGGATGAAATTCATGTCTGCCAGAGAGTTTCGTGTGAACACAGGAACGATGCGCCGTAACTTGGACCGTGACGAGGAAGTCGTGCTCACGGCCAACGGTCGCCCCTTTGCAATCATTTCCGCGGTTCGTCCCGAATGCTTCGACAAAGAGTTGCGGGCGATCCGCGGGGCGCGGGCAAAGGTCGCGCTGGAACGGGTGCGCGAGAGCGCGGCTCTGGCCGGTACGGCCGATATGCCCATGGAGGAGATTGACGCGATCATCGCGGACACCCGCCATGCCAAGGGCAAGGCATGAAGGTCGTGCTCGACACGAACGTGCTGGTTTCCGGAATGATGACGAAGGGGGGAACCTGCGCCCTCATTCTGGATCTGCTGAGCGAGAACCGACTCGTCGCGGCTCTTGACGACAGACTGATGACCAAATACCGGCGCGTGTGTGCGGAACCGCGGTTGCACCTTGATGCCGAGGCCGTTCGGGATTTTCTGCATTTTCTGGACGATTGCGCCGAGGCCGTCACCGCCATGCCCCTCGATGCGGCCCTGCCCGACCCGGATGATCTCCCTTTTCTGGAAGTGGCGTCGGAGGCGCATGCGGTTCTGGTCACGGGGAACAAGAAACACTTTCCTCAAAAGGCCGTGGGTGCGGTCCAGGTTGTGAGCCCCCGTGAATTCTTGGACATGCTGCGCCTGCCGCATCCATGAGCTGATGCCTGACCATTGCAGGGGGCATGCCTAACGCGATGCCGTTTACGGAAACGTTCGACCCATATCCTGTGAATTACGGATTCGCCGTTTCTGCAAACGGGTGGATCCAAAACATCAGTGATGCGTCTCGGACTGTGGCGGTAACCGAATTGCCTGTGACACCTGCAAGTCCTTCTCAATTCTCGGGCAATTGTCTGTCGCTCGACACCGAAGGAGCGACTCTTTACAATTTTACAACCGGCCACATACAGAATGTGTGGATCGACATGTCCGTATGGGTGGTTCCATGCGAAGAGCTTCCTTGGGAGGAAATGACTTCAGGGCATCAGCTTGGTCTGTGTCTGGATTCTGACAATCGGTTCAACGTTTACTGCGGTCTGACAAACGGATTTGTCGCCTCCGGCAGTCAGTACGCCTACGCCTCTGGACAGACAGTCCGGGTCACCATGCAAATCGCCTATGCCGACTACCTGACGGTTCCATATTTCCGGATATCTATCGATCAGACCCATGTCATTTGGGACGCTGGCTATCGATTGCCGGACATCCTCTCAACAAGCGGCGGCGAATGGCAGTCTTTTGGCGACCCGATCCTTGGGGATGGGACGACAAACACCGTGTTTTATACCGTCGGTTCGCCGGCTCGAAAATTCTTTCGTGTCATACCGCTTTGAGAAAGCGTCTCCGGGTTGCACCCGCGTCTGAGTCTCAGATGACGAATGAGAAGAACAGGGAGCCTTTCTTCCTGCCAGGCGCATGCGAGAATCGTGCCGAGACACTTAGGTGACACATGCACAACCCGAGCATCCTTTTTGTGTGCTTGCCGCCGCCTGCGGTCTTCTGCACGCCGAGCCCTACAGTCTTGACGTTTGGGCACGGGCTTGGGACAATCTGGGGCAAAGGAGATTTTAACCATGGAACTTCCCGATCCACAGCGTCAGGCTGTCAAAGAGTGGCTGGCTGCCGGGGCCTCTCTCTCCGAAGTGCAGCAACGTTTGAAGAGCGAGTTCGGCCTTACGATGACCTTCATCGATGTGCGGCTTTTGGTGCTCGACATCGGGGCGAAGGTCAATGACAAGCCCGAGCCCACGCCGGCCAAGCCCGCGGCCCCCGAAGCGGCCGCGGCCGCGCCTCACGAGGCGGACCCGTATGCCGACGAATTCGAAGAGGAAGGCACCCCCACCCCGGACGGCGCCCCCGACGCGCCGGGACCGGACGCGCCCGCCGCGAACGTCTCGCTCTCCCTGGACCGGCTCGTCGTGCCGGGCGCCATGATCAGCGGCGCCGTGACGTTCACGGACGGGGTCAAGGCGCGGTGGCTCATCGACCAGTACGGGCGTTTCGGCCTGGAGCCCGAAAAACCGGGCTATAAGCCGTCGCCGTCCGACTTGCAGGCGTTCCAGATGCAGTTGCGGACCGAGCTGCACCGGCACGGCTACGCGTAAGCCACTGATCGGCACACGGATTCTTCGTCACACCTGTTGCGGCAGGCCTCGGCGTCTGCCCGAAAGCAAAGGAAACACGCATGCGTATCGGATTTCTGGGAGCGGGCAAAATGGCTGAGGCGATCCTCGCCTCGATGGTGAAAAACGGGCTTGTCGATCCTTGGGACGTGATGGCCTGCGACAAGGACGAGAAGCGGCGCGCGCTGATGGAGAAGCAGTACGGCGTGATCGTCACGGACGACGCGGCCGAGACCGTCAAGCAGTGCAAGGTCCTCGTGCTGGCCGTCAAGCCGCAGGACCTCGACGCGCTCCTGCAGGCGCTGCGGCCGTCCCTCAGCGACAAACACCTGCTGATCTCGATCGCGGCTGGCAAGACGCTGGCCACGCTGAAAAAGTCGGCCGGGGCCAAGGTGCGCCTTGTGCGCGTGATGCCGAACCTGGCGCTGATGGTCCAGGAAGGGATGAGCGTCTTCTGCGCGGCAAAAACCGCGAAGGCGGCGGACAAGCGGCTGGTGGAGCAGATCTTCGGCGGCGCGGGCGCCGTGCTGGAGCTGGCCGAGCGGCACTTCGACGCCGTGACCGCCCTGAGCGGCTCGGGCCCCGCCTTTTTCGCCTACGTGATGCAGGCGCTGATCGACGGCGCACTCCGCCTGAAGCTGCCCAAAAACGCGGCGCGGCTGCTGGCCGAGCAGACGCTGGTCGGCACGGGCATCTACCTGCAGAACACGGGACGGGACGCGGCGGAATTCATTCAGGCCGTGGCCTCGCCCAAAGGCACGACGGCCGCTGGCTTGGCCGTTTTGGAGGCCTCGCCGATCCGGACGATCCTCGCCAAAACGCTCGCGGCGGCGGCGGCGCGCAGCGCGGAGCTGAGCCAAGCATAGGAGACGCAATGGAACGGCGGACCGGGTTTGTCGGGATCCTCGTGGAGAACCGCGACAGCGTCGCGGAGGTGAACCATGTGCTGTCGGCCCACGCGGACCTGATCCTCGCGCGCGTCGGCCTGCCGCGCCGCGATAAAGGGGTTCCCGTGATCACGCTGGTGATCGAGGCCACGACCGACGAGCTGGGCGATCTGACCGGCAAGCTCGGAAGGCTGCCGGGCGTTTCGGTGAAGTCGGCGCTCGCAAAACAAAGCGGGTAGCTGTTTCCTAGGTGGCGCGTGACCTCCGGGCACGCCTCCGCGCCGAGGCCGTCGCGGACCGCCTTGAAAAAAAAATGGTTTGTGGAAGGACCGGAAGTGAAGAGCGTTTGTCTTTTTCTTTTGTTTTTTGTTCTGACGGCCGCGGCGCAGGAGCGGCCGGTTGTCTTCGTATCCATCCCGCCGCAGGCGTGGCTGGTGAAACGGCTGGCGGGCGAGGCGGTGGAGGTCCAGACGCTTCTGCCCCCCGGCGCGAATCCGCACCTGTACGAACCGACCGCGCGGCAAGTGAAGAAGCTGGCGCAGGCCTCCCTCTATTTCACGCTCGGGCTGCCGTTCGAAACCGCGCTGGCCACGCGTTCGGCCAAGCTGAGCGGCGCGCTGAGGGTGGCCTCGATGGACCAGGGCATCGCGAAGCTCGGCGCGCATGCGCACGGCGAGGGCTGCGCGCACGGCACGCACACCTGCGGCGGCGCGGGCGGCGACCCGCATATCTGGCTCGCGCCGCAC
>Ga0209066_10007553_pt1 | contig 10746 bp, 15 predicted proteins | sample All_14_2_FD_187198 | JGI IMG/M metagenome (GOLD analysis project Ga0209066, IMG submission 187198) | Freshwater microbial communities in response to fracking from Pennsylvania, USA - Allegheny Zone_MetaG_DW_15 (SPAdes) (version 2) ... | reverse complement strand
ATCCCGCCCAGGACGTCTTATGCAAAATTTTGTTTGGTTTTTTTGCCCCCATTGCCCTCGGTGTTTGGGCAACCCGCCTACAATACTTTCGCTCAACCCAGAGCACAAAAATAATCTCTGAAAATCCCAGTAAATATCTCTGAAATTCGGACGGACCCGTGTGTATACTCGGCCCACTTCTTTGCCCCATTTGGGGACTTGATTTGCAAAATGTCAGACCAGCACACGCTCATGGACCACGAAGACCTTGTCGTACTAAAAACCGCCTGGGAAACCGTTCTCAAAGACCTCAAAGGTCAAGTACCAGATACCGTTCTCACGCGTTTTCTCAAACGCTTAGAGCCGGTTGAGCTCCGTGAAGATTGTGCTGTCCTCAATGCCCCCGGACGATTCGTCCACGACTGGGTCAAAGATCGATACATCGACAAGCTTCAAGCCCTTCTCATCGAAGCCCTCGAAAGACCCATCAAACTCGAGCTCCGACTCGCCAACAGCCAGCGACCCACCACCAACAACCACGCCGTCGCCGCTGTCACCCCCCGAACCTCCGAACCCGGTCGATTCAAACCCATCGAACGACTCACTTTCGACAACTTCGTTGTCGGGCAGTCAAACCGACTCGCCGTCGGCGGTGCAAAAGCCATCGCCACCGCACCCGGCACGCGATACAACCCCCTCTTCATCTACGGCCCCAGCGGACTCGGCAAAACCCACCTCCTGCACGCCATAGCCAACGAAATCCTCGAGCGAGACCCCTACCACAGCATCATGTATGTGACAGCGGCCCAGTTCATGGAAGATTTCGTCACCGCCCTTAAAAACAACCAAATCGAACGATTCCGACGCCAACAACGCGGCGTCAATGTCTGGCTCCTCGATGACATCCAATACGTCGCCGGTAAAGACAAAACCCTCGAAGAAATCTTCCACACTTTCAACTACCTGCAATCCCTCGGCAAACAAATCGTCCTCTGCTCCGATCGCCCACCCCGCGATCTCCTGCTCATGGACGAACGACTCAGATCACGATTCGAATCTGGACTCGTTGTCGATGTCCAACACCCCGACACTGAAACCAAGTGCGCGATCCTTCTCAAGCGAGCCGACGTCGAAGGAATCAACCTCGACCAAGAAACCGCTATGGCCCTCGCTGAAGGCGTCAACGGCACCGTCCGCCACCTGGAAGGAGCCCTTCACAAAATGGCCGCCCAATCCAGTCTCACCGGACAAGCCATCGATATCCACCTCGCAAACGAAATTGTCGAACGCTACTACGCCAACCTCGTCGTTGCAAAACCATCGTTCGAACAAATCCTCAACAGCGTCAGCAAGCATTACCGAGTCGAAGGCGAAGAAATTATCGGCATCTCCCGAAAAGCTCACATCGCTCAAGCTCGCCACGTTGCCATCTATATCACCCGAGAAATTCTCGGCGATAGCTGGAAACAAATTGGTGCCCTCTTCGGCAACAAAGACCACACATCCATGATGCACGGCTACAAAAAGGTGCGCCAAATGATGAACCAAAGTCGAGAAATGAACGCGTCCGTTCGCGCCCTTATCAACGACCTCTACCCCAACCAATAAAATGAAGCTCAGCGAGCTCACCTGGCAAGATGTAAACGCGCTCGACCGCGAGCGCACCGTGGTGCTCATTCCCATGGGCGCCATCGAACAACATGGCCCCCATCTCCCCCTCGGCACCGATACATTTCTCGCCAGCGCCGCCGCCGGAGAAATCGCCGCCGAATGCGCCGACGTCAGCCTCCTCACCCCCTGCATCTGGCTCGGAGCATCTCTCCACCACATGCCCTTCTCCGGAACCCTCAGCAACAGTTTCGATGGGTTCCACGAGAGCATTCGCCAAGTCGTCAATAGCCTCGCTGACCACAATTTCATCAAGTTCATGGCCATCAACGGTCACGGCGGAAACTGCGATTCCATGAGCATCGTTTTCCGCGAACTCCGCCACAAACGACCCAACCTCCAACTCGCCGCTGCAAACTATTTCGACTTCATTGACCTCGCCCTCTACCAAAAAATGAAAGGGCCAATTAAAGGCATCCGCCACGCCTGCGAGGCCGAAGTAAGCCTCATGCTTCACAAGCACCCCAACCTCGTTCGCAAAGATAAATTACGCAACGACGGCCTCGCTCCCCACCCCGAAATCCCTGGACTCGTTTCCAATTTCGACGAAGTAACCGAAGAGGGCTCCCTCGGTTACGCCACCCTCGCCACCCCCGAACTCGGGGCTGCTTTCTGGGAATCAATCGTCAAGAACGGAGCCAAAGCCGTCCGCACTTTCAGCGAAGGCTACTCCTACCTCGGCATCGAATAGTCGTTGCTCCCGCAAAAAAGCGGGTACCTTATCACCTATGCGCACCCGCATTCTCGCCCTTGCATCTGTCGCTTTGGTCGCTATCCCTATGATCGCCCAAGCTCAATATAACGAACGATACGCTGGACCAGAAATCGGCATCTTCATTCCCAGCGACCCCGATCTCCGCAACGCACTCGGTGGAACGTGGTACTCCTTCGGCGTTTCAACCATGCGACAAGGTAATGTCGTCAAGCGCAATCTCGGCACCAATTTCAATGTCATCAGCCAATCCAAAAATGGCAACAAAGTATTCCTGGGCAGCTACACCCTCGGCCTCGTAATGCCTCTTGGCAGCACTGGCATGGGCAATCTGAACACAGATTTCCAACCTTATGTCGCCCTCCGCGGCGGACTCAACTACACCGACTACGCCATCACCCAAGGCACCCGCCTCAGTGCAAAGCGACTCGGATATAACATCAACGCCGAACTCGGAATCCAAGTCGGCGACCGATTCACCGTCTCCGCCCGCTACGACCTCAGCCCCGGCTACGATGGCTTTGACTTCAACGGTCTGAGCTTCAGCCTCAAATACGGCCTCGTTAAGTTCTAAAAACTCAGATCAAAAAAGAATGGCCCAAGCAGTGAGCTTGGGCCATTCTAATTTAGGCACCTTTAACAATCGATCCAAATCCAAGTGCTTTCGCCACCACCGGATTCAAACAAATCAAGGCACCCCACAGCATCACCGCCATGATCACCGCAAACGCACCCGGCGTCTGCGACACAACATGAACACACACCGCGCCGCCTAAATAAGCCGTATAACCAATCGCCCCCCAAATCGAAGTCCGACGGATCACGTAAAGCGCCAAAATCGCAAGCTCAATCACCCCCAACGGCAATAGAATCTGCGGATTCAGACCAAGTTTCTCCGTCGCCTCAATCGCCGCCGGCGGGCCCGCAATGTGCAGCACCGCATTAAATGCCATGAACGGCACCGAAAGCGTCCACAAAATCCAACCAACAACTTTGACCCATTTGGGAGTGCTTTCGGTCTGTTCCACGTTACTTTTGCTCCGCTAGCTCTTTTATGCGGTTAACCGACTGATCCCATGCCGAGTTGAAGAACTCATGCATGTTTTCCGGCGTTTCAGCATAGATTTGAAGTTCGTATGGTGCAGAGTCACCAAGAAGTGAGTACTCCTCTGGACTTCCAAGCCATTCAGGATAATTTCCACCACTGTACTTTTCCTCGCCATTGCTAATCTCACCTACCGCCTTCAATCGAAGCACATGGCCAGGCTTATGCTCCACAACTTCAGAAATCATGCCGCCTTCTTGACCGTCTTCCGGTGATGGCCCCAAGAAGCGCATTTTGCTACCTTCGCTCCAATCACCAACAAAGTACGTGCCATCACAAAATGCCGAACACCAATCACGGAACGACTCATCACTCGTGATTGCATCCCAGATTTGCTCACGAGAAGCGTCAATCTCAATCGACTTTCGAATTTCTTTTCTTGCGTTTTGCTGTGTACTCATATTCTCACCTACGAAGCCTCACCCGGCAACATCACCATCCAACCAACATTGAACGGATCATCCACCATTCCATAATAAGGCGACCAAAATGTCTCCGCCATTGGCATCAAAACCGTACTGCCACCGTCAACTAAAGCATTGAAAATCGAGTCCGCTTCCTCCTTAGTCTGCACTTCCAATGCAAACGAAACGCCTTCCAACTGCTTACCCGGAAAGCCACCATCCGATGCAAAAATCGTCGTTCCCCGAACCGTAAACTCGCTATGCATCACCTTATCCTTAAAATCCGGTGAAATCGCTCCCTCCGGAATATCTGGCATGTCCGAAAAACGCATAATTGAATCAATTGTCGCCCCCAAATGCTTCTCGTAATACTTGAGCGCTTCGTCACATTTTCCGTAGAAAATCAAATACGGTGTCATCTTTGTCGTTTCCATTCTTTTTCCTAATCAACCGCCCTCAGCGGCCGAAACTGCTCTGTTTCCCGTTACTCCAAAAACAAATTCAAAATACCGGCGCAATTGCCGAATACATGAAAAAATTACATCCCGCGACTCACTCGCTTTCCCCAAAATAAACGAGCCCTGCAAAACCGATTGCGACATCCATGCCAGCTCCCGAGCATCAAACCCCGTCACATTTCTTTCATTAAGTGCAACCCTAAACTTCTCTTCCAATTTCGTCGCATGTCCAAAAATATGCTTTTCACAAACCGCCCGCAAAGCTTCAGAACTCCCATAAGTCTCCTGAACAATCGTCCCCAAAAAGCATGTGTATTCCCAAGTTTCCCCCTCCAAAATCGCCTCCCGCAAATCCAAATAGGCAAAAACATAATCAAGGGGATCCGACAACTCTGGCCGATCCAACGCCGCAAATAACCCATCGAATCTGCCGCTGCCACCGCCATCGCCTCCTTCGACTCAAAATAATGAAAAAACGCCCCCTTAGAAACCCCCGCCTCCGCACACAAATCCTGAACTGTCGTCGCCGAATACCCCTTCTGCCGAATCACTTTTACAGCCGCCGCCAATATTTTCTCCCGTGTTTCTTCAGATTTTGTTTTCATACCGACCAGTTGGTATGAATTATTCCACAAACCAGTTATCTTGTCAACCCTTCAAAAAAAAGGCGTGGCTCCCCGCAAGGAGCCACGCTCGTCAATAACAAAAGATTGTCTAGTTACCCGTCGCCGCCGGTTTCCCTTTCAAGATCGATCCCAAGTCAATAATCATGCCCTGGCCACCACTGACCTGCGGAACCTGACCATCCCACTTTTCAATCCACTCCCGCGCCACAACAAGCTCACCACCCGCTGCCTGCAAAGCCTGAGCGTTCAACTTAGCCGCCTCTGCCTCACCTTGCGCCTGAGCAATCTTCGTCTGTTTCTCAAGTTCAGCGCGCTGCAAAACAAACTTCTGTTTCTCCGCATCCTGCTGAGCAATCTGCTTCAATTCAATCGCCTTATTAAACTCCGGCGAAAACTCAAAGTTCGTGATCGAAAGCCCACCTGGATCAACGATGATAAAGTTCTGCTGTAGCCGGTTCGTAATCAAAGACTCCACTTCTGTCTTGACTTTCCCCCGCTGACGAATCAAATCCTCCGCCGTATACTGAGCCGTCACAACCTTAATCGCCTCTTGAATGGTCGGCGAAATAATCCGCGCCGCATACTCAGTACCAATGTTCTTATAAAGGTCAGAAGCCCGGTCCCGGTCAATCCGATAGTTCAACGCAATATCAACCGTCACCGGCTGCAAATCTCGGCTCGCCGCCGTTGCATTACTCTCCACCTTCTGAGTCCGAACTTCCATCAGTTCCAACTCCTGAACTCCCGGCACCAGAAAATGCATGCCTTCAGATTTCTGTCCAATCGCCGCCCCCGTTTGCAGCAAAACCCCGACATAACCCGACTTCACAATCACCACCGTATTGATCGCCGTGCCAATAATCGCCACCGCGATCCCCCCCAAAATCAAAAGCGAACCAAACGGAGCCGCTTTCTTCATCTCCGGATTCTTTGCGTTTGCCCGAATGCTGAGTCCAGCAATCAAAAGCAATACTCCAAGCAATAATGCACCCATTTCAATCCTTATTACGGATTGACCAGTCCAAAGGGTTTTGAATACAGTACTTTGGAATGTAAGTGAGCCAACTATTCCCCTCGCAGTTCACGGAGTAACCCGTCACGTCCCGAAATCGAAGCATCGAGCCTTACCGATTTCTCCTTAGATCGAATCACCAACACCGTGCTTTCCCCTTCATCTTCATAACCAACCGTATCAATATCACTCCTCTGAAACACGTGCAACTTTTTGTCTCGCGTATAGGCAACAAAATATTCCCCATTCGCAACATAAAGTTCGTTGCTCTTATTGTTTTGAATCGACCATGCCAAGCCGCCGCAAATGGCGATCGTAATTAATGCACTGAATACCGAGATATCGGGGTCAAAAACATAAAATGCTCCGACACAAAGGAGCCCGGCAACTACCCCCGCCCACAGATAAGACATTCTTCCAACCGCCTTCGCTTCCATGCAAGATGTTTACCCGGTGCCCACATATTCATCGGCGCGATTTCGGCAATGCTCGTATCAGGCAACTGGCTCTAATCCCTATTCAAAAGCAACCGCAACGCTTTCAAACCGGTATTCAAATTCAACAACCCTAATGAAAGATTTCTACATCTATCTCTCCACTCTCGTTATCCCCGCCGTCATCTTTCTCATGGCAATCACGCTCCTCTACAACTTTCTTGGCTTCAACCGAGAAACTGCAACCAAAGTCTTCTATGTTCTGTTCTGGCTTCAAATTGGCTGGATATTCCTCTTCCCAATCTTTATCAAAGAAGCAAAATGGGCGGCAATCGGATTAGCAGTCTTTCTCGCAGGTTTCCACCTGTACACGAGCTTTTTCGCCGGTATGGCAATCAGCGGCGTGTGGCTTTAATCGATTTCCAGGAAACTAAACACTGTTGGATCTGGTAACCAGAACTATGCCTTCCCGGATGGAATCGCTCCACGAACGACTTGATTCCCCCAGCCTGCGTCCCATTTTGATTGGCATAATCATCCTCTCATTGATTTCCATCATTCCGATCCTCTTCGCTTCATACGGATGGCTCCTCTGGGCATTCACTTTGCCCGCAATTGGTTCCGGACTAGTTCTTGCCAACGCAGAATTCAAAAAGTATCACTCGCTTCTCCCGCCCGCTCTTCTCCTCAGCCCATTAGTCATCCCGGCAATCATCTTCCTGATCGGAATGTTCTTGAGTGCACCACATCATCCTGAAGGTGTCGATCCACATGCCGCCTATCGCAACGGAATCATTTCACTTTTTTATGCCCTTTTCTTCGTCCAATTCCTGTGGACGGCCCTTTGTGTCGTTCTTTATCCCGAGCGAAAATGGATAGCTGCCATAAATTCACTTTTTGCTCTCGTCGCCCACTGCTTGATCAGCTTTTTCGCTGGAATGTCCCTAACTGGCAACTGGTTTTAACGCCCACCCAATTAGCAACCAGCACGAGTTCAAACCTGTATTCAAAATCAACGTCCACCATGAAAAACCTTTACATCTATCTCTCCACCCTCATCATTCTCACAATAATTTTCGCAATGGCAATCCCACTTTTGGATTGGCAGGTCTACAGCCCTCATGGGATTGACCGGCAATTCGTTTACAAGATTTTCCATGTTCTGGTCTTGCTTCAGGCCGGGTGGATTCTCCTCTTTCCACTCTTTATCAAAGGCTCAAAGTGGAAAGCCATCGGCTTTGCCATCTTGGTTGCCTTTGTTCACTTAGTTTCAAGCTTGTTCGCAAGCATGGCAATCAGCGGAACTTGGCTCTAACAAATGAAAATCTCCCCGCCCCTCACCACATCAGAATATGCCTGGATCACCCTCGTCCCCCTGACTTTAATCCTCTTGCTTTGTACTGCCTTCATCAACCCCTGTCTTGCGATTCTCGGACTAATCATCCTCTACCCCCTCGCCCTCACTTTTGAAGACCTCAAATTCCCAATCCCCGACCGGCAACTCTATCTGTTTGTAAGCCCATATATTCCGCTTATCGCATTTCTCACAATCATCAACCTCGCACATTTCGAAGTAATTAATTCCAAACCCGACCTCGCCCAGCAGGATCAGTTCACCACCCTCATCACGATCCTCTTTGCCGTAGGAATCCTTTGGCTCATCGCCATACCAAACCTAATGCTCGAGCAAAAACTAAGAGGAGTCTTAACCTCCGTCATCTACGCCGCCCTGTACATGTTCTTCGGAGCAATCGCGATTGGTTCCGTTGTCCCAATCGAATTCTAACCCCGAGCCATCGCCAGCGAACTCACCCGCTCTGGACTCGCCAACTCCCCAAAAGCCACCCCGTCCCGCTCATCCTCAATCCGAACCCACTGCAAACTCTTGCGCATCGAATCCGATCCCGCAAACTTCACCGTCACCCAATTGTCACTTGTCCCCTCCAAAAGCCCATCTTTCCCCTTCCGCTCCACCAAAACCCGAACCGTGCGCCCGACAAACCGCCGCACCTGCTCCCGCGCCGTCCGATTCGTAATCTCCGTTAACCGTTTCGCCCGATCCTGCTTCTCCTGAGGGCTCACCGGATCACCCCAAGCATCCGCCGGCGTCCCAAATCGAGGCGAAAACCGAAATACATGCGCCTTCAAATACTTCACATGCTCACAAACCTCAACGCTCGATTCAAACCGCTCCGCCGACTCCGTCGGAAACCCCACCATAATGTCCGTCGTAATCTGCAAATCCGGCAACTCCGCATAAAGCCGATCACACAAATCCAAATACATCTGCTGATCGTAGCGACGATTCATATCCTTTAAAACCCCCGAATCACCGCTCTGCAACGGAATATGAAAATGCGGCACCACCACCCCATGCCGAACCAAATCCAAAATTGGCTCCGTCACCTGATGCATCTCAATCGAACTAATCCGAATCCGCGCCAGCCCACTCTCCTCGCTCAGTTTCGTCACCAACTGCTCAAATCCCATCCCCCCACTTCCACTCTCCGGCCCATAAGCGCCAATTAAAACCCCCGTCAAAATCGCCTCGTGGTAACCCATCTCCGCAAGCCGCTTCGCTTCCTCCAAAACCTCATCCGCCGGACGGCTCACCATCCCCGGCCGAGTATAAGGAATCGAACAATAAGAGCACATCACACTGCACCCATCCTGAATCTTCAAAGTCGCCCGCGTTCGCCCTTCCTTAATATCAACGACATGCGCATGGGGTTCCGCCCTCACCCACGTCTCCATTTCCGGAAACGCTTCATAAAAATACTTCTTCGCATTCAACTTGTCAGGATTCGGCACAAAAACATCGCCCACCTCAAAAGCAGAATCCTTGTTCAACCCCATCTGAACCGCACACCCCGTCACCACAATCTTCGCCGCCGGATTCGTTCGCGCCGCCTTCCGCACCGAATACCAGCTCTTCGCCTCTGCCTGGCTCGTCACCGAACACGTATTCACAACATAAACATCCGCCGCCTGGTCAAACGGCACAACCTCAAACCCATCCTCCGCAAAGGAGTCAAGAATCCGCTGAGTCTCATATTGATTGACCTTGCAGCCAAGTGTCGTAAAAGCAGCCTTCGGCATAAGCGCGAACACCTATTTTACAGGAACCAGGTTCACCTGCCTATTCCCCGCAATATCATAAGAAGTAGAGTAATTCATGCCAATGAAGCTTCCAACTCTGATCCTCTGCCTTCTTCAGTATTGCAAAACCTACGGCACCATGCGATGACGGGCCGAAACCAAATCTAACCATGGCCAGATTCCCGTCGGCAGAGTAACCAGGAAACGAAGTTAAAACGTATCCGCGAGGGTGCGGGATATCCCTATTCCACCACTCCCACATATTCTTAAAACGGTTAGATTCGGAATCTTCCACGATGATTCCTCTGTTGAATTGAAAGCTCTGAAAATGATCTATGCCCTCAGGCGAAACTTTCCAGTGTCCTTCCCTATCTGACTCGCCGAATCGCTTATTCGTATTTTCAACAAGCTCGTCATACAGTTTCCTGTCCAGTTTCAATTTAGGTGAGTAGCCCGGCGTAAAAGCCAAAGGCACTTGCACCACGTCCTTCCCCAGTACAATTTCTCCAGTACTTCTTTTGAGGTCGCCAGCAAAATAAGGATCTTGCAGTAGCTCAGTCAGCAATACATCCATGACACGACAATCATGTTCTCTTTCGGAAAGTGAGTTTGATGAATTTGCCCGACTACTGATAGCCGGTTTATTTTGAGTTGACACTGCACACCCGAACAATAGAATGCTGGCCCCTAAAATCAAAACGTAGGCTCTCACGATAACACTATTGTATCAGAGACCATGAGCTTCCGCGCCACAACCAAAAACCGATCCATCGTCGCCCGGAACCCACCATCCCCCATCCGCTCATACAAAGCAAACAACCGCTCCCGATCCCGCTCAACCGAAAACCCCTCCACCTGCCACGGTGTCGCGTTCAAGTAGAAAACCACCGCCCCGATATCCGCAAACAAATAATCCAACTCCGCAGTACGCGATTCCAAAACCTCAAACCCCGCCTCTGCAAGCAACCCACGAGCCAATTCCGCCCCCCACTCCGCATAAGGTAACCGAACCTTATCCTCCAAAGCCTCGTTCAACTCCTTCGCATCAAGTCCCCCAACCTGCTGAGTCACAAAAACTCCTCCCGCTCGCAGAATCCGCCAAACTTCCCTCGCATCAAACGATTCGTGCCGGTTCACAATCAAGTCAAAATAATCGCCCGGTAAATCCGCCAACGAATCCTCCTCCATCGCAACCACCCGAACCCCCAACGGTTCCAAATTCGCCCGCGCAATCGGCACATTCGGCGAC
>Ga0209066_10007549_pt1 | contig 10748 bp, 5 predicted proteins | sample All_14_2_FD_187198 | JGI IMG/M metagenome (GOLD analysis project Ga0209066, IMG submission 187198) | Freshwater microbial communities in response to fracking from Pennsylvania, USA - Allegheny Zone_MetaG_DW_15 (SPAdes) (version 2) ... | reverse complement strand
TGCGCGCGCATGGCCTTCACACCGTGTGCGAGGAGGCTTTCTGCCCCAACCTCGGGCGGTGCTGGGCGCACGGCCGCGCGACGCTGCTGATTCTGGGCGACCGGTGCACGCGCGGCTGCCGCTTCTGTAATGTGGACAAGCGCGAGGTTCTGCCGCCCGATCCGGGCGAGCCGCAGCGCGTGGCTGCCGCCGTCAAAGACGCCGGCCTGAAAGAGGTCGTCATCACCTCGGTCACGCGCGACGACCTGCCCGACGGCGGCGCGGCGCTCTGGGCCGGGACGGTGGAGGCGGTTCATGCCGCCGTGCCGGGCATCCTCGTGGAGGTGCTGGTGCCCGACTTCGGCGGCAGCTCCGCCGCCGTCGATGCCGTGATCCGCGCGCGGCCGGAAGTGTTCGGCCACAACCTCGAGACGGTGCCGCGACTTTACCCGCAGGCGCGGCCGCAGGCGGACTACGCCCGTTCCCTCGCGGTGCTGCGCCAAGCTTCGGAGACGGGGCTCATCACCAAGACCAGCCTGATGCTCGGGCTCGGCGAGACGGCGGAAGAGGTTGACCAGACCCTGCGCGACGCCCGCGCGGCGGGCTGCCGCATCTTTTACGCCGGGCAATATCTCCAGCCGAGCCCGCGCCACCTTCCGGTCGTGCGCTACGTTGAGCCGGCCGAGTTCGGGAGGCTCCGCGACAGGGCCTTTGCGCTCGGGTTCGACTTCGTGGCGAGCGAGCCGCTGGTGCGCAGCTCCTACCATGAAGACGGGCAGACGGCCTTTGTGCGTGCGACCGCAAACGGAGCTCGCCGAGGCGTCGTGGGCCTGCCTGGCGCCGCTGCTGGACAGTGCACCCGGACAACGCACACGGCCTCCCTTTTGAACGAGGGGCCTACAGCTTGAGGAGTTGCCCCTCGCGCAGGCGCACGCGCCGCACCGCGATGCCGAGCTCGTGTTCGAAGCGGCGGGGCAGGTGCGACTCCGCCTCGGTCAGCAGCGTGACCGCCACGCCCGACGCGCCCGCCCGCGCCGTGCGTCCCACGCGGTGCAGGTAGGCCTTGCTGAGCGTGGGCGCGTCCAGGTTGAAGATGTGCGTGACCCCGGGGATGTCGAGCCCGCGGGCCGCGACGTCCGACGCGATCAGCACCGCCGCGCGTCCGCTGCGGAAATCCTCCATCGCCTGCTTGCGCTCCTGCTTGTCGAACGCGCCGTGGAGCTGCGCGACCGGAAAGCGGTGATAGGCCAGCTTGGCGGCCACGATCTCCGCGGTCTCCGTGCGGTGGACGAAGACGATCGAGCGCGCGGGCTTCAGGGCGTGCAGCAGGCTGCGCAGCACGTCCGGCTTGTCGCGCTCCTCGCAGACCAGGCACAGGTGCTCGATGTTGGGGTTCATCGGCGCGGCGGCGGTCTGCAGCATGACGAGCCCGGGCGCGAGCGAGGCGATGACGGCTGCGCTCTCCGGCTGCTCGGTGGCCGAGACGAACACCAGCTGCCGGTCGCGCGGCACCACGTGCAGCAGCTCCCGGATCGCGGGCAGGCTCTCCTCGACCAGCAGCCGGTCGGCCTCGTCGATGACGACGCTCTTGATCTGGTGCGCCTTCAGCTTGCCGAGCTGGATCAGTTCGCGGATCCGCCCCGGCGAGCCGACCACCACCTGCGGCTTTTTCTTCAGCTTCTCGATCTGCCGGTCGATCAGCGTGCCGCCGATCAGCAACAGCGTGCTGACGGGCCAGCCCGCGTTCACCGCCAGCTCGCAGCTCTGGCGCTGGATCTGGAGGGCCAGCTCGTGGGTGGGCGCGACGATCACGAGCTGGGTGGCCGGCAGCTTGGCGTCGATGCGGCAGAAGAGCGGGAGCAGATAGGCCAGCGTCTTGCCGGTGCCGGTCTCGGCGTTCAGGTAGGCGTCTTTGCCTGCCAGCAGCACGGGGTAGGCCACGGCCTGGATCGGGGTCGGCTCCGTGATCCGCTGTTTCGCCAAGGCGTTGATCAGGTCGGGGTTCACGGCGATGTCGGAAAAAGTCATGGGACGTTCCCTTCTACGGAGAGAGGAGACAATTCACGGACGAAAATATTTCGGAACTGGACGAGCGAGGGCGGGCTGTTCCATGCGCCGTCCTTCAGGCCGCCGTGGTGTTGCAGGGCGATCGGGCCGCTTTCCGGCAGGCCGGGAATCGTCACGCCGGGCAGCACGGTCTGGCCGTTCAGCACCACGCTGACGGTGTTGCCGCGCACCGTGATCTCGAAGCGGTTCCATTTGCCGACGGGGTTGTCGGCCTTCACCTTCGGCGTCGCGCCCGCCCGCACCTCCGGCGGCAGGGCCGGGTCGCGCCGCACGCCGTACATCTCTCCCGAGCCGACCGGCCAGCACCAGATGTTGACCTGGTATTTGCCCGATCCGCGCAGGTAGATGCCGGAGTCGGAATCGGGCAGGGTGAGAGGGGCGGGCCTGCCGTCCGGCCCCTTCGCCTCGCTGCCGTCGGGCAGGATGTTGAAAACGTGCGGGTTCTGGTACGGCGTCTCTTTGATGCGCCAGTCGACGACGAGTTGGAAGTCTTTGTACGCTTTCTCGCTCCACAGGCTCTTGTCGCCGGCGGCCTCGCTCCGGGCGTCGTAGTCGATCACCTCGTTCAGGACCTTCCAGTGCCCGTTGTCGCCCTCGGGAATTTTCCAGCCGCGCAGGTCCGTGCCCGTGAAGAGCGGCACGAACCCGTCGGCCGCGCGCGCGGTCTCCTCCGGCTTCGGGCCGGTCGAGGGCAGCTCTTTGATGCGCAGGTTGCGGAAGCGGCACTCCGAGCCCTCGGACTCCAGCATGAGGTAGCCTTTGCGGGGCGAGGCCGCTTTGGCGACCGTGACCTCTTTGCCGTTCACGCTGAGGCTGATGTCGCCGTTGTTCGCCACCACGCGGTAGTGGTTCCACTCGGGCGAGGGCCGGGTGCGCTCCTCCGAGGGGAAGCTGCGCCGGCCGTCCGGCGAGATGCGGCCCGCGACCGTCAGGGCCGCGCCGTTCACCGCGAAGATGTCGCCGTGCGTGCTGTACCACTCGTTCTTCCCCTTCACGTTGAAGCCGGGGTCGAGGATCTGGACCTCGATGCCGCGCGAAAAAGCCGAGCCGGCCACGGGCAGGCCGTCCGCCCAGATGAAGAGGCCGGAGTTGCCGCCGGGCTTCATGTGCTGCCACTCGAACTCCAGGACGAAGTTCTCGTACATCCTGGCCGTGCGCAGCGTGCCGACCGGCGAGCCGGTGGTGACGATCATGCCGTCGCGCGCCGTGAAGGTTTCCGGCGCGATGTTGCAGGGCTCCCAGCCGGCGAGGTCTTTGCCGTTGAAGAGCGGGACAAAGCCCCGGTCTTCGGGTTTGAACGACACACGCCACTGGCTGCCGTCATTCTTGGCCACGCGCGCTTTCCACTCGGGCTTGATCGCCTCGGGCGTCGCGGCCGGGCGCGGCGTATAATAGTCGCGCTGATGCAGCGTGAAGACCGCCCCGTCGGCCGCCAGGTTCACCAGCACATAGCCGATGTCGCCCCAGTGGCCGGTGGACGGCAGGCAGAGCGCGTCGACGCCATTCTGCAGATGCGGCCTCCAGGCATGGTTATGCCCGTAGAGATAGGCCGTGTAAACGGCGTTCGAGGCCATCAGTCCGGCCACGCCCGTCTCGGCGAGCGGGTGGTGCGCGCCCACGAAAACCGGCTTGGCGGCGCGGGCCAGCGTCTGCTGCAGCCACGCGCGCTGCGCGTCGTCGATGCCGCCGTTGACGGGCCCTTCGAGGCAGGAGTCCAGCAGGATGAAATCGGCGTGCGGGGTGTCGACCACGGTGACCAGCCGGCCCGGGACAAGCGGCGCGGCCGCTTTGCGCTCGGGAAAGACCGAGAAGAACGACTCGCGGCGGTCGTGGTTGCCGAAGCAGGCGTGCCAGCGGACGCCCGCGTCCTCCAGCGGCTTGACCAGCTCTTTCAGCAGGCGGTAGTCGTTGGTGTCGCCGTGGTTGAACGAGAGGTCGCCGTAGAAGAGCACGTTCGCGGGACGCGGGCTGAGGGCCAGCACGTCGCGCACGCACCGCGCCACGCCTTCGCGCTGGTGCGGGTTGTTTTTTGCCGAGGTGGCGTGCAGGTCCGCGAAGAGCGCGACCAGATTCCGGTCCAGCGGGACGTCGGCCGCCAACCCCATGGCGGCGCACGCAGCCAGCACCCATGACACGACCCGACGGCTATTCCCTATCCTGTTCATCTTTATCCCGTTCATCTTTTTTCCCTTCTCCGAATAACACTTCGCAAGTATGACGGACTTACAACTGCCGCGTCAACCCTCAGCAATTCTAAATTTGGCTTTCTCGGTCGCTTTAGGACGGGGTGGCACCCGTCCCTCCCGCGGGAATGGCCGTCTTTGTAGCTTGGGAGGGTCCGGTGCCACCCGGACCGGACCTCGAATTTGTCAAAATTAGAATTGCCGCGTCAACCCTTTCGCCGACTCATTTCATAATCGGTTGGCGAAAGGGGGTGCGAGGCTTGTGCTTATTTCACCACGATCACGCGGTGGATGTCGAGCGAGGGGACCGTCAGCTTCGCCGTGCCGTCGCGGTATTCGAAGGGCAGCGGCTGCGCGCCGGGCTCCAGGGTGACGGCCGAAGGCCGGGAAGGCAGCCGGAGCGTCACGGCCAGCGGGCCGACCGGCTCGATCGTCGCCTGAATGGGCGCGGTCTGATGCGGCCCCGACGTGTTGATGAGGTTGACCATCAGACGGCTGTTCTTGCGCATCAGGCAGACGTCCACATCGGGTGAGCCCGACACTTCCACCGTGGGGTTCTTGAAAAGCTTCCTGACCAGCGCGTTGAGGAACCCGCGCACCACCGGGCTGCGCGCCCCGTTGTAACTCTGCCCCAGATCCGCGTAGACGGCGGCGATCTTTCCTTTGCCCAGCGGGGTCACCGCCGCGGCGGGCTGTTCGGCCGCATCGCCCTCGGTCCGCAAAGAGCCGAACGGCTCAGCGGAGCCGCCCAAGCGGATACCTTGGGCCAGGCCTTTCAGGGGAGCCTGCTCGCCGTTGAACGACAGCGCCGGCTTTTTTGCCAGCGGCTCGCCGGCGGGCGTCACGTCCAGCTCGGCCTGGAACAGGGCCGCGCACTTCGGCCCCACCAGCAGCAGGTTCCCGCCTTTCTTGGCATACGCGACCAGCGCCTTTTTAAAGGCGGGCTCCAGATAGGCCCACTCCGGCACGACGATCAGCGGATAGTCGGACAGCCGCCCCTTGAGCTGGTGTTCGCTCACCACCTCCACCGTGTTCTGGCTCTCCAAGAGCGCCTGCAAAACGCCGCTCACGCCCGACAGCTCGCGGCCGAACAGGCTCTTGAGCTGGCGGTAATGCCCGGCCGTGGAAAGCAACAGGGCCACCTGCGGCACCGGCTCGGAACGGTGGCAGAGCGCCTGCCGCTCGCGGCAGAAGGCCGCCGTTTCCGCCATGGCAGGCATGTGCTCGAGGCGGACCGAGCCGTCGCGCCGTTGCGTGAAGTAAGCCTGGAAGCCGCCGCCCAGCGCCACCACGACCGCGGCCTCGCGCTCGAGCTGCTGCGCGGACTTCTGCAGATGCTGGCCGTCCGGGCCGCGCGTCCGGCTGAAGCTCCAGGCCATCAGGTCCCAGGGCATGCCCTGCCGCACCAGAAACCGCGCCGAGAGACGCGCCGAGTTCACGCTGTCGTCCGGCGCGTAATCGCCCGACAGGAAATCCACCGGCGCGCTGACCGGCTCCGCCATGTGGTCGGTGAAGGCCCAGTTGCTGCACAGCTGGAACGAGGGGTTTGTCTTTTTGACCTCGCGGACGTAGTGCCGCAGGTAGCTGCGGAAGGCCTCGCGGTGGAACTGCAGGAACTCGGTCCAGTGCGGGTCGGCCGGGCTTTTCGGCAGCGCCTGGATGCCCGTCGCGTCGCGGAAGGCTTGGGCGGCTTTCGCGCCGTAGTCCGGGACCGCCGCCCAGCACTCGCCGTCGATCCACGCGCCGTCCACGCCGTACACGCCCGCCAACTCGCGCAGCTGCGGGATCAGCAGTTCGTCCGCATACGGACCGAACACCGAGGTGATCTTCGCGCTCGGCTTGCCGTTCGCGCCCACCGCCGCCCAGTCGGGATGCTTCGCGACCGCCGCCGCGTCCCACACGCCGGAGTAGTGCATGTAGAGCGCGACGCCCTTCGCGGCCGTCACCTCGCGCCAGGTGCGCAGCGGGTCGCCCCCGGCGAAGCCCGGCACCGGCTGGCCCACGCGGGTCGGATAGCTCGAATAGCCCGGGTGGCCCTTGCAGTCGATCTGGATGTAATCCGGCCGCACCTGGTCGAGGATGCTGGCCACCATCGCGGGCGTCGTGTTCGACCCCACCGCCGTGCAGTCCTCCCGGGCATGGAAATCGAAGTGGATGCCGAGAAAGCTGTCCGCGCGTTTCAGCCGCGCGGGCGCTTCCGTTCCTTCCCCGGCCGTTTTCTCCGACACGCACGCCGCGGTCCAGAGTGCCGCGACCCCGGCCAGCGTCAAGGCCGCGCTTCGGCAAACCAGAAAAGCCCCGTTCCGTTTCATCTGTTTCTCCTTCGTCGTATCCCTGTTAAAGCCTGCGAAGGCGCGCGCCCTGCCCGCGCGCCGGCTCTCTTCCCGGGCGCGAGGTCTCACCCTCCCGTCGTCTCTTCGCGGGACGTCGCGCTACTGAAAATTAATGACCGTGCCCGAGGGCTGTAGGGTCAGGAGCACGTCCTTGAAGACTCCTAGGTCTTGCCCATACGAGAACGCCGTGTCGTCCAGGACCGCGAAGGTGATGTAGCGGTCGGCGGGGTCGAGTTTCACCCGGAACGCATCTGAGGCGTCCGCCCGTTTCTTGGACCCGCTGATGAAACGCCGCACGCCGTCGACCCAGACGCCGCCGCGCACGGTATAGGCTGCGTTCTGCATCTCGCCCGACATGCCGAAGCGGCCCGTGATCACCATCGGGTGCAAAGTCCCCTCCAACAGATACGAGCGGATCTTGTGCGTGTCGAACGTGACGAACTGGTTCACATGACAGCCGAACCCGTGACTCGCCAGCCCTTGGTCGCGTAGCTTCCACATGGCAATCGAGTTGGTGGGCGCGGTCTGGCCGTCCCCCAGTATCCACAGCGGGTGATACCGGTTGAAACCGCTATTCAGCAATGCTTTGTATCCCAGAAGTCCGAAACCGAAGGAGCCCGCATATTGGGTTGTCGTGCTGTTGACATAGGGTGCAAAGCTGACGGAGGCTCCTGACCGCGTGTAGTTTGTGGTGGCCGCATTGTTCGTGGTGACAAAGCCGACCAGTTCCACCATGCCGTCTCCCGGATACAGCGTGCCCGTGCCGGTAAAATTGACGTAGGCTGTGGTGAAGGCTTGGGCCGGGCCGATTTCCTTTGTCCGCATGATCTCGTCCAGATAGAGCGGCTCCTTGGGGTCGACCTTGAAGGCCTCGACCTTGATGTTGTCGAAGTAACAATCCGGATATTGCTCATTTGTGCCAAGCTTGGTCTGCCAGACATTAATGTCCAATTGGGTAAAGGTTCCCTGCTTGAACACGTTGACATCGTCGGGCGTCGCGGTCGCAGGCACGACCTTGATTCGCCAAGGGTACAACCCTGCCGCCGCTTCACTGTTCAATTCGTGTTCGGTTCCGCACTTGGTGAAGGCCCCGTCATTGGCCACATCAAGCACGTTGACTCCGATCAGGTCCGCCCGCACGGCATGATAATAACCCGGAGTGCCCTTGACGCCACGACCTTGCGAGACTCCGCCGTTCGAGCCGTAGATCTGGACACCGAATTTGATGTTCTGTGTGATTAGGTGCTGGTCATAGCTGACTCGTAGATAATAGACGCCAGGAACAAGGGCGTTCAGTGCCGCAACAACCGCCGAACCTTTGCTGGCTTTTTCCTCTGACTTATAAGTGGCCCACGGCGTATCGAACGTGTCGCGAAGCCGCACTACCCGGTTGGACGCCTCAGCCATGCCCCACCGGTTACCGGCATCGGAGGTCAGAAACTTATTGACGGCACCGAGGTCGGTCATGTTGGTAGTCGAGACCGTCCCGCCGTAATTGGTGACTGTAAAAATATTCTCCGCGTCCACCGTCTCAAAATCGTAGTTGAGCAGCACGGTCCGCTGCAGTTCGCCTTGGGCGCGGCCCGCGCCCAGACACAGCGCCAACCCGACGGTGACGACTCCTCCGGAAAACCCGAATTTTTGACCCGTCATAAACACCTCCGTGAAAACACACCATTTAAATGAAGCACCCAGGAAATTCAGCCAACCGGTCATACACCACATGAGGTTAAACACAGTTCCTGATTTTTATTGTAGCGAGATCGACGATGGCTTTCAAGAGCCGGCAATTCTAAATCTCCTCTTTTCAGACGCCGGACGACACGGAGGTCGGCCCTCCATCATTGAAAACAAAGGTTCCTCGAATGAACTGGAGGGCCGGGCTCCGTCCCGACCGAAGGAGGCGGCCAAATTTAGAGTGGCTGTTCAAGAGCAATCTCACGGCGCACCCGTCATCCGGACCGCGGCTCATTCAAACGTGAGGCCGAGGGAGTGTCCCGTGTCGGCGATGAACTTCGCCGCCGCCGCGTACTCTTCGGGGCCTTTGAGGTGCTCGATCATCAGCGGGGGCGGCTCGGGCAGCGCCGCGAGGCGGCGCAGGAAGGTGGCGTAGTCGAGCTTGCCTGTGCCGGGCAGCACCTCGCGGAAGTGGACGTTCATCTCGACCTCCCACGCCAGATCCTTGGCGTGGCAGCTCACGATCCACGGCGCGAGCAGGTCGAAGCACGCGTTCAGCACGTCGGTGTTGCGGTAGAAGGTCTGGGGCGAGTTGATCAGGTTGCACGGGTCGAGATGGACGCCGAAGCCGGGGCGGTCCACCGCCTTGATCAGGGCGAGGTAGCGCTCCGGCGTCTCGGGCATGGTCCAGCCCATCATCTCGTAACAGAACTTGGCGCGCCGCGGTTTGACCGCGTCGATGATCGCGCGCGCGTTCTCGACGGCGGCGTCGAAAAAGCGCGGCGTGAAGTTGTCGGGGTGCGGCCCGTACCAGACGTCGGGGTTGAAGGAGCCCGCGATGTCGACGCAGCAGCGCGCGCCCACGGCGTCGGCCAGCGCGAGCCCCTCGGTGACGGTGACGAGGTTTTTCTTGCGCTTCTCCGGATCGGGGTCGGTCAGGTTGCACCAGCGGCCGACCTCGGCGATCACGACGTCGGCCTCTTTGAAGGCCTTCTCGACGGCCCGGATGCGGTCGGCGTCCTTGAGGGCGATCGCCGGACAGTACGCGGCGCGGTAGCCTTGGGCGCAGTGCCAGCGGGCGAGTTCAACGGGGTCGTTGGTCTTGGCGAAGGCCGGCGCGCCGAGACGGAGCGGATGGGTCAAGTCCGCGGCGCGCGCGTTCAGCGCGGCGGCCGCGCCTGCGGCGAGGGTTGTCTCAAGAAAGGTCCTGCGGGTGATCAAAGCCGTTTTCATGGCGCAAAGCGTGACAAACAGAAGGCGGCAAGTCAAGCGCGGCGGCTTGCTAAGCGCGGCAGTCTGGTGGAGGCTCAGCGTGTGCCGGACTCAGATCGGGATACAGGGAGCCTGCGCATTCGGGGCAGAGGCCGTGGCTGAAGGCGACGCCGGCGTTTTCTGATATATAGGACTCGAGCTGTTGCCAGTAGCCTTTGTCGTTGCGGATTTTTTTGCAGGAGCAACAGATCGGCAGAAGGTCGCGCAGGGTTTTGATCTGGGCCAGCGCCTGCGTGAGTTCGGTGATCATGCGTTCGCGCTCGCGCTCGGCGGTGACGCGCTCGGTGATGTCGCGCAAGAGGAAGAGCCTTCCTTCGAGGCGGCCCCGCCGCCCGTACAGCGGGACCATGCGGGCGTCGACCACGCGGGAATCGCCGACGCTCAGCTCGGCGCGCGCGGCGTGCTCGGCCAGGTACAACGGCGTGAACGCGGCGTTCGATCGCAAAAGGGCCTCCGCATCTTTTATCGCACCGGCGTTTTCGAGTATCCGGCCTGCCGCCGCATTGATGTCGACCAGCCGCCCTTGGGTGTCGAACACGATCATGCCGTCCGGCATCTGCTCCACCAGCGTGGCCCGGCCGATGGGCACCAGATCGAGCAGCCTAAGCCGCAGCAGATTCCAGGCGATCATGAGGCCGGCCACACTAAAGCCCAGCGGCGAAACGTCGATCCCTCTGACGAGCTCTTGGCCCGCGATATAAAGCAGGCCGGTTCCCAACGGAAACAGGCAGCTGAGCATGAACAGGCCGTACTGCCGGCGGATCGCCGTGTCGGAGAGGCGATACGCGCGCATGAGAAAACCGTACGCCACCGCCGAAAGCAGGTAGGTGTAGCCGATGACGACCCAGAAGAAAGGCCCGCGGTGATAGATGAGGACCTCCTCGCCGGCCGGCCCGTACGAGAAGCCGCTCCAGTGCAGGTGGTGCCAGCCGTTGGTCCAGACGACGATGAGCGAGACGATGGGGAGGGACCACAACAGGGCGCGCAAACCGAGGCCCAGCACCCGGCCCTGATGCGTGTAGGAGATCACGAACTGGAGCAGGCACACGCTGATGTTGGCGAGGCCGAGGTATTCGATCTGTGACCAGAGAATCTTCTGCGACTGCCCGGGCACGACCGATTCGACGGCGGCCGCGCCGGTCCAGACCGCGCAGGCGCCCATCAGGCCGAGAAAGGCCCAGCCGCCGCGGCTGTTGCGCCGGAACCACCCCAGAAAGACGGTCATCGCGCACAGGGC
>Ga0209066_10007548_pt1 | contig 10751 bp, 12 predicted proteins | sample All_14_2_FD_187198 | JGI IMG/M metagenome (GOLD analysis project Ga0209066, IMG submission 187198) | Freshwater microbial communities in response to fracking from Pennsylvania, USA - Allegheny Zone_MetaG_DW_15 (SPAdes) (version 2) ... | reverse complement strand
CGGATCCGTTTGCCCCAAAATACCTGGTTCCGGTGGTTGAGCAGGATGATGCCGACGTTAGGCCGAAAGCCTTCCCGGTCGAGCATAATCAACTCCGAATTTTCAACTGGTTTCATTATTGCACCGCCAGGGCCAAACTACCAGTCAGTTTGTCAAGGCCCCATTCAAGCGGTGTACTTTTCTTACATCCATGAAAGCCTCCCAGTTCTTTATTTCCACCCTCAAAGAAGCCCCCGCAGACGCCGAAATCGTCAGCCACAAGCTGATGATGCGCGCGGGTTTCATCAAGAAGCTGGGCGCCGGTCTGTACAACTACATGCCCATGGGCTTGCGCACCATTCGCAAGGTGGAAGCCATCATCCGTGAAGAGCTGACCCAGGCGGGCGCCGTCGAGCTGGTCATGCCCGTGGTGCAACCAGCCGAGCTTTGGCAGGAAACGGGTCGCTTCGAGAAGATGGGCGACGAGCTGCTGCGCTTCAAGGACCGCCATGGCCGTGATTTCGTGATCCAGCCAACCGCTGAAGAAGTGATCACCGACATCGCCCGCCAGGAGCTGCGCAGCTACCGCCAGTTGCCCAAGAACTTCTACCAGATCCAGACCAAGTTCCGCGACGAGCGCCGCCCGCGCTTCGGCATCATGCGTGGCCGCGAGTTCACCATGAAGGACGCTTATTCCTTTGACCGTGATGTGGAGTCCGCCGGCAAGACTTATGACGGCATGTTTGCCGCCTACACCCGCATCTTCGAACGCCTGGGCCTGCAGTTCCGCGCCGTGGCGGCCGATACCGGCGCCATCGGTGGCGACCGTTCGCACGAGTTCCAGGTGATTGCGGACACGGGCGAGGACGCCATCGTTTATTGCCCGACCAGCGAGTACGCAGCCAACATCGAACTGGCTGAGGGTGTGCCGCTGATCGCCCAGCGCGGCACGCCCGTGGCTGCCCTGGAAAAGGTCGCCACGCCCGGCAAGAGCACCTGCCCCGATGTGGCCGAGTTGCTGGGCCTACCTTTGTCGCAGACCGTCAAGTCTCTGGTGCTGGCCACCGACCAGGTCAACGAGCAGGGCGAAATCGTCCAGTCCACCGTCTGGCTGTTGCTGGTGCGCGGGGACCATGACCTCAACGAAGTCAAGGCCGGCAAGATCGAGCTGCCTGATGGCAGTGGGCTGAAGACGGGCTTCCGTTTTGCCACCGAGTCCGAGATCGTGGCGCACTTTGGCTGCAAGCCCGGTTTCCTGGGCCCTGTGGGGCTGCTCAAGCCTGTCAAGATCGTGGCAGACCGCACGGTGGCCCTGATGGCGGACTTTGTCTGTGGCGCCAACGAGGCAGGCTTTCACATCCGGGGTGTGAACTGGGGCCGGGATTTGCCCGAGCCTGACCTGGTGGCTGACATCCGCAATGTGGTGGAGGGCGACCCCTCGCCAGATGGCAAGGGCGTGTTGGCCATCCAGCGCGGCATTGAAGTCGGCCATGTGTTCTACCTGGGCACCAAATACTCCAAGGCCATGAACGCGACCTTCCTCGATGTCGATGGCAAGCCCAAGCATTTCGAGATGGGTTGTTACGGCATTGGCGTGACCCGCATCCTGGGTGCGGCCATCGAACAAAAGCACGACGAGCGCGGCATCATCTGGCCCGAGGCCATTGCACCTTTCACGGTGGTGATCTGCCCGGTGGGCTACGACCGTTCTGAAGAGGTCAAGGCGGCCGCTGACAAGCTGTACGGCGAGTTGCTGGCCAAGGGCGTGGACGTGATCCTGGACGACCGGGGCGAGCGCCCAGGCGCCATGTTCGCTGACTGGGAGCTCATCGGTGCGCCGCACCGCGTGGTGTTGGGTGACAAGGGCCTCAAGGAAGGCGTGGCCGAGTACCAGGGGCGTCAGGATGCTGCCGCGAGCAAGGTGCCGGTGGCCGATGTGCTCGGACACGTGCTGTCTTGCCTGCAAATCGCCTGATCGCCTGGCGTGCGCGTGTTTTAAGCTTGACAGCCATGTGGTTCTCTTTCGCTCCTCTCTTGCGCCAGGCGCTGACTGCGGTCGCCATGACCGTGGGCGGCAGCCTGCTTGCGCCTGCTTGGGCGGGCGGGCAGGTCGAAGAGCCTTTGGCGGACTCGGTGCGCACGGCCTTGTCGGCTGCCGTGGGCCGCGCCGCGCCGCCCGTGCCTGTTTTTGCCGATGCGTCCCAGAAGCAGCTGTTCGATCGATGGACACAGGCCTCCGAAGATCGCCTAGTCAAGCGCAAGCCCGACTCGCTGGTGCGCCGGGAGTTCCTGCAAACGGTCTGGTACGAGGCCAAGCGCGCGGGGCTGGATCCTGGCCTGGTGATGGGCCTGATCGAGGTGGAGAGCGGTTTTCGCAAGTACGCGATTTCGTCGGTGGGCGCGCGCGGTTACATGCAGGTCATGCCGTTCTGGTCACGCACCATTGGTGATGGCGAGGCGGCCAGCCTGTTTCACATGCAGACCAATCTGCGGTTCGGCTGCGTGATCCTGCGCCACTACCTGAACGTGGAAAAGGGCAATTTGTTCCTGGCGCTGGGGCGCTACAACGGCAGCCGCGGCCGGGCCGAGTATCCCAATGCCGTCACCGCGGCGTGGCGGCGCTGGAAACTGCCCGATGGTGTCAGCACACAAGTGGCTGATGCGGGTGCAGGCGCCACGCGCCACTGATCACTTCAGTGTGGCCAGGTAGGCGATCAGATCGGCCCTGTCCTGGGCGTTGTCGACCCGAAAATCCATTTGCTGCCACATCACCATGGCGTCCGGGTTTTGAAGCCAGCGGTTCAGGTTGTCGGCTGTCCAGGCAAATTCGGCCTGATGCAGACCGGTGGAGTAGTCGTAGCCCTTCGGCCCCCCCGGCAATGCGCCCGAATACGCCTCTGTGTGCCGGGCCTGATACCGGCGTTGCCCGATGCGAACGCTGCCAGGCCTGCCTGCGGTATCGGCCCAGGCTGTCGCACTGGCGGTCAGGGCAATCAGATTTGACGAGGCGGTGTGATGAAGGTCACAGGCCTTGCCATTGCTGAGGTCTGGCCTGATCGATTTGCAGCACGGACAGGACGCGTTCGACCGTGTCATTGACCAGGTCGTCGATGCTCTGGGGCCGATGGTAGAACGCCGGCAGGGGCGGGAACACGATGCCGCCCATCTCGGTGACGGCAGTCATGTTGCGCAGGTGTGCGAGGTTGAAGGGCGTTTCGCGCACCATGAGCACCAGGCGCCTTCGTTCCTTGAGCGTGACATCGGCAGCGCGGGTCAGCAGGTTGTCGCCCATGCCGTGGGCCACCGCAGCCAGCGTCTTCATCGTGCATGGCGCGATCACCATGGCGTCGGTGGCGAAGCTGCCGCTGGCGATGCACGCGCCCACGTCGCCGGGCGCATGCGCCTGGGTGGCAAGGGCTTCAAGCTCGGTACGACCCAGGCCCAGTTCGTGGTGCACGTTGAGGATGCCAGCGGGCGTGGCCACCAGATGCGTCTCCACACCTAGCACACGGGCGCGCTCCAGCAGGCGCACGCCATAGACGGCGCCACTGGCACCCGTGATGCCGACGATCAGTCGCCGGGCAGGCCCGGCAGGCACTGCACTCAACTCACTGACCACCGGCCAGGGTTTGTTGCAACTCGCCAGCCTGGTACATCTCCATCATGATGTCCGAGCCACCAACGAACTCGCCGTTGATATAAAGCTGCGGAATGGTGGGCCAGTTGGCGTAGTCCTTGATGCCTTGACGGATGTCGTCGTCTTCCAGCACGTTGACTGTCTTGAGTTCAGTCACGCCGCAGGACTTGAGAATCTGGATGGCGCGGCCAGAAAAGCCGCACTGCGGGAACTGTGGGTTGCCCTTCATGAACAGCACCACGCGGTTGCCCTTCACCAGGTCATCGATGCGTTTTTGAACGTCGCTCATATCCAAACCATGTCATAAGAGAAAACAGGGTTTGGTTATAGCAGGCCTGGGGTGGATCTGCGCGGCTCAGAATGAATAGCCGACTGAGACCTTGATGACCGGGCGAAGGCGCAGGTCGCGAACCAGTTCGTCCAGGTTTTTTTCACCTTGAAACACCTGGCTGATGCGGTTGATGTTGCCGGAATTGATGGTGATCAGGCCCAGGTCGGCATTGAAGCGCCAGGGGCTGGCACCGCTGCCCTTGAAATTGAGCTGGCTGCTGTAGCCTGCGCCCACGTAGGGCATGGTTTGCTGCCCATTGGTGTCTGAAGACGGGCTGTTGTTGGGGCTGCCCAGCAGGCCCAGGCTGTCCAGTCTTTGAAGGCTGAGGTTGAGGCCGCCGCCGGTGTCGCCGCTGGACCACCAGGCTTGGCCAGTTTCGCCGCGCAGCAGGCCAGCCGTGGCGCGAAAGCCGCCTTCGACGTAGTAGTCCGACAGCACATGCAGGCTGCGGATGCGCAGGCCGCCTTGCGCGGGTTGGGCCAGGACAAAGGAGTCTTTGAGAGGGTTGATGGGGCGGTCAATGACCACGCCGATGCGGCCTTCCCAGTGAGGCCAGAAGCCCTGGCCGCGCAGGTTCAGGCCTTGGCCGCGTACGTCCTGGCTGGTTTGGCTCGCCCAGCTGATGCGCACTGTGGTGATGTCAGAACTGCCGGTGGTCTGGCGCATGGCGTGTTCGGCACGGGGCACCATCTGGGCCTGGGCGGCGCCCAGACAGAACAGGCTCGACGCCACCACGGACAGCATCCATTTGCCACCAGCGAGAGGCCGCGCGAGCGAGTCGGTGAGGGTGGAATGGAACATGGCGATCTCCTGGCGAACGATTTCATGCTACGCCTCGGATATCGGTTTGCGGAGCTGATTTGTGAGTGTTCGTCAGGGCATTTTCGCCGGGTGGGAGCCGGTGTGCAGCGGGTTTGCCCCAGTTTCAAGCCGGGATTTGACCGCCGGTGCAGCGTGGCTGGCCACCCAGATCGAAGCGGGTGCTCACATTGCAAAAGCCTGCGTCTGACAAGAGTTGTGCGACGGCGACAGCCTGGTTGTAGCCGTGCTCCAACAGCAGCCAGCCTTGGGGGCGCAGGTGCTGCGGGGCATGGGCCACGATGTGGCGGAGGTCGTCCAGGCCGTCGGCGCCGGCCGTCAGGGCTTGCCGAGGTTCGTAGCTGAGCTCGGCCATGTGGGGGTCGTCTTCGGCGATATAGGGCGGGTTGCTGACGATGAGGTCAAAGCGCTGTCCGGCCACGGGCGTCAGCCAGTTGCCGAGCAGGAAGCGCACAGGCAGGCCCAGTTGCTGGGCGTTGCGTCTGGCCATGTCCAGTGCTTTGTCGCTGGCGTCCACGGCGGTGACCTGCGCGTGTGGGCGCTGATGCTGGACAGCGAGTGCAATGGCGCCGCTGCCGGTACCCAGGTCGAGCACGTGCACCGGGGGCGTGGTGCGGGTGAGGGGTTCAGGCTGGGTCGGCTCGATGAGCGCCAGCGCCCATTCGACCAGCGTTTCGGTGTCCGGGCGGGGGATGAGCACGTCGGGGGACACCGCCAGCGTCAGCCCGAAGAAGGCCTTGTCGCCCAGGATGTAGGCCAGGGGCTCGCCCTGGGCGCGGCGTTGCAGGCCACTCAGGTAGCTCATCTGGACGGTGGTGGGCAGTTCGTCCTGATCGTGCGCGATCAGCCAACTGCGCCGCTGCCCCAGCAAGGCCTCCAGCAGCATGTGAGCGTCCAGGCGGTCGATGCCTTGTTGGCGGGCGTGCTGCAGGGCCTGGCCAATGGTCAAAGGGGCATTGTGCGGGGCATGCATGGCCGACTCAGACACCGGTGGCCGCTTCCAGTTCGGCCAGTTGGTCGGCCGCCTGGGCGGTCAGCAGGGCGGCGATCACGTCGTCCAGTTCGCCTTCCATGATGCTGAGCAGCTTGTAGAGCGTGAGGTTGATGCGGTGGTCGGTGAGGCGGCCCTGCGGGAAGTTGTAGGTGCGGATGCGGTCGGATCGGTCACCGGTGCCAACCAGGCTCTTGCGGGTGGCGGCCTCTTTGGCGGCGCGCTCGCTGCGTTCTTTTTCCTGAATACGCGCTTGCAGCACCTGCAGGGCCTTGGCCTTGTTGCTGTGCTGGCTGCGCCCGTCCTGGCATTCGGCCACGATGCCGGTGGGCAGGTGGACCACGCGCACGGCCGAGTCGGTCTTGTTGATGTGCTGGCCGCCAGCGCCACTGGCGCGGAAGGTGTCGATACGCAGGTCGGCCGGGTTGAGCTTGATGGCTTCGGTTTCGTCGGGCTCGGGCAGCACGGCCACGGTGCAGGCACTGGTGTGGATGCGGCCTTGCGTTTCGGTCACGGGCACGCGCTGCACGCGGTGGCCACCTGATTCGAACTTGAGTTGGCCGTAGATGTTGGGGCCTTCGATGCGCAAGACCACTTCCTTGTAGCCGCCCAGATCGGATTCGCTGGCCGACATGACCTCGCAGCCCCAGCCCATGCGCTCGGCGTGGCGCGTGTACATGCGGGCCAGGTCGGCGGCGAACAAGGCGGACTCGTCGCCACCCGTGCCGGCGCGGATTTCAACGAAGGCGTTGCGTGCGTCGTCCGGGTCCTTGGGCAGCAGGGCAGTTTGCAACTGGGCTTCAAGTTGCGCCAGGTCGGCCTCGGCCTGGGCGATCTCGTCTTGCGCCATGGCGCGCATGTCGGGGTCGTCGCCGGCTTCCTCGAACATCTGCTTGGCGCCATCCAGATCCTGCTGGCGCCTGGTGTGGCGCTGGGCCAGGTCGCACACCTCGCTGACTTCGGCGTGTTCGCGCGACAGGTCGCGAAAGCGCTTGTTGTCGGCCGCGATGACGGGGTCGGACAAGGCCGCATCCAGCTCTTCCAGGCGGCGTGCCAGGCGTTCGAGCGAGGAGGCGAGGGAAGGCGCCAGCCCGGCGCTCACGCCTGGCCCTCGCGTGGCTTGCCGGGCACCGGGCTGGCTTCTGCTGGCCGAGCCGGGGGCACTTCGCCGCGCAGGAACAAGCGTGACAAGGAGGCCGCCACCTGTGGGCGCTGGTGCGTGTCGGCACTGTGCAGTTCGGCCAGGGCGCCGTGCAGCATCTTTTGCGTGAGCCCGCGCGACATCGCTTCGAGCACCGCTTCGATGTCCTCGCCCTTGGCGAGCATTTTGCGGGCGCGGGCCATTTCGGCGGCCCGCCAGGCGTCGGCCTGGCCATGCAGGGCCTGGATGAGGGGCACGGTGGTGCGCTGGTCCAGCCAGTGCACGAAGCCTTGCACGCCGGTTTCGATGATGGCTTCGGCCTGGGCGACGGCGGCCTGGCGCTTTTCGCCTGCCGATTGCACTTGCGCGGACAGGTCGTCCACGGTGTAGAGGTAAACGTCGTCCAGCTTGGCGACTTCGGGTTCGATGTCGCGCGGCACGGCCAGGTCCACCATGAAGATCGGGCGGCGCTTGCGGGCCTTGAGGGCGCGCTCGACCGCGCCCAGGCCGATGATGGGCAGGGTACTGGCGGTGCACGAGACGACGATGTCGAACTCGTGCAGGCGATCGGGCAGGTCGGCCAGGCGCATGGCGTGCGCGCCCAGGTGGTTGGCCAGCTTTTCGCCGCGTTCCAGCGTGCGGTTGGCCACGACCATGGTGCGCGGGTTGCGCGCAGCGAAGTGGGTGGCGGTGAGCTCGATCATTTCGCCCGCGCCCACAAACAGCACGCGGGTCTTGCCCATGTCTTCAAACAGCTGTGCCGCCAGGCGCACGGCGGCGGCGGCCATGCTGATGGAGTGCGCGCCGATTTCGGTGGAGGTGCGCACCTCTTTGGCCACCGCAAAGCTGCGCTGGAACAACTGGTGCAGGGTCGTGCCCAAGGTGCCGGCGGTGTCGGCCTCGCGCACGGCCTGCTTCATCTGGCCCAGGATCTGGGGTTCGCCCAGCACCATGGAGTCGAGCCCGCTGGCGACACGGAAGGCGTGGCGCGCAGCCTGGCCGCCCTCCAGCACATAGGTGTGGCGCATCAGCTCTTCGCTGGAGACGCCGCCCACGCCGCTGAGCCATTGCACGGCCGCGTGCTTGAGCGTGTGCGCCGGCACGGCCAGGCCACCGGCTGCGCAGTACAGTTCGGTGCGGTTGCAGGTGGACAGCAGGGCCACTTCAGAGGGCGATGAGGCCGCCAGCTTCTGGCGCAAAGTCTTGAGCGTGGGGGCCAGTTGGTCCACCGCGAACGCGAACCGACCCCGCAAGTCAACGGCGGCGGTGGTGTGGTTCAGGCCCAGGGTCAAGACAGTCATAGGCGGGCATTATAAAATCCGATGTTTTACCTTGGTTGCCCGGATGAGGTGACTTCAGCGTGACGCGACTGGTATTTCGCTGTGATGCGAACCAAAATCGCTGCTGAACTTGATGCAGCGCAAGTCTGAACCCACGTTTGCCCCACGTCCCTTGAAGGAGCCTTATGGGTTTTGTCGACGCCCTGAACCACGTTGTGAACTTCTTTTTGCCGGCCATCGGCCTGGCTTTACTGGTGCCCAGCCTGGCGCGCCTGGTGTGGTGGAAGGCCTTGCGCAGCGCAGGGTGGTTGCGTCAGGTGAAATGGGCGGCGGCCTTGAATGCCCTGGTGCTGGTGGTCGGCCTGCTGCTGACCGGCCGCGATGGCGCCATGTTGACTTATGCCGGCCTGGTGCTGGCTTCGGCCTTGACGGTCTGGTGGACAGGATTGCGTTGACATGAGCTACAGCGTCAAAGAGATTTTTTATACCCTGCAAGGCGAGGGCACCCACGCCGGGCGACCGGCTGTGTTCTGCCGCTTTGCGGGCTGCAATCTGTGGACCGGCCGCGAGGCCGACCGTGCCACGGCCGTTTGCCAGTTCTGCGATACCGACTTCGTGGGCACCGATGGCCTGGGTGGCGGCAAGTTCGACAGCGCCCTGGCGCTGGCCGAGCGCATCGCCTCGTTCTGGCCAGCCACGCCCGATGGCGCCCGAGGCAGCCGATTCGTGGTGATGACGGGCGGCGAACCCCTGCTGCAGGTGGACGCGGCCTTGATTGACGCCTTGCATGCGCTGGGCTTTGAGCTGGCCGTCGAGACCAATGGCACCTTGCCGGCACCGGCCGGGCTGGACTGGGTCTGCGTGAGCCCCAAGGCCGGGTCCAAGCTGGTGCAGACCTCGGGCCACGAGTTGAAGGTGGTGGTGCCACAGGCCGGCTTTGATGCGGCCGACCTGCTGGCTTTCGAGAAACTGGACTTCAAGCAACTGCGCGTGCAAGCCATGGACAGCGCCTTGCCCGGTGCCCGGCAAAAAGCCATGGAATGGGCCGTTCAATGGTGCCTGGACCACCCGCGCTGGTTGCTCAGCGTGCAGACCCATAAGACACTGGGCATTCGCTGAGGAAAACAAGATGTTCGAGCTGAGTCAGACCTTTTCATTCGATGCCGCGCACACGCTCAAGCGAAAGGTGTCCGCAGAAGAAGCCGCGGGCAGCCGCCGTATCCATGGCCACACCTATACCGCCGAGGTGATGGTGCTGGGCGAGCGCCAGCCCGAGTCCGGCATGGTGGTAGACCTGGCCGTGCTGCGCGAGGTGATCGCCGGCATCCGCAACCAACTGGATCACCACTTTCTGGACGAGGTCAGCGGCCTGGGTGCACCCACGCTGGAAAACCTGTGCGTGTTCATCTATGACCAGGCCAGGCAGCACATCGCGCAGGTGTCGGGCGTGGCGGTGTCGCGCGCGGCGGGTGACCGTTGTGTCTACCGGCCCGCGGCCTGATCGACGCGCATGAGCGCGCCCCAGCAAGCCGGCCAATGGGCTGAACGCAGCCGTCAGGCCGTGTGGCACCCCTGCACGCAGATGAAGGTGCATGAGGACTTCCCGCCGCGCGCCATCGTGTCGGCGCAAGGCCCCTGGCTGATCGATGACCAGGGCCATCGCATTCTGGATGCGGTGAGTTCGTGGTGGGTCAACCTGTTTGGCCACAACTTCAGGCCCATCCGCGAGGCCATCACGGACCAGTTGGGCAAGCTGGACCACATCATGCTGGCCGGTTTGACGCACCCACCGGTGGTGGAACTGTCCGAGCGGCTGGCGGCGTTGACCGGTCTGGGCCACGCCTTCTACGCCAGCGATGGCGCCAGCGCCACCGAGATCGCCCTGAAGATGAGCGCGCACAGCTGGCGCAACCGTGGCCGGCCCCGCAAGAACCAGTTCATCGGCCTGCAGGGCGGTTACCACGGTGAAACGGCCGGGGCCTTGTCGGTGACCGACATCCCGCTGTTTCGCGAGGCTTACGCGCCCCTGCTGCGCCTGAGCGCGACCTTGCCCTCGCCTGACCCGCGTCAGGCGCAGCCAGGCGAATCTGCCCAGACGCATACGCAGGCTGCGATCGATGCCTTGGCGGCCTACCTGGCCGCGCACCATGAAGACACGGCCGCCTTGATCCTGGAGCCCCTGGTGCAAGGCGCGGCCGGCATGGCGATGTACTCGCCGGGCTACCTGCTGGCCGTGCGGCGCCTGTGCGACCAATACGATGTGCACTGGATTGCCGACGAGATCGCCGTGGGCTTTGGCCGCACTGGCACCTTGTTTGCGCACCAGCAGGCCGTTGGTGCCGATGGCATGGCAGTCAAGCCCGATTTCATCTGCCTGAGCAAGGGCCTCACGGGTGGGGTGATGCCTTTGTCGGCGGTGCTCACGACAGACGAGGTTTACGCCGCCTTCTGGGACGACCGCACCACGCACGGCTTCCTGCACTCGCACTCGTACACCGGCAACCCGCTGGCCTGCCGCGCGGCCCTGGCCGTGCTGGACACTTTCGCGCAGCGCGATGCCGAGGGCCGGGACG
>Ga0209066_10007546_pt1 | contig 10755 bp, 11 predicted proteins | sample All_14_2_FD_187198 | JGI IMG/M metagenome (GOLD analysis project Ga0209066, IMG submission 187198) | Freshwater microbial communities in response to fracking from Pennsylvania, USA - Allegheny Zone_MetaG_DW_15 (SPAdes) (version 2) ... | reverse complement strand
CTGCTTCTCTTCACGCTTCTCCTGGACAAACTCTCCGAAGTTTTGATACTGTTTACTCATTGCTTTGATCACCTTTTCTCAAATAATTCATGCTAATACAATCGTGTAGGTCTTACATAATCAGGTTACTCCTCACTTGGAAACTGATTTGTTTGCAGTTATGCATGTAAGCTAATCTGCGTACACTATTATATCGACAGCGAGTGTATCTGTCAACCACTACTTGAGAAAGGTTTTAGCGGTACATCAGCCCCGGCATTTTAACTGTGTCCCGCCCGTCGTCGGGCATTTTCAGATCGCCCAACAGGATCGCGTTTGTAATCGCTCGTTTGCCGAATCTGCCGCGTATCTCCTCAATGGCGCCCTGCAGCTGTTCCCGCTTATCCCGTTGGGCGTGGTCTACAAACAAGGTGAGCTGCTCCGGCTGATTTTTCGGTACGAGCTCAATGGCACGAACCGTGATTGCGCGGACTTTCGTTCCCCATTTGTAATGCTCCTTGAACGCTTGGAATGCCATTGCGGCGATCTCCGATGGAAGCTGTGTCTTAAACGGCAGCTTGCATTGGAACTGGGAGCCGGACAAGTTGTTCCCCCGGACAAAGACCTGGACGGTTCGTGCCGCTAGTTCGTGAACGCGAAGTTTGTGACCGATATCCTGAGACAATTCCAGAATGACCTTCCACACTTCCTGATCATTTAGCAAATCGGAAACGCACGTGATACCGTGACCGATGGATTTCACCGGGGACACGAAACCCTGCTGCATGACCCGCGACTGATCGGCGCCGTTGGCGAATGTCCACAAAGCTACTCCATTCACGCCCAACAGTCCTTTGAGGAACGCCGGGTCGAGAGCAGCCAATTCGCCGATCGTGGTAACGCCGTATGCGGCAAGCTTGCGAGTGGTAGCGGGGCCGACATAGATCAAGTCGCTTGCGGGAAGCGGCCACACTTTCTCTTTGAAATTCGCCTTCGTAATCTCAGTGATGGCATCCGGCTTCTTCATGTCGGATCCCAACTTCGCAAAGATTTTGTTATATGAAACGCCAATGCTCACGGTCAATCCGAGCTCTTCGCGAGTTGCACCACGGATCTCCTCCGCGATCGTCATAGCGTCGCCGCGTATGATTTGGCTGTCAGACACATCGAGCCAGCACTCGTCCATGCCGAACGGCTCTATCAAATCCGTGTATCGCTGGTAGATCGCCTGCGTCAGTTTGGAGTATTTGAGATACTGCTCGTACTGCGGGGGTACCACGATGAGGTTTTTACACGCCTTTCTTGCCTCCCAGTTCGCCATGCCGGTCTTCACGCCTGCTCGTTTGGCCAATTCAGATTTCGCAAGCACGATGCCGTGTCTCTCCTCGGTCGAGCCGCATACCGCCACTGCTTTTCCGCGCAGCTTTGGATCAAGCATCATTTCCACCGAAGCGTAAAAGCTGTTCAAATCGCTGTGAAGTATCGCTCTCATGTCCCGCATCTCCTTGCAGATACATTAAAGCACGATATTGAACATCTTATAAGCCAACAAGTGTTCTATTTTGAGAATTTCTATTGCAAACGCGTATCGACCATTGTAGAATGTTTAACACAGGAGGTGGATGACAATATGGACACGAAGTACTGTGACATCCTCCGGGAATTACGAAAGAAGCATGGCTTCTTGCAGCAGGACATAGCCGACAGACTTGACGAGCTGAACGTTCCGACCACCAAGGCACAGATCAGTCGCTGGGAGAACGGGATCAACAATCCATCCATTGACCAGTTTATCGGCTTATGCCGCGTCTACGGCGTCAAAGATGTTTACAGCGTTTTTAGCATTGGCGATCTGTCCGATATGGAATACTCGCTCAATCGGGAAGGCGTGGAGAAGCTGGCGGATTACAAGAAGCTGCTTATCGCAAGCGGCCTATATGCACCCGTGCAGCTCAGAGAGCGGGTTTTGCCGTTTCGAAGGCGGACGGCCCCTATGTACGACATTGGTGCTTCAGCCGGTACCGGGCAGTTCCTTGACAGCGATTCCTATGAGATGGTCGAGGTTCCCGATGACGTGCCGAACAGCGCTACGTTCGGTCTTCATGTCTGCGGTGATTCGATGGAGCCGACGTTGGAGGATGGGCAGGAAATCTGGGTGCAGATGCAGCCGACACTTGAGAGCGGCGATATCGGTGTCTTCTATCTCGACGGGAATGCTTATGTAAAAGAGTATCGCCGCACGGATAAGGGGGTTTTCCTCATATCGCACAACGAGAAATACAAACCCATCCCGATCACGGATTATGATGAGTCAAGGATATACGGTAAAGTCGTGTATCCTCGGTAAGACCGCATCATGAAGTTTCTTCGGGCGTATGGTGGGCTTGATAGTAAATGCTAATCGGAAAGGAGCGTTTCAAGTGGAGAGAATCAGATTGACCAAACGTGAACAAGATGTCTACGACTATATACTGGAATACAGGAAGGAGAAGCGCTTCTCTCCCAGTATGCGTGAGATTGCGGAAGGCATCGGCCTGCACTCCGCCTCGACTGTTCATGCTCATATCCATCATCTGATAAACAAGGGCTGGCTTTTGCCCTGCGAGCAACTGAACAGGACGATTATTCCCGCGGAAGAGGGCTTGTAATTATGGATGCGAAAGTATATGTGCAGGTCGTCGCCGATTTCAACACCGACGGCGTGATGCTCCCAAGAATACTGATTTGGGAGAACGGCGAGAAGTATTTGATTGACCGTGTAGTTGATATCCGGCAGGCCGCCGCACGAAAAGCGGGTGGTCAGGGCGATCGCTACACCATTGAAGTGCGCGGTCAAATAAGCTACCTCTTTTTTGAAAGGGTGCCGCAGCTTACGGGTAACGTAATAGGACGCTGGTTTGTGGAGAGAAAAGCATCGTGAAAGGAGATCTGACGGATATGGATTACAAGATTTTGGCCATCGACTTCGATGGAACGCTCAGCTTCGGCAGATGGCCGGAGGTCGGCCCTGCGAATGATCGCCTAATTTCCTATCTGCTTGACCGAAAACGCTGCGGTGATAAACTGATTTTATGGACCTGCCGCGCGGGAGCAGCACTAGATGCGGCGATAGATTTCTGCGCTCATCACGGCCTTCATTTTGATGCTGTGAACGATAACCTACCAGAGATAGTCAAGAGGTACGGTTCCAATAGTCGAAAAATCACTTGTGATTACTACATCGACGATCGCTCGTTTACGGCGGAGTCGTTATACGAGACTGATGGTAAGGAAACAGCATGAATCCGAAACAGGCGAACGCACAATATGGAGACAAGGTACGTTTCAATGAAGCCTGCCGCGCAATATGCGGATCGGTGCCCAGCCGTAACGGGATCGGCGTACTGTCAGAGAAAACGCTGCATTCAGTCATCAAACGATTTATCGAACCGAACGAAGCCCTGCAAGAAGTGAAAGTAGGCGGTTACTATGCCGACATCAAAAACGAGGACGGCATATTTGAAATACAGACACGTTCGTTTAACAAACTACGTGCAAAGCTAACGGCTTACCTCGAAATCGAGAAAGTCACGCTTGTTTATCCCATTCCCGCTGTTAAGCGACTTGTATGGATTGACGCGCAGACTGGCGAATTGACCTCGCCGCGAAAGAGTCCGAAGCGTGGCAGCTATTTTGATGCTTTTCCAGAACTATATAAGCTGGATATGCTTATCGCGAACGAATCCCTTTGCGTGTTGTTGCTTATGATTGATATGGATGAGTATCGTTACTTAAATGGTTGGAGCGCCGATGGGAAAAAGGGATCAACGCGGCATGAGCGATATCCGATTGCTTTAGCCGATTCTGTGTTGCTTAAAACTAAAGAGGATTATGAAAGGCTCCTTCCTTCGGACCTATGTTCCTCGTTCACATCAAAAGAGTTTGCATTGGCTGCAAAAATCCGATTAAGAGTTGCGCAGACAGTTTTGACGGTTCTATCAAAGTGCGGCGCGATACAATGTGTAGGAAGAAAAGGGAGACAGAATCTATATATGAAAGCCACCATGATGAGAGGGTAAGCGATAGATTTAGACTGGCACTATCTATTGCATGAAATGCACTAGCAAATTCTCATGGCATGAGTACAACGACAATTATCCGGACGCGAAAGGCCGTGAAGATGCATGCTCCCCTGAAACGGAACACCCACTTGGTATCATCTATTGCTAGTCACTTTCTCTTTCTTATCATTGGATATGGTCCAGTTTTCGGAGGCTAGCTCATGCATTGATGAAAGAGCTGTAAGCATCTATTCTTCGAACATCGCTGGGCGAAAACAATATTGGAATTAGTTTGGTTTGATCAAAGCAAACTGATACGAAATACAAAAACCGAGGAATGAATCCTCGGTTTTAATAAGTTGATTTTCCATACTTAGTGAACAGGCTTTTCAACATAGTATGAATTCGGTTGGCAGCAAAAGGAGTGATGGCAATATACGCCTTTTGGCGATGCCGCATCTTAAGGCTCGGAATCGATATTGAAGGGTCGTTTTCGGTACTAGGGTATAATTTGTGTCCGACCTCCGCAATGAGATCGTTCAGTGAAATGCAATTTTTAATTTCCGTATCGACAATTTCGATATCGTACAATTCTACATAGTACGGATAATCTACCGCCCAGGGATGTTCTTTGATCATAGCGTTGTCGGTTACGTTCTTTTGGTCGTAACCCCTCGTCTTTGCCCTGCCGACGATGATTGGCACGCCCGCTTTTGATTTGTCCCAGCTTACAGCGGAAAGGAAAACGGTTGTGTTCGATGCGAGACTCCGTGGAGACTTAGATGACGACGTGAAGTATATCCCTTTACGGTCATAATAGTTCGGCTCATATTTGCCGTCGGGATCGATGCGCCGGTGGGCGGCCCCCTCAAATTTCAGGACAGCAGAAATGCCCTCGTTGGGAACGCCGAGAATGGATTCCACCTCATCCACAGGAGCAGTGGCAGGAACTGGTAGGGCACTTACCTCTGCGCCAAAACGCGTAGGATTCGGCTTACTAGTATGGTCACGGCCTTTAATGGCTTTCTGGACGATGAGGCTTTCATCTTCGATTTTATTGTCGGTGATCTTGAAATCACCCGCTACCCGGATCGTTTCCAGTAAATTATCGTAGTATTTTAATAGCCGTTCGATCAGGTCATACTCATTTTCTATATATAAAGATAGCTCGATATTATTGCCGAAACCACCACCTGTGAAATTGGCTGACCCGATAATGGCAATATTGTCGTCAAATAGATAGAGCTTTGCGTGAAGATCTTTGAGAGCGTAAATATCGACCCCCGCCGTTTGAAGGTCTTTCAGCGCTGTGAGGCTGCTCACAGAACGGATGAAATCCTCACGGTAGAAACGGGTGATTAGTTGTGATGTGATCCCTCTACCCGCGGAATCTACTAGGTATCTTGACATGGTTTCTTGGACGAAGGGGCTGATGATTCTGATTTGTCGCTGCGCTTTCTCGAAAGCGTCGATGATCGCGTCCCTGTGGTTGTTATCCAGTAACTCAATAGCCATCATGCGTCTCCTTTCACCGGCACTACCGCGAATATAAACACGCCGTTCTTTGTCTCCATATGGCTGTAGTCATGCCAGTCGATATGATACTTACCGGATAGGAAAAGAGGGTTCTCTCGACCCTTGATGGAACCCTTGTTCATGATCACTTGCCCAGGATGGCTAATGGAATCATCTGGTATTTTGCGTATACACAAAGTTTTCAGCGTTACCTATCGAACAGTTAAAAAGACCATATCTCCTTATATTTTAGGAACGAGAGTATTGTAGTCAATGCTATTGGATCTTACATCCCATTTCCCAACATGCATTTTCTTGATTCTCTTTTTATCACCGAAGTCAAGAAGATCCTCTCTATGGAATGCGCATAGTAGCTTGTTGAGCGATCCGAGCGTTTCAGAAGTCAGAAGGAATGCTTCGTCTGGGTCAACTAATTTGCAATATGCCCAAAGCTGGCCTAAATCTCGAAGCGTCAGCTTCGTTTTTTTCGCTTCAATGAAAAACAACTTTATGTCATTTTCTTTTTTTGCGATTGCCAGAACGTCAATTTGGATATCGACACCGTTAGCCATTTCATTAGTGACCCCGTATCTTATCAATACCCGATCAAGACGTTCTGCGTGAGCATCTACAGATACTACATCATGCCGTTTGTACTTATCTTTTACATAACGTTCAAGCCATACCCTCATTGGCTCGTATAATTCTTCTTCAAGCATTACTTTCATCCTCGCTGTACCCTAGATCTTTTGCAATATCTGTCCAATTATCATAATGCTTTCCCCGGATTTTCATTGGTATAAAAACATCGCTTTCACCGGGATGGTGCGGTTTTGCTCTTAAATGGCGTGTCGTTTCCCAATAATATTTATGTAAATGCTTTGCGGGGTCCTTTCCCTCCAGCACAAACGGTTTCTTTTGTTCTTCAGCAAAGTAATCCAAGGCTTCTTGCTTGTGAATAATTACGAAGCCTACGGGCTGATACTCCGATGCCCACACCTTAACTTGATGCTCCTTCTTCCAAAAATCGGGACGACCTTCTTTGTACTTTTTTAGGTATCCATCTCTCATATTTGGATGTGCCCAGTCAATTGCTTGAACGGGGATATCAATACTCTTTAGTAAATTGCAAAAGTCAACAACTAAACCCCAATTATGCGGGATTTCAAAGTAGACTCTGTATTGCGGTTCCGAAAAAAAATAATTGCTACGTCGAATGTATCCTGTAACATCAGCGAACCCTTTTACGAAATGCGTGCGTTCGTCATATGTGAAGGAATACACCTCTTGTGAAATCCGGACATTATCAGAGGATGTTGCTCCACTAAATAATCGTAGGATCTCCCTCATGAGGTATTCCTCGTTGGGCTTCCTAAAAGACAGAATAGAAACGGTAGAATTCTGACTAAAGGTGAGTGACGTACCCAATAATGGCACTAATAAGTGCTGAATATCCGTGTAACTTGCTCTTACATATATTCCGACATTATGCTGGAACTCAGTCTCGAGTTTTTTATGCGGGATTTCAACTATAACCGTTGTTTCTGTTGCTCCTCTTTGAATAGTGCCATTTCCGGTGATCATACCGAGCAGATATGCCATCTCTACATTCATCTTATAGTCACCTCCATTCCGCTGAAACTGGTATTGTTTGAGTGCGTTCTCCAACATTCGGGTTGTAAATGCTCATCATCATTTGAACGCCTTTTTTTCGTGGCGCATAATTTGATGATTGGGAATCTGCTTGTGTGGTCACTCGCCCTTCTATAACTTCCAGAGCTGCTCTGTTCTTTACTTCAGAAATCTTTATTGAGGTTTCAACATCCTCTGCTTTATGCATCTCATCGAACACATCTGAAAATTGAGATTTTTTCAATTGTGGGTTAAATAGCGCCTCGATGAAGCCGTCGGTCATACCGTTGAATTCTCTAACCCCAAAGATCTTAAGCAGTTTATTCATACCCATTTCGTATTCCTCTCCTGAATTACTGTAATTCAAAAGACTGGGCAATACAATCCGCAATAGCTTTTGCTAATAAAGGGGGAACAGCATTGCCGATCTGCTTTCGGATATAGATTTTCGAGCCATAGAAAACAAAGCAATCGTCAAATGACTGGATTCGTGCAGCTTCACGCGGTGTAATTGCTCTGTTCAAATATGGATGATTATTTGTTCCATTGGATGACGCATCGAATCTAGTATCAATGGTCGGTGATACATCATCCCACCTAAGACGTCCCCAAGTTGTCTTGAACTTCTGATTCCCATGCATTTCTTCTGGGAGATATTCCTTTCCTTGCTCTGGGGGAATCAGTTCGAGCTTTTCGATTGCAATTGGTTTGTGGTTCGAAGCCTTATGGTTATACAGCTTTTCGCTGCCAAATCGCATCAAGGACTGGTACTCACTTGCTGATTCCATCGCATATGCTTGCTCAAAATCGCCCTGTCCAGATTCCAGATACGAGAGATCACTTATTGCTTCGCGGACAGTGGTTCTTTTTGTAACAGTCCGCTGTGGGAGAGCAATCGCACCGTGACGCGAGCATATAAATATCGCACGTTCCCTCGACTGTGGCACTCCAAAATCTGCGGCATTAAGTACGCCGAATCTCACTTCATACCCAAGATCAGTAATTGCCTGAACAATCTGATCCTTGAACCATCCATTTGATGCCAACAATAACCCCTTAACATTTTCAATAACAAAAACATCTGGCCGGATTCTATTAACAAGATTAAGATACTCTCGAAAAAGGAAATTCCGAGGATCTTTCAGTCCAAGTTTCTTGCCCTTCATAGAATACCCCTGACAAGGCGGACCGCCTACCACCATGTTGACGTGACTCTCCTGTGCAAGCTGAATGATGCGTTCCTTAACTGTTGATTCCGTAATATCGCCAATGATGACTTCAGTTTCGGGCATATTTCTCTTAAACGTATCTGCCGCTTTTTCGTCAAAGTCCAGTGCAACAACGGTCTTAAAGTAAGGATTTTTGTGTAGCCCCCACGATAAGCCGCCCGCGCCGCAAAATATATCCAAAACCCGGAATTCTGTAGGCAGAGAGGAGTCACGGACCTTTCTACGGATGAGAATTCGCTTGAAGAGCGCTTTCCCGTTTATCTTTGGTTTAAACAGATCAAATTCGTTATCTGATCCATGATTGGCTTCGCCTACGATCTCAAACTGTGATCCATTATGATATTTGAGAAACGTAATAGGTACCCCCATGATACCGTCATAGTCTTTCGGAATTTCGCTAACCTTGTGAACATTGATACCATCAAAGTCATCGTATCTCGGATATTTCTCCGGAGTATACACTTCAGTTAACTTGAGTTCTTGATGACGCCTTGGAATATCTAAATTTGTTAGCCACATTGCGTTACCAAGACTTCTCCATTTCTGACCGTGATCATCTATCCAGAATCTAGTATTCCGTGGTTCCGTATCGGCAGGAACACGAAAGGCCATGTCACCAAATCTGTAGCCGACCCATGCCTTGTCTTCCTTAATGTAAGGGAAAATTTCCTTATATGTGATAGCATTCTGATTACCAATCAGCAGGTATTGTTTGTCGTACTTCACCAATAGTGAAAACAATTCCGCAAATAGGCTGAACGGGGGATTGGTGCAACAAATATCACATTCTTTCAAGTACTGAATGCATTCAACCGATCGAAAGTCACCGTTGCCTTGTAGTCTTCTTACTGTGTTCTTTCTCTGCAATACAGATTTGATTACTTCATCGTCGACTTCTTCCCCTACTTTTCCAGGTATCCTTGTGACAACGAGAACGTATCCCTGACCGGCAATTATTGGAACACCATCTAAATCTAACAATTCGAGTGAGATTTGAGCTTTGTCATAAATCTGATCGATCTTTGATCCGGAGTAAGAAGTACAGATCAGCTTTTTTAACCTCAACTTGTTAAAATTTCGCAAGAAATAGTAGCAGAAATTCGATTCGTATGGATCGTCACAATTGCAGAGCACAACCTTATTCCTGAACTGATGCTCATAATGTGATAATTCTCCAGCTATCGTTTCGTATGTGGTATACCATTCATCTGTGTTGCCGGCAGAATATCTCGCGATATTAAGGATCGAATTGTCGCTCATAGAATATTCAGATCTCCTTCAATATCATTATTGCTACTATTGCCTATTTCTTTTAGCTTCTTATGCTTTTCTGTATCACCAGATAAGCGGTTAGTGCTCACCCTGGAGTAACGGTCTCGGTCTGACCTGCATCGGCGCAACCAAGCTCTAGTCGTTCATCGCTTAATTTCTCGCTACAAGCATTCAAGTAGGTTCCGTACTTCTCGGGTCTTGCTATAATACATGTCATCATATCAGCCCAAGCAAAGTATATTTAGTGTACCACTATCTTCTACTTATTCCAACTGAATCCTCGACTATAGTGAATTGTACAAGATCTGTATTATTCAAATATCGATTTTAAACCTTTATGCCAACAATTTAACGATAGCCCACTAATTCAACGATAGCTCGGTCACCCGCCGGGCTATTTGGCTTTAAAACGATCATTTAGACGAGAAAATCGCTGTGAAAAAGCTCAGTAGCACATTGCTTCACTTCGCAAACACGCAAAAAAAGCCCGAATCATGGGGTTTATAGTCAAATAAAAAGAACGATAACTTTCTATCAAAATTACCGTTCTTTTGTGGTGGAGGCGGGGAGAATCGAACTCTCCGACGATTACACTTATATCTGGCTTATTATTGAGTTATGGCTGAATTCATGGCTGAATATACTTGAAAAAGGATAGGTAGCTGGACGTTATAATTCGAAAAAAAAGTAAACACGATTTCCAATTATAGCCTGATGCTTTCCAGTGCAGTCAAATGCCGCGAATTCCTTGGGTTTTAAGAATTTGGAACTGGCAATACTAAGCAATACTGACCAATATGTGTACACATGCTTAGCAAAAAACTAAGCAAACTTGAGTTAAGTAAAGGATCTGAGATAAATGAAATGTTCTAATACTGTTTTAATACGAAGGACAATACGCCCAGTTCATCGCAAGGTAATAAAGTGCTTCAATATACTAATATAACTCGCTAAGTTGCCGGCTAATATCAGGAAAATCATCAACCCAGATTACTTCTATTCCCAGTCTTGCGAAGTGATTCGATGCTCGAACCAAGTCATTTGTTGCCATATTATTTTTTGTAAGGATGGCAAAATGTGTTTTATTA
>Ga0209066_10007545_pt1 | contig 10757 bp, 10 predicted proteins | sample All_14_2_FD_187198 | JGI IMG/M metagenome (GOLD analysis project Ga0209066, IMG submission 187198) | Freshwater microbial communities in response to fracking from Pennsylvania, USA - Allegheny Zone_MetaG_DW_15 (SPAdes) (version 2) ... | reverse complement strand
CTTCTGGATGACCAACATCGGCAGCCATTTCGAGGACTTCGTCACGGCCATCAAGATCGGGCGCAAGTCAGGCAACCCGTTCGAGACGGCGGGCTATGTCGCCGAGAACGCAGCGCTCGGAGCGATCGCGGTGCGACACCCCGGCGTCAAGTTGGAGTGGGACTGCGAGGCGCTGCGCTTCAGAAACAGCGAGGCGGCAACCGCGATGGTCACGCCGGCTTACCGCAAGGGATACTCACTCAAGGTCTGAGTATCGGAACCCCGTCGGTTTCCGAGGGAATCGAAGACGTCAGAAAAAATCGGAGGAGTCAACACCATGAAGAGAGTCGCGATCGCACTGGCGCTGATGTGCGCGGGATTCGCACCGGCTGCGGAGTTCCAGAAGATCCTGTTTCTCGGCAACAGCATCACGCTGCACGGGCCGTCGAAAAAAGTCGACTGGTCCGGCAACTGGGGCATGGCGGCCAGCGCCCAAGAGAAGGATTTCGTGCACCTCGTCACAAAGGCTTTGGCAAAGAAGGACGGGGCTGCGCCGGAGTCGCTGGTCAAGAACATCGCGGCCTTTGAGCGGCAATACGCCGCGTATGACGAGGCGGCGCTGCTGAAGGACCTTGTCCCGTTTCAGGCCGACCTGATCGTCGTTGCGATTGGCGAGAATGTGCCGGCGCTGGCGACGGATGCGGCGAAGACCCAGTTCAAAGAGGCGCTCGTCAAGCTGCTGAACACCATCACGGCCGGCCGCAAGCCCACCCTCATCGTGCGCAGCTGTTTCTGGGCGAACGCGCCGAAGGATGGCGCGCTCAAGCAGGCCTGCGACGAAGTCGGCGGCATTTTCGTCGACATCGGTGCGCTCGGCAAGGATGAGAAGAACGTTGCGCGCTCGGAGCGGCCGTTCAAGCACTCCGGCGTCGCCAATCATCCGGGCGACCGGGGCATGCAGGCGATCGCCGACGCGATCGTCGGTGCGGTCAAAGCAAAGTAAAGGCGTCTTCAAATGAAACACACGCGATTCTTGACGGGAAGCCTTTTGGGAGCCTTTCTGCTGGCGCTGTCCGCGGCCCAGGAGGCCGGAGCGCAAGAGCCAAAGCCCCGCATGAAGTTGGGAGCCTACTACTTTGCCGGCTGGGCCGGAAAATGTACGTTTGACGATGGCAAGCCGGAGAACGCATGGGCGAAAGGGATGCCCACGCACTTCACGAAGAAGCTGGCCACGGAGTTCGCAGGCCGCACGCCGGTGTGGGGCTGGCGCGACGACACGACGGAGTTGATGGAGCGCCAGATCGACCTTGCGGCGGACAACGGCGTGGCCTACTTCTCGTTCTGCTGGTACTGGCACGACAACAAGAAGCCGATCAACGTTCAGGCCATCGAGGACGATCCGAAACATCAGCCCATGCGGCTCTTCATGCAGGCGAAGAACAGCAGCCGGATGGAGTTCTCGCTGCTGGTGGCCAACCACGGCGGCTTCGAGATCGTCGGGCTGGACGCGTGGAAACAGGCGGCGGACTACTGGATCACCCTCTTTAAGCATCCGCGCTATCTGCGGATGGAAGGCAAGCCGGTGCTGGTGATCTTCTCGCCGGGCGGGGCAGACAAGGAGGGGCTGGCCTACCTTCAGGAGGCGGCGAAGAAAGCGGGCTTTCCGGGCGTGGCGGTCACGGGGTGCGGCAGTGGCAAGGCCGAGGATGGCTTCTCGGTCCGGACGCACTACGCTGTGACGCCGCAAGGAACATGGGGCGGGGGATACCAGCGACACCCCTATCAGGAGCTGGAGGATTCGGTCGTTCGGGCGTGGCGGGGTGTTTCTGGCCAGCCCTTCATCCCCGTGGTGACGCAGGGGTGGGACCGGCGTCCGTGGGAAGCCAAGAACGGCGAGGGGCTCGGGGACGGAAAGTTCGTCTCGTGGTTTTTCGACAAGGGCACCCCGGAGCAGTTCGGCAACCTGCTCGAACGGCTGGCGGTTTGGATGGACGCCAATCCGGCTGCGGTGACGAAAGACCGGCTGGCGATCATTTACGCCTGGAACGAGATCGGCGAAGGCGGCTGGCTTGTGCCGTGCCGGGACGATCCCGACGGAGCCTACCTGAAGGCGATCCGGCGCGTGGTCTTCGGCAAATGAACACGTGAAAGCCTGCCTTCGCAGCCGTCACTTCTCTGCGGTGGCCTTGAAGAACGTGTAACAGAACACGCCGTCCGGCGCGGCCGTCCGGTACAAATCCCGGATGCCGCTGTCGAAAATGTCGGGCGGTATGAGCCCCGCCTTAAGGGCTGGCTCGCGGATGCCCTCGATCATCGCCGTGAAGGTTTTCTTCGTGAACCCGTCGACCAGTCCGGGTTTACTGGAATCGACGTAGACCATTCGCGGGGACACGCGGACGGAGCGATAGCCCGCTTTGCTCAACAGCGGATAGAGCTCTCTCCCGATCAGGGCGTTGCCGCCCGCTTGCCGCTGCAACTCGACTTGGCACTGGATCGCCCTGTGCGCGGCTTCGCTGTCGGGATGAAAATAGGCCGAGCCGTGATCGCCTTCGATCACCGTGATCGTTCCGCCTGGCTTCAGGTGTTTTTTGAGCGCGGCCAGCGCCTCGGCGGGGCGTGCGAGGTGCTCCAGCACGAAGCACACGAAAAGGTGGTCAAAGGATTCCGGCCCGAAGGGCAGGCTGAAGATGTCGGCCTGCTGAAACCGGACGTGGGCAAAGCCGGCCGCCGTCACGTTGGCCTTGGCAGCAGCGACTGACGTCTCGGAGATATCGACGGAAGTGATCAGGGCCCCCGGGCTGTTCTTTGCCAGGGTGACGGTCTGCGCGCCGACGCCGCAGCCGGCTTCGAGTACCCGGCTCCCGGCCGGATAGGAAGTGTCGGCGTGCAACAACTCGACCAAGGTGGAGGCCTGATCCTGCAGGCGAATGTTTTCGCGATGGTTGTAGCCGTGTACGTATGCAGTGCTCATGTGTGTCCGCTCGTTACGAATGGTTGAAATGATTCTGGTTTATACGCGCTGAGTAAGTCAAGTCCGATCACAAGGGTATTGGCATCACCTCGGTATCGCCAAACGGCTTGTTGCGCGCAGGGAGGTGTAGTATGATTCCGGCATCGCTGATGAGTTGACTATGATGAAAACGCTTCGAACCTTTCTTCTCGAACTGCTGCTGGTGATCCTGCTGGTGCCGCAGGCGTTCGTCCTGTTTTACTATTTCACCTTTTTCTTTAAGGGCGGGAACCCGAGCGGGCTGTTGAAATCGCTCGCGGTGTATGCCCTGACCATCTCGTGGGTTTCAGCGCCATTTCTGGCCGTGGTGGCGCTGCTGGTCAAGGTGTTGCTGGAGCGGCAGGTGCGCTGGCTCGCGGTGCTGGTGTTCTGCTTGGGCGCCGGGGGGCTGTGGGTGACCGCGTGGAACCGGCTCGTCTTCGACATCTTTGCGTACAGGCGGGCCGCCGTGCCGGTGTTGCTCTGCAGCCTGGGGATGGCGGGATACGCCTGGGCACACAATTTCTACCGGCGGAGCCTGCCGCCGGAAACGATAAAAAACGGTGCCGGAGACTTGTCAGAGTGACAAATTTTCTGATATTGTCATTCTGATTCCGTTGCGGAGGCGCTGTTGATGCGTCGGCGCGTGTCCTTCGCGTGCGCGTGGCTTGAAACGAGTAATCAAGGAGTAAGTAACTATGTCATGGTTTGAACAGCCGGTTGAAGCGCCGGTTCGCGTGCCGACAGAAGCGGTCTGGGCCGTGTGCCCGTCCTGCAAGGGGTATATCGCGAAAGACGTGTGGCGCCGGGCCGATAAGGTTTGCCCGCGGTGCAACTATCACGAGCGGCTGTCGTGCCGCGAGCGCGTGGCGCTGCTGACCGATGCGGGCAGCTTCCAGGAGATCAACGCCGGGGTGAGCTTCAACGATCCTTTGAAATTCAAGGACGACAGCGGGGCCTACGCCGACAAGGCCAAGGCGACCATCGCCAAGACGGGCGAGGGCGAAGCGGTGCTGACCGGCACGGCGAAAATCTCCAAGATCCCGGTGGTGCTCGGCGTGATGGACTTCAAGTTTCTGGGCGGGAGCCTGGGCAGCGGAACGGGCGAGCGCATTCTGCTGGCGGCCGAGAAGGCGGTGGAGCTGAAGCGTCCGCTGATCATCGTGTCCGCCTCGGGCGGCGCGCGCATGCACGAGGGGATCGTCTCGCTGATGCAGATGGCGAAGACCTGCGCGGCGATCGCGCGCCTGAAAGAGGCGGGGCTGCCGTACCTGTCGATCCTCACCGATCCGACCACGGGGGGCGTTTCGGCCAGTTACGCGATGGTGGGCGACCTGAACATCGCCGAACCGAAGGCGCTGATCGGCTTCGCGGGGCGCCGCGTGATCGAGCAGACGATCAAGCAGAAGCTGCCGGACGATTTCCAGACGGCCGAGTACACGCTCGCTCACGGTTTCGTGGACCACATTGTTCCGCGCAAGGAGCTGAAGGCCTTCCTGGCGAAGGTGCTCCGCTACGCGGGTTTCTGAAACGGCAACGTGGTCACCCAACCTTTAACCAGCAACGAGTAACCTATAAACGGTATTTTTTATGGCTAAGAAAACGCAACAGAAACTGTCCCCCTGGGATATTGTGCAGATCGCGCGTCACGCGGAGCGGCCGAACATCGCGGACTACACCCGCCTGCTCTGCGACGATTTTGTGGAGCTGCACGGCGACCGCCTGTTCGGCGACGACCGCGGTCTGATCGGCGGGTTCGCGACGATCGGCGACCAGAAGGTCGTGCTGATCGGCCACCGCAAAGGGCGCGGCGTGGAGGAGAACATCGAGGCGAACTTCGGCATGGCGAGCCCCGAAGGCTACCGCAAGGCGATGCGGCTGATGCGCCTCGCGGAGAAGTACGGGCTGCCGGTGGTCTCGCTCGTGGACACGCCCGGCGCGTATCCCGGCAGCGAGGCCGAGGCGCGCGGCCAAGCCGAGGCGATCGCCCACAATCTGGAGTTCATGTCCACGCTCAAGACGCCGATTGTCGTGGTGGTCTGCGGCGAGGGCGGAAGCGGCGGCGCGCTGGGCATTGCGGTCGGCGACCGGATCCTGATGTTGCAGAACGCGGTCTACTCGGTGATTTCGCCCGAGGGCTGCGCCTCGATCCTGTGGCGCGACGGCTCCAAGGCGGCCATCGCGGCCGAGACGCTCAAGATCACGGCGGACTCGCTGAAGGGGCTGGGCATCATCGACGAGATCGTGCCGGAACCCGAAGGCGGCGCGCACGCCGATGTCGCCGCTGCCGTGGCTGCCGTGAAAACGGCGGTGCTCGCGAATCTGGCGGTGCTGAAGCAAATCCCGCTGGCGACGCTGACGGAGCAGCGCTACGCGAAGTTCAGCGCGATGGGGCGCTTCTAGGCGACGGACTTCTGCGTTCGGCGGCTTCCGCTCAGTCGGCGGCGGCCGCCGCGACGCGTGTCGGGTGGCTCACGCGGTCGAGCACCTCGGGCGAGATTTTCACCAGCAGGCCGCGGCGTCCGCCGTTGATATAGAGCTCCGGCAGGCTGAACAGCGACTCCTCCGCATAGACGGGCAGGGGCTTGCGCGTGCCGAAGGGGCTGGTGCCGCCGACCCGATAGCCGGTGTGACGCGTGGCGGTCTCCGGCGCACAGGGCGTGACCGATTTGACGCCGAGGACGCGGGCCATCTGTTTCGTCGAGATTTCCCGGTCGCCATGCATGAGCACGATGAACGGCTTTTTCGCGTCGGTTTCCATCACGATGGTTTTGACGGTGAGATGCTCGTCCACACCCAGGCAGTCTGCGGCATGGCGGGTGCCCCCGTGCTCCACGTAGTCGTAAGGCATGGGCTCGAAATCGGCTTTTGCTGCGCGTAAGGCGCGGATCGCGGTGGTAACGGGTATGTCCATGGGATGGTTGACAGTATGCCGGAAAAGCGCGGGATTGTGAATGCGAAATGACAGGGGATGTCGCCGCGCCTGAAACGGAACGGTATGAAACGGTTTGATTTGAAGACGGTGACGGAGCTCGAGGCCGAGCTGGCGAGCGGGGGCCTGGGCCTGCCGCTGAGTGATGCGTTCGGGGCGCTGGGCGAGCCGCTGGCGTTCGGCGGGCGGAGGCTGGCGAACCGGTTCGTGGTGCAGCCGATGGAAGGGGTTGACGCGGCGGATGACCGGGGGACGCCCGGCGAACTCACCTTCCGGCGCTACAGGCGCTATGCGGCCGGCGGCAGCGCGCTGATCTGGTTCGAGTCTGCGGCGGTCGTGCCCGAGGGGCGTTCCGGCCCGCGGCAACTCATGCTGACAGAGCAGAACCTCGATGTGTGGAAACGGCTCGTTGAAGCGACGCGCCAGGCGGCGCGCGCAGAGGGATGCGGCGAGTTGCCGCTGATTCTGCAACTGACGCACAGCGGGCGCTACAGTCGTCCGTCCGGCCGGCCGATGCCGGTGGTTGCGCAGCGCAATCCTTTTTTGGCTCGCGCGATGCCGGATCGCGCTGAGCCAGAGCCGGTCAGCGACGACGAGCTGGCGCGTCTGGAAGCGGCGTTTGTGGCGACCGCCCTGCTTGCGGAAAAGGCCGGCTTCGACGGCGTTGACATGAAAGCCGTGCACGGTTACCTGGTGGCGGAGCTGCTGGGCGCGCGGTGCCGCGAGGGCCGGTACGGCGGCCCCTACGAGAACCGCACGCGTTTTCTTAAGAACTGTCTGGCCGGCATGCGGCAGGCGCTGGTAAAAGAGACGTGGGTGGTCTCACGGCTGACCGTGCTGGAGCCGTCGGAATTTCCTTACGGGTGGGGCGTTGCGGAACAGGATGGGCCGTGGCAGCCGGACGTGTCGGAGCCCTCGCGCCTGGTGCGCGAGCTGTCCGGCCTCGGTGTGCCGCTTCATAACATCTCGATGGGGTATCCTCGTTTCCAGCCGCACATGAACCGTCCGTACGACCGCCCGCTGGCCGGCTCTCCGCTGCCGCCCGAGGCGCCGCTGCGTGGCGTGGTCCGCTTTCAGGAGACCGTGCGTGCGGTCAAGCAGGCGGCCGGCGCGGTGCCCGTGGTCACGGCGGCGCTGTCGTGGCTCCGCCACCTTGCGCCCTATGCGGCGGCGGGGCTGGTGCGCGAGGGGTGGTGTGACCTGATCGGGCTGGGGCGGTCCGCCTTCGCCTATCCCGACGCTCCGAAAGACATTCTGGAACGCGGCGGGATGGTGCCGGAGAAATGCTGTGTGACCTGCTCGATGTGTTCGCAGATCATGAAAGACGGGGTAGGGCGCGGCGGGTGCGTGGTGCGCGACGCCGCCCTTTATGTGCCCGAATACCGCAAGGGCCGCGACGCAGCGCGCGCGTGAGCCCGTTCCGCAAGAAAACCTGACCGACGCGGCCCCGCGGCCCGTCATTTCGGGGCGGGCGGCGGACAGGGATCGTTCACCTCTTTCTGAAAACGCGCCAGGCGTTCTTTCAGTCCGAGTAAAGCCGCCGCACGGGAGGGGTCGGCGGCGAGGTCATTCAGCTCATGCGGATCTTTCGCGAGGTCGAAGAGCAGGAACACGTCGGGCTTCGGATACCAGATCAGCTTCATGTCGCCCACGCGCAGCATGCGCTGAAGATTCATGTAGGCTCCGTAGATGGCGTCGTAGTGCGAGGCGCGTCCGTCGCGCAAAAGGGGCAGCAGGCTTTTGAAGCGCACCTGAGGCGGTATCGCCGCGCCGGCCAGTTCCAGCGTGGTGGGCAGGACGTCCTGCAGATAGACCGGCGCGTCGATGGTCGTCCCTTTCGGGATGCCCGGACCCGCCGCGAGCAGGGGCACCTTCATGCTGTGCTCGAACATGTTCTGCTTGCCCATGAAGCCGTGCTGGCCGACCGAAAGCCCGTTGTCGCCCGTGAGGAACACAACCGTGTTGGCGGCCTGTCCCGACTTTTCCAGCGCCTCCAAGACGCGCCCGATCTGCTGGTCGAGGTACGTGATGAGCGCATAGTATTCGGCGCGGTGCGTCTGCACGGCCCGCGGCGTACGGGGATCGGGCGCGAGCTTCTCGTCGCGCAGCGTGTGGGCGCAGCCGATCGCGTCTTTGTATGGGTTTGTCGGCATGAAGTTGGGCGGCAGCGCGATCGTGTCCGGTGGGTAGAGGTCGGCAAAGGCCTTGGGGCTTTGGCGGGGATCATGCGGCGCGTTGAAGGCCGCGTAGATGAAAAAGGGCTTGCCGTCCGGTGACGGCTTCTCCAGAAAGGCGATGGCATCGTCGGCTGTGACCGCGCTCCAGTGGCGGCCTCCTTGCCAGTGGCCGCCGCGCGACTCGTCCCACGGCTGCCAGAGGTCGGGCTCGCCCAACTTGGGCCGTTCATAGGCGGCGTCACAGGAGGCGGGCATGCCGGGGCGGACGTGGCGCACCTCATCGAAAAGGTCGGCGGGTTGGACGCCGGTAACGTGCCACTTGCCGGTCATGCGGGTATGGTACCCGGCTTGCCGCATGAGCTGCGGCCAGAGCCGGTGCTGTGCGGCTTCTGAGCGGAGGTTCGGCTCCAGCGCGCAGGCCTCCCAGAGGAAACGTCCGGTGTTCAGCATCGTGCGGCTGGCGACGCAGACCGCGCCGTGCCAGCCGCCCTGGTTGTAGCAGTTCCTGAAGACCGCGCCGGAGGAGGCGAGCCGGTCAATGTTCGGCGTTCTGACCTCGCGGTTGCCCAGCGCGCGGATCGAGTCGAACGTCTGGTCGTCCGTGTAGAGAAAGAGGATGTTGGGCTTGTTGGACACCTCGGCCGCCCGGACGGCAACCGAGAGACAGGCGGCCCCGGCGAAAAGGAGATGCCTCACGTCGGCATGCCGGAGGACGTTTGTCTGTTCAGCAACACGCTTGAGGAAGCGGAAGCAGGGGATTGCTCGTTGCAGGGTCATCATGCGGCTTTCTTTCAGGGCTGTCGGCGTGTGGTTCATGCTTGTCTGAGCGCGCGACAGAGTCGGCACGCGTCACAACCGGGGCGGGCGTTGAGGCAGAAATCGAGATGGACTTGGAGCAAACCCTGCTGGAGCAGGCCGCTGTCGGCGTAGAGCGCGGGGTTGTGGTCGCGTCCGAAGAGGTGCAGCGCCGTAAGGCGCATGGGGGCGGAGAGGTCTTCGGGCGGCAGGTGCTCCAGGACATCGGGAGGAAGCGTCTCTTCCGCCGCGGCGAAAGGGATCACCACATTGGTCAGAATCGCGGCGGCGCGTGACTCGCCGAGCAGCGCGATGTCCTGTCCGGCGTCGGGCAGGGAGGTGAACGCGAGCCGCCGGTTCCAGAAGGTCCAGCGGCAGCGCGCCTCGAAACAGGCCAACGCCTGCGCATACCAGCGCAGACCGCGCTCGGCGGACAGCCGGTCGAGATCCTCGCGCACAGACGCCATCCCGCTGAAGAGGCTGGCGGCGGCGGCCAGGCGGCGCACGGGGGCGTTCTGCGGGCGCAGGTTATGGAGCCGCCAGACGATGCTCTCAGGCAGCGTCGCGTTCGACTCGCGCCACCAGAGGTCCCAGAGCGAGCGGATGAAGCGGTGGCCCTCCTCGTCGGGAGCGGCTTCGGGCTGGGGGAGCAGCCGGGCTGTGCCGAGGAGGCGGGCGAAGGTCGCTTCGCGTGCGGTGCCGAGCGCTGCAACGGGCAAGAGCCGGGCGAGGCTGCGGAAAGGGGGCTGGTTGTGCTTGTAGCCGAGGGCGGCCATGACTTCTTCGTAGAAGATCTGGCTGCGGTCGCCGCTCTGTTCGAGCCGCGCGCGGATACGCGCCGCTTTGGCGCTCAGGCGGTAGTGGCCGGCCGCGGTGAGCATGGCGCGGGCGCGCTCGGGATCGTTCTTCAGAAACGCTTCGCAGGGGCGCGGCGTGGCGGGAAGGACCGCGTACGGATAAGCTTTCAGGTCGATGTCGTCGAGCGAAAGGCCGGGCTGTGCCGCGATCGGTTCGGCCAGCGAAAGCCGGCAGACGCCCGGTGGCAGGGTGCGTGGTGCGGGGCCTGAGAACCACGTGACGTGTGCGATCACATGGTCATATGCGAGGTCGTCCCGGTGGCTGTGGGCGTCCCAATCCGAAGGGTGGATGTGGAGCTCGATGTCGCCGCGGAGCTGCCGTGCGCCGGGCTGGATCAGGAGTGTGGCGTTCAGGAAATCGGGGCCTGACTCGAGGTTCCATTGTCCGGGGTCGAGCACGGTCAGGGTTTCACCGCCCGGCAGGGGGAAAGCGGCGGGACGGTAGCGCGGATCAAACCAGACGCACTGCAGGTGCCGCTCGCTCCAGTGGAAGCCGGAACAGTAACGGGGGCGGGGCTCGTTCACCGCGGAAGGCTGAGAGGTCAACATCCGGGCGTAGCCGTCCGCGAGATGGAAGGGATCTGTCCGCATTATTCTCCTGTTCAACGCTCACCGTTCAATTTCAAGTATAATCCCGAGGGATTTGAATGTCATTCGCAATTCTCCCGACTTGAGCGTTCTTTCCTCCATCTAAGCTGGCGATAGTATATGCCGGCAGAGCAAATGTGTAAACCGCGGATCACGTTCACAGCAGCGTCAACAGGTTTTCCGGGGTCAGCAGCGCGGCGTCCTGCGGCCGCTCCAGAAAGGGGCGGACATCCGCCGCGAGCGCCTCGGGATCGAACGACTCGAGCCGCGCTGTCGTCATTGCTTTCCAGTCATTCGCATGGCAGGCCCCTTGCCCCTGCGTCTGATCCAGCGCGTTCTGCAGGAAGGGCAGGTTGGGGCTGACCGGCGGCCGCTGCGAGAGATACCACAGGAGATCGTACCAGTCGCGGCCTTTGGCGTATTTGCGGCAGATCAAAGCG
>Ga0209066_10007544_pt1 | contig 10758 bp, 10 predicted proteins | sample All_14_2_FD_187198 | JGI IMG/M metagenome (GOLD analysis project Ga0209066, IMG submission 187198) | Freshwater microbial communities in response to fracking from Pennsylvania, USA - Allegheny Zone_MetaG_DW_15 (SPAdes) (version 2) ... | reverse complement strand
GGTGCAGCCCCCACCCGAGATTGCCCCACCCGAAGCCGCCGGGTCCGTCGAAATCCATCACCACTCCTCGAGTTCGTGGTCTTTCGCCTGCTCGGCGACCGTGCCGACGGCGATCGCGACGTTGATGCCCCACGCGATCCACATGAGGATGAGGCGCCAGTCGCGCGGTCCCTGCGTCGTGGAGCGCACGAGGCCCACGGCGCCGAACAGCGAGCTCAGCACGCTGAAGTTGAAGATGAACTTGCGCACGTGTCTTCCCTCCCGGTTCGGTCCCACGCTACCCCGGTGCCGCATCCGCGACCACCGGGTTGACCCCGACCCTCGCGAGTGGCTACGAGCGGGAGGCGGCTTTGCGGGACTGCCGCACGGTCTTGCGGTTGATGCGCTCCCCGACGGTGATCGGCTCTCGCGTCGCGTGCTCCTGCCCGAGGTGGTGCTTGGCGAACGCCGCCGTCTCGACGAGCATCTCGAGCCGGGTCTGCATGTTGCGGATGCGGTGCAGGCCGACCTCCGCGACGACGTGCCCCGTGAAGCCGCCTTCGGCGAGCATCGTCAGCACCTCGGCGACCGGCTCGGTGCCGTGGCCGGGCAGCAGGTGCTCGTCTTTCATGTTGCCCTGATCGACCGAGCGCTTGCCGTCGCACAAGTGGATGTGGCGCAGCTTGTCGCCCATCGCCATCGCGTATTCGAGGGAGTCGCGGCCGGTGAGCGAGGCGTGCGAGAAGTCGAGCGTCATCGCGTCGACGTCGAGGTCGAGCGGGTCGGGGCTCGGGGCGTAGGCCTTGAGGTTCTTGTGGCCGACCTTCCACGGGAACATGTTCTCGACGCAGATCTCGACGCCGGTGTTCTGCCCGGTCTGGCGCACGATGCGTTCGAAGTTCTTCGCGTAGCCCGCCTCCCAGCGGAACGGCGGATGCACGACCACCGCGGAGGCGCCGACCTCGGCCGCGAGTTCGGCGGAGCGCTCGAGCTTGAGCTGCGCATCCCGACCCCAGACGAACTGGGTGAGGAACAGCGACGGGGCGTGGATGGAGAGGATCGGCATCGAGTACCGCTCGCTCAGCGCACGCAGCGCTGCCGCGTCGCGGGTGACGGGGTCGGTCGTCACCATGACCTCGAGGCCGTCATACCCCGCGAGGCGAGCGAGCCGGAACGACTGCTCGACGCTCAAGGGGAAGTTGCACGAGGTGCTCATACCGATCGAGATCATCGGCACCAACCTAACGCGACGATGTGTCCGGCGTGTGACGGAGTTCGGAACTTCGTGCAACGACGGATGCGGGTCCACATGCCGGGGGATTCGGAGCGGCTGCTACCGTGGATCGGATGGACGACGAACGGTACGCCTTCATCGTCGTCTCCAACCGTCTGCCGGTCGACCGCGTCGTCGCCGACGACGGGTCGGACGCCTGGGCGCAATCCCCGGGTGGACTCGTGACCGCCCTCGAACCGGTCATGCGCTCCACCGAGGGCGCCTGGGTGGGCTGGATCGGGCAACCGGGCGAGCAGCTCGAGCCGTTCACGCACGCCGGGCTGCGCATTGTGCCCGTGCCGCTCTCCGCGGACGAGGTAGAGACCTACTACGAAGGTTTCAGCAACGACACCATCTGGCCGCTCTACCACGACGTGATCGTGCCCGCGACGTATCACCGCCAGTGGTGGGACAGCTACGTCGCCGTCAACCAGCGGTTCGCCGATGCCGCCGCCGCCGTCGCCGCCGAGGGGGCGACGGTCTGGGTGCAGGACTACCAGCTGCAGCTCGTGCCCCGCATGCTGCGCCTCGCGCGGCCCGACCTCGCGATCGGGTTCTTCAACCACATCCCGTTCCCCGCCTACGGCCTGTTCTCGCAACTGCCGTGGCGCACCCAGATCATCGAAGGACTGCTCGGCGCCGATGTCGTCGGCTTCCAGCGCGTGTCGGATGCCGGCAACTTCTCGCGCGCCGTGCGTCGGCTGCTCGGCTATCCGACGAAGAGCCCGCACATCGACGTGCCCGCGACCGCCGACCTCCCGGCACGCCGCGTCGTGACGCGCGCCTTCCCGATCTCGATCGATGTCGATGGGTTCGAACAGCTCGCGCGCAGCCCCGCGGTGCAGGCGCGTGCCGAGCAGATCCGCGAAGAGCTCGGCAACCCGACGACCGTCATGCTCGGCGTCGACCGGCTCGATTACACCAAGGGCATCGGGCACCGCCTCAAGGCGTTCGGGGAACTGCTCGACGACGGCCGACTGCGGGTCGAGGACGTCACCCTCGTGCAGGTCGCGAGCCCGAGCCGCGAGCGGGTGGAGACCTACAAGCACCTGCGTGACGAGATCGAACTGACCGTCGGGCGGATCAACGGCGACTACGGCACGATCGGGCACCAGGCCGTCAACTACCTTCATCACGGCTTCCCGCGGGAGGAGATGGCGGCGCTCTACCTCGCGGCCGACGTCATGCTCGTCACCGCGCTGCGCGACGGCATGAACCTCGTCGCGAAGGAGTACGTCGCGGCCCGCCACGACGAAGACGGCGTGCTCGTGCTGAGCGAGTTCGCGGGCGCGGCCGACGAACTCAAGTCGTCACTGCGCATCAATCCGCACGACATCGACGGGCTCAAGGATGCGATCATGCGGGCCGTCGAGATGCCGCGCGAGGAGCGGCGCAAGCGCATGCGGTCGCTGCGCAAGCGCGTGCGCGAGAACGACGTGAGCGACTGGTCGCGCGACTTCCTCGGCACGCTCGCCGGGGCCGCCCGGGAATCCGGACGGTCGACACCCGACCTCGACCCGCTCGGCGAACTCGAGTGGACCGTCGAGCGCCCCGTGAACCCGTGAGCGACGCCCGCCCGGACCGTTCCGCGACCCCCCTGCCGGCGTCGCTCGTCGGCGCGCTGCGGGAACTCGCACGCACGCGGCGGCTGCTCGTCGCGCTCGACTTCGACGGCACCCTCGCGCCCGAAGTGGACTCGCCCGAGCAGGCGCGCGCCCTCCCCGAGGCGCGCGAGGCGGTGCTGCGGCTCCTCGCGATGCCGAACACGCGCGTCGCGCTCGTCTCGGGTCGTGCCCTCGGCAGTCTCATCGAGGTCGCCGATCTGCCCGACACCGTGTTGCTCGTCGGGTCGCACGGCATCGAGCTGCGACTCGACGACCCCGACGACCACGTCGGCCTCGACGCCGCCGAGCTCGAACAGGTCGAGGTGCTGCACGAGGTGCTCGGCGAGGTGGCCGACGAGTTCGACCAGGTCTGGCTCGAGACCAAGCCCGCCGGATTCGCCCTGCACACCCGGCTCGCCACCGAGGAGAACTCGCGTCTCGCGCACCTCGTCGCCCTCTCCGAGGCCCAGGCCGAGATCGAGAACCTCACCGTGCGCAAGGGCAAGAACGTGCTCGAGTTCGCGGTGCGCTCGACGACGAAGGGGGAAGCGGTCGAGCACTTGCGGCGCTACACCGCAGCGGATGCCGTCTTCTACGCGGGTGACGACGTCACCGACGAGGATGCCTTCGCCGCCCTGCTCTCCCACGACCTCGGGGTCAAGAGCGGTTCCGGTGCGACCGAGGCCGCGTTCCGCGTCGCCGGCCCGGAGGAGATCGCCGTCGTGCTGTCGACCCTCGCGACGTTCCGCGCGGGCGACGTGCACGAGCAGTAGGCGAGCGGTGAGCGTAATCGACCCGTAAGCTAGGAGCGATTCCAGAGGCCGTCATCGGGCCTCGACGACCACGACCACGGCCTGTCCGCCGCGTGCCGCGAGCCGCCGCTTTCTGTGCTGGGAGGACCGCATGACCGCCGTCCTCATCGCCTTCGCCCTCGCGTCGCTCCTCGCGCCGGTCGCCGCGCGGCGTCTCGGCCGCGCGGTCTTCCCCGTCGCCGCGCTCGTGCCCGCCGCCGCGTTCGCCCACGCGCTCACGACGCTGCCGACCGTGCTCGACGGCGAGACGGTCACCGAGTACGTGTCGTGGGTGCCCCAGCTGGGTCTCGCCCTGTCGTTTCGGATCGATGCGCTCGCGGTACTGCTCATGCTCATCGTCACGGGGGTCGGGGCTCTCGTCTTCGTCTACTGCGCCGCGTACTTCAAGGCCGGTGACGCGAGCGTCGGACGGTTCGCCGGCATCCTGCTCGCCTTCGCGGGCTCGATGTACGGGCTCGTCGTCGCCGACGACGTCTACCTGCTCTTCGTGTTCTGGGAGGCGACGAGCGTCTTCTCCTACCTGCTGATCGGACACAGCAGCCGGAAGCGGGCGAGTCGGACGGCGGCCCTGCAGGCGCTCCTCGTGACGACGCTCGGTGGCCTCGTCATGCTCGTCGGCCTCGTGCTGCTCGCCGACCTCGGCGACAGCACCTCGCTCGCCGTGCTCGTCGCGAACCCGCCCGAGCACCCGCTGCTGCCGCTCGCGATCGCGCTCATCCTCGTCGGCGTGCTCTCGAAGTCGGCGATCGTGCCGTTCCACTTCTGGCTGCCGGGCGCGATGGCCGCCCCGACGCCGGTGAGCGCCTACCTGCACGCGGCGGCGATGGTGAAGGCGGGCATCTACCTCGCCGCGCGACTCGCCCCCGGATATGCGGAGGTGCCCGGCTGGCGTGAGGTGCTCGTCGGGCTCGGCCTCGTCACGATGCTCGTCGGCGCCGTGCAGGCGCTGCGGCAGACCGATCTGAAGCTCGTGCTCGCCCACGGCACGGTGAGTCAACTGGGCCTGGTCGTCGTCATCGCGGGATGGGGTGGCGCGGCGGGGGCGATCGCGGCCATCCTGTTGCTGCTCTCGCACGCGCTGTTCAAGTCCGCGCTCTTCCTCATCGTCGGGGTCGTCGATCACGGGGCGGGCACTCGTGACCTCCGGCGCATCACCGGGTTCGGTCGCCGCGCGCCGCTGCTCGCGGGAGCTGCGGTCGCCGCGGTGCTGTCGATGGCGGGCCTGCCGGTCGCGTTCGGGTTCGTCGCGAAAGAGGCGATGCTCACGGTGCTGTTCGACGCCGGAGCGGACGGCGTCGTCTGGGGCTGGGGCGCCGTCGTCGCCGTCGTCGCCGGGTCGGCGCTCACCCTCGCGTACGGCGTGCGCTTCGTCTGGGGCGCGTTCGCCGACAAGCGCGGTGTCGAGCCGCTGCCCGACGAGATGCGCTACCCGCGTGCCGAGACCTGGGCGCTGTTCGCGCCACCCGTCGTCCTCGCCTCCCTCGGGCTCGTCGCGGGACCATTCGCGGCCGTGCTCGACCCGCTCGCCGTCCTGATCGCCGCCGGTTACCCGGACGCCGCAGATGCTCCGCACGTCGCCTTCTGGCACGGCCTCGAACCGGCCCTCGCCCTCTCGGCGCTCATCGTCGGCCTCGGCGTCGTCGCCGCGTGGCGGTTCGCCCGACGGATGCCCGAGACCACGCCCGTCGCGGAAGCCAGCTGGGGCGCGCGCGTCTACCGCGCGATGCTCCGCGGCATCGACACGGCATCCGCCGTCGTCACGGGCCTCACCCAACGCGGATCGCTGCCGTTCTACCTCGCCGTCATCCTCCTCGTCGCGGTCGTGGCGGTGTGGGCGGTCTTGCCGTTCGCGCCGCGCCCCGACGCGTTCGACGTGCTGCAGCATCCGGCGCAGCCGATCATCGGCGCCCTCATGATCGCGGCGGCGATCGCCGCGACCGTCGCGGGCAAGAGGTTCCAGGCGGTCGTTCTCGTCGGGGTGACCGGCATCGGCATGGCGGCGCTCTTCGCACTGCACGGCGCCCCCGACCTCGCGATCACGCAAGCGCTCGTCGAGATCGTCACGCTCGTCGTCGTCGTGCTCGTCTTGCGGCGCCTCCCGGCCCGCCTCGGGGCACGCAACGGTTCATCGCACCGGGCGCTGCGCGCCGTGCTCGGCGTCGCCGTGGGGCTCACGATGGCCGCCGTGGCCCTCGTCGCGACGGGCGCGCGCGACTCGGTGCCGGTGTCGATCGAGTGGCCCGAGCTCGCCGTCGAGATCGGTCACGGGTACAACGTCGTCAACGTCGCGCTCGTCGACCTGCGCGGCTGGGACACGATGGGCGAACTCGCGGTCGTCATCGCGGCCGCGACCGGGGTCGCGAGCCTCATCTTCATCCGCACGCGCGCCGACGACCTGCCGCGCGTCAGCCGGCGGCGTCAGCGAGAGTCGATCCGGGAACGTCGGGCGTCGGCCGAAGCCGTCGACGGCCGGGGATCGTGGCTGCTCGCCGGCCGCACGCTCGCGCCGCACAACCGCTCGATCCTGCTCGAGGTCGTCGTGCGGCTGCTGTTCCACGCCCTCATCGTCGTGTCGTTGTACCTGCTGCTCGCCGGCCACAACGCGGTCGGCGGAGGCTTCGCCGGCGGGCTCGTTGCGGGGCTCGCGCTCGTCGCGCGGTATCTCGCCGGGGGGCGACACGAACTCGCCGTGGCCGCGCCGTTCGACGCCGGACGGGTGCTCGGGGCGGGACTCGTGCTCGCTGCGGGAGCGGCGGCCGTTCCGCTGCTCTTCGGGGCGGCTCCGCTCACGTCGACCTGGTTCACGCTCGACCTCGGCCCGATCGGCACGGTCGACGTCGTCTCGTCGACCGTGTTCGACATCGGCGTCTACCTCGTGGTGATCGGGCTCGTGCTCGACGTTCTGCGCAGCCTCGGCGCCGAACTCGACCGCCAGCAGGAGACCGACAGCGCCGCGGAACGGACGGCCGTGTCATGACCGTGTCCCTCGTGCTCGTCGCCGTCATGGCGGCGCTCTTCGCGTGCGGCGTGTACCTCATCCTCGAACGCAGCATGACGCGCGTGCTGCTGGGCATCCTCCTGCTCGGCAACGCCTCGAACCTGCTCCTCCTCGTCGTGATGGGCGCGCCGGGGGTGGCGCCCATCGTCGACGGCGACACCGGAGAGCGGGTGACCGACCCCCTCCCGCAGGCGCTCGCCCTCACCGCGATCGTCATCACCTTCTCGGTCTCGGCCTTCGTGCTCGCCCTCATCTACCGCTCCTGGCGGCTCGCCCAACGCGACGAGGTGGACGACGATGTCGCCGACCTCGCCGTGCGCACCGAGCGCGAAGGGTCGGAGTTCGCGGCGGCTCCCGATCTCATCGTCGACGACAGCGAGTTCACCGAGGAACCGCACCCCGACGACGAACCCGAGCCGCAGTCCGCTCCAGCGGGCGAGGAGCGTTCGTCATGACCCTCGAATCCCTCGTCCCCCTCGTCGTGCTCGTGCCGTTGCTCGCGGCGGCGGGCGTGCTCGCGCTCGGCCGCCGCCTGCGCGCGCAACGGCTCGTCACCGTCATCGCGCTCACCCTCACCCTGGGGATCAGCGTCGCGCTCCTCATCGGCGTGGACGCGGCGGGGACGCTCGTCGTCGAGGTCGGCGGCTGGCAGGCGCCGTTCGGCATCGTTCTCGTCGTCGACCGGCTCGCCGCCTTGCTGCTCGTCGTCTCGAGCGTCGTGCTCCTCGCCGTGCTGCTGTTCTCCGTCGGCCAGGGTCTCGCCTACGGCGACGACGAGACCCCCGTCACGATCTACAACCCCGCCTACCTCATCCTCGCCGCCGGCGTCTTCACGGCGTTCATCGCGGGTGACCTGTTCAACCTCTACGTCGGGTTCGAGATCCTGCTCGTCGCGAGCTACGTGCTCATCACGCTCGGCGGCACCGAGGCGCGCATCCGCACCGGCACGACCTACATCGTCGTGAGTCTCGTGTCGTCGTTCCTCTTCCTCGCGTCGATCGCGATGATCTACGGCGCGCTCGGCACCGTCAATCTCGCCCACATCGCCGTGCGCATGGCCGAGATCCCCGCGGAGACGCAGACCCTGCTGCACGTCATGCTGCTCATCGGTTTCGGCATCAAGGCCGCCGTGTTCCCGCTGTCGTTCTGGCTGCCCGACTCCTACCCGACGGCTCCGGCGCCGGTCACCGCCGTCTTCGCGGGTCTTCTCACGAAGGTCGGCGTCTACGCGATCATCCGCACCGAGACCCTGCTCTTCCCCAGCCCGGAACTCAATCCGGCCCTGCTCATCGTCGCGATCCTGACGATGGTCGTGGGCATTCTCGGTGCCGTCGCCCAGACCGACATCAAACGACTCCTGTCGTTCACACTCGTGAGCCACATCGGGTTCCTCATCCTCGGAATCGGCCTGGGCACGATCGACGGCACCGCCGCGACCATCTACTACGTCGCGCACCACATCGTCGTGCAGACGGCGCTCTTCCTCGCGGCGGGTCTCATCGAACAAGTGGGTGGCTCGACGAGCATCCCGCGGCTCGGGGGGTTGCTCGCCCTCGCACCGTCGGTCGGCGTGCTCTACCTCGTCGCCGCGCTCAACCTCGGCGGCATCCCGCCCTTCTCCGGGTTCCTCGGCAAGCTCGGGCTGTTCCAGGCGAGCATCGCGACGGGCGACCCGCTCGCCTTCGTCGCCGTCGGGGCCGGCGCCCTCGTGTCGCTGCTCACGCTCTACGCGCTCATGCGGGTGTGGAGCCGGGTGTTCTGGGGAACACCGCCGGCACCCGCCGATGAGGAGTCGACCGACGCGGTCGAACCGACCCACGACGACGTCTACCCGGCGACGGGGGCGGTCGCGATCGCCGAACGCGCTCGCGCGATCCCGCGTCTCATGACGACCGCGACGGTCGGACTGGTGCTCGCCGGCATCGCGCTCACCGTCCTCGCCGGGCCGCTCTACCAGTACGCGGAGCGCGCCGCCCTCGTGCTCGGCGAGAACGGCTACGTCACGGCGGTCTTCCCCGAGGGCACCCCGGAGGTGCTCGATGACTGAGCCGAAGCGCGCGGCGAAGCGGCGCATCCTCCAGGAGGTGCCGCTCCTCGTCGGGCTCGTGCTGCTCTGGATGCTGCTGTGGGGCGAGATCAGCTGGCTGAGCGCCCTCTCGGGCGTCGTCATCGCGGTCGGAGTGACGCGCGTCTTCTACCTGCCCCCGGTCGAACTGTCGGGGCGGGTCAACCTGTTCTGGGTCGTCGTGTTCGTGCTGCGGTTCGCCTGGGATGTCGTCGTCTCATCGATCGTCGTCGCGGGCCACGCCTTCCGCCCGCGTCGCCTGCCGCCGAACGCCATCATCGAGGTGCAGTTGCGCACCAAGACCGACTTCGTGGTGTCGGTCACCGCGATCGTGCTCTCGCTCGTGCCCGGGACGCTCGTGCTCGAGATCGACCGCGAACGCGCCGTGCTCTTCCTGCACGTGCTCGGCGCGGGCGACGAGGCCGGGGTCGAGCACAACCGCCGGGCCGCGCTCGGGGTCGAACGCCGCGTCGTGCGCGCCATCGGCTCGAAGGCCGACGTCGAGAGGCTGCGCTCATGATCACCGTGCTCTACGTCGTCGCCGGGGTGCTGTTCGCGGTCTCCGCGACTGCGGCCGTCGTGCGCGCCATCCTCGGGCCCACGATCCTCGACCGGATGCTCGCGGCCGACGTGCTCATCACCATCCTGCTGCTCGTCGTCGGCATGGAGATGGTCGTGAACGAGCACACTCGCACCCTGCCGATCATGCTCGTGCTCGCGGGAACGGCGGCCCTCTCGACGGTCGCCGTCGCCCGCTACGTGAGCCAGCAGGATCGGCCCGCGGACGACCCCGCCCCCGTGCTCGGCGTGAGGGAGGAGGCGCCCGGTGATCGATGATCCGATCGACGTCGTCGCGGCGGTCTTCCTCGTGCTCGGCGGCCTGCTCTCGCTCGTGGCGGGCGTCGGGGTCTTGCGCTTCCCCGATGCGCTCAGCCGACTGCACGCAGGTACCAAGCCCCAGGTTCTCGGGCTCGTCTGCATCGCGATCGCGATCGTGCTGTCGGCGCGAACTCCCGCGGCCCTGCTGCTGCTCGTCCCAGTCGTGTTGTTCCAGTTGCTCACCCAACCGATCGCGGCGCACATGATCGGGCGGGCGGGCTACCGCACCAAGAACCACCGGCGCGACCTCCTGCTCGTCGACGAGCTCGCCGACGACGTCGATCGGGCGAGCAGCCGACCCGAGCCGGCGGTCGGAGAGGACGAGGGGGAAGGATAGGGCGGGTGAACCTCCCCGACATCCCGCTCAACTCCGGCACCACGATTCCGCAGATCGGCCTGGGAACCTGGCCGCTCGATGACGCGCACGTCGCGGATGCCGTGGCCACCGCGCTCGAACTCGGGTACCGCCACATCGACACCGCGACTCGCTACGGGAACGAAGCGGGCGTCGGGGAGGGCCTGCGTCGCTCGGGGTTGCCACGGGACGAGGTGTTCATCACGACCAAGCTCGACGGCGCGTTCCAGGGTGGGGATCGCGCGGTCGACGGGCTGCGGGCCGCCCTCGACCGCCTGCGTCTCGACGCCGTCGACCTGCTGCTCATCTCACTGGCCGCTCCCGCAGCGCGACGAGTACGTCTCGACCTGGCGCACCTTCGAGAAGCTGCGTGACGCGGGACTCGCGCGCGCGATCGGCGTCTCCAACTTCAAGGTCCCGCACCTCGAACGCCTCGCCGCCGAGACCGGCACGGTCCCGGCGGTCAACCAGGTGCAGCTGAGCCCCGCGATCACCCGCGCGGCGCAGCGCGCCTACCACGAGGCCCACGGCATCGTCACCGAGTCGTACAGTCCGCTCGGCGGCCAGAGCGGCGTGCGGGAGTTCCTCGTCCAGCCGGCGATCGCGGCGATCGCCGCGCGACTCGGGCGCACCCCGGCCCAGGTCGTGCTGCGCTGGCACGTGCAGCACGGGCTCGTCGTCATCCCGAAGAGTTCCGACCCCGCCCGCCTGGCGCAGAACCTCGACGTGTTCTCGTTCGAGCTCTCCGCCGACGATCTGGCGGCCCTCGCGGCTCTGTCGGAGGGTCCCGACG
>Ga0209066_10007543_pt1 | contig 10758 bp, 10 predicted proteins | sample All_14_2_FD_187198 | JGI IMG/M metagenome (GOLD analysis project Ga0209066, IMG submission 187198) | Freshwater microbial communities in response to fracking from Pennsylvania, USA - Allegheny Zone_MetaG_DW_15 (SPAdes) (version 2) ... | reverse complement strand
TCGGCGGGGCCAAGACCGGCGGATTCGCCGAGTACGCGGTGATGGATCCCCGCGGGCTGAAGCCCAAGCCGGCGCGGCTGAGCTTCGGCCAGGCCGCCGCCTACGGGGCCGCCTATCTGACCGCCTATGTCGCGCTGGTCCGGCGGGCCCGGGTCGAGCCGGGCGAGTGGGTGCTGGTCCATGGCGCGGCCGGCGGGGTGGGCCTGGCCTGCGTCGACCTGGCCAAGGCGCTGGGCTGCCGGGTCATCGCCGCCTCGGCCTCCGACGAGAAGCTGGCCATCGTCGCGGCGGAGTACGCGCCCGACGCTGTCGTCAACGTCACCGGCGGCTTCCGCGAGAAGGTCAAGGAGATCACCGGCGGGCGCGGGGCGGATGTCATCTATGACCCGGTCGGCGGCGACATCTTCGATGAGAGCACCCGCTGCATCGCCTTCGACGGCCGGCTGCTGGTCATCGGCTTCACCTCGGGCCGCATCCCGACCGTCTCGGTCAACATGCCGCTGATCAAGGGCTTCTCGGTGATGGGCGTGCGGGCCGGCGAATACGGCCGCCAGTTCCCCGAGCGCGGCCGCGAGAACGCGCAGGCCGTCTGGCGCATGGCCGACGAGGGTGTCATCAAGCCGCGCGTGCACGCCGAACTGCCGCTGGACCGCTGGCGCGAGGCCTTCGACCTGCTGGCCGACCGCCAGGTGGTCGGCAAGGCGATCATCCGGCCTGATCTGTAAGGGCTTGGGTTGACTCAGGTCTGCCCTTCCCGTATCTCCCCCCGCTCACCGCGACGGGCCCCGCCTGGCGCGCCTAGACCTTTAGAATTCGGAGCCTTCCCGTGAGCAAGCGGACCTTTCAGCCCTCGCGTCTCGTGCGCAAGCGCCGTCACGGCTTCCGGCTGCGGATGTCGACCAAGAACGGCGCCAAGATCGTCGCCCGTCGCCGCGCCAAGGGCCGCAAGCGCCTGACCGCCTAGTATCGGACAGGCGCGTCCCCATCTGCGTCTGAACGACGGGACCGGGACGATGCTGGACCAGAAGCCGACAATCGAACGCATGCGCAAGCGGCCGGAGTTTCTCCTGGCCGCTCAAGCGCGTTTCCGGTCCCACGGCGCGGTGGTCATCCAGCGCCGGGACCGCGCCGACGGCGACCCCCTGATCCGCTCCGGCTTCACGGCCACCAAGCGGGTCGGCGGATCGGTGGTGCGCAACCGCTGCAAGCGCCGTCTGCGCGAGGCGGCGCGGGCGCTGCTGCCCCTCCATGGCGTCCCCGGCAGCGACTATGTGTTCATCGCGCGGGGCGGCACGGCGGCCCGGCCCTGGGACCGTCTCCTTGACGATGTGAAAAGCGCGCTGATAAGGCTCGCGACCGATCCCGACACCGTGCCCGCGCCATCCGGCGTCGCCTCAGATCCCTCCCGTTCCGGTTAGTCCGCTTCATGCAACAGAACGACACCCGCAACACGTTCGTGTTCGTCGTCATCGCCGTCATCCTGCTGACGGCGTACCAGTTCCTCGTGCTGGACCCGGCCAACAAGAAGCGGCTGGCCGAACAGCGGGCCAAGGTGGTCGCCGAACAGACCGCCACCGCGCCCGGCGCGCCCGCCGCCCCGGTGATCGTATCGCGTGAGGTCGCCGCCGCCGCCAGCCCGCGCGTCCAGGTCGACACCCCGACCCTGAAGGGCTCGATCCGCCTGCAGGGCGCGCGCCTGGACGACCTCTACCTCAAGGGCTACCGCGAAACCCTGGCCAAGGGCTCGCCGCTGGTCGAGCTGTTCCGCCCCGAGGGCACGGCCCACGCCTTCTTCACCGACATCGGCTGGGTCGGCCAGAACCTGCCGGGCCTGCCGACCAACCAGTCGGTCTGGACCCTGACCAAGGGCGACGTGCTGTCGCCGGGCAAGCCGATCGAGCTGACCTACGCCGGCGCCAACGGCCTGACCTTCACCCGGGTGATGTCGGTCGACGACCGCTTCATGTTCACCGTCACCGACACCGTGCGCAACACCACCGGCGCGGCGGTGCAGGTCGCGCCCTACGCCTCGATCCTGCGCCAGGGTCTGGCGCCGCACCTGGGCCGCGGCCAGAACGTCCACGAGGGCGCCGTCGGCATCCTGTCGGACGACGGCAAGGGCCGCGAGCTGCGCCTGCTGAAGTTCAAGCCCTGGCTCAAGAAGGGCCAGGAAGCCGCCGGCCGCGCCGCCTCCTCGGGCGACGCCGCCAAGCGCATCGCCGCCAGCTACACCTCCGACGGCGGCTGGCTGGGCATCACCGACATGTACTGGCTGGCGGCGGTCGTGCCCGACCAGGACGAGAAGATCGTCGCCCAGTTCGCGGCGCCCCGGATCGGCGACGTCGACTCCTACAACGCCAACTACGCCGGCAGCCTGCACACCATCGCGCCGGGCGGGACGATCAGCGAGACCACCCGCGTCTACGCCGGCGCCAAGGTCGTCCAGGACCTGCAGGCCTACGAGAAGGGCAAGACCGGCGGCCAGCCGATCCCCGACCTCGACAAGGCCGTCGACTGGGGAATGCTGTGGTTCTTCACCCGGCCGTTCTTCCAGGCGCTCGAGTTCATCTTCGGCCTGGTCGGCAACTTCGGCGTCGCCATCCTGGCGGTGACGCTGTTCGTGCGGGTGCTGCTCTTCCCGCTGGCGCAGAAGAGCTACGAGTCGATGACGCGGATGAAGAAGCTCCAGAAGCCGATGGAGGAGCTGCGCGCCCGCTACAAGGACGACCCGACCAAGATGCAGCAGGAGACCATGGCGCTGTATCAGCGGGAGAAGGTCAATCCGGTCGCCGGCTGCCTGCCCATCCTGCTGCAGATCCCGATCTTCCTGGCCTTCTACAAGGTGCTGTCGGTGACCATCGAGATGCGTCACGCGCCCTTCTACGGCTACATCCGCGACCTGTCGGCGCCCGACCCCTACACGATCCTGAACCTGTTCGGGGTGATCCCGTGGGACGTGGCCTCGACGCCGTTTATCGGGGGCGTGGCCGCCCTGGTGCACCTGGGCTTCCTGCCGCTGCTCTACGGCTTCACCATGTGGCTGACGACGGCGATGAACCCGCCGGCGCCCGATCCCATGCAGCAGCGCATCTTCCAGCTGATGCCGATCATGTTCACCTTCATCATGGCCGGCTTCCCGGCGGGCCTGCTGCTGTACTGGACCTTCTCGAACGTGTTCTCGATCTTCCAGCAGTACATCAACATGCGGAAGTTCGGGGTCGACAACCCGATCGACGACTTCATCGCCAAGGTCCGCGGCCAGCCGAAGGCGGCGACTTGACCGCGTCCTTCACCGACGAGGAGCTGGAGGCCGCCCGGATCCTCTTCGCCCATCCGGTCGCCTTCATGATGGGGGCGGTGGCGATGGACGGCCTGCCCGGGCCGGAGCTTCCGGAGGTGGCCTTCGCCGGCCGCTCCAACGTCGGCAAGTCCAGCCTGATCAACGCCCTGGTCGGCCAGAAGTACCTGGCCCGCGCCTCCAACGAGCCGGGCCGGACGCGGGAGATCAACTTCTTCAACCTCGACGACCAGCTGCGGCTGGTCGATCTGCCGGGCTACGGCTTCGCGCGGGTCTCGCGCGGCGTGGCCAACAAGTTCCAGGACCTGGGCCGGGCCTATCTGCGCGGCCGGCCGAACCTGAAGCGCGTCTATCTGCTGATCGACGCCCGCCACGGCCTCAAGGCGGTCGACACCGAGGCGCTCGACGCGCTGGACACGGCGGCGGTCAGCTACCAGATCGTGCTGACCAAGTCCGACAAGCTGAAGGCCGAAGAGGTCGAGGCCGTCGTCGCCCGCACCCAGGAGGCCATCCGCAAGCGCCCGGCCTCCTTCCCCCGCGTGCTGGCGACCTCCGCCGAGAAGGGCACGGGCATCCCGGAGCTGCGCGCCGAGGCCAAGGCGGCGTGTGAGGTCTAGTCACTGCGTCCTTCGACACGCGACCTGCGGTCGCTGCTCAGCATGACTTTGGTGGGTAGCCTTCAAAGAAAGTCATCCTGAGCAGCCCGCGCAGCGGGCGTGTCGAAGGACGCAAGGCCTCACCGCCGCACCACCACCCCGCCCTTCATCACGAAGCTGACCTTCTCCAGCACCGTCACGTCGACCAGCGGGTCACCCTGCACGGCGATCAGGTCGCCCCAGCGGCCGGCCGAGACCTGGCCTACGTCGCCGGGCATCCCCAGCGCCTCGGCGGCGTTGACCGTGGCCGCCTGAATCGCCTGCAGCGGGGTGGCGCAGTAGCGGACCATCACCGCGAACTGCCGCGCGTTGTCGCCGTGCGGATAGATGCCGGCGTCGGTGGAGTAGATCTGCTTCACCCCGGCCTTGATCGCCTTGCAGAAGTTCTGCCGCTGGGCCTCGCCGATGGCGGCGTCCTTGGCGATCTCGCTGTCGCGGACGCCGTTCTTCCGGCCTTCGGACTGGGTGTAGTCGGTGTTGTAGATATCCATGCCGAACCAGGATCCAGCCTTGAGGGCCAGCTTGATGCCCTCGTCGTCGACCAGGCTGGCGTGCTCGATGGTGTCGACCCCGCCCAGGATGGCGGCGCGGATGCCTTCCGGTCCGTGGGCGTGGGCGGCGACCTTCAGGCCCAGCATGTGGGCCTCCTCGACGATGGCGCGGATCTCGTCGACCGCCATCTGCTGGACCCCGACGCCGTCGTTGGAGAACACCCCGCCGGTGGCGCAGATCTTGATCACCCGGGCCCCGTACTTGTGCATCAGCCGCACCATCTTGCGGCCCTCATCGGGCCCGTCGGCGACGGCGGGCGAAAAGGACTGCTCCGACGGCGGCAGGTAGGTGCTGTCGCAGTGGCCGCCGGTGGCGCCGATGGAGTAGGCGGCCGGCACGATGCGCGGGCCGGCGAAGAATCCCTCGTCGATGGCCTGCATCAACCCCACGTCGGCATAGAAGTCGGAGCCGACGTTCCGCACCGTCGTGAAGCCGGCGTTCAGGGTCGCGGTGGCGTTGGCCGAGCCGATGATCGCCCAGAAGCTGTCGGTGAACCGCAGGCCCGTGTAGCCGCCGTAGAGCGGGCTGGAGGACAGGTGCACATGGGTGTCGATCAGGCCGGGCAGCAGGGTCTGGCCGGGCAGATCGATCTGCTCGGCGCCGGCCGGAACGGTCATGGCGGCGGCCGGTCCGACGGCGGTGATGCGGCCGTCGGTGATCACCACCATCGGGCTCTCGATGTACTTGCCCGTCGAGACGTCCAGCAGCCGCTGGGCGGTCACCACCACGGTCTTGGCCTGCGCCCCTCCGGCGAGCAATGAAACGGTCAGCGCGATGGCGGCGGTCAGACGCATGAGAATCCCCTGTTCAGGCGAACAGCTTAGCCGGGGTTCGAGCGGCGAGAACAGAGCGTCCGCAGGTTTCGGCGACTCGCGGACGCCGGCGCCCGATCCGGGGCAGGCGCCGTCCCGGTCTAAACCCTCCCGCAACGGTTGCGGCGTAGGTTTTCCCCCGACCAGAAGGGTCGGGGACCTGGCAGCCGTGCAGATTGATGTCGTCAGACCGTGGGAGCTGACCGCCCACGCCGTGGAACGGTGGGTGGCGCTGCAGGCGGCTGATCCGGGGCTTGAGACCCCGTTCCTGTCGCCATACTGGCCCAGGGCCGTGGCGCGGGCCCAGGGGCCGTCCACGGGCGATCGGGGCGTGCGGGTGGCGGTGCTGGGCGGCATGGCCGACCCGAAGGGCTTCCTGGCGGCGCGGATCGGTCCGTTCGCCGCCATGCCGGCCGGCGCGCCGATGTGCGACTATCAGGGACTGGTCGCCGAGCCCGGCCTGACCGTCGACCCGCGCGAGATCGTCCAGGCCCTGGGCGTCGGCCGTCTCGACTTCAGCCACATGCTGGAGGGCCAGGCCGCTTTCACGTCCCACATCAAGGGCGCCCAGACCTCGCGCATCATCGACGTCTCCGCCGGCTACGCGGCCTATGAGGCCGAGCGCCGGGCGGCGGGGGTCTCCGCCCTCAAGGACATCGACAAGAAGCGCCGCAAGGTCGAGCGCGAGATCGGGCCGGTGCGGTTCACCGCCTTCTCCCGGTCGAAGGGCGACTTTGACCAGCTGGTCGCCTGGAAGCAGCGGGCCTGGCGCGAAACCGGCCAGACCGACCTGTTCGCCGCCGGCTGGCCGCTGCGGCTGGTGCGCCAGTTGTTCGCCAGCCGCGACCCGGACTTCGGCGGCGTGCTGTTCACCCTGCACATCGGCGATACGCTGGCCGCGGCCCAGCTCGACATCCGGGGCGGCGCGACCGTGCACAGCTGGATCATCGGCCACGACCCCGCCTTCGACCGCTATTCCCCCGGCATGATGCTGTTCCAGGACATCCTGCGCTGGATGGACGACGTCCCCTACAGCCGCCTCGACCTGGGCGCCGGGGACTATCGCTTCAAGCGGGAACTGGCCAACCGGAGCGTCGAGGTCAGCCACGGCTTCGTCGGCGGCCTGTCGGCGGCGGCGATGCTGCGCGAGGCGGCCTACGGCCTGCGCCGGGTGGCCGAGACCCTGCCGCTGGGACCGGTTTCGGAGCTGCCCGGCAAGGCCATGCGCAGGCTGGACCTGCTTAGGGGTTTGCGCTGAGCCTCCGGGCCCCTTAAGCGTCTGCGGCGATGACCCTGACCCTAGACGACATCAAGGCGGCCGCCGGCCGGCTGGCCGGCCATATCGAGCGCACGCCGCTGCGCCATTCCCGCACCCTGTCGGAGATCACCGGCGCGGAGGTGTGGGTCAAGTTCGAGAACCTGCAGTTCACGGCGGCCTACAAGGAGCGCGGCGCGCTCAACAAGCTGCTGCTGCTCACCGACGAACAGCGCCGGCTGGGCGTGATCGCCGCCAGCGCCGGGAACCATGCCCAGGGGCTGGCCTATCACGGCGCCCGGCTGGGCGTGCCGGTGACCATCGTCATGCCGCGCGGCACCCCGTTCGTGAAGGTGCAGCACACCAAGGGCCACGGCGCCGAGGTGGTCATCGAGGGCGACACCTATGACGACGCCAACGCCTTCGCCCAGAAGCTGCGCGACGAGCGCGGCCTGACCTTCGTCCACCCGTTCGACGACCTGGACGTCATCGCCGGACAGGGCACCATCGCGCTGGAGATGCTCGAGGATCAGCCGGACCTGGAGGTCCTGCCGGTGCCGATCGGCGGCGGCGGCCTGATCAGCGGCGTGGCCACGGCGGCCAAGGCGCTGAAGCCCGATATCCGCATCATCGGCTGCGAGCCGGCCATGTACCCCTCCTTCACCGCCAAGATGCGCGGCATGAACGCCGAGGCCGGCGGCCAGACCATCGCCGAGGGCATCGCGGTCAAGGTGGTGGGGGTGAACACCTACGCCATCGCCCGGCCGCTGATCGACGACGTGCTGCTGCTGGAAGAGCCCTATATCGAGCGGGCGGTAGCGCTGTACTGCAACGTCGAGAAGACCATCGCCGAGGGGGCCGGCGCCGCCTCGCTGGCCGCGCTGCTGGCCTATCCCGAGCGGTTCCGCGGCAAGAAGTGCGGCCTGATCCTGTGCGGCGGCAACATCGACACCCGCCTGCTGGCCAGCGTTCTGACCCGCGAGCTGGTGCGGGCCCAGCGGCTCGTCAGCCTGCGGATCATCGGCGACGACCGCCCGGGCCTGCTGGCCACCGTCAGCCGGGTGATCGGCGAGATGGGCGGCAACATCATCGAGGTGGCCCACAACCGCCTGGCCCTGGACGTGCCGGCCAAGGGCGCGGAGTTCGACATCATGATCGAGACCCGCGACGCCCAGCACACCCAGGAGATCATGGACGAGCTGCGCGCGTGCGGGTATCCGCCGCGTGCGGTCTAGGAGTTCAAGAAGCAATGTTCCGTCGCACCCTCATCGTCGCCGCCCTCGCCGGCCTGGTCCTGGCCGGCTGCCACAGGAAGCCGGACCCGGCCCTGCTGGAGGCCAGCGCGGCCAACGCCCAGGCCTTCATCGACAAGACCGCCAAGGAAGAGGGCGTGCAGAAGCTGCCGTCCGGCGTGCTCTACAAGGTCGAGAAATCCGGCCCGGCCGGCGGCCGCTCGCCCGGTCCGCGCGATGACGTGAAGGTCCACTACGAGGGCAAGCTGGTCTCGGGCGAAGTGTTCGACAGCTCCTACGACAAGGGTGCGCCGGCGGTGATGAACCTGGCCGGCCTGATCCCGGCCTGGACCGAGGCGCTGCAGAAGATGAAGCCGGGCGACACCTGGATGCTCTATGTCCCGCCCGAGCTCGGCTACGGCGAAAACGGCGCCGGCGGCGTCATCCCGCCCAACGCGGTGCTGATCTTCAAGATCGAACTGATCGACAGCCTGCCCAGCGGCGGCCCGGCGCTCGGGTAGGGCCCTGACGGCGGCCGTGTCCAATTGGGCCTTCGAGGCCGCGCTCGCCCGCTTTTGCGAACGCCGTGGTGAGTGTCCTGATGAAGACTGGGATCTCGTCATGGGAGCCTTCCAGTCCGGTCAACGGCTGGATACCCTCACTGAGATGCTCGATCCACGGAGCGACCGCGTCCGGTCGGGCGCATTCGTACTTTCCGAGATGAGCATAAAGCACGGCTTGCCGCTGCTGGAACACGGCTTCGCGCTGCTGACCCATGAGGATCGCTGGGTGCGCTATCACGCGTACCAGGCCGTCATCTACTTCCTCAGCCGAACCGATCCGCTGCGCCGGGCAGCCGTCAATGAAGCCATGCTCAGCGACGCCGACCCGCTTGTCAGGCAGATGGTGGGCGATCTTTGGGAAGCCTGCTACGCACCCCGGTAGAGGCCCGCGAGCTGCGGGGGACACGCACCGAAGTGCACGTCCCCACCAGCACCTAGTCCGTGAACACCACCGTCTTGCGGCCGTTCAGCAGCACCCGGTCCTCCAGCGACCAGCGCAGGGCGCGGGCCAGCACGCGGCGTTCGATGTCGCGGCCCTTGCGGATCAGGTCCTCGGGGGTGTCGCGGTGGCTGATGCGTTCAACGTCCTGCTCGATGATCGGGCCCTCGTCGAGGTCGGCGGTGACGAAGTGGGCGCTGGCCCCGATCACCTTCACGCCGCGCGCGTGGGCCTGGTGATAGGGCCTGGCGCCCTTGAAGCCCGGCAGGAACGAGTGGTGGATGTTGATGCAGCGGCCTTCCAGCTTGGCCGCCAGGCCGTCGGACAGGATCTGCATGTAGCGGGCGAGCACGACCAGATCGGCGCCGCTGTCGCGGATCAGCGCCCACACCTGGGCCTCCTGCTCGAGCTTGGTGTCCTTGCTGACCGGCAGGTGATGGAACGGCAGGCCGGTCAGGTCGACCCGGCGATAGGTCTCCGCCGGATGGTTTGAGATCACCCCGGCGATCTCCATGTCCAGCTCGCCGATGCGCCAGCGATACAGCAGGTCCGACAGGCAGTGGTCGGATTGGCTGGCCAGGATCATGACCTTCTTGCGCACCGCCGGGTCACGCAGGCTCCAGCGCATGGCGAAGGTCGTGGCGATGGCCTCGAACTGCTCGCGCAGGTCAGTGGCCGTGTGGCCATCCGGCGCGAACACCACCCGCATGAAGAACCTGCCGGTCTCGGCGTCGTCGTACTGCTGCGCGTCGAGGATGTTGCAATCCCGCTCGGCCAGAAAGGCGGACACGGCCGCCACGATGCCGCGGCGGTCGGGACAGGACAGGGTGAGGATGAGGCCTTGGGTCGACATGAGGGGACGGCAGATACGGGCTGAGGCGGTTTGGGGCAAGGGCTTGCGCGCTACCGTCGTTTCATTCGCGCCACGGGCAAGTTTTCACCGATCCTCTCCCTCTTGGGAGAGGGGGACCGCCCGGAGGGGGGTGGAGCGGGATACGCTGAGGCGGGCCGTGGAAGGCACTGTCGGATTTCGGTCCCTCCATCGCCACCCGATCAACCCGAGCGCTTCCCGCTCCACCATGCTTCGCATGGTCCCCCTCTCCCAAGAGGGAGAGGAACCGCGTAGGTAAACCCCATGCCCTCCCCCGCAGACGCCCTCACCGCCCGCGCCATCGAGATCCTCAGGTCCCTGGTTTCGTTCGACACCACCTCGCGCGGGTCGAACCTGGCGCTGATCGACTGGGTGGAGGCCTATCTCAAGAGCCAAGGGGTCGCCTCGCGCCGCATCACCAACCACGACGGCGACAAGTCGAACCTGCTGGCCAGCGTCGGGCCAGCGGTGGCGGGCGGGGTGGTGCTGTCGGGCCATACCGATGTGGTGCCGGTGGACGGTCAGCCGTGGACGAGCGAGCCGTTCACGCTCACCGATCGCGACGGCAAGCTCTACGGGCGGGGCACGGCCGACATGAAGGGGTTCATCGCCCTGGCGCTGGCCGCCGTCCCCGACTTCGCCGCCGTGAAGCGGCCGGTGCATCTGGCCCTGTCCTATGACGAGGAGACCGGCTGCTTCGGCGCGCCGGACATGATCGCGGTCATCGCCCGCGAGCTGCCGCGCCCGGCGCTGGTGGTGGTCGGCGAGCCGTCGGGCATGGCGCCGGTCAGCGGCCACAAGGGCGCGGCCTTCTTCCGCGTGGTGGTTACCGGCCGCGAGGCCCACTCCAGCCAGCCGCACCTGGGCGTCTCGGCCAACATGGCGGCGGCGGAACTGATCGCGGCGCTGACGGCGCTGGCGGCCGAGCTGGACGCGGCGGCCGATCCCGCCTCCCCGTTCGAGCCCAAGGGCTCGACCCTGACCATCGGCCGGATCGACGGCGGCACGGCGGCCAACATCCTGGCCCGCCGCTGCGAGATCGTCTTCGACCTGCGCCCGGAACCCGTCCAGCAGATCCAG
>Ga0209066_10007541_pt1 | contig 10759 bp, 10 predicted proteins | sample All_14_2_FD_187198 | JGI IMG/M metagenome (GOLD analysis project Ga0209066, IMG submission 187198) | Freshwater microbial communities in response to fracking from Pennsylvania, USA - Allegheny Zone_MetaG_DW_15 (SPAdes) (version 2) ... | reverse complement strand
GGCCAGCACCGCCCCGCGCGGCATGACGCTGCCCGACCTGATGGCCCAGGCCGATGCCTTCATGGCCGAAGGGCGTCTCGGCGGTGCCGTCGCCTTGTACAAGCTGGCGCTGAGGGCCTTCCCGCAAGTCATCGGCCTGCACTTCAATCTGGCCTTGGCACTGCTGCGCTACGAGCACCCTCAGGAAGCCATCCACCATTTCGACGTGCTGCTGACGGCGCAGAACCAACCCGCCTGGCTGCAACAACGCGCACGCCAAGGCTTGGCCGTGGCGCTGGAGCAATCGGGCAACACCGCCGCCGCTGCCGCCGAATACCGCCGCCTGCTGCAAAGCGAGCCCGACAACTTCGCCGTGCTGCGCCAGCTCGGCACGCTGTACCGCGACCTGGGCCTGCATGAGCGCGCGCTCGAAGCCTATGCCCACTGCCACCGCCTCTGGCCAGCCCACGCCGGCATCGCCGTGGAGCTGGCCCAACTGCGCCTGATGCAGGCCGATTGGAGCGCCGCGCCCGATGCCGCCGCCACCAGCGCCCTGGCCGCGGCCTGCCAGCAACTGCCCGCGGGCGTGGAGCCACCACCGCCGCATGTCTTCCTGCAACTGCCGGGCGACCTGCCGCTGACCACGCTGGCCGAACTGGCCCATGGCCACAGCCGCCACATCGAACAGGCCTGCGGCCTGCCCGCCGGCGGCGCCCTGGCGCCCCTGCACCGCACCCGAGAAGGCCGGCGGCTGCACCTGGCCTACGCGGTGAGCGACGTGCACCTGAGCAGCACCGCCTGGCTGCAGGAGCTGCTGCAAGCCCACGACCGTGATCACTACCAGATCTCGCTCTACACCTGGTCGCCCGACGATGACAGCGCTGCCCGCGAATCGATCGAAGGCTTGGCCGAGCACACCATCGACGTCCACGGCTGGAGCGACGCCGCCATTGCAGCCCGCCTGCGCGAAGACCGCGTCGATGTGCTGCTCGACCCCGGCAGCCCAGCCCGCCACAGCCGCCCCGCCATCTTTGCCCGTCGCCCCGCACCGCTGCAACTGGCCTGGCTGGCTGATCCTGTCTGTGCCTTCTCCGGCTGGTTCGACGCACTGCTCAGCGATGCCGTCCAGCTGGGCGATGACCCCGCCCCGTGGCCCTGCCCCGTGCTCACCCTGCCAGGTTGCGCCCGCACGCTACGCCACCACACCGATGAGCTCGACACCGGCCCGCGCCTGACCCGTCGCACCCAGGGCCTGCCGCTGCGGGCCCCGGTGCTGGCCTGCTTTGCCGAAGCGAGCGCACTGTCACCGGCCCTGTTCAGCCTGTGGCTGCGCCAAATCGCCCCGGTGCGCAACGCGGTGCTGTGGCTGGCCAACCATCCGCGTCCGCTGCGCGAACGCCTGGTCACGCTGGCCGAGGCCCAAGGCCTGCCCCGCCAACGCCTGCGCTTCCTGGACGACACCCTGGCCCACCGCCGCACCGCCTGCTTGCGCTTGGCCGATCTGGTGCTCGACACCGGCCGTGCCGAAGGCGGCGGCCCGATTCACGACGCGCTCAGCGCCGGTGTTCCTGTGCTGTCCTGGGCTGGCCGACACAGCCTGCAACGCATCGGCCAAAGCCTGTTGGCAGGCGCCGGTGACAACGGCAGCGTCGACGGCAACAACCACCAAGACCCCTGGGTGGCACCCGATCTGGCCGCCTACGAAGCCCGCCTGCACCACCTGCTACGCCACCCGCGTGAACTGATGGCCTGCCGCGAACATCTGCAACGCCATATCCAGCACGCCACGACAGCCCTGCCCCTGCCACCCGCCCACAACGCCGGTGCCCTGGCCACTGCCCTGCAAGCGCGCATCGACGCCCTCTGGGCACCGATCGAATCGCTACAGCAGCACTGACCTCCCTGAAAAACAGCGCGCCAAAACAAAAGGGCCTGACTGCTGTCAGGCCCTTGATTTCTTTGGTGCCGGCAAGAGGAGTCGAACCCCCGACCTTCGCATTACGAATGCGCTGCTCTACCAACTGAGCTATGCCGGCTCCGTGAGCCCACGATGATAGCAGAGGCATTGGCTTCTTTGGAACACACAGCGCCGTCCAACGATGCGTAAGCCTGAAGCCGGTGGTGAGATTCCAGCCGGGACGCCCGCATCGAGCACGGTGCCTTCACAGCCACCCACGCGCTCAGCCGCACGATGGCTGCTCGCTCTACCCGCTGTGGCTGCGTGGCATTCCGCTGGACGTGGCCGATGCCATCTGGTCAGGCGCGGGGCTGCCCGTGGTGGCACTGATGGGCTGGGGGGTCTGCACGCAGGCGCTCGATGCCCCGGCGTTGCAGAACATCGGGCTGATCGTCAGTGGGGTGCTGGTGATGTCAGTTCGGTCGCGCGCGTTGACGCATTGAGCCGGCCGGGCTGCGTTGGCGGCTGGCTGTCAACACCACGCATCATCCTGCCCGTACCACCAGCGGCGGCCCCGCCTGCGCGAAGCACCGAGCTGCGGTGACGTAGTGGTACTGCATCAACCAGCAGCAGCCCCGGCCGGGGCTGCCCTGGCCAGGCGGCTGCCATTCGATGACATTCACCATGTTGGGCCAACCGCCACGCAACCTCGTGGAGGTGGCGGTACCGGCCTGCACCACCCACGGCCTGGCGCCATGCGTTCTATCCCCGTGCTGCAGCGCCAGCGGCACCGCGTAGGGCAGGTGGATGTGGCCGCCCAGCATCAGGTCGGCACCGGCTTCACGCCAAGCCTTGATGGCGAGCTCGCCGCCGCGAAGCAGGTTGCGGTGGTCTTGCGGCGTGATCACGGCCAGGGGTTGATGGGTCACCACCACCTTCAGCTGGCCGGGCCGGGCCTTGCGAAGGCGCTGCGCTGTGTCGCTCACTTGCTGCCGTGATACTTCGCCCGCCTGGTGGCGCCAAGGGCGCGTGGTGTCGACCCCCAGCACGAGGAACGTCGGGGTGTCGATGACGACGTCACCGTGCGGCCCGAACACCCGCTCGAAACCGGCATACGGCGCTGTGCAGCGGCCCCACAGATTGAACAGCGGGAGGTCGTGGTTGCCGGGCAGCACCAGCTTGGCATGCGCCTGCAAAGCCTGCATGAACGTGGCCGCCGCCTCAAACTGGGCGCGACGGGCACGCTGCGTCACATCGCCTGACAGCACCGCCACGTCCGGTTTCAGCCGTCGGCTGAGGTCCAGCAGTGCAGCCACCACAGCGGGAATCTCGGTGCCGAAATGGGTGTCCGACAGATGCAACAACAAGGCCATGCAGAGGCCCACATCAAGCCATGGCGTCAGGCGGCCGCAGCGGCGCACCCAGCAGCCACAGCGGCCGCGACGCCACCTCAAAACGCAGCGGCGGCTGCATCCAGCGGGTCTCGCCGTCGATGGCCACGCGCAAGGCACGCCAGCCGCGGCGAGGCGTCCCACCCATCGGGCTGGCCATCAGCGATGTCACGGCGGCATGGCGCACGGCCTTTGCCTGCCCCAGCCGGCCCAGCGCACCCATCACGGCCAGCGTCAAAAGCCCCCAGCGGCTCAGCGGCTCCAACGCCACCGCCGACAACGCACCCCGCCCCACCTCTCGGGCCTCAGGCAGCCCTACCTGATCCATCTGCAGCGCGTTGTTGCCCACAAACAGCGTGGGCGTGCGCACCACAAGCGCGGGATGCTCCGACGTGCCCAGGTGCAGGTGCAGATCACTGTGCCCGGCCATCACGGTGCACAGGGCCGCCCAGGCCGCCACCAGGCGGCTGCGGCCCCAGCGCTGCTTCTGCGCCTCCCGATCCTGCAACAACTGCGGATACAGGCCCACGCTGGCATTGACCAGAAACAGCGCCTGATTCAACTGCCCCACTTGCACCGGCCGCAGGCGGCCGAAGCGCACCCCGTCGAGCAAATGGCGCAGCGCCGCCTCCAGCGCGATGGGCACGTCCTGGGCACGAGCAAAGTAGTTGAACGTGCCCTGCGGGATCACCCCCAGCGCCAGGCCAGCCTGCCAGGCTTCGCAGGCCACCGCGTTGATGCTGCCGTCGCCACCCACAGCCACCAACGCGCCGCCGCGTTCCCGAGCCGATGCAGCAGCCCGCCGCGCCGCATGGGGCAGGTCGCGAGGGCGGTGCACCACATGCAACTCATGCGGCTGGCGCGACTGATGCAGGTAGCTGCGCAATGACTCCACCGTGTTCTCGCTGCCATGGCGGCCCGAAGCCGCGTTGAGCACCACCATCAACGGCATGTCGGCGTGGAGTGGCGGCCGCTGGTTCGCTGGCATCGTGTCGGGCGTGGGCGAGCTCATAGGATGGGGAAACTCAGGCACTCAGAAGTTGCATGCAGTGTCCGGGCGCCGCACCAGCCGCCCTGTGGGTCTGCGCTGAATCGCTTGCCAGACAGCGCCTACAGCCGCACCCACCATCGCCCTTGGGTGCCTGCCGAATGCGGTGGCGGCCTACAGGCCGGCTGGGCGCCTGCAGGCACGATGCGAAGGTCATCCTCACGCCGCTTGCGGAAATCGCATGGAACTCACCCCCCACGATCTACCGGCTCTATTCGCCCAGCTCGGGCTGCCCAACGAGGCACACGCCATCGATGTCTTCATCAGCAGCCACTTCCCGCTGCCGCTGCACACCCGCGTGTACGACGCGCCGTTCTGGTCACCCGCCCAAGCCGGGGCGCTGCGCCAGATGCTGCGTGACGACAGCGATTGGGCGGTGGTGGTCGACACGCTGAACAGCCGTCTGCGCGCCCAGCCGGGGGTGGCGTAGCGCCGGTCAGCTCGTGTGGCCCACGGCGGTGTAGTCAACGTCCTACGCAGGCATGCGGTAGCTGCCGTCACTTGGCCGCACCGTCACCACGCAACATGGCGTCATCGTCAACCCGTGGAGCCCACATGACTCAGACCGATTCTTTCCGCGACTGGGAAGGCTGGGAACTCTGGTACTTCGGCAGCGACTACCTGCGCACCACCGAACTGCCGCCCGACCACTGGCACCTGGGTCCCGAGCGCCCGCCCGAACCCCACCTGTGGGTGGTGATGAGCCGAGCAAGCCACATGGCCGAGCAGACCGAACACGCCGCCCCGGTAGGCGCCTGGCCTGCGGGCGTCGCGGCCGCACAAGCCCGTGCGGCGTGAGATGCCTGCAGCCGAACGGCTGGCCGGCCTGCCGGGCGCGGCCGCCGTGCCGGCAACGGTGCCACTGCCGGCCCCATCGGCGCCACGCCTGCGCGTGCTCACGCTGAACCTGCACAAGGGCTTCAGCGCGCTGGGCCAGCGCGATGTGCTGCACGACATCCGGCTGGCCGTGCGACAGGTGAATGCCGATGTGGTGTTCCTGCAAGAGGTGATGGGCGTGGCCAGCGAAGCCGGGCGCAGCCAGTATGAGTTTCTGGCCGACAGCATCTGGGACGACCATGCCTACGGCCGTAACGCCGTGTCCAGCCTGGGCCACCACGGCAACGCCGTGCTGTCGCGCTACCCCATCACCCAGTGGCGCAACCACGACATCAGCGTGCCCCACCGCGAACCCCGCGGCCTGCTTCAATGCAGCCTGGCCATCCCCGGGTACCCGCGCCCGCTGCATGCCTTCTGCGTGCACCTGGGGCTGCGCGAGGCCGAGCGCCGCTGGCAGCTGCACGCACTGGCCGACCTGCTGCTGCCGATACGCGCCTGGGGTGAGCCCGTGGTGGTGGCCGGCGATTTCAATGACTGGCGGCATGTGGGCCACCAGCACCTGCTCGCTCAAACCGCGTTGCAGGAGGTGCATCAGCTGGCCCACGGCCACCTGGCCCGCACCTTCCCGGCACGCTGGCCGGTGCTGGCACTGGACCGCATCTACGTCGCGAACACCCTCGACCAACACCCACTGCTGCTGCCCAACCAGCCCTGGGCCCGGTTGTCAGACCACGCCCCGCTGGCCGCGGAGATCACGCTGTGAAGCTCACCTGGCACCCCCACAACGACCTCATGCTGCTCATCAACGGCGAGGCCTTCTACCCGGCCGTGCTGGAGGCCGTGGCGCAGGCCCGCAGCGAAGTGCTGATCGAAACCTTCATCCTGTTTGAAGACCCGGTGGGGCTGGCCCTGCAGGCCGCGCTGATGGCCGCGGCGCGCCGCGGTGTGCGCGTGAGCCTGACGGTGGACGGCTACGGCTCGCCCGAGTTTTCACCCGGCTTCATCCAGGCGCTCACCGAAGCGGGCGTGCAGCTGCATGTGTTTGACCACCAGCCGCGGGTGCTGGGCCTGCGGCTGCACCTGATCCACCGGCTGCACCGCAAGCTCGTGGTGGTGGATGCGCAGGTGGCCTTCGTCGGCGGCATCAACTACTCGCAGGATCACCTGTTTGCATCGGGCCCCGATTCCAAGCAGGACTACGCCGTTCGCGTCGAAGGCCCGGTGGTGGCCGACATCCATGCCGATGCGCTGAACACCATTGCCCCGGCGCTGCGGCAACGCAGCCGGCGCCATTGGATTCCCGGCTGGGGCGGCCTGCGCGGCCCGCTGTCCACCGCCCAACCCACGGCCACCGGCTTTGATCCGGCATTGCCAGTGGCCGCCTTCGTCAAGCGCGACAACGCCCTGCACCGCAACGACATCGAGCGCTGCTACCGCGCAGCCATCCGCGCAGCGCAGCATGAAGTGATCATCGCCAACGCCTACTTCTTCCCCGGCTTTCGGCTGCTGCGCGACCTGCGCCGGGCCGCGCGCCGCGGCGTGAGCGTGCAGCTCATCCTGCAAGGCAAGCCCGACCTGGACTACGTGCGCACCGCCGCGCAGCTGTTGTACCGGGCCCTCGTCAAGGACGGCGTGGTCATCTACGAATACTGCCAGCGGCCCTTGCACGGCAAGGTGGCGGTGATCGACGGCCAATGGGTCACGGTGGGCTCCAGCAACCTCGACCCGCTGAGCCTGGCGCTGAACCTGGAAGCCAACCTCGTGGCGCATGACCCGACACTGGCCCAGACGCTGCGCGCCGACCTGAAGCAACTGCAGGCGAACCATTGCACCGCCATCGACCCCAGCCAGATCCCCCGGCCCAACATGTGGCGCTACTGGCTCGGCGCATTGGGCTTTCATGTGAGCCGCGGCTTCCCGCGCTGGCTCAGCGGGCTGCAGCCCGCCCAGGTGCGGCTGCGCACCTACACCGCAGGGCGGGTGGTCGACACGGCAGCACCCGTGCCAACCAGCGCCGCCACGCCTGCCAAAGGCGCCGCGGTCTCTCACCAGGCGCCGGCATGAGCCTGGGCGACACCGCCAGGGTATCGACCGTATCGCCCTTGTCTGCGGTCACCACACCCCGATGATCCACCCCGCGCGCGCCGCATGGCGGCGCTGGCACCGGGCGGTCCTGGCCACCTTCAGCGCGGCGATGCTGGGGGTGGTCGTGTGGCGCCTGCAGTCACTCGACTGGGCTGGCGCCTGGCACGCCGCCCAGGCCCTGCCCATCACCGCCTTGGCCGCCGCCGCCGTGGTGGCGGTGCTGGGCCATGTGAACTACGGCGCTTTCGATCTGCTGGCCAAGCGCTGGATCGGACTGACGGTACCCGCCTGGCGCATGGGCTGGGGCGGCACGGTGAGCTATGCCTTCACGCTGAACTTTGGCTCGATGATTGGTGGCGCTGCGGTGCGCTGGCGCCTGCTGGCCGCCGCTGGCGTGAGCACGGCAGACACCACCCGTGTCGTCACGCTGGCGGTACTCACCAACTGGCTGGGCTACGCCGCTGTCACCAGCCTGCTGCTGCTTGGCGCCAGCCGCCCGCCGATGCCCCACCACGCGGCGACGCTGCCCGCCCAGGCATCAGGCCTGGGGATCGCCGATCTGCAGGCCTATGCCCAACACCTCACCGCCTGGCTCACCAGCCCCGCAGCCCGCTGGGCTGGCCTGGCAATGCTGGCCGCCGTGTTGGCGTGGCTGGCCGTGCTGGCCTGGCGCAACCAGCCCCTGGCCAAGCTGCAGCGGGCCGGCCTGCAGCCACCGGCGCGCTGGCTTGCGGTGGCACAGATCGGCCTGGGCGCCAGCAACTGGCTGTGGATGGCGGGGGTGATGGCCTGCCTGCTGGGCCTGCAGGCCGTCCACCCGGTGCCCTTTGCGCAGGTGCTCGGCGCCCAGCTGCTGGCCAGCCTGGCCGGGCTGGTGGCACGTGTGCCTGGCGGGCTGGGCGTGGTGGAGGCGGTGTACCTGGTGATGTTGGGCCCGCAGGTCGACGCTCACCTGCTGCTGGGCGCGCTGTTGGTGTTTCGCGCGCTGTACTTCATTGCCCCGCTGCTGGCTGCCCTGCCCGGCTACTGGCTGCTCGCCCGCCGGCCGGCGCGTGATGATGGTGTCGCCAGCGCACGTTGATCAACCCTGAGCAGCCTGCAGCACCACCGGCGCCACCAGCGCCTTGCCCTGCTCCAGCAGCGCCTGCCAGCGCCCATCCACCCGCGCCTTGAGATGCACCACCCGCAGCCGGCTGCGCCGGCCAGCGCCCTGCAGCCTGCGGATGCCATGGAAGGCCGCTTCCATCAACGCATCGCATGCGGGACGCTCCCCCTGGCATCGACGCCGCGGCACCACCAGTTCAATGTCCCGCCAGGCGGCCTCACCGGCCAGTTGCACCCGGGCACTCACCACCACCGAATGGGGCGTGCTCATCAGCACCTCGATCGCCAGGTAAGCCGCACTCGCCAAGGCAGCCGCAGGCCGCAGCGCCATGTCGGCCCAAGTGATGGGCTCGGCCACAACGGGCTCATCAAACTCAGTGGGCTGCTCGCACGTGCCACAGAACGGGTGGGGTGGCTGATGGGGCGACAAGTGAAGTATCGGCATGCCCTGATGCTAGGAAGCCCCCACGCCCGCCCACGTGAGCCGGACGATCAAGGCGCTGTAGGACAACGCCGCTTAGCGCAGCGTTGGTCACGACATGCACGGCCCCGCCATGCGGCCATGTCCTACGCCCGCTCGTCCCCCACACTGACCCTTGGCATACCGCGCCGATCCTAGAGTAAACACTGTGCAGCACGTCAGGCCCTCCTGGCCGCGACGTCAACGGCACCCTCCAACGAAAGGTCCGTCATGCTCAAGTGGGCCCTGATCTTCGCCGTGATCTCGCTCGTGGCCGGGCTGCTGGGGTTCACCGGCATTGCCGCCGGTGCTGCCGGCCTGGCCAAGGCCTTGTTTGTGATCTTCCTGGTGCTGTTTCTTGTGGTCATTGCGCTGGCTGCCTTTGGCATCGGTGCGCTCAAGAAGTAGCGTGCGCGCCGCCAGCGCTGCGCCCAACACGCCCAACACGCCCATCCCGGCTCCGCCCTCAACCCCCAAGGAATCCTCATGAAAGCCCAAGCCCTCAAAGCCGGCAATGTGCAGCCCATCACCAAGACCGATGACCAGGCGCACACGCTCGAACTCGACCGGGCTGCGCTCGACCGCGCCCGCAAGAACACCGAAGAAGGCGCCGTGACACCCAGCTACGGCCCGTGGCGCGATGCCATCGTGAAGCTGCTCAATGAGGCCCTGGCCACCGAGTTGGTGTGCGTGCTGCGCTACAAGCGCCATCACTTCACCGCGCATGGCCTGGCCTCGCCGAAGATTGCCGAAGAGTTCATGGTGCACGCCACGGAAGAAACAGCCCATGCCGACCGCCTGGCAGAACGCATCGTGCAACTGGGCGGCGAGCCCGACTTCAGCCCCACCACACTGCTGGCGCGCAGCCATGCCGACTACGACGACGCCCTCGACCTGAAGGCCATGGTGAAGGCCAACCTGATTGCCGAGCGGGTGGCGGTGGAAAGCTATCGCCAGATGATCCAGCTGGTGGCCGACAAGGACCCCACCACCCGCCGCATGCTGGAAGAGATCCTCGCCGACGAGGAAGAGCACGCCGACGAGTTGGCCGACATGCTTGAAGAATAAGCCGGCCCATGCGCGTCCCCTCATCCACGCGGGCCGCCTGCTTCGGCATGGCGGCCCTGCTGTTGGGCGGCTTGGGGGGCTGTGCAGCCGGCACGCTGGTGGCACGCGATGCCCCGGCCGAGCAGGCGGCGGCCTCGTCGCCAAGGGCTGCCACGGTGGCGCAGGGCATCGAGGTACACGCCCGCCAGCGCCGGCTGACAGCTGCTGAACGCAGCCAGCTGATCACCCAACTCGATGCGCAAGCCCAGGCCGGTGATTTGTTGCGCCACCTTGCAGCCCAGCAGCCCAACGGCCTGCAAGACCTGTATGCCGGCGGCGAGGCCGATCTGCTCATCGACGGGCCAGCCACCTTCAAGGCCATGTTCGCTGCGATCGAGCGCGCCCGCCACACGGTGCTGCTGGAAAGCTACATCGTCGAAGACGCTGGCATCGCCCTGCGCCTGGCCACGCTGCTCAAGCGCAAACGCGCCCAGGGTGTGCAGGTGGCGATGATCTATGACGACGTGGGCTCCTTCGGCACCGCGGCGTCTTACTTCCAGGCGCTGCGCGACAACGGTGTGCCCACCTGCGCCTTCAATCCGCTGGTGCCCAAGCGCCGCATGGCCTACTGGAGCCTGGCGCACCGCGATCACCGCAAGATCCTGGTGGTGGATGGCGAGGTGGCCTTCACCGGCGGCATCAACATCAGTGCGGTGTACCGCTCGGGCTCGTTCTCCCGACCAAAAGGCAAGGCAGCCGCCGCGCCAGCCAGCAGCACCGACCAGGCGGCGCCATCCGAGTCATCAGAACACCTGCGCCAGAACGGCTGGCGCGACACCCAAGTGCGCCTCACCGGCGCGGCCGCTCAGGCGCTGGACACGCTGGTGCGCGACACCTGGCAACACCAGGGC
>Ga0209066_10007540_pt1 | contig 10760 bp, 10 predicted proteins | sample All_14_2_FD_187198 | JGI IMG/M metagenome (GOLD analysis project Ga0209066, IMG submission 187198) | Freshwater microbial communities in response to fracking from Pennsylvania, USA - Allegheny Zone_MetaG_DW_15 (SPAdes) (version 2) ... | reverse complement strand
TATTGATTGCTAAAGACTACTTTGAAAAATGTGAAGCTTGGGAAAAATTTGCAGAAACTTCGTTCTCTTTGCAAGGGCATTATCAGCTTGTGGGTTTTTACGAAGGAGCAGTTAGGATTTTAATTTCAGTAATTAATAAAAAGATAAACGACAAAATTACGGCCAAATCATTCAACTATTTGGGGATGTTGGAATACAGGTTTGGGAGGCATAAAATCGCTTTGAAATGTTATTTACAAAGTTTGGAAATGTCTAAAAAAAATGGCGACTTGCAGATTAGAGCAATGGCTTTAAATAATTTAGCTCAATTATACCAAGATGTTAAGAACTATACAAAAGCAAAGGATATGTACACTTCAAGTTTGGAGATTATTGAAAAAATATCCGACTTTGAAGGCGAAGGAAGAGTGTTGAATAATTTAGGAACTATCTGTAGTGACCTTGGGGAGTATAAAAATGCTGAAAAATATTGGAATAGAGGACTTAAAGTGACTCAAAAACTTAATGACACTTCTGGAGAAGCAGCTATTCGAATTTGTTTAGGAACTTTGTTTTATTCTCAAAATAATTACCCAAAAGCTATGAAGCAATTTGAGCAAGCATTAAAGTTGAGTCAAGGTATTGCTGATATGCTTGGGGTAGCAGCGTCCTTTGCCAATATTGCATCATTAAAAATTCAGCAAGGCTTTTATGAAGAAGCAATAAATCCACTCTTAAAGTCTTTTTTAATGTTCCAAGAACTCAACTCCCCCCATGTTGAAGTTGCCTCTAAGTTGCTTTTTGGTCTAAGAAATAGGATGGGAGAGGACTCATTTTTCAATTTGGTTGAAGAAGAAAATTTAAAACTTCAACGTGAAGTATTTGCTGCTGAATCAAAGAAACAAGAATAGACTTGACTACCAATGTGCACCCACCACCACTCCAAGCCCTATATCCTCAGCCTGCCCACCACCTGCGCCATCCAGTCGTGGTACGCCCAAGCCGGCACCTCCGACATGGATTACCCCGACCTGCCGCACGATGGCAAGGGGCTTTGCATCTTCCACAGCAAAGACCGCAAATGGAAGTCGGCCAACCATTGCGGGGAGCGGTTTGCCGAGCTTTTTCAGGCGATGGCAGCGGATGAGGGGCTGGAAGAAATGGATTTCCGGGAGGTCATCCTGACGGGCTTCAAACTCAATGAAGCAGCGGAAATGCTGGGCAATGCCGCCGCTTCCGGTGAAAAATGCATATTGATAGGCGGTACGGAGGCTTCCAAGCCGGTGCGGTTTCAGGGTGCAAGGGTTTTGGATAAATTGGTGTTCTGCGATTTTGCCTGCACCGAGTCAGTGGACTTTGACGAAGCCGTTTTCAAGGATGTGGTCGTGGTGGAACGCTGCGTTTTTCAGGCTTATTTGTCGTTCATTGGTGGCTGCCGTTTCGAGCAGAACTTCATCATGGAGCAATGCGAATGCGAGGAAGTTGCCAGTTTCAACGAAGCCGTTTTTATGCATCAGGTACATATTACGGACGTGCTGTTCGGCAACGGTGCCATCTTCGAGGAGGCGAGACAGATTGCGGATGACCTGATTTGCCAATTCACGAATGTCCAGTTTGATGGCTACACTTCCTTTTCCAATGGCGGTTTCAATTCTTCCATCACTTTCGATACCTGCCGTTTTGGGGCGGAAACCCATTTTGAGAACACAGTTTTTCGGAAGCGGCTGCAAATCGGGGAGCCGCTGGTGGAAGAAAAAATCTTCTTTATGGGCACCCGTCCCGGTGTAAAGCTCTTCGAAAACGCCGTGGACATCGAATTGGCAGAAGACAGCTTTGGCCCTGCCGGGCAAATCATTTTCCAAAATGCCAACCTGTTCAATTTCAACCCCGTGTTCAAGGAAAAGCTGCGGACTTTGGAGTTGAACCACCAGGTGGAAATCAGGGAGGGCTGCATGATTTACCGCACCTCCATCGAGCGGAGGTTCGACTATTCGGAATTGGGAAAGTTCTTGGTGGAAGACCTTGCACGGGTGTTCGCCCGCTATTTCGAGACGAAATACCTGCGCTCTTTGAAAGTGGACGTGTTGCGTGATCTTGTGGCAGAGAAAATCAGGGTCATTTTTCACACCGACGAGTCCATGAGCATCGCCGAGTTTGAAGCTTTGCTGCAAGATGCTCAACTGGAGATGCTGGATTTCATGGCCAAGCCACCCAAGCAGTCCGACGCTGCCATGACCGACCATTTGCTGCAATTAATCAATATCTGGCAGCGCCTATCCGTGGCGCAGTCGCTCCCTTTGTTGGAGCAGTTCTTTGCTCAAGCCGACGAGACCGCAATGGATAGGGTGCAGGAACTGCTGAACGTGACCATCAATGTTCACTTGAAAAATGCGGTAATAAATAGCCAAATTGAGGCGGGGGGGAATTTGACGATTGGGGATGCCAATTGAGAAATATCAAGACGAATTACTTCACCTTCAAAACAACAAGCGTTATGTTCGAAATTGCAAAAAAGTACGTCCTGTCACTTCTCCTCGAAAACGAGGAAGTCAAGAAATTCTACCACTGCTGCCATGAAGTGGATTCGCTCCTGGTTTCTCAAAGACGACCCATCGGCTGAGGTCGTCGTCAATCTGCCCGGCAACGAGGAGGCTAAGACTAAAATCATTGAAGCCAAGCTACCCAAACCGTTGGAAGACCCCCGGTTCGTTGAGGAATTGAAATCCAGGGTCAAGGAGTTTGAACAACAAATCATCCGGGTAAAAAACCTGATTGACGAGAAATCTGAAATAGAAGCTGGCGGCAGTGTTACGATTGGCGACAAAGGCACTGCCAAAAATGATGACGGATACACGCAAAAGAATATTGTTAAAGGAAAAATCAAGGCAGGCAAGGATGTCCATATCGGTGACACCCACTACCGTGCGGGCGATAATTTCAACATCGTCAACAACTATTTCCAACATTCGTCTGCGGGTGTCGCCGTACCTACCGCTGCACTTGCTGGTTTGAAAGAGGAACTGCGCAAACTCGTTGCCAAGGGAAACAGCGGTGCATCGATTGCACAACTCATAGAATTGAGCGGCCAATCGGAGGATTTCCAAAACACTACTATCCACCTTTCGGGTAGATGGTCGGAACTAAGCCGGCAAAGAAACAGTGGTACGTTAAGTGTTGCGGATGCTACACTCGAACGGGCAAGGATTGATGTGGCGGTACTGGAGTTGATAGGGGAGCTGCCGGGATGAATGGAGGGGAACTGCTATTGTCCACCCCATTCATTCCCATCCCTCATTTTTAAGCCCAGATTCTCCATTGCAATTATAGCATTTTGCTGCCTTAATTGCAACACCTCGGCCTCCAACTGTCCTGACGCTTCTTTTCGTTTTTGTGCCAAAACAAATAACAGAATTAGGGCCACAACAAGGGCCAATCCTATAAATATCAAAAAGGCGAGTGCTTTATTACTCATGGCAGGTAGTTTTTTATTTTAAGTGAAACAACCAGCTGCTCATTTTCAAGAGCGACTTTGAGGGAAGCAGCAATGATGTCAGAACAGGAATGCCCGGATAATGGCCAAGCAGTTTCTTCAAAACTTCGATGGCCTCCCCTACCCTTTCTGGCTGCACAACCAACGCATCAAATACTGCGGTAACCTCGTGACCACCCAGTGTGAGGCTTCGCAGGCAGCCAGAAACGTCCATCTCCATTCGACGAGCACCAGCTTCGATTTTTTTTTGAAGGCCGAATTACCTTGAACCCGACCGTGACTTGCTGTTCTTTATTTCCAAAAAATTTTTGACCATTAAACCTCCTTGGCAAAGACTTTCCTATGGAGCGAATCCGAACTGCTTGTAATTGGCTGTTCTCTTTTCCACGCCAAACTGGAGCAGCGAGCACATCTTTTTAGTGCCACCAAGACATTTCCAATCAACTATTTTTCGTAGATTCTCTATCAAAATTACCAAAAAAATGATCATTGATTATCAATGAGTTATGAAGCCAAAAGGAAAATTTTTCCCCCATCCAGTAATAAGAGAAGAAGTTCCTTAAAAGAAAGAAAAGACTTGAGCAGTGGTGAGCCTGCGGCTCGATGGCCTCAGCCGCCTAGGGGCGGCAATGACTTTAGAAGAAGTCCAGTCGTAACAAGTAGTATTACTGCCGGGTGCCGCCACGGGCGCAGCGGAGCCGACCGAGGCCGTTTTCGGCGGCTAGTAACACCATTTTCATCACCCTGTCTTTTCGTGAACCAAGAGGGGCTTAAAACACCTCTGACTTTCAGCTTCTTATCCAGCAGACTAACCCAGTGTCTTTAAAAATCATTTCTGACCGAAAGGCACGGAAAACACGATTTGGCTCCAACTGGTGTTTGTGAAGGACAGCGGGCAATAAAAACTTACAACATGTTTTGCAAGGGTTCACCAACGAAGTTGCATTACGCACTATAGCTACCATGTAAAACACCCAAACTTGTACGCTGACAGCCGTTTGCGGGAGCAAAAAACACCCTCCACCACATACATACGCAATTCCCAAAAGCGAACGATACTTGAGGCAAAGCCTCGTTTTCAAACGTAAACCGTGAACGCCGTATGATATGTGCAGAGCTGTTTCAAAATTGTGTCCTCAATCTCTTCAAAAACGCTGTTGCTTCCATAGTCGCCATACCTTGTCAAGACGCTGACAGCCGTTTGCGAAAGCAAAAAACCACTTTCTACCACATACATACGCACTTCCCAAAAGCGAACGACATTCGATGGGAAGCCTCGTTTTCAAACGTAAACCGTGAACGCCGTATGTATGTATGTGCAGAGCTGTTTCAAAATGGTGTCCTCAATCCCTTCAAAAACGCTGTTGCTTCTATAATCGCCATACCTTGTCAAGGCGCTAACAGCCGTTTGTGGGAGCAAAAAACACCCTCCACCACATACATACGCAATTCCCAAAAGCGAACGACATTCGATGGGAAGCCTCATTTTCAAACGTAAACCGTGAACGCCGTATGTATGTATGTGCAGAGCTGTTTCAAAATGGTGTCCTCAATCCCTTCAAAAACGCTGTTGCTTCTATAATCGCCATACCTTGTCAAGGCGCTGACAGCCGTTTGTGGCAGTCAAAAACCACCCTCCACCACATACATACATAAAATTTCATGGAGAATGACCTTAATGAAAAATGGAAACTTGCGTATGTGGGCGGTGCCCGATTTGCGTATGTGGCGAAGCTTGGCGAGAAACAAGGTCGCAAGTTGGCATTGGAACACAGGTTGGCGGCTATGGAACCTACCCAGCCACGACGCTAACAGCCGTTTGCGGCAAACAAAAAACGCTTTCCCTCACATACCTACGCACCCTGCCAAAAAGAAACCCGCCTCGTTGGCAAACCAGTCTGTGCCGATTGGCCGACAACTCCGTATGTATGTATGTGCAGAAGGGGTAAAAATCAAGGAATCGCCACCTGCAAAAATGGCACGGCACAACGTTGCTCCCATAATCGCAATACCCGGTTGGGGCGCTAACAACCGTTTGCGAGTATCAATAAACCCTGAGCTAAAACAGATTTTTTCAAATCGTCCACATGCAGGCAGGTCCGCCAACAGGCTAGCGTTTGCATAGTAGCCATACCTAGAAGGGTAAAAACGAAAATGGATTTTCTGCGTACATAACCTGGAACCGACAAATGCTCAAAAACCATCACCCAATTTTACGCTACATGAATCTTAAACTTCCTTTTGGCCTTAGAACCGGTTTGCTGGTAAAACTTCCAACATCGAGGCAAACAAGAAAATCGTGGAGGAAGCGGGCATCCGGGCGTATGTGGAAGAGGCGGTGGAGACGGCGAGGGAGATGTGATGTGGCATGGCAATAGGTTTCTCAATACACCAAACTAAATAGCCCCTTTCTGTTCTTTCACCCTCACAAACTTGTAGGCTTTCATTGGCTGAAAAAGACGCTCCATCTGTTTGTCCAATTCCGTAAAATCTATATTGCCAAAGTCATCTAAGGTGTTGAAGTCCGCACTTTTAAGTGTTTCAAAGAGCAGTCTCAAGAAAGCTTCGCTACCGAAAGTCTTCATAGTGTATAGGTGAATTGCATGGTAGTAATAGACTCCAGAGAGTTTATACATCTCTTTCGCCATTTTGTAAACCTGGTGGACTTTGATGGCAATTGGAGGTTTTCCGTTGTCCTGAACAACGACGATTAAGTCTTTCTTGGGTTCGTACAAATAGCTATAATGCTGGGCCGCATTTCTTAATAGGCTGACATGCTCATGTACCAAGATTTGGAACTTTGGGGGCAATTGCTTTTTCAGCTTCTTGTCTATGATAAAAGCATAGGAGTCCGTGGAATCAATTTCCACATCACCTTGTGAGACCCGCCAAAGCTCCCAAACCATCTTCACGTAATGCTTGTAAAGGTTTTCAACGACCGAGCCAATGAGGTTCATGGCAATCCTTGCCCGGTGCTCCCCTACCCTCTCCCGGCGATAATCCTTGAAAAGGTGCTCAGGCTCAACAATCCCTCTAATCAAATCAGGCAAGGACAATCGGTTGAGGATGATGAAGGAAATGAATTGTGCCCTCCCTTCTGCCTCTTCCATCAACTCAACAAAGGCTCTGCCTTGCTCGTTGTCCGTCTCCAATTGGCGTTTTGAATCTTCCAATTGGTCGCTCGCCCTATTAAGCAGTTCTTCAATTTCTATCTGTTTGAGAGAACGCAGCAAGTCCAATAAAAAGTCCTCAACCTGATGGGGTTCGACATCCTTCGCCTTCCTGCCCATTTCGTCCTGCATTTGGAACATGGCAGTTTGAAAATAACGGCTGTCCTGAAAGTTGGCTTTGCTGACAATGGGTTTCAGGTGCTGGTTGAAGAGCTTGGTTATTTTTTTCTCGAATGGGTGGGTTTTCATTACTGCCTTTAGATTGTTTTGTAATAATCCTTGATACATTTTCCAAAATGAAATAGTTTCATACGTCAGTATCGCAGGAATCCCCTGCCACAAACAATTGCCCAATCATTCAATACGTCTGCCACCATAGCTTCAGGCAAAAACTTGAATTCTATCCTGAGCAAAACTTGCATGTTGTTGTAAAAGGTGTTGGCATTTGAAGGAAGCACGAAAAGATACTGGGTGAAAACCTGTTGGCTCATTGCTCTCCTTTTTTGATAGAGCAGGTCATTTGTAAAATATATTTTTTTTATCAATCTGATAGCTAATTCTGGCCTTGAGCCGAGGTTTAGCAAACTCTGTTCATATTGGTTTTCTTGGCCAGCAAGGAATTTGATGAGTTCATTTTCAACAAATGAATAAGGAAGGGTGAGTCCCGCATATTTAAACTGGAGCATTGTAGGAAAGACTTGTTCTTCTAACTGATTCGCCTGTAAAAAATGAGAAAGGAACATTTCCGAGCTAAGACAATTTTTGTGGCCATGAAACTGACGTAGGAAGAGCAGGTCATCAGAAACAACAACAATTTTGTCATCCAGAGAGACTGTCAGAAAAAGCGTATCTACCACGAAAGTCCTCATTGGATTTTCCCCAAAGGTTATCAACTTGTTTTCCCGTTCATCCCTTGCGATATGACCCAACATGGTCAATTTGTGACGACTGCGTTTTATCTCGCAATAATCATCCAACCATGACAACAATTCCTCAATGAATTGCAGCCTTATTTCCTTGTAATTTTCAGGATGCGGAATCGGGCGAACCCCTTCACTTGTAATTTCAATGCTAAGTTTGGATTCGCCTTCCATTGCCACCCTTACCCGTTCCATCTCTATTATTTCCCGCAAAAATGGGGACACCAAAAATTTCTTTGGGAAACGTATGCCGCACCTCTTTGTCAATTCATAAAACAAAAAGAATGAGGTGAAATCCAGAGCAAATGAAACGTCTTCATCAATAGCGGGGAAGACAGTTTTAGGCCATACTCTAATTCCAGTACCAAACGAAACAAGTGTGTAATAGGCTCTAATTGGGTTGCCTCCTTGTGATTGAGCATATTCAGAAAAACCAATACTGCGTTCGTTAAAGTCAAGTATAGCCTTTTCCCTCACCTGCTTTTCTTCGTCGCCCCTTTCACCAAAAAGCTCTACGAAGCGTCTGTTCATTTCTTCGACTGAAGGTGATTCTGGAAAATCAATGCGTTCTAGAAAAGCTCCAAATGTTCCATTGCTGTCCTCTGTCAAAATCTCTTTGTAAAGTCCAGCGTATTTATCAAATATGGCCACCACTCGATAGGAACAAGTAAGTCCAGAAGCTAATTGGCTTCTAACATCCTCCCCAGCTTTTTTACCGATAAAGCAAGAGTATTCTGATTTGGATGCATTTTCAGGACTTACCGTTATAAGCTCTAACTGACCATTCGATTCGACTTCGATGATACAATCATTGGTTACCTCGGCCAAAATTTTTAATTCAGATTCCCTATAAAATTGAATGAAAGCAGCAAAGTAATTGTATCTTAACTCTTTTTTCTTGGGGTTTTCGGCATAAGGGTATAGCAGTTCAACGGCTTGTTTCGCCATTCCTTGCCTTAACATCAAACTCACCAAGCGGAGAACATAATGTTCTGGCAAGTGGGACGATGGTAGATATTTTTCGAGGAAAGCTGACAACTCAACACGTTTTCCCAAATGTTCCAAGGCATGTGCTTTGTAAAGGAAAAATTCTTGACTCCCTGGAAAATGTTGCATTCCAATTTCTGCGACTTCGGCAATCTGTTCAGGGTCTGGAATTTGTTGCAGCAGCATAATTTCCCAGTGTAAAAACCTATCATTATTTTTGAAGCCTTGCCTTCTCCAAGATTCCAGCCGTTGCAAAAACTCATAGTCGTCGTGATGAGTAATGGCAAGTGTTTCAATGTATCGGATATGCTCGATGGATTCTTCGTCAAAATTGGCCGTATCCTTAAATACATCTAGTGCTTCCATATGATGCCCACTCCGAGCCAGCAACTCGCCAATGACCACCTTGAAATAATTATCTTCTTCCTCTTCCAATTTTTGATAAAAACCCAACGCCTTCTCCTTTTGAGTTTCAGGTGGAAAGGTTGCCCAATAGGCCATAAGCTCTGCTAAATGTCTTTCTTTAGGGTGGGTCAACTTTGATTGAAACCGTTCCCAATGAGCTATCCGCATCTCCTGCGAATCTGTAAAATCGTACAAAATCGCAATAAAAAATTGAAAGTCGCCTCCTCTGATTTCTTCCACGCTTTCAAAATAAGTATTAAGAGCATTTACTGCTGGCTCCGTTTCTCCGTTTATTCTTAGAGCAAATGCTTTGGGAATCAAGATTCTCTTATCAGGTGAATAGGCCAATGAGTCGGCCAATCGAAAAAGTTCATCAAACAGGTGGTTTTGCAAAAGGATGAATCCCATCGGTATTGCAACTTCCTTTTTAATATTTTCTGGCAGCGAATTTTGAAAAATTTCATGAACCTTTTGGGCCTCTGCAAGAGTAGTGTTCAGGCAGTATTTAGCAAAGTGCAACTCGAATCGGTAATAGCCTAAAAATTGCCATTTTTCAGTTCCTTCAAATGCTTGGAGGACCTTTTCACTGAATGCCACAGCTAGTGGAAGCCGGGGATGAGTCTTAACAGAATGGTGAACCCCCTCAGGGAGCAGTGCATGTTCTTTGAGGATAACACCAATATAAAGATTGGCAAGCATCAACCAATAGCCTTTGTTTTCAAAAGTTATTACCGGGGGTAATGTAATTTCTGCCTCCAACTCTTCTTGGAAGATTTCCCCGATGTCTTCATACTGTTGATGTTGAACACAAAATCCAGCTAAACGGACTTGGAAAGCTTGGCGAGATTTATTGAAGTCCAAAATGCCAGATGGAACACCTTTCAACTTTTCCTCTATTTTGCCCTCCCCCATGAAAGTCTTTGCTGCCCATGCAAATGGATTGTACGGAGAAGTTTCAAGAATTTCATCGACCAATAATGATGCAGTATCAAATTTTCCCCGGTCAACAAATACCCGCAAAGCCCTTTCCATTGCTTCCCTGTTTTTAGGAACAATTTGCCACGCTTCCAACCATAAATCAGCACCTTTTTCAAATTCACCTTGCTCAAAAAGACAGATACCTTTCAGTAGAAGAATATCTGCTTGGTTTGGCTCAAGTGCATTTACTTCTCTCAGCCCCGCCTCTAATTGTTCCAAATAGCGAAAAGCAGCGACGAACTGAAAAGAATTGATATCTTGTCGTATTTGCTCAAGCCATTTCCGATGAAGTTGAACACTGATTTGGGCGTCCAGTTTTCTGATAATCTGGTTGGCGCTTTCTTCTATTTTTTGGTAAATCGCTTTAACTGATTCACTGATTTCGAAAATCTTCTCCTTATAATTTTCCTCAATGAAATGCTCTTTCAACTCTTTGCTCTCATTTCTAAACTGGTGAAAAAGCTCGAAGAATCTATTGAGCTGTTCTTGGTTGGGCGGCAAAACACGAGGGTCTTCTGCAAGGTGCCTCCTAAAATCATCTATGGAAAGAGGTTCGCCGAAAAGGACAAAACGGATTAGGAAGTCGTTGGCCTTTTCTGAAGCAAAAAAATGAAGTTTACGGTCATCAGGAAGCAAAGGAAATTGCTTTTGGTATGCATCAACAGTTTGATTGATAACCTTCTGGAGTTGCTGCTTGTACGTAGTCTCATTAACTATTTTGAGTCCTTTTTCAATAAGACGTGACCAAATGGTTTCAATAAAGGCGCTTTGTAAGGCTTCGAGCATAATTGAAATTTGAATAGGTTTGTTTTGTGGTCATAAAATTATATG
>Ga0209066_10007539_pt1 | contig 10761 bp, 7 predicted proteins | sample All_14_2_FD_187198 | JGI IMG/M metagenome (GOLD analysis project Ga0209066, IMG submission 187198) | Freshwater microbial communities in response to fracking from Pennsylvania, USA - Allegheny Zone_MetaG_DW_15 (SPAdes) (version 2) ... | reverse complement strand
CATAAGCCCGTAAATTTATCGTACTTTACGATATGCAGGCTTGAAATGAGAAAAGCCCAACCATCTTGGTTGGGCTTTTCTGGAGTTCAATAAAAATTTTCTCTGTACTTAATTCTTTGGCTCCTCGACCTGGGCTCGAACCAGGGACCTACGGATTAACAGTCCGGCGCTCTACCGACTGAGCTATCGAGGAACATGAAGGCGCAGATTATAGCGACAGGCGCTAATGGCTGCAATACTTTTTATGGAATTAGTTTTTGTTGACGACGGATGCAATGGCTGCGGCAACGTAATCAATGTTTTTGGAATTGAGCGCAGCGAGGCAAATGCGGCCTGTGCTGACAGCATAAATGCCAAATTCTGCGCGCAGTTGTTCAACTTGCTGGGCAGTCAGGCCGGTGTAGGAAAACATGCCGCGTTGTTTCACAACGAAAGAAAAATCCTGCGCGACGTTTTTTTCTTTTAACTTGCTTACCAGGCTCACGCGCATGGCGCGGATGCGCTCACGCATACCGGCAAGTTCGGTTTCCCACTGTTGGCGCAGGGCGGGGTTAGCGAGCACGGCGGCTACAATTGCGCCGCCATGGGTGGGCGGGTTGGAGTAATTGGTGCGGATGACGCGCTTGACTTGCGAGAGCACGCGGGCGGATTCTTCCTTGCTTTCGGTGACCAGGGTGAGGGCGCCAACGCGTTCGCCATACAGCGAGAAAGATTTTGAAAAGCTGCTGGACACCAAAAACTGCAGGCCGGAGGCGGCAAACAGGTTCAGGGCCACAGCATCTTCTGCGATGCCATCGGCAAAGCCTTGATAGGCCATGTCGATGAAGGCGATGAGGTTTTTCTCGCGGATTACATTAACGACTTCTTGCCATTGCTCAGCGGTTAAATCGGCGCCCGTCGGGTTGTGACAGCAGGCGTGCAGCACGATGATGGCATTGGCTTCACGCTGGGAGAGATAATCCAGCATGGCGGCAAAATTGACGCTCTTGGTGGTGGCATCGTAATAGGGGTAGTTCTCGACGACGTAGCCTGCCGACTCAAACAGCGCACGGTGGTTTTCCCAGCTCGGGTCGCTGATGTAAATTTTGGAGGCAGGATAGAGGCGTTTCAAAAAGTCAGCGCCAACTTTCAATGCGCCCGTGCCGCCCAGGGCTTCAATGGTGACTGCGCGGCCTGCCTGGACGAGGGGGGATTCCGCACCGAACATGAGATTCTGCACGCCGGTGTTAAACGCACCCAAGCCTTCGATGGGCTGATAGCCGCGTGCGGGGGCGGCTTCCAGGCGAATTTTTTCGGCGGTTTTGACGGCTTCGAGCAAGGGCAGCTTGCCATTGTCGTCGTAATAAACGCCGACGCCCAGATTCACCTTTTTGGGGTTGGTGTCGGCATTAAAGCCTTCGGTCAGGCCAAGAATCGGGTCGCGGGGGGCGAGTTCAACCGTTGAAAAAATTGAAGTCATGGACGTTCCAGGGAGTGATTGTTTAAAAAATACAGAAAAGTCGGCGCTGGTGAGACGGCGATATATAGGGAAAACCGATAAAAACAGCGATATCAGTTTGCCTTTCCAGCGCGGCGCGCAATAATACCCGATTGAGGGCTAGCTTGACATGGTTCTGCGCACATCAAGCGCAAATATTGCTTGGCATGAAAAGAAAATTAGTGAGCAAAATGAATGCATTAACCAAGAGGTGTCAGGGTGGTTGATAAAGAAAACAAGGGTTCTGTCACCGGGATGGCAAGTGCTGCCAATGTGGTGACGTTTGACGGCAGTCCGTTTTACTTGCACCAGCCTTTCTCGCCAGCAGGCGATCAGCCCGAGGCGATCCGGTTATTGACGGAAGGCATCAATGACGGTTTGTCGTTCCAGACCCTGTTGGGCGTTACGGGCTCTGGCAAGACCTACACCATGGCCAATGTGATTGCCCGCCTGGGCCGCCCGGCCTTGATATTGGCGCCGAACAAAACGCTGGCGGCGCAGTTGTATTCCGAGTTCCGCGAGTTTTTTCCGGAAAATGCGGTGGAGTATTTCGTGTCCTATTACGATTACTACCAGCCGGAAGCCTATGTGCCTTCGCGCGATTTGTTCATCGAGAAGGATTCGGCGATCAATGACCACATCGAGCAAATGCGCTTATCGACCACCAAGAGTTTGCTGGAGCGGCGCGATGTGGTCATTGTGTGTACCGTGTCGGCGATCTACGGCATTGGTGACCCGGGGGATTACCACAGCATGATTTTGCATTTGCGCCAAGGCGAAAAAATGGCGCAGCGCGAGATTATTCAGCGCCTGACGGAAATGCAATATGAGCGCAATGAGGTTGATTTTCGGCGAGGCGTTTATCGTGTGCGTGGCGACGTGATTGATATTTTTCCGGCAGAAAACGCCGAGAACGCGATCCGCATTACCTTGTTTGACGACGACATTGAAACCTTGACGCTGTTCGATCCGCTGACCGGGCAGACGAAAAGAAAGCTGCACCGATTTACCGTGTTCCCGTCCAGCCACTATGTGACGCCCCGCGCGACGGTGCTGCGCGCTGTTGAAGCCATCAAAGCAGAGCTGCGCGAGCGCATGGATTTTTATACCCGGGAGCAGAAGCTGGTGGAATTGCAGCGGATTGAGCAGCGCACGCGGTTTGATCTGGAAATGCTCGATCAGCTTGGCTTTTGCAAAGGCATCGAAAACTACTCGCGCCATTTATCCGGCCGCCAGCCGGGCGAGCCGCCGCCTACCTTGTATGACTATCTGCCAGCCGACGCCATCATGTTTGTGGATGAATCTCATGTGGCCATTCCGCAAGTGGGCAGCATGTATAAAGGCGATAGGGCGCGCAAGGAAAACCTGGTGAATTACGGTTTTCGGCTGCCCTCGGCGATGGATAACCGGCCATTGAAATTTGAAGAATTTGAACGCTTGATGCCGCAAACAGTGTTTGTTTCTGCCACGCCCTCGGTGTATGAAGCCGAGCATCAAGGCCAGGTGGTGGAGCAAGTGGTGCGCCCGACCGGGCTGGTGGATCCGCTACTGGAAATTCGTCCGGCGACAACGCAGGTGGATGATTTGCTGGCCGAGATCAAAAAACGCATTGCCGTGGGGGAGAGGGTACTAGTGACAACCTTGACCAAGCGCCTGTCGGAGCAGCTCACCGAATACTTGAAGGACAATGGCATTAAGGTGCGCTATCTGCATTCGGATATTGATACCGTCGAGCGCGTCGAGATCATCCGCGATTTGCGCCTGGGTGTTTTTGATGTGCTGATCGGGATCAACCTGCTGCGGGAAGGCTTGGATATTCCGGAAGTCTCGCTGGTGGCGATCCTGGATGCCGACAAGGAGGGCTTTTTGCGTTCGACGCGTTCGTTGATCCAAACCATAGGCCGCGCAGCGCGGCATATCAATGGCCGGGCGATTTTGTATGCGGATCGCATCACGAATTCGATGCAGGCGGCGATGTCAGAAACCGATCGGCGGCGCAACAAGCAACTCGCGCATAACGCCGCGCATGGCATAACGCCGCAAGGCGTCAATAAAATCATCAAGGATATTATTGAAGGGGCTTATGATGCCGATGCAGCCGTGCTCACGCGGCAGGCCGTGGCTGATGCGGCGCGTTACGAAATGATGAGCGAAAAAGAGCTGGGGCAGCAGATTAAAAAACTGGAGAAAGCCATGCAGGCGCACGCCAAAAATCTGGAGTTTGAAGCCGCCGCCGCTGCGCGCGACGAGTTGTTCCATATCAAGCGCCTGGCCTTTGGCGGTGAGGCGCACGACGCCAAAGGGGCTGAGGATTAAGCTTAAGCATGGCGTACGGCGTTATATTGCAGCCATGGGTGCATCGCCTTGATTTACAATGCTTGGCAATGTATGAACGACAATGAATGACAGACACAGGATGGAGCGGCAATGAGTGATAAATCAAGCAACGATCAAGCAACAGTCAAACAACAGGGTGCTCAAGCGAACGGTCAGGGCGAACAATTTGACTGGTCAGACTCCTATTTGTTGGGTTACATCCCCATGGATGACACGCATAAGGAATTTGTTGAGCTGGTGAATGCCATGAAGCAGGCTTCAGACGAAACATTCGCCGCGGCCCTGGATGCGTTTGAAAAGCATGCCGTGCGGCATTTCAATGAAGAAAATGCGTGGATGAAAGCCACGGATTTTCCATCCATGGATTGTCATATTGATGAGCACGCTGCTGTCTTGGCCTCCGTGCAGGGCGTGCAAGCAATGGAAATTGAAAAGAAGCTCTCGGTGGGGCGCGGTCTGGTTACTGCGCTGGAAGAGTGGTTCCCCGGACATGCGGATTACCTGGACTCAGCCCTGGCTAAATGGATGGTCAAGCAAAGTTTTGGCGGGGCAAGAGTGGCACCCGTGGTGTTGCGGCGCAATCCCAAAATGAGCGAAACTGAGGTTGTGGCCAAACCCCGTTAAGTCAGATGCTGGCCGTTAAGGAAAGTGCTTTAAAGCATCGACAAGCCGTGTGAGCACGACTTCATGGGGCGGTGGGGGTAACGACCGCTCGCACAAGCGATTCAAGTTTGCGCTGCTCTTGTCCGTCGTGCTGCACGGACTGGTGCTGTTGATCCACACCGGCTCACCGAGTGACCGCGCCCAAAAGGCGGCACGGGGTGATGGCGCAGAAACGCGAATTACCGCAAGATTAAAACCTGAAACTGCCGATCAGCCAGCGGATATCACGCCCCCAGCGCCTGCCATATTGCCTGCGCCAAAGCGGCAGCCCTTAAAGCATAAAACGAAGAAGCCGCGACGCCCCAAAGTGATGAGCGTGCCTGCCGAGCTCACGCGGCAACGGACTTGGAGCATTGCTGAGCGCGACGAGATGAATCAGTTTCTGGATGAACTCAAAACGCCGCCGCCCGCACCACCAAGGCCGCCATCAAAAGGCGCGGAACTCTCGCAGCAGGCCTTGGCCAGCGCCAGAGAGGAAGGGCGGCGCCTGGCGCAGCAAGGCGATGTTTCAGGGGTGGAATCGTCGCTTGATAACAAAACTGTCGAGCCCTTTAGCTTGCAGATGTACTTCGACGCTTTCGTGCGCAAGTTGAATCAAAGTTCCGCCTTTGTGAAAAACGACCCGCGTGCGCGCGGCTCGCGCAAAGCCCTGGTGCAGATTGTTTTAAAGCCGGACGGCACATTGAAAAGCTATCGCGTCATCCGCGCGGCCGATCAGCAAGTACAGATTGCCTACATCAAGCAAGTGATCGATTTGGCCTCGCCTTTTTCGGCCTTCCCGCAGGATATCCGCCGCGCGATGGAATCTTTTTCCGTGCTGATCTGCATCTATCCACCGCGCGAAGGCGAGGGTGGCGGCTTTACCCGCAGCTTTGGCAGCCATGATTGTGATTGATTGACAGGCGAATGGGCAATATGAAAATGCCGGATGCGAGGTATTGGATGATTGAAATAACCTGATAAAAGTCGGCGCTGGTGATACGGCGACAAAACAAAAAAGCCCCGGTTTCCCGGGGCTTTTTTGTTGGTTGCGATGTTGATTACACCGTCACCGTATCCGCCACTTCGCTGAACTCCTTGATCTGGTCAAAGTTCATGTAGCGATACACATCCGCCGCTTTGGCATTGACCACTTTCACTTGTTCCAGGTATTCCGCCATGGTGGGGATTTTGCCCATCAGTGCGGTGACGGCGGCGAGCTCGGCCGAGCTCAGATACACGCGGGTGTCGATGCCCAGGCGGTTGGGGAAGTTGCGCGTGGAGGTGGACACGGCTGTGCTGCCTTTCTTGATCTGCGCCTGGTTGCCCATGCACAGGCTGCAGCCGGGCATTTCCATGCGCGCGCCGGATTTGCCGAGGATGGAATAGTAGCCTTCCTCGTTGAGGATCATCGCGTCCATCTTGGTCGGCGGGGCGATCCACAGGCGTACGGGGATGTCGCTCTGGCCGTCGAGCACTTTGCCGGCGGCGCGGAAGTGGCCGATGTTGGTCATGCACGAGCCGATGAAGACTTCGTCGATTTTTTCGCCAGCGACGGCGGAAAGCTGCTTGACGTCATCCGGGTCGTTCGGGCAGGCAAGCAGCGGTTCGGTCACATCGGCAATGTCGATCTCGATCACGGCGGCATATTCGGCGTCACGGTCACCGGCGAGCAAGGTGCCGTTGGCGATCCAGTCTTCCATCGCGTTGATGCGGCGGGCGAGGGTGCGGCGGTCTTCATAGCCTTCGGCGATCATCCACTTCATCAGCGTGATGTTGGAACGCATGTATTCGACGATGGGCGCCTTGTTCAGATGCACGGTGCAACCGGCGGCGGAACGCTCGGCGGAGGCGTCGGTGAGTTCAAACGCTTGTTCCACTTTCAAGTCGGGCAGGCCTTCGATTTCCAGGATGCGGCCGGAGAATATGTTTTTCTTGCCTTGCTTGGCCACGGTGAGCAAGCCTTGCTGGATGGCGTAATACGGAATCGCATTGACCAGGTCGCGCAGGGTAATGCCACGCTTGCCGGCTTCCTCCAGCGAACCTTTGAAGCGCACCAGCACGGATTCGGGCATGTCCAGCGGCATCACGCCGGTGGCGGCGGCAAAGGCGACGAGGCCCGAGCCGGCGGGAAAGGAAATGCCAATGGGAAAGCGTGTGTGGCTGTCGCCGCCGGTGCCGACGGTATCGGGCAGCAGGAAGCGGTTGAGCCAGGAGTGGATCACGCCGTCACCGGGTTTCAACGAAACGCCGCCGCGCGAGGTGATGAAGGAAGGCAGGGTGCGATGGGTTTTGACGTCGACCAGTTTCGGGTAAGCCGCCGTGTGGCAGAAAGACTGCATCACCAGGTCGGCAGAAAAGCCGAGGCAAGCCAGGTCTTTCAACTCGTCGCGGGTCATCGGGCCGGTGGTGTCCTGGCTGCCGACGGAGGCCATTTTTGGCTCGCAATAGGTGCCGGGGCGGATGCCTTTTTGGTTGCCGTTTTCAACCGGCAAGCCGCAGGCGCGGCCAACCATTTTTTGCGCCAGGGTAAACCCTTTGCCGCTATCGACCGGGGGCTGCGGCAGGCGGAACAGCGTGGAGGCGGGCAGGCTGAGGAATTCGCGCGCTTTGCTGGTGAGGCCGCGGCCGATGATGAGATTGATGCGGCCACCGGCGCGCACTTCGTCGAGCAGGACTTCAGATTTGTAGCTGAAGGTCGAGATGACTTGACCATTCTTTTCGATCTTGTTGTCATAAGGGTAGATGTCGATCACATCGCCCATGGCCATTTGCGTCACGTCACATTCAATCGGGAAAGCGCCTGCGTCTTCTTGCGTGTTAAAGAAAATCGGCGCGATCTTGCCGCCTAAGCAAAAACCGCCAAAGCGCTTGTTGGGCACGAAGGGAATGTCTTCACCGGTCCACCAGGTGACCGAGTTGGTGGCGGATTTGCGGCTGGAACCGGTGCCGACTACATCGCCCACATAGGCCACCGGATGGCCTTTTTTCTTCAGCTCTTCAATCAAGCCCATCGGGCCGCGCTCGCCGGGTTTTTCCGGGGTGATGCCATCGCGCGCGTTCTTCAGCATGGCCAGGCCATGCAGTGGAATGTCCGGGCGGCTCCAGGCGTCAGGCGCGGGGGAGAGGTCGTCGGTATTGGTCTCGCCGGTGACTTTGAACACGGTGACGCTGATTTTTTTCGGTACTTCAGGGCGTTGCGTGAACCATTCGGCATCGGCCCAGGATTGCATGACGGCTTTGGCGTTAACGCTGCCTGCTTTGGCCTTGTCGGCGACATCATGAACGGCATCGAACATCAGCAAGGTGGATTTAAGCGCGGTGGCGGCGGTGGCGCCGACTTCGGCGTCGTCCAGCGCGTCAATCAGCGGCTTGACGTTGTAACCGCCGAGCATCGTGCCGAGCAGTTCGGTGGCTTTTTTGCGCGAGATCAGCGCGCACGCCGTATCACCAGCGCCGACTTTTGCGAGAAACGCCGCCTTGACCTTGGCAGCCTCATCCACGCCGGCCGGGATGCGGTGCGTCAGCAGGTCGACGAGAAAGGCTTCTTCGCCTTTGGGCGGGTTGAGCAGCAGCGCGACCAGTTCTTCTGTCTGCTGTTTGGACAGCGGCAGCGGGGGAATGCCAAGTGCGGCGCGCTCGGCAACATGTTGGCGGTAGGCTTCTAGCATGATGTTTTCCTTTTCTGAGAAGTCAGTGAATAAAGTTAAGTGATGTTTTGCGTAGGTTCACGCAGGGAAGAAGTGGGCACTTGTCTCAGGCGGCAAATCAACGCCCGTGGCGTGCGCGCGTTGCAATAATTCCCAGTAATACCGATAAGACGCACGATCATGCAGTTTGCCTTGCCAGGAGATTGGCCCCCAGGCGGCGGCTTGTGCGGCGAGTAATAATTGCGCGGCGTCCAAGACGGCTTCAAAATCAGGCCGCATGGCGGCAACGATGGGTTGAATCTGCGCGGGGTGAATGCTCCACATGCGCAAAAAACCAAACTCGTCGCGGGCGCGGCGCGCATCCTCATGCACAACAGTGACATCGCGCAGTTCAGTGGTGACATTGTGGGCTGGCACGATGCCGTTAGCCAAGGCAGCGGCGGCAATTTCGCATTTGGCGCGGGAAACCAGCGGGTGCGTGAATTGCACGGGCGAGCGCATGGCGCTGTCAGGTATCGCGCCGTGGTGGGCGCTGACAAAATCCATCAAGCCAAAGTCGATGGATTCGACATGCGGCAGTTGCGCAATTTGCCACACCTCGCGTAATGCGCCGTGGGTTTCAATCAGCACATGCACCGGAATCTCGCGCGTGACATCATGGCGCAGCCGCGCTTGATCCAACGCGGCAATCTGTCGGGCAGCGTCCTCAGCGCAATTCGGTTTGGGCAGCACGATGTAAGCCACCTGTTTGCCCGCTTGCCGGATGATGATGTCCAGATCAGCTTGCCAGTGCGGATGGGTGATGTCGTGAATGCGCACGCCCAGGCGTGCAAAGCGATTAGTCGGCTCTCGCAAGACGGCGGCAACCATCTCCGCGTGTTGTTTTTCTTGTCCTGCCGCAGCACCGTCTTCGCAATCGGCGGTAACGTCAAATACCGGCCCTGATTCGGCTTGCAGTTGCAGCGCTTTCTGGATCATTTTTTCCGATCCGGCGTAGTGCTCGCAAGCCGCGAGCGCAGGGAAGGGGCGGCTTCCCTGATACAACACGGCATTGGGATGAATGAGGGTACTCATGAATGAATCAGTGAAAACAAAAAAGCCCTCATGAATTTGGTTGATTCATCCCGTTCCGTTGTGTATTTAGCTCGCTTCTATGGGGTAAATGCTGTTTTGGCTTAACCCAGCAAGCTGGCCACACCGGCTTGCTCTTCTTGCAATTCAGCCAGGGTTTTATCCATCATGCTGCGTGAGTAATCGTCAATGGCCAAACCTTCCACGCGGGTGTATACGCCATTGGCGCAGGTTACAGGTACGCCGTAGATGATGTCCTGAGGAATGCCGTAGGAGCCATCAGAGGGCACGCCCATGGTGACCCATTTGCCGTTGGTGCCCAGCGCCCAGTCGCGCATGTGATCAATTGCGGCGTTTGCTGCGGATGCCGCAGAGGAAGCACCACGCGCCGCAATGATCGCGGCACCGCGTTTGCCCACGGTGGGGATGTATTCGTTTTTGTACCACGCGTCATCGTTGATGGCCGCCAAGGCGGGCTGGCCTGCAACGGTGGTAAAGCGCAGATCGGGATACATGGTGGGCGAGTGATTGCCCCAGACAAGCATTTTTTCAACATCGCTAACCGCTTTGCCGGTGCGGGTGGCGAGTTGCGAGATGGCGCGGTTGTGATCCAGGCGCAACATGGCGGTGAAATTTTGCTTGGGCAGGCTGGGGGCGGATTTCATGGCGATGTAAGCATTGGTGTTGGCGGGATTGCCCACCACGAGTACCTTGACATTGCGCGAGGCGACGTCATTCAGGGCGCGGCCTTGCTCAATGAAAATCTTGGCGTTTTCCATCAGCAGATCCTTGCGCTCCATGCCGGGGCCGCGAGGCTTGGCGCCCACGAGCAAGGCGTAATCAGCATCCTTGAAAGCGACTTTCGGGTCATCCGTGCCCACCATGCCAACAAGCGTAGGAAACGCACAATCGTCTAGTTCCATCATCACGCCCTTTAAAGCAGCCTGGGCTTTTTCCATGGGCAGTTCCAGCATTTGCAGAATGACAGGCTGGTCTTTGCCAAGCATTTCGCCCGCTGCGATGCGGAAGATCAGTGCGTAGCCAATTTGTCCGGCAGCACCGGTAACAGCAATACGAACAGGGGGTTTGGTCATGGTGATTACTCCGTAATAAATATGTTAAAAAAACGTGTAAAAGATTGCCCAGTCAATTGGATGAATATGCCGTTTCAATTCTCATTTTTTGAACGAGGGAAACCTCATGTCAGGGAAAGATAAGTATTGAAACGTGATGCGCGAAATGACAGCGTGAAGACCTTAGCACTTGGTTCGTCTGAATGGCTTATTATTGCATTGCAATATATCGCATGCAAAAAATAAGTCAGGGTTCAGTACCTTGGAATTGTATTTGGAAAATGGCCAATTAGGAATGCTTTTCTCGCAGAATATATCATATGTTATATATAAGATGTATGACTTAGGCTAGACGAGGCTTTTGAAATATGTTCAAATCCAAAACATGAATAAGAGCGCCGTCTTGTCATCGCCGACTTTTAGCCCGCTTTATCGCCAGATAAAGACGTTGCTCGTGCAGCAATTGCAGTCTGGTGAGTGGCATCCGGGCGAGTCTATCCCTAGCGAAACC
>Ga0209066_10007538_pt1 | contig 10762 bp, 12 predicted proteins | sample All_14_2_FD_187198 | JGI IMG/M metagenome (GOLD analysis project Ga0209066, IMG submission 187198) | Freshwater microbial communities in response to fracking from Pennsylvania, USA - Allegheny Zone_MetaG_DW_15 (SPAdes) (version 2) ... | reverse complement strand
CTTTATTGGCTGTTTTTTCTGGCAATCGGTAATAAATGTCTGTGTATTGCAGGAAACCGAAAATAATACCTGTTTGAGGGTGTATAACTGCGGGATAACCGTACATAACATAACGACATTCTGGAGGTAAATTTGATGTTTGGCGCATAAAATGGTCGATCATGTCGCTTACATGCGGATGGTCGGTTGCTACTAAGCGGAATTCAAAAGGCAGGATCATTTCGCGATTGGGGTTTTTACTGTTCAAAAAAGCAATGGCTTTTTGATTAGCCTGAATATCAACATCTGGGATTCTGGGATCCGTATGCATAACTTTGCCTTCATCATCGTCAAAATTATGATAAGGCGAATTTTCTGTGGTGGATTCATCACCATAGAGTATGCTCGTTGCCTTGCCAGTTTCGTTGAAGTGAGAAGATGAATTTGATAGCGGATTGTAAGAAGGTTTATCAGGAGATCGTTTGGCTCGCAACATCTCCAGCGCTTTTGTTACTTGTGGATTGCCAGGGTTTTGCTTAAGACAGGTTTCCAGTAATTGGATTCGTTTTTCCAAAGCATCAAGCGTTTCTACGTACCAAAACCAGGCAGTAATTTCTTGGGGGTTGGAACGAATTAACTCTGTAAGAATAGATTGCGCTTCTCTTTTCCTGCCTTGATTAATCAGATATATTGCCTGTTTAATTTCTGCCATTGGAAGCCTCAATTTCCTTACCTATTGGTTTTATCAAGCGCTACACCAAAGAAATTAGTCTCGTTCAAGGTTGGCGTACTGGTTTTCGCTCGGTCCTTCCCACCACATCATTAACGTATCATATAGAAATTCTGGATTTCCAAGTCTGTTAGTAAGGACAATAGAACCACTAGAAACTGGAGCAATAATAACAATTTTACCCTTCACTCCCCATCTTAGGTTTACTGAAGATAAAGTGATATCACGAATTTGTTTATGGATTAGTTCCTTTTCACTAAAATTTCCGACTATGATGATTTTATCTGGCTTGAGGATGATCTCATCTACCGCCATCATAGTATTCCCTATGAGATATAACCCAATCCCAATTATGGCAAGTTGTGGAAGAAGAGAGTCAAATACGTTTCCCCACGTGCTGATTATCTGCCATGCGCCATATAACAAACAGGATAGACCGATGATATATGCAGCGACTGACTTGATAATGCTACTCTTGATGACTTTCTCACCTTTGAACTGATGATTCATGACTCTTCCTTTTTTCACTTTGTTGTTAAAAACAACCGTCCAACGGCTTGCGTTACCGGCTGGTGGGCGAACATAGACTCTGCTTGGGATGTGCGCACACCCTTTGGGCAGCCCCCTGCGCCTATCCTCGGTGTTCGTCCGCGGGTCAGGTGCATTATCCCAGTGATTGTACAGGACGCTTTGTTAGGCGTTTTTGTTGTACAAGATTCAATAAATTTTCATACATAGCTATGATGAGTATAAACCAAAGCCAATCTAAAGAATGTCGATTTAAGCCCTTGATTTTGTAGAACATCTGTACTAAACTTAATTGATTACAATCATTATCTTAGTAATTAGAGATTTAACTAAGGAGGCTCGAATGCAAAAAATAGTAACTTTTCTTTGGTTTAACGATCATGCAAAAGAAGCAGTGGATTTGTACGTATCACTGTTTGAAAATGCAAAAATAATAAACACATCGTATCTCACAGAGTCTGTGGCAAAAGCAGCTGGAAAGAAACCTGGAGATATATCAACAATAGACTTTGAACTGAATGGCCAAAACTTTACTGCGCTAAATGGTGGTCCAATGTACACTTTTAGTGAGGCTATCTCAATAGCTGTAAACTGCAAAACTCAGGAAGAGATTGATAAGCTGTGGGAAGCACTATCTGAAGGTGGCGAAATAATTTCTTGCGGATGGATTAAAGATAAATATGGCTTAACGTGGCAGATTATGCCGGAAAGCCTGGACATCATGATGCGTGATCCAGACACTGCCAAGGCTGATCGGGTTAGCGCTGCCATGCTTAGTATGGATAAACTGAATATAAGCGAACTCGAAAAAGCCTACAAAGGCGAATAATAATTAAACTAGATAAACAACGAAAGGTTTTAATAGAGCACCAGGAAGTTCTGGTGCTCTTTCAGTATGCCCGCTAATTCTAATACCCCTTTTAGGCTATTAACACTTACAGCTGTAAAAGTCTGGCGCCCAACGGCTTGCGTTAACGGTTGGTAGACGGGCGTGGAAAAAACGAAATTACCGCAGCCCACTCTTTGCATTTATACAAACATGGGGATCAACCACCACCCAAGTGCAAAGATTACTGGAATACTAACTACAATTATTGTTATAGCCCTGCGTCGCTTATCTCCAATGTCGAACAGCCAACCATTGAGAACAAAAAGCCATGCTCCGAGAATTAGCACGCCCACTTTGGCTGGTAGCCAAATAGCGGGGTTTTGCCATACTTCTCCTGACTCGATAGGAATTTGGCTTGACACGATGAGTAAATAAAAAGGGGCTGTGAAACGACCATCGAATGCGGCTTCAAAGAACCAATATATCAAACCTGCGCCATACCCTGCTAGTGCGTTCTGGGTGATATTGGCGGCCGTCATTCCGACCATTCCTAAATAAACGCCAGTACTTAGAGAAACCAATAATGCTTTTGGAATAGAGAACGATTGATATAACATATGTAACAGACTAACAGATACTAAACAAAGTGCCCCATAAATTACTAAAGCGGGCAAAAGGCGTTCTATCATGAGTCGCCAACGATTGACTGGCTTGGTTAGCAACATATCTAACATGCCAACACCTTTGTCACGGGCTATCACACCAGTCAAGATGAGTAATCCGCTGATTGGAAGATAAAACTCCAAGCCAAAAAGAGCATAATCTACACGTAAAACAGCGTCTGTTTGCGGGTTTGCCATTGTATTGGCTATCGCGACAAAAGCCATCAGCAAGGCGGCTACGATGTGCCAACCCCACAACATGCGAAAGTTGACGCTAAGATGCGCTGGAATCGGAAAGTGGAAATATCTCCGCCATACGAAGGAATGCTCTTTAATAAATCGCTTTCGTTGAAAACCAATAACTGCTAAAGCCAAAAAACTTACACTAAGTAACAGATAAATAATCTGATGCGTTAAGATAGCAGGCGTCCACTCAGCTGGAATAACGCCCCCGAAGTATTCAGGACGAACTATCGGCGAAAACCAGGAGAACTTGGCGTCTGCTGCAGCCTGTGTTGCCGTTGTCATTATCAGGTAGGAAAGAAAAAGCGGTATGATGATAATAGGGCGGCGAATATAAACGCTCAAACTGTATATCAGAGTAGTAGCATAGATGAGCGGAACAAACGCGATAAGAATCGCTTGCCTAAGATAAGAAGCTCCTGCTGTAATCAAGGAGATATCTTGTTGTGTTGCTAATGTAATGACTAAGTGGATTCCCATGCTAACAGTTGTGACCAGAGCCAAAGGTAACGCCGCACCTACAAACTTCCCAACCACATAAGCCAACTTCTCGAACGGCTTACTGAACTCAATAGGTGTCACGCGTTGGCGGCGAACACGGTCAAGGGCAAACGGCACAGTTAGCATTGCAACTAATGACCCCACCAGACTCACCCTATCAGCCCAAATACTTGCAGCTTCCAAAACGGAAAACTTGTGCGTACTCCATACAGGATGTTCACTGATCACAACTGCGAGCAAGAATAGCCCTACGAGCCAAGTCCCCCAATTGCGCCACTGTAATCGCCACTCATCTTTGGTAATACCCATTCCCTGATGCAATAATATTCCAGTGTTCATAAAACAACCTTTACGACAGGATGTTGTTCCATCATCCAAATATAGGCGTCTTCCAATGTTGGTTCGGCGAGGCTTAAGTTGGGCAAAATTGAAACTGCTTCTGGCTTTGCTAGAATACGTAAGATGACACCGTCTGCGCGTCGCACAGCACTAACAACGCGATATTCCATCTCAATCTTTGAAACCTGAGAAGGATGTACGGTTATTGACCATACATAGCCCCGTGCCTGCTCAATAAATTCAGTTGGTTGCCCGCGATAGCGAATGTGACCCTCATCAATCAATGCCATATCGTCACAACTGCTGCTGATGTCATCAACGATATGTGTGGATAGGATAACAATACGCTCCCCACTTAACTGTCCTAATAAATTCCGAAAGCGGACACGCTCTGCGGGGTCAAGTCCTGCCGTAGGTTCATCAACAATAAGCAGTTGGGGATCGTTAAGTAATGCCTGTGCAATTCCAAGACGTTGCCGCATACCTCCAGAGAAATCACCTACCCGTTGGTCAGCTATATCATGCAGATTTACTTGCTCCAGAACAGCGTTAATGCGATTCTGCCAATTGTGATTGGCAGATTTCCCATACAGCGTCGCCATGTAGTTTAGTAGTTCACGTGCTGTAAGCGTCGGATATAAGCCATACTCTTGAGGCAAATATCCTATGATACGCCGAATTTTCTGATTATCTTTGCCTAGAAGAAATTCACCGAATCTCACCGCGCCCGAAGTAGGCTCTGTCAATGTCGCCAATATTTTCATCAACGTAGTTTTTCCTGCTCCATTTGGTCCCAAAAGACCAAACATGCCGTTGGTGAGTTCTAAGGACAGATTTTCAACGGCTCGTTTTCCACGATGATACTCTTTTGTCAGGTCATGTATATGTAATTCCATGGTTGAACTCCTGTTAATTGGGGTGGGCTAACGATTTGCGTTACCCGCGCTGGGGTGGAGAATGTAGATAAAACTTTGAGAGCAGGATTCTGTTCGGGAGTAGAAAAAACCCGAAAATACCGCAGAAACCCGCCCGTCAAGCGCACGCTTTGTTAGCCCACATTGTTGTCTTGGAAATATTTTGGAAAAACATCCAGTTCCCTTTTGAAATATAAGACAGCGACGACAACTGCCATCGTTAGAGCCAAACCAATGTTTGCAAGGGTTTGATTTTGAATATCGGCAAAATACGAAAACGATGATGCGGAATTATTCATTGCGATATGAGCCAGTGAAGTAACCCAGACACTCCTGCTTTTTACATAAACATAGGCAAGATATGTAAAAGTACAAACGGAACCAATGGCTAAAATGATGAGATTGAGCAAATTTTGCCAGAGCGAATATTGTGTAGTTTGCGGAATTATCAAAACCAACGGCAAATGCCATACATACCAAATTAAGCCACCAATAATAATGCCCACCCAAGGTTTGATTTTGTAAAGGAGAGGGAACATAAAGCCACGATGTCCAAACTCTTCACCGAAGCCTGTAATGATTCCAGGCAAGATGTTGAAAATGGTCAACCCACCGAAAAAGTAAATCATCAACATTATTCTTGGACTAAATCCTGGGGGTAATGAGGCGTTGATATCTTGACCCGCCGCTGCAAACTGCTCAGCTAATCTATTGAGAAAGATTTGACCTGTCAAATCCCAAGTGATTCCGCCCAATAAGGTGAAGAAAACATACGAGAGCGCAGTGATGCAGATTGAAATAATCCAGAATTTGAAATAGTCGCCGAGTTTGCCAAGGCGCAGATTTGCGTCGTCGAATTTTGGTTTGTAGAAAAAACTGCGAGTAATGATTGCTGTGATGGCGGGAGTCAGCATATAGAGTTGGGCTAAATATGCACCCTGTTGACCAAGCATTTTCGCTCCAACAATGACGGTAGTGCAAAAGGCAAAGAGAATGATAAAGTAGATTGTAAGTGGAGACTTTTTCATAATAAAACTCTCTTCTTCTGGTCGCAGGCTAACGGTTGGCGGCTTACCCTGTGGGTATCTGCGCTGGGGCTGGGACGGCGAAGCCGTAGGAAACTGCTTGCCTGCAAAGCGTGCCGCATGCCTTGCGAGCAGTCCCACACGCCCGTCCTCGGTGTTTGTCCGCGGGCAGGTGCATATCCTGATGCTCTTTCGGGGCATTTTGTTAGGCGGGTTTGTTGTGCGGCTGAATAACCTTCACTAAATTTTCTTTTACTTCAGCGTCGATCAAACCTAAAATCAGAATTGCTTCATCGCGCATATACCACGAGTTTGGTTGCTTGATGATTTCAAGAAGCGGAAAAAGAGCAGCCTGCTTCATGTTTGCAATTTTACTTTCAACAAGTGCGGCATATGTAGCTTGATGCCATACCGTATCGCTCCAAATCTGCGAGATGGCCTGTCTGATCTGAGGAGCAATAGATTCCCCATCAATTTCGCCTAACCCACTCAGCGCAAGCACTTTTTGATAAGCCTGTACTTCACCAGTAAGTATCGCTGCTTTTTCTGGATTCGTTTTACTGAAAAACTCGATTTTGGGGTGATGATTAGCAATCTCCTTTTGAATCGTTTTCAATAATGTATTCTTCAATACTTGATAAATGAAATCACCAAGTTCATTTGCCATTATGCTGGCATTATATAGTTCTGCAAGCCTGTTTGTTTTGCTTTTCAAATCGTCGAGTGTGAAGTCTGTCAGTGTTTCATCAATCTGCCTGCAATTTACCCGAATCTCGTCAAATTCATTGTGGTTTATTTCAAGGATAACAATGGCATTATCACTATCTTTCACAACCTGGTAATCAATTGGCATTCCCGTGGAATTATTCAATTTTTCAAGAACACTTGCCCCATTAGTACAGGCTGTCAATATTACTTCGGCAATTGGCATACCTTCCACTTGGTTGTTAGTCCACCCGCTCCTGTCAATTCGCAGAACTATATTATCGTTATTTGTTGTAACTGCAAGAAGGTATTGTTCATAACTGTATGGAATGCTCATGATTTTCTCTTGAATAATATATACCTGCACAAGCGAGACATGCACCCACCCTAAGGGGCGGTCCCCAGCGCCTGCCCTCGGTGTTCGTCCGCGGGGCAGGTACATTATCCTAGTGATCGTGCGGGATGCTTTGTTGGCTTGCCTTTATACGATGGGACTGCTTTAGATTGGAAGGGGTATCTGTTTTTCATAACTCGGGTACTCTTTTATTGGAACACTTTCAAAACCAGTTTTATTATACAAGGTTACTGCGGGTGTATTTGTATTGACGGTGACAAGCATGGCATGATCAGCGCCTATTTCTTTTAAGTGCAATAACCCAGCCATAAGAATTGCCCGCCCAAATCCTTTCTGCTGTTGGTCAGGCTTGGTTTCAATATAATCTATCCAACCAATTCTCTGACTGCTTCTTTCCCATTCAGCATAGCACACGGAACATTCACAATAAGCAACGAACTCACCTTCAAGGTTAACCATAACCAAATGGCAATATTCTTTACTTTCCATCAATTCTTTCTGGTGAAGTGGGCTAACTTTTGAAAATCCGTACAATGCTTGATAGGCTTCTAAATCATCTACGCCTTGCAACTTGCGAATTTCGTAACCCGTTGGAATAGCGGGCAATGAAACTCCATTTTGGAGCGATTTACTATAATACACATTATGTTCGTTAGGATTTGGAGGGAGGAAAGTATAGCCACCTTGTTTCAAGATATTGTCAGAAAACCCATATTGTGAAAACCCGCTGGCATACACTGTTAATGGGGTTTTTTGCTCTGTTGTAATTTCGTTTGCTCGGAGGTCGCCCCAATTCAGTATTGCCGAAAGTAATTCGCTGGTTGCAAACTCTGGATGAATAAAACTATCAAGGACAATGTAAGAAGCCGCTGGTTGTCTGCTCCACAACATCGCAAAACCGATCATTTGGCCTGACTCGTTTTCCCATATTTGAGTGTCTCTTTCTTGATTCCATACTCTCGAAGTCAACAATAAGCGAATGCGCCAAATGGTTGGATACATGCGAACATCAAAAGCCGCACGATAATCAAGCCAGAAATCCATCAGCCTTTTTTGGTCTTTATGATAATCGCAGGAATGGCTTGTAATATTTTCCATTTCTATTACTCAGTTCGTCCGCGGGTCAGGTGTATTATCCCTGTGATCGTGCGGGACGCTTTATTGGCACCTTCTTGATCTTCAAGAGTCTTTCTTACCTTGTGATCTTGTGATGCTGAATTGTTCACGTATTTTTCCTGTTTCTAGTAAACCAATATATCAGCGCACTTCCCACGATCAGTGATGGTAATAAGATCAATCCTGCTTCAGGGCCAAATGCGCCGCCAGTCCATGAGACGGGCCCAGTGACCTGGATGCGAGTCAACGCGTAGATATCCAATCCTGAAACAGGGAATCCAAATACCACGCCCTCGAAGAAATTCCATCCGACATGCAAACCGATGGGAAGCCACAATTGTCTCGTGCGGATGTACCCATAAGACTGATATACTCCTGCAAAGAAAATACCCGCCGTGCTAACCCAGGTCGCATGGGGATTATCAAGGTGCAGGAGTCCGAAGACTGCCGAGGAGATGAGCACAGCCCAGAACATATTAAGCCCACTGGCAATGGTCTGCAGGTGATAGCCGCGCGAGAGTAATTCTTCATTCCATCCGACGAGTAGGAAGATTACAAAAAATAACAGTGTAGTCATCAACACTGTACCTGGTGCGTCGAACTCCCATGCAAACCCATCGAAGGTAAGCCAGCCAAGACTCGACATGATGCCATAAATAAAACCCAATTGAACGAGCACAATCCCGATTCCCGCTAGTAGATCGAACAATGCCTGTCGACCTACCTTCAACCCAAGGCTCTCGAAAGACCTTCTATCCAGCCAACGGCTGGCAATGTAGATTGAAGATGCATATACGATCAATTCTTGGATTTGCCTGAATAATAACCCCCACTTTCCCGATAATTTTGGGATACCCAATATGCCTATAACCCCCACAAGTATAAAATTGATTATACCTATCAGAAGGATCTGTAATAATAAACGCCATCCTGCGCGCAATCGCGCTTTATCAGGAGAAAGGAAAATACGGGTGAGGATATTTCTTCCACGTATAGGCGATGCTTCCTGTGCCATGTTGTTTCTCCTTTCCAACTTTTGTGAAAGGCATGGTAACTAACGGTTTGCGGCTCACCCTGTGGACCTGCCAACTGACTCAGAGTGTCTTAACCTTGTGGTTTTTTAAAAAGAAAATAATTATAAATACAAAGGCCCAATGTCAATATCAGCATGAGAGTATCAATAGCAGAGGCTTTCGCTCCAATTACATTCCAACGATCTCGAAAGGCAAATGTGATGACATCCAGCAGAAACATAGAAATAAAAGTAGCCACTGAAAAATAAAATGCCATTTCTTTTCTCATCAACATTAATAACAGCGTAGCTATGCCGCCAAAGACATTTATAGTCCAAAATATAAGCAGAACTAAAGGATAATTTGTAAAATAATCAATAACGGCTTGATTGTAATGAAGATATTCAAAATAACCCTGATTGTGACTGACTGTCATAATGTAATCATAGACAGCAATCCCATAAAGAAATAGAAACAAGGCAACTATTAGAAGTAGATGCCAACTATATCGAACATTCTTTTTTTCTTTACTCATTTCAATTACCCTAATCTGGTTCGTTAGTCTTTATATCTCCTGACTAATGAACCATTTTGTATATCCATAATTGGAAAGTAGACCTTATTTCAATTTACTTTTTAGCAAACAGCCACCCAATGGCTAGTGGGACACCCAGTTCGCAAGCTCGATAGGTATTTACTTCGCGATCTCCCAGACATACCCACTAGGGTCAATAAAACTAGCGGTTCGAACTCCCCACGGACGATCCATCGGACCGTTCAGCAGCTCTACGCCGCGTTTGGTTAGTTCTGCGCACATGGCATCTACATCATCCACATGAATAGTGAAGACAAAGCGTGATCCAGCCTCACGACTTGCCACTTGTAGAGGCGTAACAAGTTCTTGCCCTTCTGTGGTCTTCAATAGATTGATGAGAGTGTTACCGAATTTGAACACAGCTGAATTATCATCTTCATAGTCAATAGGTAAGCCGAATACTCGAAGATAGAACTGCTTTGCAGTCTGTAAGTCTTCGACAAGAAGGGTAATAGCAAATATACCCGTTACCCAAGAGCCCGCACCTTCTTTAATTTGATTCATGTGTAAACTCCTTTTGTATGATGACACATTAATTATATCTCTGTGCCGAGCATTGCTTAGCGGTGTTTTCAATGGGATCTAATGGCGACCGTAGCAGGGTCAGGCGGGATCATCTTCAATACCGGCCCACCTGAGAGCGTCTCCCCGTTCCCCAAAGGAGAGATATTGGGTAATCTTGCGATTGTGAAAAACAAAGCCGTCAGCAAATCGTGCGTCAATCCACTCAGTCGAGTCCTTCAATCGCACCCAAACATGGACGTACACGACAACTTTGTCTTTATTCACCAAGAACTTCTCGGGCTGGCAGGTTCCTTCGGCCCAAGTCCCGCGTCCTTTTGTGATTTGCTCTTGCACTGCCGCGATACCACGATAAGTGCCAGATGTTGGGAAGCCCTCGGGCTCAATGCGCACAATCTGCGGATCAAAATCCTTAGTTATGGCCTGCATGTCATTGCGGTTGATTGCAGCGAAGAGCTGCGCTAGTGCTTCTATTTCGGTACTCATGGTAGTTCTCCTTTACGGGATAATAGAACATATTTTCTATTCCGTCAAGACAAGAAAACCACCTTTTTCAAACTTGGCGAAGTACCCAACCAGGGTTTAGACAGCACGCTGTATAACACACCCTTATATACAACATTATGAGCTATCTTGTTTTCGACAAATGAAATTTTATTAATCAGAAACACACGCCCTAACGTTCTGCAATTACAGCCTCCCGTTT
>Ga0209066_10007537_pt1 | contig 10762 bp, 11 predicted proteins | sample All_14_2_FD_187198 | JGI IMG/M metagenome (GOLD analysis project Ga0209066, IMG submission 187198) | Freshwater microbial communities in response to fracking from Pennsylvania, USA - Allegheny Zone_MetaG_DW_15 (SPAdes) (version 2) ... | reverse complement strand
CATTTCCAGGGGGGACGGGGGCTTGGTCGTGGGGTACTGGCAAGCGGGCCTGGTGGGCGCCGTCTGCAGCCTGCTGTCGGTCTGGTTGGCGCGTCGCCTGGTGCTGCATGGAAGTGGTCCTCAGCGGATTTGACCTCGTTTGGCCCAAGTCAAAAGACACGGCAAAAAGGCTTGCCACCGGGCGCATTCGAGGGCATAGTGACCTCGACAGTGATTCCTTGCTGCTGGCACCCCAGGGTGAATGCAGCCTTGTCAACCCGGAGAAACGGAGACTCATATGAACTTGACCATCAGCGGCCACCACCTCGAAGTGACCCCCGCACTGCGCACTTATGTCACGTCCAAACTGGATCGCATTTCCCGCCACTTTGACCAAGTGGTCGACATCAAAGTGCTCCTGACTGTGGACAACCAGAAAGAAAAAGACATGCGCCAGCGTGCAGAGTGCAATATCCATGTCAAAGGCAAGGATCTGTTTGCTGAAAGCGCCCACGAAGACCTGTATGCTGCGGTGGATGAGTTGGCTGACAAGCTGGACCGTCAGGTGATCCGTTACAAAGACAAAGCCCAGGACCACCACCACGACGCGTCCAAACGCCTGATGTGATGTGTCCCTGTCAGCACCGCGTTTTTCGTGGTGCTGCAATGCAGCAAGCCGCTTGTTTCGTCAAGCGGCTTTTTTGTGTGTGCAGCGCCTCGCTCACAGGTGTCAGATAGGCATAATCGCGCCTCTTGGGGTCGCAGTGAAACGAAAGTCATGAACCGTTTATCCGCCATATTGCCCGCCGCGCAGGTCCTGGTTCGCGTTGAAGCCACCAGCAAGAAGCGCGCTTTTGAGGAAGCGGGCTTGTTGTTTGAGACCCAGCATGGGCTTAACCGCGCACTCATCACCGACAGTCTGTTTGCCCGCGAACGTTTGGGTTCCACGGGGCTGGGCCATGGCGTGGCCATTCCCCACGGGCGGATCAAGGGTCTCAAGCAGCCCATGGCGGCTGTTTTTCAGCTGGCGAGCGTGATCGGATTTGATGCCCCTGACGAAAAACCTGTCAGCTTGATGATTTTTCTGCTCGTGCCCGAAGCGGCCACGCAGAAGCACTTGGAAATCCTGTCTGAAATTGCCGAGTTGCTCAGCGACAGTGGGTTGCGTGAGCAAATGCAAAACGCACCAGATGCCGCTTCCCTGTACCAGATGATTGCCGGCTGGCAATCGGCCCACGCCAACGCATGAAACCCACCGTCATCAGCGCCGATGTCCTGTTCGAGGACCATCGGGAAGCGTTGAGGTGGCAGTGGGTCGCCGGTTTGGGGGCGTCAGAGCGGCGCTTTGACGACTTGGCGGTGCGTGCCGCCCGCTCAGGGGCGGACTTGGTGGGGTACCTCAACTACATCCATCCCTACCGGGTGCAGGTGATTGGTGAGCGGGAGGTTGCATACTTGGCCAATGCCTCGCCGGAAGACTGCTCCCGACGTGTGGCGCGTATCGTCACCTTGGAGCCGCCGGTTCTGATCGTTGCGGACAACCAGACGGCGCCCGATGCATTGGTGTCCATGTGCGAGCGTGCGCACATCCCGATGTTTTCCACGCACGAGTCGGCGGCATTCGTGATTGACGTGCTGCGGGCATACCTGTCCAAGCATTTTGCCGAGCGCCAGTCCATGCATGGGGTGTTCATGGACATTCTGGGGCTCGGGGTGATGATCACGGGCGAGTCGGGCCTGGGCAAAAGCGAGCTGGGACTTGAGCTGATTTCCCGTGGTCACGGGCTGGTGGCTGACGATGCGGTCGATCTCTACCGCATCAACCAGACCACTGTGGAAGGCCGTTGTCCCGATCTGCTTCAAAACCTGCTTGAGGTCAGGGGCATTGGGTTGCTGGATATCAAAGCCATTTTCGGGGAAACAGCCGTTCGCCGTCGAATGCGGCTTAAGCTGATTGTTCACTTGGTGCGCAAAGAAACCATGGAGCGTGATTACGACCGCATGCCCCATGAGCCCCTGTACCAAGATGTCCTTGGAATTCCGGTTCGCAAGGCGGTGATCCAAGTGGTGGCGGGGCGCAACATTGCCGTGCTGGTGGAGGCGGCGGTGCGCAACACCATTCTTCAGTTGCGCGGGGTGGACACCTACCAAGAGTTTGTCCAGCGCCAGCGGCGGGCGATGGACGGCGGGCGTTGAGCCCGTTCTGATGCTGTCAACGCGGTTGACCCCGGTGGGGACAATCGGTTTTGTGGCAATTGGCATACAGCGCCAGGGCATGGTCTTGGAGTTTGAACCCTTTGCTTTCTGCAATGGCGTGCTGGCGCCGTTCGATTTCGGGATCAAAGAACTCCTCGACCCTGCCACAGTCCAGGCACACCATGTGGTCGTGGTGCTGGCCTTCGTTCAATTCAAACACCGCTTTGCCCGATTCGAAATTGCTGCGCGACAGCAGGCCCGCCTGTTCGAACTGCATCAGCACCCGGTAAACCGTGGCCAATCCGATATCCGATCGGTCTTCTAGCAGCACGCGGAACACATCTTCGGCCGTCATGTGGCGCTGCTTGCTGCTCTGGAACACTTCCAGTATTTTCAGCCGGGGCAAAGTGGCCTTGAGGCCGGTGCTTTTGAGTTCTTCAATATTGGTCACGGTAGGTGTCTCTTTCTGGGCTGAGCATTGGGCGAATGTCCGGCGCGCCGTCCAAAGCGGACCCGAAGTTACAATGATTTGATCACAGCTGCAGGCCTGCTGTGTCTCGCCCCTCTTTCTTCGCGACCCTCTCACGCAAAGTTTCCAAATGTCTGTCTTGTCAGTGTTCAGCCGCCCCCAGTGGGTGACGAAATGGGGCGGGCTGTTTGTGCTTGGCCTGGTGTCGGGCTGCTCAGGTCTGGGCTCCTTCCGTGAGTCCTTGCCGTCGGTCGATTCCCTGGTCACCCCCTATCGTGTCGACATCATTCAGGGCAATTTTGTGTCGCGGGAGCAGGCTGCTGCGGTGTCTGTCGGCATGCCCAAAGCCCAGGTGCGCGAGATTTTGGGGACGCCCTTGCTGGCCAGTGCGTTTCACGCAAACCGTTGGGACTACGTTTTCACGTTCCGGCGTCAAGGCCATGAGCCTCAGCAGCGGCGGCTGACCGTGTTTTTCCAGGGAGATCAGCTGGAACGCGTCGAGTCCGACGATCTGCCGACAGAGGCAGAATTCATTGCCTCACTGGATGCCAAGAAACGCGACCGCAAAGTGCCTGTGCTGGATGCCAGCGAGGCTGCATTGAAGGCGTTTGCCGAGCAAAACAAACCCGTTCCCACAGCGGCTGAGGCCGTGCCACCGATCACCAACTACCCGCCTTTGGAGCCTGCTGCGACCGTCGGCAACCGCTGATGCGAGGCAGGCCATACAACCATGACTCACAATATTTGCGTGGCCGGAGCCAGCGGCCGCATGGGCCGCATGCTGGTGGAGGCGGTGCAAACCGCTGACGATTGCCGGTTGTCGGGGGCACTGGATGTTCCTTTCAGTCCCGCCTTGGGGGCAGACGCCGCCGGGTTCCTGGGCAAAGACAGTGGCGTGACCATCACGGCCGATCTGGCGCAGGGCTTGGTCGGAGCCGATTGCCTGATCGACTTCACCCGACCCGAGGGCACCATGGCGCATCTGGCTGTCTGCGCGAACCAGGGCACGGCCATGGTGATCGGGACCACGGGGTTCACAGAAGCACAAAAAGCCGACATTGCCGAAGCGGCCAAACGCATACCCATCGTGATGGCCCCCAACATGAGTGTGGGGGTCAACGTGACCTTGAAGCTGCTGGAGATGGCGGCCAAAGCCATGGCCACCGGATATGACATCGAAATCATCGAGGCCCACCACCGCCACAAAGTGGATGCCCCGTCGGGCACGGCGCTGAAAATGGGTGAAGTGATTGCCGATGCCCTGGGCCGAGACCTGAAAGACTGTGCCGTGTATGCCCGCGAAGGTGTGACAGGTGAGCGAGATCCGTCCAGCATCGGGTTTGCCACCATCCGGGGCGGAGATATCGTGGGGGATCACACCGTGTTGTTTGCCGGGATCGGCGAACGCATTGAAATCACCCACAAATCCTCCAGCCGGGTGACCTATGCCCAGGGCAGCTTGCGTGCCGCCCGGTTTCTGGCTGGCAAACCCGCAGGGCTGTACGACATGTTTGACGTGCTCGGCTTGCGCTGAGCCGAGATACCGCCATGGCACTGTGGCAGCGACTGACCGAAGGAGACAGCCTCAGCCGTCTGGTGGCGGGCTTGTTGTTCCTGATGTCGGTCGCCACCTGGGTGGTGGTGCTGTGGAAGCTCTGGCTGCTGCGACGTGCCGCACCCGGTGTGGCTTTGTCGGTATCGGCGTTCTGGCAGTCGGCCAGCGTGGCAGATGGCATGTTGCGGGTGCAGGCTGCCGATGTGGGTCAGTTGGTGTGGCCTTTGGTGGCCGCCGCCACCGACCTGAGGGGGCCGGGTGCAACGACGTCCCTTGAACAGCTCGCGCCCACCGAACAGCGACTGACGCGGCAGCTGCGCGATGCGCTGATCCAGGGGCAACACCGCTTGCAGCATGGTCAGGTGTTGTTGGCCACGGTGGGGGCAACCGCCCCGTTTGTGGGATTGCTGGGAACGGTCTGGGGCATTTATCACGCGCTCACGGGGCTGGGCGGTGGCGGACAGATCGGTTTGGATCAGGTGTCAGGCCCTGTGGGGGAGGCGCTGGTGATGACCGCCGCCGGGTTGGGGGTGGCCATACCGGCGGTACTGGCCTACAACGTCCTGGGGCGTTGGTCGGCTCGCATCGAGGCGGCCGTGGACGCTTTTGCCCACGATCTGCGTGCGTGGGTTCTGGCCCAGCCACCACACGACGGTGTGTGAGGCCCGATGCATGGCTTTTCACGGTTTCGATGGCACACACGGCGGACCGTCTCCGGGTCACGGGACAGACGGGCACCGCTACACCCGGCCCATGAGCGACATCAATGTCACGCCCCTGGTGGACGTGATGCTGGTGTTGCTGGTCATCTTCATCATCACCGCGCCTTTGCTGGCCAGTTCCATCCGACTTGACTTGCCTCAGACGGCGGCGGCACGCCCGTCAGAGTCGTCGCACAGCCTGACGCTGGTGGTGACGCGGACCGGAGGGGTGACACTGGACCAATCGTTGCTGGACAACGCGGCTTTGCTGGCCCGGCTGCGCACCGTGGCCCAGGCCCATCCCGACACCGAGGTGCAGTTGCGCGCCGATGCCAACGTGCCGTATGGCCGGGTGGTGGAGGTGATCGGTCTGGCCCAGCAGGCGGGCTTGAACCGCGTGGGGTTTGTCGCTGAGCCGGGGGCTGGGGCCATCACGCCTTGACCCCCTAAAATCCCTGCATTGTTTTGGGCTCAGAGCCCACCGCCGACGGTCACCCAGCGCCCCGCACGGGCGCTTTTTTCCAGATTGCCCATCCCATGCAAGACAAATTCAGCCACCAGGACGTGGAGCATGCCGCCCACGCCCACTGGGTCGCCCGTGACGCCTACCGTGTGACCGAAGACGCCAGCCGCCCCAAGTTCTACGCCTGCTCCATGCTGCCTTACCCCAGCGGCAAGCTGCACATGGGCCACGTGCGCAACTACACCATCAACGACATGCTCACGCGCAACCTGCGCATGAAGGGCATGAACGTGCTCATGCCCATGGGCTGGGATGCCTTCGGCCTGCCCGCCGAAAACGCCGCCCTCAAAAACGGCGTGCCACCGGCCAAGTGGACGTACGAAAACATCGCCTACATGAAGAAGCAGATGCAGGCGATGGGCCTGGCCATCGACTGGAGCCGCGAGGTGGCCACCTGCGATCCCACCTACTACAAATGGAACCAATGGCTGTTCCTGAAGATGCTGGAAAAAGGCATCGCCTACCGCAAGACCCAGATCGTCAATTGGGACCCGGTGGACCAGACCGTGCTGGCCAACGAGCAGGTCATTGACGGGCGCGGCTGGCGCACCGGTGCGCTGGTGGAAAAGCGCGAAATCCCCGGCTACTACCTGAACATCACGGCCTACGCCCAGGAGCTGCTGGATCACGTCCAGATCGGCAACGACAAGGCCACGCTCAACGGCTGGCCCGACAAGGTGCGGCTGATGCAGGAAAACTGGATCGGGAAGAGCGAAGGCGTGCGTTTTGCGTTCACGCACAGCATCGCCGGGGCGGACGGTGCGCTGATTGGCGACGGCAAGATGTACGTCTTCACCACCCGCGCCGACACCATCATGGGCGTGACCTTTGCCGCCGTGGCCCCCGAGCACCCCATTGCCTTGCACGCCGCTGCCAGCAATCCCGCGCTGGCTGCGTTCATCGAAGAATGCAAGACCGGTGGCACCACCGAGGCCGAGCTGGCCACGCAAGAGAAGAAAGGCATGCCGACTGGCCTGTTCGTCACCCACCCGCTGACCGGTGCGCAGGTGGCCGTGTGGGTGGGCAACTACGTGCTCATGAGTTACGGCGATGGGGCCGTGATGGGCGTGCCCGCACACGACGAGCGTGACTTTGCGTTTGCACTGAAGTACGCCCTGCCCATCCAGCAGGTGGTGTCGGTCGCAGGCCAGACCTTTGACAACCAGGTGTGGGCCGAGTGGTACGCCGACAAGCAAAACGGCGTGTGCGTCAATTCCGGCGAGTTGGACGGGCTGGGCCAGAAGGCCGCTGTCAACAAGGTGGCCGAACTGCTGGCTGCCAAAGGCTTGGGCGAGACAAAAACCACCTGGCGTCTACGCGACTGGGGCGTTTCCCGCCAGCGCTACTGGGGCACACCCATCCCCATCATCCATTGCGACGAGCATGGCGCGGTGCCCGTGCCCGAGAAAGACCTGCCGGTGGTGCTGCCTCAGGACTGCATCCCCGACGGTTCGGGCAACCCGTTGCACAAGCACGAAGGCTTCCACGCCGGGGTGACCTGCCCCGTGTGCGGCAAACCCGCTCGCCGCGAGACCGACACCATGGACACCTTTGTGGACTCGTCCTGGTACTTCATGCGCTACTGCGACCCCACCAACAGCGAGCAAATGGTCGCCGAGGGCGCGGACTACTGGATGCCGATGGATCAGTACATCGGCGGCATCGAACACGCCATCCTGCACCTGCTGTACGCGCGCTTCTGGACCAAGGTCATGCGCGACCTGGGCCTGGTGAAGGTGGACGAACCCTTCACCAAGCTGCTGACGCAAGGCATGGTGCTCAACCACATCTACAGCCGCCGCACCGCCAAGGGCGGCAAAGAGTACTTTTGGCCGTCTGACGTGGAGCATGTGCTCGACGACAGCGGCAAGATCGTGGGCGCCAAGCTCACCAAGGCCGTGGCCAGCGCCGACGGCGAACTGCCCGTGGGCACCGCCATCGACTACGAGGGCGTGGGCACCATGTCCAAGTCCAAGAACAACGGCGTGGACCCGCAGGACCTGATCGAGCGCTACGGTGCCGACACGGCCCGCCTGTACACCATGTTCACCGCCCCGCCCGAGGCCACGCTGGAGTGGAACGACTCCGCCGTGGAAGGCAGCTACCGCTTCCTGCGCCGGGTGTGGAACTTCGGGGTCAAGCTGTCCAATATCGATTTCGCAGCTGTCAACGCAGGACCATCAAGCGCTGAAGGCCTGAAAGATGTTGAATTTGGGAAGGACGCCAAAGCGCTTCGGCTGGAGATCCACACCGTGCTCAAACAGGTGGACTACGACTACCAGCGCATGCAATACAACACCGTGGTGTCGGGTTGCATGAAGATGCTGAACGCGTTGGAAGACTTCAAGGCCTTGGACAGCGCCGGTGCCGCCGTGGCCCTGGCCGAAGGCTTTGGCATTTTGCTGCGTTGCCTGTACCCCGCCACGCCCCACATCGCCCATGCCCTGTGGAGCGAGTTGGGCTACGCGGGCCAGTTGGGCGATTTGCTGGATGCCGCCTGGCCCCAGGTGGACGAAACGGCGCTGCAAAAAGACGAAATCGAGCTGATGCTGCAAATCAACGGCAAGCTGCGTGGCTCGGTCCTGGTGAGCGCCACGGCCGACAAAGCCGCCATCGAGGCCGCCGCCCTGGCCAGCGAAGCCTTTGTCAAACAGGCCAACGGTGCACCGGCCAAGAAGGTCATCGTGGTGCCCGGCCGTCTGGTCAACGTGGTGGTCTGATCACACCATGGCACGTCCCCACCCCTCTTGGGTTGCTGTTGCCCGTCGCCGCTGGCTGGTGGGCATGGTTTCGGTTGCGGCAGGCACGGTTTTGGGCGGATGTGGCTTCAAACTCCGCCAGGCGCCCACCTTTGCCTTCCGGGTCCTGGTGGCCCCTTTGCCCGATGGATCACCTCTGAGACAAGAATTGCGTCTGGCACTGGTGGGCGCTGGCATTCAGGTGCTCGACGCGATGCCCCCACCCGGCACGGCCACCCCTGTGGACGCGGTGCTGGAGGTGATGACCGACCAGCGCGAAAAAACGGTGGTCGGTTCCACCTCGGCCGGACAGGTGCGTGAATTCCAGCTGCGCACCCGCTTCCGGTTCAAACTGGGCACCCCCAAGGGCAAGGTGTTGATCGAGGACAGCGAAATCCTGTTGCAGCGCGACATCAGTTACAGCGAGACGCTCGCCCTGTCCAAAGCCGACGAAGAGGCCCAGCTCTACCTCGACATGCAGTCCGACATCGTGCAGCAGGTGCTGCGCCGCCTGGCGGCCGTGCGCTCGCTCTGATCCTTCCCCGGTCTGACCCCCATGCAACTGGCCGCCGCCCAGCTCGCCGCGCACCTGCAAAAAGGGTTGAGGCCGCTCTACACGCTGCATGGAGATGAACCCCTCCTCATTCAGGAAGCCGCAGACGCCATCCGCGCCGCCGCCCGCGCCCAGGGGCACACCGAACGCACCGTGTTCACCGTGGCCGGGGCCCATTTCGACTGGAGCGCCGTGCTCGCCAGTGGCGGCGAGATGAGCCTGTTCGGCGACCGCCAGCTGGTGGAGGTGCGCATCCCCTCTGGCAAACCCGGCAAGGAAGGCAGCGCCGCGTTGCAGCAACTGGCCGAACTGGCCTCGCGCAACGACAGCGTGTTGACCCTGGTGCTGTTGCCTCGCTTGGACGGCGCCACCCTCAAAGGCGCGTGGTTTGGGGCGTTGGACAGTTTTGGCATCACCTTGCGGGTGGACCCGGTGGAGCGCCAGGCCCTGCCGCAGTGGATCGCCCAGCGCCTGGCGCAGCAGAACCAGCGCGTGTGTCCGGGCGAAGAAGGGCAACGCACGCTGCAGTTCTTTGCCGACCGCGTGGAGGGCAACCTGCTGGCCGCACACCAGGAGGTGCAGAAGCTCGCGCTGTTGTACCCGGCAGGGGAGTTGGGCTTCGATCAGGTGGAAGCCGCCGTGCTCAACGTTGCCCGTTACGACGCCTTCAAACTGGCCGAAGCCGTGCTGGCCGGGCACACCGCCCGCGTGCAACGCATGCTCGATGGCTTGCAGGCCGAAGGTGAGGCCCCTGTGCTGGTGCACTGGGCGCTGAGCGAAGACATCCGCACCCTGGCCCGCGTGCGCCACGCGCTGGACGCAGGCCGTCCCATGCCCATGGCCCTGCGCGAGAACCGCGTCTGGGGCGCGAAAGAAAAGCTCATGGAGCGTGTGTTGCCGCGCCTCGGCACCGCCACCCTGGCGCAGTGGCTGCAAGACGCCCATGTGGTGGATGGCATCGCCAAAGGCCTGAAGGTGCCCACCTGGCCTGCCGACCCATGGGACGCCTTGCACCGCCTGGCCACGCAGGTGAGCCAGGCGTGTGCCGTGCGGGGATGAGGGTGAGCCGGTCAGTGGTTGAACACCCGGCCGCTGTCCACCCGCGCTGCGCCGTTGCGCACCAGATCGGCCAGCAAATCGTCCACCCATTCGCTCAGCGCAGCCGGAGCCCCTGAGCTCACGCGGTGCAGGTCGGCCAGCGCGGGCGTGCCCGCTGCCCAGGCTTGCAGGTTGGCGTGGGAGGTGGTGCCCATTTCCAGCAGTTTGTACTTCACCAGCACCTTGGCTGCGTGACGCAGGTGACGCTGGGGCGCCTGCACGAAACCCCCCAGGCGCGTGCGGGCGCGGGCCAGCGCAGCGGGCACATCGGCAATCACGCCGCCGTGGCCCGGGATGACCACGGTGGGCGCGAGGCGCTCGATCACGTCCAGCGTGGCGGCCACGTCGTCAAAGCCGCTGTGACCGTCCAGTTCGGGAAACACCACACCAAAACCGTTCTCCCACAGCGCGTCGCCGCTGATGAGGGTGCCCGTGTCGGGCTGGAACAGCAGCACCGCATGCGGGTCGTGCCCCGGGGCCGCGTGCACTTGCCATTGGCGCCCACCCAGATGCTCGGTGGTGCCGGGTTGCAACAACCGGTCAAACCCGAAGCGCTCGATGCTCTGGCCAAAGTGGGCGTGGCCCAGGGCTGCCTCGTCCCAGTCGGCCACGGCCTGCGAGCCGCCGGGCGGTATGGCGGTGAGCAAGCCGGGGTAGCGGGCCTGCAAAGCGCCGTTGCCACCGCAGTGGTCGCTGTGCAGGTGGGTGTTGAGCACGTGGTCCAGCGGGCGGCTGCGTAGGGCACGGGTCACCAGGGACAGGGTCTGTTCGGAGTGGGTGCAATACCCGGTGTCCACCAGCACGGCGGTGTGGCCGTCGTCCAGCAGCACGTTGTTGCTGGAGAGCCAGCCGCGCTCGAACACGGTGATGTCGGGGGGGAGAGGTGAGGGGGATGACGCGCTCATGCCGCCAGTGTGCCCGCGTCGACGCGGTGGCGCAGTCACCCGGAC
>Ga0209066_10007535_pt1 | contig 10763 bp, 7 predicted proteins | sample All_14_2_FD_187198 | JGI IMG/M metagenome (GOLD analysis project Ga0209066, IMG submission 187198) | Freshwater microbial communities in response to fracking from Pennsylvania, USA - Allegheny Zone_MetaG_DW_15 (SPAdes) (version 2) ... | reverse complement strand
CCATAAATTGCCGTCTGTTCAACGCCGTCATGCTCGTGCCTCCCCTCAAAGGTTACTTCTGCCCCATCAGCGCGGTGACGATCAGGAGGTCCAGCTCTTCGTAGTCGCGCTTGGCGATCAGGCCGTCGACAGTCTTCTGGTCCAACCCGCGCACGACCTCCAGCAGCTTCAGGAAAATCGTGCGGCTGTTGGAGAGGTGCTTGGTGCTCGCGTCAAACTTCTGCGTGCGCATCGCCTTGATGTCCAGGCCCACAAACTCGCCGTTTTTGCCGAAGCCGTGTGCGTCGAGGATGCGCACCTGGTTGAAGGCCCGGCGCAAATCGATGCTGCCGAAACTCCGGTCCTCATCGAACTTCAAGCCGTTTTGGTCGTTCAGGTGCACCGTGAACAGCTTCTTGTGCGCCAGCGCAAATCCCATCTCATCAGAGGGATCCAGCCCCGCCAGAATCGCATGCGCGCTCTCGATGTTCACGCCCACGCGCGCAGGGTCGGAGCACAGATGGCCCAGGGCGATCGCGTGACCGGTCGTGGGGATGTACGTGTGGTCGACGGGCTCGTTCGGCTTAGGCTCGATCGCGATCTTGATCGCGGAGTCATGCGCGAGCATGCGGTTGATCGCCTCGACCAGCTGATCGACGGCCCGCTTGCTGTCCTTCGCCTCGCGCAGATACGTGCCTTCACGCGCCAGCCAGAGTACAATCAGCCGGGTTCCCAAAGCATTCGCGATGTCCACCGCGCGCAGGCTGCGCTCGATCGCGTACTTGCGGCTGGACGCGCTGTTGGAGGTGTAGGCGCCATCGACCGTGCGGGGGTCTTCCCACAGGCGGGGCGCCACAAACTCCGCGACAAGCCCCTCTCCGTCCAGCGCCCGCTTCAGCGCTGTCGCTTTTTTCTGGATCGCCGCGTCGCTCAGCGCGTTCATCCCGGGCACCGCATCATCGTCGTGAAACTGCACCCCGTCAAAACCCAGCGGCTTGAACAGTTTCAGCTTCTTTCCGAAAGACATGCTGCCGCGGACGGCCGGGCCGAACGGGTCTGCGCCCTCGTGAATGTTCCAGGGGCCGAATGAGAATCGATACTGTGTCTTCATGGTTGGCGTGCTCCTTCTTTAACAACGTAGGGTGCCATGATAGCGCTAAACGGCTTTAAGGTCTTTGCCTACGGCATCAATAACTTGTGCTCTGGCATCAAAATCGGACGCGCCCCTTCAAAACCGCGTTGCCGGTAAGGGCCGGCTCAGGTAAACTCATGCCCGTATGAAGTCGAGCGTGAGATTAAAGGCTGAGCGGATTCAGCTTTTGCCGGACGAATCGTTTCGGCTGCTGCAGTGGACCCACAACATACACGAGGTCGAAATCGTTGCCTCCGACGGGACCCACCAGGCCTTTTCTGGCTCAGGGCACGAGTGGCACCACCATGCGCAATTTGAGTTGACGCTCGTGGCCCACGGCTCGGGCACGCGTTTCATCGGCGACTCGATCACCCACTTCAGCGCACCGGACATCGTGCTGATAGGCTCCGACCTGCCGCACTACTGGCACATGCGGCACCCCTCTTCCGGCTACGCGATCCAGTTCGACTTCGGCCCCGAGCACCCCTTCTGGAAATTTCCCGAAACGCAGGTGCTGCGGGCGCTTTGGAGCGATGCCCGGCGCGGCATCCACGTGACCGGTCCGACCGTCACCGTCATCGGAGAGCTCATCCGGTCGGCCCTCTCCTGCGGCGGCATGGGAAGGCTGGCGAGCCTGATGAGGATTATGGAAGCCCTCTCAAAAACTGCGGCGAAACACCGCAAGACGATGTCCAGCGCGACCTTTGCCCCCCCGGCCCGGCTGTCCACCTACAGAGGCCTGCAAAAAGCCATCAACCTGGTCTTCTCCAAATTTCAGGAGTCGCTCGCCTTCAGCGACGTGCTCCACGAAACCCACATGAGCAAGGCGACCTTCGAGCGCCACTTCCTGAAGCACACCGGCAAAACATTCACGCAGTTCGTCACCGAAGTCCGGCTCAATTACGCCAGCCGCCAGTTGATCGAGACCGCCCTGCCCGTCAGCGAAATCGCCTTTTCGTCAGGCTACAACAACCTGTCGCATTTCAATCACCAGTTCAAAGACCTGTACCGCCTCACACCACGCGCCTTCCGCAACACGGGAACCCCCTAGAAGCCTGTGGCAAGGCCCCTGCGATCCAGTCCGCTCACGCGTGGGCCCGGCGCGCTCACGGCTGAGACAGACGGACCAGCACCACGCCGTGACTCGGCACTCCGGCGGCGGTAAAGCTCCCGTCAAAAACCCCCAAATCCTTCTGCCGCCAGACGTCGCGCGCGCGCCACCTGCCGCTCACACCCAGTTCGGCCCAAGTGGCCGTGACAGTCGATGGCCACTCGCCCGGGTTGAACAGGCCGACCGCGACCGCGCCGTCTTCAAGCTTCTTGACGAGCGCCTCGCCCCCCGCCACTTCGATGTCCCTGGCCTGAAGCCCCAGCGGGTCCTGGTCGATATCCAGCACCTCGTCATTCGTCAGCAAACTCAGGGTGAAGGCGTCGAGCGTGTCGATCGGCGCGCCGATGATGATGGGTGCCCCCCACAAGCACCACAGGCTGACGTGGCTGAACTGCTCGTCGACCGTCAGCCGGCTGGGGCGCAGCGGCTTGTTGTCCCAGCCGCCCAACAGCCCGACGCGCAGCGGGCACGGCATGTTCCAGTGGCCCGGGCGATTGAACGGCTCCCACTTCCTGTGCGCGAGCCACAAGTCGCGAATGCCCAGCGCCCACTTCTGCTTGCCCGCATCGAGCTGGGTCTTGACCCAGACGTCCACCAAGTCGCCGTCCGTGCGCGTCATGGTTCCGATCTCCGTATAGGCAGCCGCGTCTTTGAACGGCGCGGTGTTGGAGAGCTCCAGCACAATGTCGCGCGGCTGAGCACGCAGCGCGTCGCCCATGATTCTCGCCAGCTCGACGCTGTCGATCCCCCAGTCGTACTTGAAGTAGTCGATGCCCCACTCGGCGGCCTGACGCGCATCATTGATTTCAAACCGGTGCGTTCCGTGCGTCCAGCCCTGCTTACCGCCGGGAGGCAGTTTGGCCCAGGCTCCGTCCGCACTGTCGCTGGAGCCCCCGACGAAGCCCGCGTAACTGGTCCGCCACGGTGTCGAGTAATTGCCGACTTTCAGGCCCATGCCGTGAAGATCGTCACAGAGCCGCTTCATGTCGCCAAACTTGTCATTCGGCTGAATCCCGTTGTGCGGCCCGCCGCGCTTGCCCTGCCAGCCGTCGTCGATGTTGACGTAGCAGTAGCCGTGGTTGACCAGACCCTTTTTCACCAGGGCCTCCGCCGAGGCCCGCACCCCCTTTTCGCTGACGAAGGGCCCGAGGCCGCCCCACGTGTTACACCCCATCGGCGGCGTCAGCGAAAAGGTGTCGCCCACCACAAGCTTCAGCGTGAGCTCAGCCTTGCCGGCCGCGTTTTGGGCCAGCAGCTTGATGCGGTATGTGCCCGGCACCTTGACCGCGCCGGTCATCAATCCGCGCTGCGCGTCGAACGCGGCCCCGTCGGGCAGCCCCTCGGCCGAAAACGTCATTGGCCGCAGCCCTGCCACCGCCAGCGTGTATTGAATCGGGCTGCCCGGCCGCACGCCGAAAATCTTCGCGCCGTTGAAGCGCGGTTCAGCCTTAGCGGGCGGCGTCAGGATATGCGCCGTCAGATCCGGAGCGGGCTGCGCCACGGCCCCTTCCTGAGCACCAGCCGCGATGGCCAGGCCCGCAACCAACACTGCAAAAACGTCGTTCATCATTCGGACTCCTCTCGGTGTTCAACGGTTACGTTAAAAGCCCTTCGCCGTCGGGTACGGCAGTTCTCTTTGCCGCCACACGCGAAGGTAGTCGATCTCAAAGGTGCTGGGCAGGTCAGCAGGGTCTGGCAAGCCGACCCAGTCCTGCATGATCTCGCAGTCAAACATGATGTGCAACGCTGTGCTGTAGTAGTCATTGTCGCGCGCGAAGACCTCTTTGCCGTCCACAAACCAGCGCATCTCCACCGGCGTCCACAGGAACCCGTAAACGTGGAAATCCGCCCAGAAATCGAACGGCACTTTCTGCTTGGAGGACTTTTTGGGCAGCGGCGTCTGCTTGAAGTTCGCGATCGACTCGACGTACGGCGTATAGAAGCGGTGAACCGTCGTGCAGTAGACCCGGTCATACTCCGTTTTTGCCGGCTTGCCGAAAACCTCGAAGATGTCGATCTCCTCGGAAAAACTGCCCTCGCGGTACTTGGCGGGCGGACTCAGCGGGTCGTAGAGCCAGAAGGCGTTGCAGACACTCGCCCGCATCGACTTGCAGCGCGCCTCGAAGTAGCCGTACGCGATCCGCTTTTTGCTTTTCACCGTCGCCGTCGTGAACTTGTCGTAACCGCGCACCCGGTTCTCGACCGTGACCTCTTCGGGTTTCTGAACGCAGGCGGCGAGCTGAAGCCGCCCGTCTTTCACCGCCACGTTCTCGCGCGCGAAAAAGGCGGGCTTGCGTCCGTGCCACTCGGGATTAAAGTCCCACCACTTGGCATCGTCCAGCTTGGCGCCGTTGAACTCGTCGCTGAATTCCGGCGCGAACGCCCAGCCCGCGCCCATGGGACACACTGGCGTCTCCGCGCTGACCGCCACGTTCACCGCCGCCAGAAAGGCCATTAGTATCTTCACATCCGTTCTCCACCTTGGTTCTGCAACATCGCCTTCGCCCAGATCAGGGCCGGACGCTCTTTCAGGGCAGCCGCAAAAGCGGCTTTGGCCTCCTCAGGCCGGCCCTCCGCCAGCGCGAGCAGCCCCCTCAAATAGCCGCATTCGGCCGAGCGGTGCGTGACGCGCTCGGCCGGCGTGTTCTCGCCGCCGAACTTGGCGTACGCATTCACGGCAACGGGTTTTTCCAGCGCCGCAATTGCGGCCCTCAGCCGCCGAGACTGTTCACCTTCACCGGCGCGCTCGCCCAGTTCCCGCAGGGCCAAGATGCGGTAGTAGTTCATCTCGCCGTCAGCCGCACGGCCCTCCAGGGCTTTGCGAAGTTCGGCCTGCGCGGCCGCCGCATCGCCTTTGGCGCGGCAGGCCTGGGCCGTGTAGTAGTGAATCTTCGGTGCCTGTCCCGCATCGCCGGGGCGGCCGGCCTGCAGGTTCTCCGGATAGGTGTTTGCCGCCTTGAAATCATCCAGCGCCGCCGCGGCGTGCCCGGCCCTCAGCTTCGCATGACCGCGCAGCAGGCACGCGTCCACGAACGGCTGGTGCAGCGCCGCCGCGCCTTCCCACACGTGGAACCGTCGCGTGGTCAGAATCGCCAGTGATTTGTCGAACTGCCCCGTCTCGTTGTACAGGTAAGCCAGCCGCAGGATGGCCGGATCGCTTCTCTGGACCGTCGCCATCTGAGCCTCCAAGAACGCCAGCCGCTGAGCCGCGTCGCGCCCCAGCAGCTCTGCCAGCTTGTCCTGCTCTAGCACGGAAGCCACGTTTTGCGGATCCGCCTTGATGGCCGCCCCGTAGCGCGCCATAGCCAGCTCGCGCTTTTCGGGCATCCTCGCGTAGGCGAACCCGAGGTTGCGCAGCGCCAGCCCGTGCGCGGGATTGAGGGCCGCCGCCTTCTCCCACGCCGCGATGCCTTGCTCCCGTTGCTCGAGGAAGTAGCAAAGGTTGCCGAGGTAGTACCAGAGGTTCGCGTCAGCCGGACGCAGTTCGGTGGCGGCGGCCAGCATCTTCAGCTCTTCGTGGCGGAACGGGAAGCAGCAGTCCGTCGGCAGGGCCGCCGCTTGCGCGAAGAAGCTGCCCGCCGCGGAGCGGTCGCCGCGCTGCAGCGCATAATAACCGGCATAGAGTTTCACCAGCGGGCTCGCATACGCCTGCCCCGCCGCCTCAGCCTGCGCCAGCAGCGCAAGCGCCTCGTCCGTCGCGCCGATGTTGCCATAGTCAGCCACCATCTCCAACAGCTGCTGGAGCTTGTCGCCGCGGTTCTTCTCCGCCCGCGCCAGGGCCTTGTCAGCAGCGCCATTCAGAAAACAGCGCTCCGCCACCGACCAGACGTCAAGCGGGTCGTTCTCGAGCGCCGCGTCGAGCGCCGCGCCCGCCTCCCGCATCTGCCCCAGCTTGCGCAGGATGAAACCCCGCAGCGCGTGCGCCTTGCTGGAGCGGCCGGCCACGTCGATGGCGCTGTCGATCATCTCCAGAGCGTGCGAGTACTCCTTCTTGAGGCAGTCGAGCTTGGCCAGCTCGATGTATCCGGCGCGCTGGAACCCGTCGCGCCACACCGCCTTCCAGAACTCGTCCTCCGCCTCTTTCACCCGGCCCTGCGCCGCCAAGACAACGCCCAGGTAGTAGTGCGGCTCGGCATCCTTGGCGCGCGTGTAATTGCGCGTCGTGCGCGCCACGGCGCGGCGCAAGAGCCGCTCGGCGTCCTCGAACTTGGCCTCGCGCGCGCGCCGCATGCCCAGCACGAGGTTGACCCGCAGATCATCCGGGTCCCGCCGCAGCGCCTCCTCGAAATACGGGATCGGATCCACGATGCCATTGTGGAACTGCAACAGGCGCAGCCCCACCAGATAGAGCTCCTCTGCCGTCTTGTACTCGGACGGCGCCTTAGGATTCTCCACGGGCTCAGGCAGCGGCGGCTGCGCCTCGGCCACGGGCGTGTAGCGCACGAGCTCGCGGCCGTCGGGCGCGAGCAGGATGCCCGTGATCGCCTGATCTTTGACAGCCGCGTCGACCGTGACCGTTTTGACATACGGCCTGTTCGGGTCGATGTCGATGATCTCGGAAAACTCCTGCTCTCCGAATTTCAGCACCACCTTCGCGCGCTTCACCTTGGCCGTGGAGTTAAAGCCCAGAAAGACCTGGTCCGGTGCGCGGCGCTCGAGGTTGATGACCGCCTCGGCGTTGGCGCACTTCACGCCGCCGATCTTCTTGACCGGATACCAGACCTGCTTGCAGCGTCGGGTCTCATAGGGCGAGATCCAGCTGTAGTCCGGCTGGTTGTCGGAGTACGCGCCGACCATAAGCTCCAGATAAGGCCCGTCCGAATCGGTCAGCACCTTGTCCCAGACGAAGCCGCCGGGGTTGTTGCCCCACAGGAAGAACTTCTTGCCGCAGACGACGTGGCGGTTGCCGATGTGCGCCGTCCCCATGCCGAGCCCGTGGTCGTATCCCGCGAGGAAATCGTTGTCCGGGTCAACCGCGAAAATCGAGCGGTGGTCCGTTGTGAAGTTCTTCCACCAGCTCAGGTCCGCAGTCTCGTCGATCGACACGCACGGCCGTCCGACGGGAAACGGCGTGAAGTAGTCCTTGTGGTGATCCATGCCCACGCGGCAGGAGGGCGGGAAGAGCACCTGATAGTTGGTCCCGCAATGCACCGACACGTTCGCCCAGTAGAGCATCGACTCGAGGTAGGGCTGGCGGTTCATGAAGCGGCAGTCGGCCTCCAAACAGGAGCGGCCCGGCCGCATCGACAGGCCGATCGACCACTTCATGCGGTGCCGGAGCTCCGTTTCGCCGACCCAGACCGTCTTGCTGCCGTCCGCGTGCTTCGCGGTCGCGTAATCCACCGGCATGAACGTTGTCGCGCGGTGGTGGTGCGGGAAATTCCACTCCACGCCGCCCGACGTCCATGCGCCCAGCATGCCAATCAGCGCAGGTTTAATGACCGACTGACGGTAGAAGATGTCGAAGCCGGTTTCCTTGTCGTTGAACGTGAAGAGCCGCCCTCCGATTTCCGGCAAAAGCGTCATTTCGAGATACTCGTTCTCCAGCCGAAGCGAGGTGTACGTCTTGTCCACCTTCTCGTCGTGCAGCGTGTCTTGCAGCGGATACGGGTAAACCCGGCCCTGCGCGCCCTGATACACGCGGCCGGTATAGAAAATCGGATTCTTATCATAGGGCCCAGGCGGATAGGTCGGCAGGGTCACGGTCGTCTCATCAACCTTCACCCCCGCCCAGCCGAGCGACGCTAAACAACAGAAAACCATACTGACCAGCGACGTGCCAGAATAATTCATAGACTCCTCCAGACTTCTTCACTCCAACAATCACCAGCATACGGCAGGCGGTCAACGGAAACAACAGCGGTTTGCGCAAAAAATACCAGACTTTTTGCGCAAAGCTAGCGCCCGAAGAAAGATGATTCGAGGGCTCGGTTTATGCGTGCCAGTCTCTTTAAAATACGTTACCTTGGGGGCCAGACATAACCTTCTTATCAGAATCGGAGACGGATATGCCCAAAACGCTCAAGCGCATCCCGCGCGTCATGGTCATTCAAGAGACCAGCGTGCAGCCCGGGCGGGACAAACTGCGCGGCATCTTCAACTACGCCCACCTGTACGGCCCCTGGCACCTGCATCTGGTCCACGGGCGTTCCGGCGAGCAGAAGCCGACCCTCGCCACCGACTGGAAAGGTTATGACGGCATCCTCGCGGGGCAGATGATGTTCGATCTGACGGATGTCCTTCGGCGGACCCGTACGCCGATTGTCTTGATCGACCCCTTGGACGAGGCGCTGAAACCGGGATCGCCGTTCTCAAAGCTCTCCTGCACGCTGGACGATTCGGACCGCGTTGGCCGAGCCGGGGCCGACTATTTCCTTGCGCGGAATTACCGGCACTTCGCCTATGTCGGAGAGCCTCTCAACCGCAACTGGTCCGTTCTCCGCGGCCATAGCTTCAGCCGCCGTGCGCGTGAGGCCGGGCAAACCTGCCACCTCTACCCCATAACGGCATCGACCGCGGGCGGGCACTCCGAGGAGGCCCAGCTCGCCTCGTGGTTAAAAGGGCTTCCCAAACCGGTTGCGCTTCTCGCCGCGATGGATACGCGGGCGCGCCAGGTGATCGACGTGTGCGCCGAGGCAGGACTGCGGGTGCCGCAAGACATAGCGGTTCTGGGAATCGACGACGACGAGTTGCTCTGCGCCGGCTCGATCCCCACGCTCTCCAGCATCCGCAGGGACACCGAGGCCTGCGGCTTCATGGCGGCTCAGATGCTCGACCGCCTGATGCGCCGGGAAACCCGCAAACGCACGGTCTTTCGTTACGGCGTGCGGGAAATCGTCACGCGCGACTCCACGCAGCCGGACGCCGTCGCCGCGGACCCGCTGATCCAGAGGGCCCGCGAGTTCATCCGGGTCAACGCGGGAGCCCGCATCGGCGTGCCCGACATCGTCAAGCACCTGAACGTCTCGCGTCGGCTGGCCGAGATGCGCTTCCGCGAGTTCTGCCGCCATTCCCTGCTCGACGAGATTCAGGCCGTACGGCTCGAGCGGGTCGAGCGGCTCCTTAAAGAGACCGACCTGCCGCTCACCGACGTCTGCACCCGCTGCGGCTATCAGACCGACGTCCACCTGCGCCGCATCTTCAAGCGCCGCTTCGGCTGCTCCATGCGCGAGTACCGCAACGCTTCGCGGCAAGAACCTGCAGTTGGTTTGTCTATGTCGTTTGACAGGGGGCCTCACCTATGAAAAAAAACCGCCAGAAACTTCCCTCGGTCGCCATCCTGCTGGAATCGTCTCACGAAATATCGCGCGGCATGTTGCGCGGCATCCTTGACTATGTGCGCCTGTGCGGCCCGTGGGCGCTACACATCGAATCCGGCGGCGCAAGCGATCAGAAGCTCCCCCGCCTCAAGGCGTGGCGCGGAGCCGGCATTATCGCCCGCATCCCCAACGCCCAGGCCGCCGCCGACATCGCGGAGGCCAACCTTCCCACCGTGGTGATCGACCCGCTCGACGCCTACCTGGAGCGTGCCCACCCCCTGGCTCGGTGCTGCCGCGTGCAGTGCGACTCTGAGGCCGTGGCCCGGGTGGCCGCGGACTACTACCTGACGATGGGTTTCGCCCACTTCGCTTTTGTCGGAGAGCCCACTGGCATGAACTGGTCGCTGTGGCGGCAGGAGGCCTTCGCCCGGCGGCTCGCGGAGGCAGGCCACACCTGCGCCGTCTACCCGCCGCCCGCGCCAGGTGAAACCGAATGGGAAGCCGAACGCAAGCGCATGTGCCGCTGGCTCAAGCGACTCCCCAAGCCGCTCGCGGTGTTTGCGGCGAACGACGCCAGGGGGCGCCAAGTCTTGAACGCCTGCCTCACGGCCGACATCCCCGTACCTTACGAAGCGGCCGTTCTCGGCGTCAACAACGACGAGCTGATTTGCGAAACCAGCCTGCCGCCTCTTTCAAGCGTGGCCGTGAATATGGTGCAAGCCGGCTATGCGGCCGCCGAAATCCTCGACCAGTTGATGCGAAAGACCTTGAAGCGACAGCGCTGCGTGACCTATGCCCCCTGCGAGGTGGTGACGCGCGCCTCGACCCAGCGCGTACAGGTCACGGACCGGCTTGTGATCAAAGCGCTCGAGTTCATCCGCATCAACTCGGGCCTCAACGTGCGCGTCTCGGATGTCGCGGACCATGCCGGCGTCACGAGCCGCTGGCTGGAAAAACGCTTCGCCCTCTCGCTCGGGCGCTCGATCATGGAGGAGATCCAGCGCCTGCGCATCGACACCCTCCGGTCGCTGGTCAGCCAGACCGACCTGCCCTTCACTCAGATCGCCCAGCGCTGCGGCTTCGCAAGCGCCAATCACCTCGGCATCATCTTCAAGGAGCGCTTCGGCATGACCATGAGCGCGTTCCGGGCGCAGCAGGCCACACGCCGATTCTGAGAGGGCCCGGCCGCCGCTAGCGGCGACAGGTTTGGGCTGCAAGCGGACAGCTCGTCTCCGCCGCCATGTAATCCCCCGTGGCGGCGTAGGCCCGCGCTCGGCACCCT
>Ga0209066_10007534_pt1 | contig 10764 bp, 7 predicted proteins | sample All_14_2_FD_187198 | JGI IMG/M metagenome (GOLD analysis project Ga0209066, IMG submission 187198) | Freshwater microbial communities in response to fracking from Pennsylvania, USA - Allegheny Zone_MetaG_DW_15 (SPAdes) (version 2) ... | reverse complement strand
TTCCACCACCGGCATCATTAAGAAGATGGCGGGCTGATTTCTTCAGCGCTTCCGACACTCAAATTAGATAAAATCCCGTCGGTTATTAATAAAAACCTAACGATAAATCATTCGCTTGTGCACAGGATTTGTGGCAAAGTTGCAGCAATCATGACCGACCGGTAAGAATTGTTGGTGCATTGCAAAACTAGCAGTTGCTTCGGTCAGGCGGTTACGTTCTAACTTTGTGCATTGCTACTTATATTTGGGGAGTTCCTACATGACGACGACGAAACGCAATGCTGGCTTTACGCTGGTGGAATTGGCGATTGTACTGGTGATCATCGGCCTGCTGGTCGGCGGTGTGCTGGTCGGCCAGGATCTGATTAAACAAGCCGAGATCCGCTCGGTGGTGGAGCAAGTGGAATCCACCAACGCAGCGGTAAACACCTTCCGCGGCAAATTTGGTGGCTACCCGGGTGACCTGCTCACCAGCCGCGCTGCACAATTCGGCTTCACTGCTCGTAACGGCGCGGATGCACGTGGCGATGGTGACGGCACGGTTGAGGGCTGGAACGGCACCGCCGCTACGGCGAACGCACTCGGTTCGGAGAACGGCCTCTTCTGGCGCGATCTCTCGCAGTCTGACCTGATTGGTGCCGGCTTCAACACCGCGACCGACGCTTCGGCTGCAACGTTAACCGCTGCAACCCTGCCGAACTGGCTGCCACAAACCAAACTGCGTGAAAGCACCTACATGCACGTGCTCAGCTCGCAGGGTCGTAACTTCTACTTCTTCGACCAGATCTCGGCAACCAACGCCACCGGCGTGATCACCAGCGGAGGCACCGGCCTGACCCCGCTGGAAGCACAGGCGATCGACGAGAAACTGGATGACGGCGTACCGCTGACCGGTTCCGTGCTTGCCGCGAACGCACTGGCCGCAACGCAGCCGAACTACACGCTGGAAACCGCAGCAGCTCCTGCTGCCGGTGTCTGCGTATCGAACGTGCTGACGCCGAACACCTACAACGTGGGTGAAGACTTCGCAGCAATCCCGGCCTGCGGCCTGGTTGCACGCGCGAGCTTCTAAGCACAAAGGCAACACCGAAGAAGGGCGCTGGGTTTCCAGCGCCCTTTTTTTATTGTCCTGTAGCGAGTGCTTAATGAATGCCCTATGGTAGCATGATGAATCCATCCTTATCCACTTTCTCTCAGCGTCGTGCGTTTACGCTCGTTGAACTTGCTCTCGTGCTCGTGATCATCGGCCTATTGGTTGGGGGAGTAATTGTAGGACAAATGCTCATCGAAAATGCCGCCAGCCGCGCGACGGTGGCGCAGCTTGAAACATATAACGCAGGCGTCACTACCTTCCGTACTAAGAATCAGGGTATTCCAGGCGACCTGAGTACGTTGCGCACAGCAAAGGTTGGCCTCACTAGCCGTGTGGGCAGCCTTGGGCGCGGCGATGGCAACAGCATCATCCAGAATGGGCCCATGGTCCTTGCGCAACAGGGCCTCGGGCATGAAACCGCCTTATTCTGGCGCGATTTGTGGGATATGGATCTCATTCCAAATGCACTTGCCAGTGCAAGCGATACCCCTGCCGCAAGTATTACCACCGCACAGATACCACAATGGCTACCACCCGCAAAAATACGTTCCACCGCGTATTTCCATGTGTATGCGTTTGCAGGGCGTCACTACATGTATGTCGGTGGCCTTGGCACTGCGCCGACTGACGCGAATGGCATCTTGAGTCTGGCCGATGGCCTTACGCCGCAGGACGCATTCAATCTCGATGAAAAGCTTGATGACGGCATGGGCAATTCCGGCACCATGCTGGCCATTACGGCGCTTGCTACGCACGCTATCGACACAGGTGCAGGCGGTACCGGCGAATGCCTGACCGCAACGAACCAATATAATAGCGATGGCGGGGATGGCAGCACCATCGCCTGCCGCATCAGCATCCGCACCAGCTTCTAACATGGCCGCATCGTTGCGCATGCTCTACTCCACCCACCCCACGCGTGAACAGGCGCAGCAAACGGCGCAGGCGCTTATCCAAGCGCGGCTCGCTGCCTGTTGCACACTCCTACCCGGCGCTGAATCGCATTACATCTGGCAAGGCGTGCTGACCGCTGCGGAAGAAGTCATCCTGCTGAGCAAAACAACGGCCTCGGCCGCGCCGCATGCCATGGCAGAGATTGCGCGCCTTCACCCTTACGAATGCCCGGCGGTGCTGAGCATGGACGTAACAGACGCCACCCCTGCCTTCGCCGCATGGGTAGGCGACCACATAAGCCACGAAAACAGCTAAGGATTTCCTATTTTCAGGAATTGTGCAGACACGCATTGACGCCCCCGCGCGGCTTCGCTATAGAGCATATCCCTTTTGCCCATGCTGGGGCGTCGCCAAGTGGTAAGGCATCGGTTTTTGGTACCGACATTCCCAGGTTCGAATCCTGGCGCCCCAGCCAACATTTGCCAGTTCGAACATATCTCTCGCGAGAGAATCGTCAAAAGCGCCCAATTGCGCCGCATTTCCCGCATTCACCGGCACATTCGGAATGCCGATGATGTACTAATGCCCCCATCCGGATCGGAGCACTACACCATAATCAAACAAATTGATGTCTGCTGAGGCATCCGTTTGTTGCAAGCGGATACGTTGCGAAAGCGAAAGCTGCATAAGAAACCAACACGCCTTACCAGCAGCATCAAATGTTTCGATCCGGTAATGAGCATGGCCATATCCAGTATCACGCAGACGGGCTACAAACCCATGCTCGGCTTTCTTAATGGTGATGGGCTTCGTCATCATCGCCCTTTTATGCTCTACGCTGAGGCGCTTCGTGTGTGCGCGAAATAGTGGGTGCGCCACGCACTTTCCTAGCATCTGGCAGCACAGGCCTTGACGCCGCTCCCTCCGTACTGGCCAACGCTCCACCTTCAACGCTCACATCCGGCCGCCGTGCGGGGTTATGCCAGCGCATATGCTCACGCACTGCCGGGGCAATGTCCACAAAATGGATCAGATTGTCATCGCGTTCCATACCACGTTGACGATCAGCGAACAGTGCGGTGATTTTTGACTTCATGTCCGTTAGGCTCGCATAGCCGTAATGCAGCGCATCCTGCGGGGTCATGCTGTCTTTCGCAACAAGCTTACGCAGCGAAGGCAGGCTTTTAAGCCCAGCCTGCTCCACCGCTTTTTTCTGAACCGCGTCCTGCGCCACTGCTTCGCGAAGCGCTTCAACCGAATCTAAGCCGAGCGCCGTTGCTGCACGTGCCTGTTCACGGCCAATGCTGATCTGTTCACGTACCTGTTTCAACGAGTAGGTGCGCACGCGTTCCACCTGTGCCTGCACCTCCCATCCGCTTTCTACCAGCCCTTGGCCATGCTCGCGCGGTTGCATTTGTTGCAAACGGGCGGCTCCGACAGTGGGGGTGAAGCCATAATCCTGCAAGACCAGCCCACTCAGTTTACGGTCGCGGTACCCAAGCACAGGGCTCACGGTCGCCATGAAATCTTCCGTTCGTGGAATTTTAATCGTTTGTGCCGAAGGCTCAATGGGGGTTGGCACCGGTGCCAGTGCCTCAACCGCGAGGGGCACGAAGTTATCGGCGCGCGGTGCGATCTCGCCACTATCTTCATAACGCGTGCGTGCAGCATCATACACTTCACGGAAATATGGGATTGGGGCAATCTCCTCCGGCCCGAGCAGCGTTGGCTTGGCCGCCAAAAACGTGCGGCCTGTCTGCGCGCCACGCAGTAGTAGATAGGTCTGCGCATCCGCAGCGGCAAGTGCGGCGCGCTGCGCTTCATCCGGGTTCAACATCAGCAAGGTGGGCCCAACATCATGGTGTGAAAGCGGCTGCTCAAGCATGCGATCGGGCACATCGATGGTGATGATCGGGGCCCCTGCCGGCAATGTATATGGCGCGTGTTCCACCGGCAGCCCCGTATTGCTGTCATAGCCGAGCCGAGCCCAGCGTTGCGGGCTTACTGGATTATCAATCAACTGTTGGTGGCAAAGCTTTTCACAAGCATCAAGAACAGGCTCCGCCTTCGCGTTGTCGGGCATGAAGATATCCCATGCACCCCATTGATTCTCCGTGGCACGCACATCGTCCCGGCGAAGATTCGCACGGATGCGGGCGGTCTCCTTCAGCGCCTTGGCGGCGGTCATCCACCGCGCTTCATCGGGGTCTTCGTGCGGGGCCCCGTGCATGCGCAATGCTTTGAGATCGCCAAAATAACGCTCCCACTGCTGCCATTCCTCTACACGCTCGGGCTGTCCCTGTTCCTGCCAGTAGTGTTTGACCCACTCGACCCGTCCCGCATCGCGGAACATACGTGCCAGCAACTCAGCGCTCCAGTTCAACGATTCCATGTTCAGCTGGTATTCGCCAGTACGCAGGCGATCGGCCAAATCACCGGTCTTCATACGGTTCAACTGATCAAAGGGCATGTTGTGCCCGTGGCGGTCCTGCACGGTGAAATGCGTGGTATTATCGTGGAATTCATGCAGCAGTTCGGCGCGCAGTATCCAGAGATATTCAACCGCGTTGGCCGTTAAAACCTCGCATTCCTTTTGGCTCACCACATGCCGAACGCGCTTGGTGCTACCGGGTTTATCGGGGTTCGGCGCATGATCCCAGCGTGGAGGAATGAACGTTTTTTCCGGGGCGGGTAATAGCGCAAAAGGACGCTCGGCTGTCACTGCATGCCCCTCGCCTTCATGGTTCAGGTAGCGCTGCAATTGCCGATCCACCGATTGCATGCGTTCAATGAAACTCTCCAGCGTATCCAGCCGCACTTCGAATTCCACGGTCTGCGGCTTCACGGCACGGCGCAACAGGCTGTCGATGGTGCGGTTGCGCCGCAAGGCCTTGGTCCATTCGCTATGCACCGTTTCATTCAGCAGGGTTGTTTTACCATCCATGGTAAATTCGTAGCGCTTGGGCGAGGCAATACTGGTGAAGAGATGTTCCTCGGCCTGCGGATTACGTAGCGTCCGGTAATCGGGCATGGGTGGCATGGTTTTGCTGTGGGCTTGCATCAACCGGTCGCACAGCGCTTCATTTGCCAACACAAAACGGCGATTTTCCTCGTGCTTGTCGGGGTGATGGGCCTTGCCACGTGCAAAGGCAAGTTCACCCGGCACCACGCGAGGATTCTTGCGCAAATCCAGCACTTCGCATAGCGCATCTGGTTTGCCACGCTGCGCTTGTAGCATCACGGCCAACTCATCCACCGACATATCAACCAAGCCCTTGCCGCGGAACGTGTAATTGCTCAGCGGCTGATCGGTATCGGTACGAATCAGCAGCGCCTGGCGGCGCTCCTCGATTTCCTCGTTAATGTTCACGCACACCCCGAGATGCAGCTGGGCACCATGGGGAAATACATCCCGCGCGAAGGCGCGCAAGGGGCGCATCTCGAAGACCTCGCCGCCCATCAGGAACGGTTTGATGCGGTCGAAATCGGCATGGTCCTCGATGATGCTTACCGTCGTTGCATCGCGCATATGCAGGTACATATCCAGCGCAATATCGGCGTCCACGTCGTATTCCGCATCGGCGTGGGCATAGCCGCGGTCGTATTTCGAACCGTCCGGCATGCGCACGCCTTCATCAATCCCGCGTTCCGGCACCGCTTCGCGGGTGTTGGCCTCCATCAGGCTGGAGAGCGTGAACGCCGCATAGGGCTTGCCCGTGGTGGGGTGCAGTTTCTGCCCTGGTTTGAATCCTTGTTCACCCTCGTTATCCAACAACGCCACCATTTTTGCCAGCGCCAGCGTATCGGCACGGAAACGCTTGAATTTTTTGGTGTGGGTGAGGAAGGTTTCATCGCTCATCGCGCGGTGCAAAAATGACCACAGCAGCCGGTCGTCATAACGGCCGATATTATGACCCTTGGTCATGGCGGGCGAAGCAATTTTCTTCCAGCGTGTGCCATCCGCATCGCGGTAGGTATTAGCACCATCCGGCAGGCGCGCCTCATCGGGGTAGGGCATGGACAGGAATTTGCCCCCTTGATGGATACGGAACGTGGCCTTTTGCAAACCATCGGGGCTTGCAACGGTATAGGCACGCACTTCCTCTTCCTTGTCACCGGTTTTAGTGATGGTCAGGGCTTCATGCTCCTGCATATCCCACAGCTTGCGGTAAGGGTTGCGGAAGAAGAGCAGGATCTGACCCGCCGCGATGTGCGGCGACACACGGCCAACGGGTGAATAGAGTTCAGCCGGGTCACTTTGCGTCACGATCGCTGCCTGCGGCGAGATGGCCACATCCTCTGGCACCTGAATCTGCAGCTTCACACGGTCAATGATGCGGCCTTGCACGTCCACGATCTTCCCACAGAATTGCGTGGGCGCGGCGAACATGGTGTTCAGGTCCGTGGCCTCAAAATCGTAGTACAGGTTCAGCAATTTACCTTCGCGCAGCAGGTGCTGCACAGCATCCCATCGGAAAGCCTGACGTAACCAGCGATCGTCAAACCCCGTTTCTTCGTGCGCCGCGCGTGTGGCCGATGCCTGTACCATGGTTATTTCCTTACGAATGCCGCGCTTTGCGCCGGTGAACGGCCAAACAGCCGGTGACGAAATTCCTGACCCGGTAGCATGGGACCCTCATCCGGGCGTTCGCCGGGGGGTGCCATGCGATTCTCGGCCACCGGTTCCGGGCGCACGCCTTGACGCTGCATCCCGTCGCGCACAGCCTGTTCGGCGTCGCGCGTGGCGAATGCTTTGGCAAAGAACCCATCCTCGCGGGCGGTCGCGCGCAAGCCATCGGCACGCACGCCGCCAGCCGGATCAAGGCTGACAAGGCGTTGCGCTTCCAAATGGCCGCCATAATATTTTCGCTGTTGGCGCACGGTTCGAATGCGGATCAATGAGGCCAGCGTACGCCCCACCGACTCGATCTCTGTTTGCGCAGCCGTAGCGCCGGCACGAATAGAAAGCACCTCGAAATTCGGCACCACGCGGTTCATATGGCGTAAGCCAAGGTTACCGCAAATATCGGCCATACGCTGGCTGGCCTGCGGGTCGGAAGTGTGCTGCGCGGCGGTCACGTCGGCATGCACCAGGTCGGCCCAAGCCCGGCAATCCTGCTCATAGCCGTGGCCGCTGGCATGCACCGGCATGCCCTTCACGGTCAGCGTGCCGTCGGCCTCGATCTCGAAGGCTTTACCGAGCTTGCCAAGCCGAGCGGTGATCTGATTGCGCCGTTCCGGCTCAATGTTATGGATCTTGAAGCCATCATGCACCGCCTGCACCACCGTAAAACCGCGGTTGGTCAACTTGCGCACCAGTTCGGTCTGCTTATTATCGTTGCCTGGAATCGCTGTCTGCGAGATCACGACCACGTTACGCTGCGGGTCCACGGGGCGCGCGGTGTGGCTGCTATCGGGGTTGCCATCCATCAGGCTGCGGCCTTCGGAAAGCGCGGTAAGCGCGGCATCCACCTCAACATTCGTACCCTGCGTGCCGGTGAGCAGCGCCAGCCGCCGCCAGTCGTAATCGGGGCGGTTCATGATCATGCGCGAGGTTTTGGAATTGCGTCCAACGCGCACAGAACCGAGCGTGATTTTATCACCGAACTGGTCGGCAAGCTCTGCCTCCAGCGTATCACGCGTCTGATACCGGCCGAACTTATGGGGCATGGCCTTCAATTTCTCGAACGCTTCCAGCCGTGCTTCCTCTGCCGCCAGCTGCTTCTCTACGCGGCGGAGTTTTTTGCCCCCCACCTGCTTTTTCTGCTCTTGTAACTGCTCGATCCGCTGCTGGATCAGGCTCTCGAAATAATAATCAAGGTAAAGCTGCACATTATTGCGCGGGCCCGGTGTGTGGCGTAGGTCATTCACGCCCAGCACGTTGGCCGTGGTGGTCGTCTTTTCGAGGTTGGCGCCGAACTCCGTCAGATCGCGGTCGGCGCGGGTTGCCACGCGCAGCGCCGTTTCAAAACGGTTGTCATTCGTCGAGATCATGGAAAGCAGCATGCCTTTATCGCCGAACCAGCGCGACAGCTCCACCAGGTTGTCCTCCACCTCGCCTTCGGTGGGTGCCCACCCGGCTTTGAGGATCGAGGTCGTATCCATATCAAAATAGGTCGGCCCGCGGCTAGCGATGGACGGATCAATGCCCGGCACTTCCGCCAGCAGGCGTTGATTGCTTTGCGCAAAGAAGGCTTTGTTGAGGTGGTCCGCATCCACCGGTTTGCCTTGGTAATCCTTGGCGTTATGTGGGCCGAACCGTGCATCGCCATGGTTCATGTAGGACCCGCACCAATGGCCTTTGTAATGACCATGCACGGTGAATGGCGTGGTGCGCGCCGAGTGCGGTGTGGCGTTGCGCGCATAATCGACCGACAATCGCACATTGCCTTGCGCATCCTTCACGTGCAGCCATCCCTCGCCCTGCAGCGGTACAAACGTGGGCAAATCATCGCGGTGAATGCTGGGGTAGGTACTCAGCTTATCGCGGATAGCACGGATCACTTCCGGCGTTGCGTGGATGGTTTTATTCCGCAGATAACCATACTGGATGTAGGCGAATAACCCATCCGTATGGTCGAGGTGGCGGTGCGTAATAAGAATATCCTGGCAATGCTTCAAATGCTCGATCACATCCGGCGCTGCCGAAATATCCGTCTCATCCTTTGGGCTGAGATGTAGCCCCAGATCGATGATCACGCCCACGCGATCGACCTTGCCCTTCGCGTTCCTGCCCTCATGGTAGATCACTTTTGAGTTTCCACCGATCACCCCGCCGAACCCATCGGCGATCTCTTCCATGTTATTCCCGCCGACCGAGATCATGGTCAGTCGGCCACCTTCGTCCAGCGGTGGCGGCGGATCGAACTGATAGACCAGATCATGCAGGTCGTATTCAATCAGGTGGTCCATGGCTGCCGGGTAGCGGCGGCGGCGCATATCATGCAGGATGCGGTTGGTAACCCCCATGCCGCGCATGCGGGTCAAGTGCTGGTCGTCGCTTAAGTCTTCCCCTAGCAGCTGGAAATCCCCAAGCGTCGCTGTGTGATCGCCATGGTCCTGCCATGCACAATGCGTCAGGCACGGAACGGAAAGTGTTGCATGCTCATTGCCCAGCGTGGCTGTCTGCACTGCCGTGCGCACCGCTGGCAGGGCGCCCTCCCCTTCAAGCGCGATATCCGTGGTGAATACCGTGCCACTGCGCACATCCGTTGCCTGACGGGGGCGCGCGTGCAGGGTCTGGTGCGCGTCGAGCGTGTTCACGTCAAGTCCGGTCAGGGCACGGGCCACCGCATGTGGCACAGTGAAATCTGCGCCGTTCTGTGTAGGCGCGCGCACCGTGGCATCGAAATCAAAGCCACCGCGTGCCGACTGGCCGGTGATCATCAAGCGCTCGCCGACCGCATCATGCACCGCGCATTGCTCAAGGATCTTGGCCACATTCGGCAAAGCTCCGTCGCGCAGCTGGTGGTTGACCTCGCCCACCGCCATCATCACGCGGGTAAGATTACGCGTCAATCCGGGCCCACGCTCCACCACGAGGTGGTCCACCTCGTCGCTGGCATCATAGAGTTTGCGGCCAAGCACCCATACGGCGTGGGGCACCATGGTCGGCACAGGCACCGCGTTTCCATGCGCATCAAGCGCCGTTGCGTTGCCAGGCCCAAATTCAATATCAAACAGCTTCTCCGAAAGCTGCTCACCATTCGGCAACATGCGCCAGTAATAGGTCTTCAGGCGCGACAGTCCATCCTTGCCATCCAGTGTGGCCTTAGTGGTCACAGCCACCGCCCCGCCCGTGCGCGGGTCAATCCCAGCCTCGGCAAGCTCTACAGACCGCTTCTTGCCATCCTCACTGTCAGGATGGTCAAGCCCAAGCAAGCTCAAGAATCCACGGCGCTGCCAGCCAAAGTCACTCATGGCTACCACCACGCTGCTGCGGCAGCGGTTTGGTCCATAACCTTAGTGCGGCACGGCTCATGAATGGCTTCAGCAGCTCTGCCGGTGGCATCTGGCGCGCACGCAGCAACATAGCGAGATGCGCCAATGTTGGCATGTACGACTGCAATGCTTCCTGACGCGCAGCATCCAGTACGTCATCCAGCAGGGCGAAAACACGGCGGTCAAACCCAGGCCCCTGCCGGTGCAACTCCAAACGCAGGCGCAACGGCCCACCGGTCGCTACAGTAACCAGCGAAAGGTGATACACCCTGTAATCGCCGCTCTGTGGGTCAAACGCCACGTGGTTGAGCCGTTCCCCCGGCTGAAGGCCGCAGGGCGGCACCACATCCGCAGGCGTTACGCGTGTGTGCGCCAACGCATTCATCGGCTTGCCCCACGGCGAGTGGTAATCACATCGTCCTGTCGCTGGGTGCGCGTAGCCCAGCCTTGCTGGCTGCGCAGCGTTTCGCCTGCTTTGATATAGTCTTCCATGCGGCGGTTCTGTACTTCTTTCGCGCTGGCGCGGTCAGCATCATCGCTCGCATCACGTTCGGCATAGAGGCGCTCGCGCGGCACCCACTGGGCGGCCTGTCCCACTAGCAGAGCCTTTGCTTCTTCGGCCAGCTGTTTGGCCTGCGCGCGGTCATAGCAGGTGAGCGATTCATCGGCCAGCAAGGGGTTAATGAGCTCGCGGCTTGTCCTGCCACTCGCCTGCTGCAAAGTAGGGTCAACAAGCAGTTCATGCAGCGTCACAAGCCGCATCAGGGCAATAGCTTGTTCCGGTGCACGTACCTGCGCGTCGCAGGCGCGCTTCACCTCAGCGGTCAAGGCACGCA
>Ga0209066_10007533_pt1 | contig 10767 bp, 7 predicted proteins | sample All_14_2_FD_187198 | JGI IMG/M metagenome (GOLD analysis project Ga0209066, IMG submission 187198) | Freshwater microbial communities in response to fracking from Pennsylvania, USA - Allegheny Zone_MetaG_DW_15 (SPAdes) (version 2) ... | reverse complement strand
CCCGTCGCCCCGTCCGAATCCCCCGCGCCTTCCAACAACAATCGCAACATCATCATTGGCGTTGTCGTAGCCCTTGTGCTTTGCTGCTGCTGTGTCATTGCCGCAGGTGGTGGATACTACGTCTGGAATAATTTCTAATTCCAATAAAAATCCCCTGCTTTATGGCAGGGGATTTTTTTCATTAAAGTGGGACTGTAATTCTTGCAGGCTTTCATACACCTTCTGTTTCAACTCATCCGCAAGCTTCAAATCTTCCAATTCATCTTCGTCTAAAATCGTTTGCACTCCATTCGCAGAGACCCACAAGTCGAGTGCGAGGTCCACATACGCCACGTGCTCATCTTCAATCACAGCAGGCTTGGTGATATTGCAATACCAACCTTTCAACCTGCCATCGTCACGGTCGTAGATTTCAAAAATGTTGTACCACTTGTCGGTGAAAAACGTCTCCACAAAACGGTCGTTGCGTTTCAAGATGATCTCTTGAAACGGCATGTCGTCACGATTGAAGAACGCCTCAACCGTGATCGAGTTTTCATCGCGGCGCAGCACTTCGCTATCGTATTGCCAGGTCACTTCATCGGCTAGATTCTTTTTCAGGATTTTCATGACAGGCATTTTACCTGAACCCGCACGGTGATGACATCGCCGATACGGGGCGCGTCTTTCATGTGGATGAGAAGCTCGCCTCTGCCTTTGACTTGAAACTGGTCCTGCTTAAAGAGCACATCCTCCACTGTGAGTTGAATCTCCTCTCCCTTTCCATCCCCAACGGTAATCAGCAATTGAGCTTTTTCTCCAACTCGTTTTTTACAGTCAAGTGCAAAAACGCCAAACACTGTTTTGACCTTATTCACCTCCACCACTTCCCCATCAATAACGTTCCCGATTCCCAGCAGTTTCGCCACAAAAGCAGACTGTGGGTCTTTCCAAATTTCACTTGGCATTCCATCACGGATAATCGTCCCTTCGTGCAAAACGAGGATGCGGTCTGCGATGGTAAAGGCTTCTTCCTGATCGTGAGTGACATAGATGGCAGGGATCTTTGTCTTATGCAAGATGCCACGAATTTCGTTGAGCAGGTCTTCCTTCAGTGACCTGTCCAATGCGCCGAGGGGTTCATCGAACATCAGCAAACGCGGACTGGGTGCAAGTGCACGCGCAAGAGCTACACGCTGCTGCTCGCCGCCTGAGAGGTCAGTCACTTTGCGAGAGTCAAAGCCAGAGAGGTTGACTTGCTCAAGCAAAACGGAGACGCGCTGTTTGATTTCGTCCACAGGGACATTACGCATTCGCAAACCAAATGCGATGTTGTCAAAAACGTTCAGGTGAGGGAAAAGCCCATAGTCTTGAAAGACCAAGCCAAAGTCACGGAGGTGAGGCGGTGTTTGGGCGAGGTCAAGGCTGTTTAGCAGAATCGCTCCACGTTCAGGAAAGTCTAAACCAGCGATCATCCTCAAAATAGTGCTCTTGCCGCTACCCGATGCCCCAAGCAGACAGATGGTTTCACCTTGCGAGACAGTGAAAGAGATGTCAGTGAGCAGCGGTTTGTCTTCGTAGGATTTGACGACATTGCGAAGTTCGAGCATTAGAGTTCTCCGGCGTTGTTGAAACGCAATTTTTCGATAAGCAAAATGCTGAGCGTGGTGAGCAGCATGAGGACGGTTGCCATTGCCATGGCTTGACCGTAGTTGAGACCGCCGGGCTGCGAGAGGAAGCGCGAGATGGCGATGGGGATGGTGGGATATTCGGGGCGGGTGATGAGCAGGGTCGCGCCGAACTCGCCGAGCGAGACAGTGAATGCGAAAGTGGCAGCGCTGAGCGTGGCTCGTGAAAGGATGGGAAAGTCTACGGTTTGCCAGACGCGCAGAGGGGATGCACCGAGAGTTGATGCGGCTTGACGCAGTCGTTCAGGGATGGATGCAAGCGCAGGTTGCAGTGTGCGAATCACAAAGGGAAGTGCAATGAGCGTATGCGCAATGGGAATGAAAAATGGAGATGCGATGAGTCGCCCGAACGAGAGGATGAAGCCAAGTCCCATCATCACAGCGGAGGCGCCGAGTGGAAGCATGAGGAAAGGATCGAGAAACTTTTCGAGACGAGTCGGTTTGGCGAGAGCATAGGCAGCGGGATAACCGAGCGCCAGCGAAAGGATGACGGTGATGCCTGCAAAGCCAAGTGAATTGAGGGCGGCTTGCACCGGTGGGACGTAGAACAACGAGCCGCGACGGTTGATGAAGAGTTCTTCGTAGTAGTCGGTGGTGAAGCCGTATTGAACTTCGGTGCGTTGTCCGCGGTCGGCTTCGAGGCGGGTGAGGGAGCGGATGGGGAGGGAGATGAGAGGGAGAAAGAAAAAAGTAACGAGTAACGAGGAAAGAGCAAACACAAAGATGCGTTCGGTTAGAGTTTTTGGTGGACGGGCTTGAGAGAATCGAGGAGCGGTTTGGGTGCTGACTTGGTTGATGGTTCGCGAGTAGAGAATGGAGAAGATAAGCGTGAAGACAAGTTGGATGACGGATAACAGCGCGGCGAGGTTGAGGTTGGGAAGTTGCAAGGCGCGGATGTAAATTTCCACTTCGAGGGTGGCGAATTGAGATCCGCCAAGCAGCAGGATGACGCCGAAACTGGTGAAGTCGAACATGAAGACGAGCAGGGCAGCAGCGAGAAGGGAAGGACGAAGGATCGGGAGGATGACATCTTTCCAGACGTGGAACGTGTCCGCGCCGAGGACACGGGCAGAGGCTTCCAGTTTGGGATCGAGGCGTGAGATGGCGTTGCCGACGATGCGGATGACGATGGAGGTGTTGTAGAAGGTGTGGGCGATGAGGATAAGGATGAAGTTGAAGGTTGAAGGTTGAAGGTTGAAGGTTGTGGCGAGCAGTCCGCGCTCTCCAAGCAGGGAATTAAAGGCAGCAGCAACGACAACCGTCGGCAGCATGAAAGGGACGGCGGTGAGGGCGCGCAGCAGAGATTTGCTGGGGAAGTCGAATTTAGCAAATAGAATAGCAGCGGGGAGTCCGAGGGCGAAGGTGAGGAGGGTGGAGAGGGCGGCTTGGTAAAAGGTGAAGAGCAATGAGTCGCGAACGACGAGGAGGTTGTCGAAGTCAGCGAGGGTGTCGAGATTGAAGGTGAGGGCGAGGATTTTGAAAAGTGGAAAGAAGAAAAAAGAAAGCAGAAATAGAAGGGTCAGAATCCAAAGCAGAATCCGCGAATTGGCAGATAAGTATGAACGTGTTTTAGTGGAAAGTGCTGATGAAAGATTCATTCGAAATATCAACCACAGATAAACACAGATGAATTGGAGGTTTTATTATCCGCATTTATCGGTGTTCATCTGTGGTGAATAAAGTTCTTATTTCATCACTTCATTCCACGCTTCGATCCATGCGTCGCGGTTGGCGGCGATATCAGCGTAGGCGATGTCAGCAGGTTGGTCAGCGACTTGGGCGTACTGTGTGAACACCTCCGGCAGTTGCGCGGACTGGCTCACAGGATAGACGAACATATTGAGCGGCATATCTTCCTGGAATTGCTTGCCGAGCATGAAATCCACGAATTTTTCGGCAAGGTCACGGTTCTCGCCGTTCTTGAGGATGCCCACGAATTCGATCTGACGGAAGCACATGCCCGAAGCGATAATGGAAGCAGTCGGAGCATCAGCGGGCGGTTCGGAGGCGAAGAACACTTCCGCGGCGGGGCTGGAAGCATACGAGACGACCATCGGCTGCGGTCCCTGCCCGGAGGAGGCGGAGAAGTTGGTGTAGTAAGCCGTCTCCCAACCATCGACCACCACCACCCCATTTTCCTTGAGGCTCTGCCAGTAATCGAGGAAGCCATCACCAAAATATGCACGAGTCGCAAGCATGAACGCCAAGCCGGGCGAAGAGGTGGCGGGGTTTTGCACCACGAGCAAGCCGTTGTATTCGGGCTTCGCCAAGTCTTCGAACGAAGCAGGCACAGCTAAATTATTCTCTTCAAAATATTTTTTATCGTAGTTGATGCACACATCGCCATAGTCCACGGGCAGGGCGCGATAAGATGAATCAAGCACGAACTCAGCGGGCACATCACTCAACGCGGGCGATTGATACGCATCGAAGATGTCCGCTTCAAGGGCGCGCGAGAGGAAGGTGTTATCCACGCCGAACATCACATCCGCAAGCGGGGCGTCTTTGGCGAGGATGGCTTTGTTGAGCATGGTGCCCGCGTCTCCGCTCGCCAGAAAAACAACATCAACATTGTTCTCTTGCTCAAAGGCGGTCACAACATCTTCGCTGATCGCAAACGAGTCGTGGGTCATAACGGTAAGAGTGGCAGGTCCTTTGGGGGCGCAGGCAGCCAAAATAAAGAGAAAAGAAGAAAGAAGGAGGGTAAGTTTTTTCATGGGTGTTCCTTTTTAGTAACCAGTGTTCAGTTACCAGTGATGTGAGTGATGAGCAGCAAGCCGCTCGTGATTGAAACCGTGGCAACATCAGCCGTCATTTCGTTGCTGATGCCGCGGGTCTTCTCAGGGTAAAGTGTTTCATGATGAAGATGCCAGCGCAGGTTTTCGGTGAAGACGCCGGTCACTTCACCCTGCCAGGGGATGAGCGAGACGATATCTCCGCTTCTTCCTTCGACTTTGGCTTGGTCTCTGCAAAAGAAAATTTCTTCTACGCCGTCGGTGAGTCGAACGTCGAAGGTCGAAAGTCGCAGGTCAGAGAGGAGGGCGATGTTGGCGAGAGTCTGGTCCATACGACCGCCGAGGGCGGCGAGGATGAGGACCTGGCTTGGGTGGAGGGTGAGGGCATGGTTGATGGCAAGTTCGAGGTCGGTTTCGTTTTTATCCGCAGGGTGCTGGATGACTTGCGTTCCTTTTTCGGTCAAAGGTCGAAGGTCAAAGGTCGTTGAGTCGAGGTCGCCGATGATGAGGCTGGGAGTGAGCCCTAGTGCGAGGGCATGGCGTGTGCCGCCGTCCGCGCAGAGGATTAGGTCATCGGGGCGGAGGAGGGCGCGGGCTTTTTCGGGGTTAGGCAGGTTGCCGTTGGCAAAGATAATGATTCTCATAGGTAGACGATTGACCACGGACGATTGACGATGGAAACCCATGGTCTATGGTCCATCGTCAATCGTCGGTTAAAACAAAACATCCTCACGGCAGCGGAGGATGTTGGCAGGTGTATTGAGAAATCCCTCCGCTGGTATTAACCAGATCAGGTAATGCGGATCGAGCGCGTTCACGCTCCTCTCAGCCTTTCGTAAAGGCTCTCCGTTCAATTGTGTTTTGAGTATAGGACTGTGCAAATGGAATGTCAAGTAAAAAAATACCGTGAGATGATTTTTCTCACGGTACTCTTAGCGAACGCGACGTTTCCATTCTTCTTTGAGCTGCAATTCTCTGGGCGTGACACCCGAGTCGAGGGCGAGGAAGTCAGTCAGCAGGCGGTTGAACTGGGCAGGGTTGTCGAGCATGGGGAAGTGACCCGCACCTTCGAGGTTGATCTGGTGCATGTGCATGGGCAGGTTAAGGTTGTTGTTCTCTGCCGATGGAATGGTCATGGCTGGGTTGTTCGCGCCGTAGACGAACAAACAGGGAACGCCAAAGCCTCGGATGTGCGAGAAAATGTTGTCGGCTTGTAAACTGCTCATCGAGGTGGTGACAGCTGCCGGGTCCACTTTTGAGGCGTCTGAAAGGGCGGTCATGGCTTCGGGTTGTTTACCAGTCAACCATTCAGCAAGTTCGGTGGCGGGAGCCGTCCGCATGCGAGCATTGAGGATGTCGTATTCCAATGGCACATTGATCGCCATCATGCGGTCTACGCTTTCATAACGTCCGCGCAGGAAGTGGAAACCAACCAGCGCGCCGAGGTCGTGACCAACCAGTGCAACCTTGCCGATACCCATTTCATCGAGGAAGCGATTAAGCAATTCAGCCTGACGCTCTGGGGTGTAACGGTTTGGGTCGCGGACGGTATCACCAAAGCCAAAGAGGTCGATGGCATAGGCGCGAAACGATGTGGATGCGACTTGCATGGCATTGATCCAATAACGCCATGAGCCGACCCAGCCGTGCAGGAAGATGATGGGACGACCGCGTCCCAACGCCTCATAATGCACCATCGAACCGTCAAGAATGATTGCGCTCATTTATTTTCCAAATTTCGCAAGGATGGCTTTCACCCGTTCCACAAGCTGGTCGGGGGCAAATGGCTTGAGCAGGTATTCTTCTGCGCCTGCGTCGAGCCCGGTTTGAATTTCTGAATCCTGTCCTTTGGCAGAAAGAAAGACCACGGGAATGTCTTTGAGAGATGGAAGTTGCTTCATGGCACGGCAGGCATCGTAGCCTGTCATTTTAGGCATGCGCACATCCATCATAATGAGATCAGGAATCAACTCCTGAGCTTTGAGGTAAGCTTCTTCACCGTTGGCAGTAGTGGTCACCTCATGACCGGCAAAGCGCAAGGTAAACGCCACCAGTTCACGGATATCAGGTTCATCTTCTGCGATCAAAATTCTTGCCATTTATGTTTATGCTCCGTTTTTATAGACGGGTAGAGTGAAGGAGAAGGTGCTGCCTTCACCCGGTACGCCTGTGCTTTTCATCCAAATGCGTCCATTGTGCATCTCAACCAACTGGCGGACGATGGGCAGACCCAGACCTGTTCCCGGTGTGGAAAGGACCAAGGGGTGCTCGCCGCGATGGAAGCGTTCGAAAACACGTTCCTGATCTTCGGGTTTGATGCCAATGCCGTTATCTTGTACATCCACTTGCACTTCACCATCGGTAGAGCGAATGTTCACTAAGATCGCGCCATTTTCGGGAGTGTAGTTGAACGCGTTGTTCACGAGATTGCTGATGATCTGACGGACGCGTGCCCCATCACCGTTGACGGGCGGCAGGTCCTTTGGCGCATCCAGAGAAAGTGCAATGGGCTTGCTTTCGTTCTGAGAGCGGCGCAATACTTCTGCCACTACTTCTTCGGCAATGTCGTACAGGTTAACCTTGCCTTGTTCCAATTTCACACGACCTGACTCAATGCGGGAAATATCGAGCAGGTCACTCACAAGGATGTTGAGTCTTTCGATGTTGTTCCTCACCACTTCGAGGAAGTGCATCTGATTTTCATTCAAAGCGCCCGCGGCGCCCATCGTGAGAATATCAACATAACCCTTGATGGCTGTCATCGGTGTGCGCAGTTCATGACTGACCGTCGCCACAAATTCTGATTTGAGGCGGTCCACTTCAACTTCGCGGGTGATATCACGGAAGATGGATACCGTACCCAGGAAGTCGTTGATGAGGATTACCGGCGCAAGGTGGATGAGGACGACGCGTCCATTTTCCAATTCGAGCTGTTCCGCATACATCTCGCCGATCTGATACGTGGACGGATCTTCCGACCAGCGGCGAATGGTCTTGATCCATTCGGCAGAAGAACTTCCGAACAGACCTGTGAAACTTTCCAGCGACTTTCCGAGCAGTTGAGTATCTTCCACGTCGAGAACGCGGGTAATGGATGAGTTCACGAAGGACACGCGGTTATCAGCACCCGTTACCAACACGCCATCTGCCACCGCTTCAAGGATGGCTTGCGAGCGGCTTGCTTCAACCTGTTCCTTGCGCAGCATCAAACCGAGGCGTTCTGCCTGGTCACGGATCAATTCATAGAGGCGGGCATTGTTGATCGCCACAGCCACCTGACCTGCAATGGCAGTCACCAAGTTAAGCAGTTCGGGGCTGAAGAAATCCTTCGAGCGATGGAAGACCATCAAAACGCCGATGGCATCCTCACCTACCGCCATTGGGACCGCAATCGCGCTTCGGTGGTCTTGACCTGTAGCTGTGCTGCGCACCCAACGCGGATCTTCGAACAAGTCGTTGATGAGCACCGCCTCGCGGTTCTTCACGACCCAACCCGCCAAACCTTCGCCGATCTTCAGTGTAAAGCCCCTGTTCGATGATGTACTGCGGTCGGATAAATATCCATAACCGGCACGGTAATGCAGCAGGTTATCTTCCGCATGGACAAGCAAAATAGTACCTTGTTCCGCGCCAGTGGCATCATTCAGCAAGGAAAGTGTACGATTCAACGCACGGTCCAGATCGAGGCTGGAAGACACCTCGGTCAAGATGCGCAGGAGGGTATCGGTGTTCTGTTTTTCACGCTGCAACTGAGCGGTACGATCTAGCACGCGCATTTCAAGTTCAGCGGCAAGTTTTTGTGTCTCATTGAAGAGACGTCCATTTTGGATGGCGACGATGGCTTGGTTTGCCAACGTTCCCAGCAGTTGAACATCCTCGTCTGTATAAACGCCCGATTGATAACTTTGAGCAGAAAGCATGCCTAATGCTTTACCACCGAGGATCATGGGAACAGCAACGATGGATTTGGTATTGTCTTCTTCATCGCCTGCTTCTACGAAATCGATCTGTGATTCCTGTCTGGCGTCAGAGGTCAGGTAGGTTTTGCCGCTGCTAATGATCTCACTGCTCAAGCCCTGACCAAATGGAACACGTGAACCGGGGAAACGCTTTCCGCGGTCATACAGATAAACGGCATCAATTTCATTCGTGGCAGCATCCAACAATGTGATGACGAAAGAGTCGAGCGGCATGAGCCGTTCTGCCGCGTGGTGTACGGAGACATACACTTCTTCAGGGTTGAGACTGGCGCTGACGAGTGAGCTGGTCTCATTGAGCACCGCGAACCGATCTGCCATGCGGACAGATGATTGATACAAGCGGGCGTTTTCCAGCGCAATGCTCGCCTGGTTGGTGATCGTACGCGCCACTTCCAATTCGTTGATATTGAAACGCGCCTCCCCCACCAACTGCACGAATGCCAACGCCGTCAATGAACCGCCGCTGACCAAAGGCAGGATCAACAACGCCCGAGCCTGCTCACCCAACATTTCGAGGATGGAAACAAGATCCGGCTCATTGCGGACATCATCGGTGTTGAAGATGCCTTGTGATTCGCGCAAGCGGCTGAAGATGGGCGCATCTGGCAAAATGCGCGGAAGTTTGGCACGAATGCGCGGCAGGGTGTACTTCCACAGGTTCTGACCACGTTCAAAGGTCACCAGTGAAACTCGGCTGGCACCCAAACCTTGGAACAACTCTTCCGCCGTCGCCGAGAGAATCTGATCGGTATCCAGCGAACGGGTCAAGGTGGATGTGAAGCGGTTGAGCGCAGTAAGACGCTGGGAACGTTGGTCAAGTTCGGTGGCACGTCTCACGCTGTCTTCAAAGAGACGCGAGTTATCGAGAGACACAGCTGCTTGTGAAGCAAAGGTAAGACCCGCTTGCATCTGTTCGCGAGTGTAGAAATTTGCCTGCCATTTTTCGACGGCAAGCACACCCATCAACTCATTCTTGTAGATCAACGGAATACCGAGCCATGAAAGACGCGGCGCATCCACTGGCGGGAAGCGTGGGTCTTCACGTACATCTTTGATAAAGATGGGTTGACCCGTTTGTGCAAGTTCTTTGAACAAGGCACTATCACTCACAGAGATGGACAGACCCTGACGCTCTTCAACATCGGAAAAGCCTCGGGTAGAAACCACAGTGAGGCGATCTTTTTCACGCAGCCACAAAGTTGCCGTATCAAAAGGCAGGATTGGGCTGAGTTGGTCCAACAGAGAGTGGATCAATTGCTCGGTGCTCAAGCTGGTCGTCAACGAAGCGGATGCATCATTCAACGCCTGCAACTGACCGGCGCGCTCCTGAGATGTTTGCACCAGACGCATGTTATCGAGCGAGAGCGCAACTTGTTGAGAGAGAGAGATCAACAAGGTTTCATCTTCAGGACGGAAGGCTGCCGTGGTATTGAAATTATCAAGTACAAGCAAGCCAAGGTTCTGTTCCGCTGAAACGATGGGTACGATCAAACAGGATACTGGCAAACGTCCGCCCGTTGCCTGACGGTAATGAGCAAGGTTCTCAGTATTGAGGTTGTAATCACGCGGGAAGTTAATTTCGTCCACGCGGCGAGCTTTGCGATTCATGAACGCCGTACCAGGCAACGCTTCGCCCAAACGATAGTTGATCTTCATCATGCTGTCGTTATCGGCATAGCCTGAAACAGTACGCGGGGTAAGCTGTTCCGTCTTGTTATTCCAAACCAAGACCACACCTGCATGCGCATGCGGAATGACGCGGCGCGCACTCACCAGCAGCGACTCAACCACAGAGTCAGCATCCATGCCAGATAAGCCGCGGCTGAACTCGAGCAGCAGGTTCACTTCGTCCAATCTGCGGCGGGTTTGGTTCAAGAGCGAGATGTTCTGCAGAATGACCGAAGTCTGCTGGGAGATCTGGGTATACACGTGGCGGTCTTCATCTGTAAAAGATGGCATCGCCTCAGGGCTCGCCGCGAGCATCGCAGCGACAGGCTTATTCTCCACCACAATGGGCAGACAGATCACACCTTTGGCACGCAACGAAGTAAGTAGCGAAGCATCACGCCATTCATCGTCTTCATCGAGATTTGGAATCAAGATGGGTTGTCCATTTTGCAAGCAGGCGCGCAACGGATTACGCTGACCGAACAAGGCTTCCACGTTGGTCGCACGCGGCAGACTGCCCATCACATGCATAAGGCGCGGACCATCTGGCGTGTTTTCAGCGACCAGCGCAACGGACATCCCAAGTTGGGTCAGAGTTTCACGCCCGAGCGCAGAAAGAGCCGAACCGGCATCCAATTGGCGGCTGACTGATTCGGTGATCGCCAATCCCGCGCGGACGCGTTGAGCGCGTCGATCCAAATTATGAAGCGAGATGGT
>Ga0209066_10007532_pt1 | contig 10767 bp, 10 predicted proteins | sample All_14_2_FD_187198 | JGI IMG/M metagenome (GOLD analysis project Ga0209066, IMG submission 187198) | Freshwater microbial communities in response to fracking from Pennsylvania, USA - Allegheny Zone_MetaG_DW_15 (SPAdes) (version 2) ... | reverse complement strand
GCGCGGTGTCGATGTCGCGATCGAGGCGCTGGGCACGCAGCAGACCTTCGAGAGCGCGCTGCGCGTGCTGCGGCCGGGCGGAACGCTGTCGAGTCTCGGCGTCTATTCGACGGATCTGCGCATCCCGCTCGATGCCTTCACGGCGGGCCTCGGCGACAACAAGATCGTCACGTCGCTCTGCCCGGGCGGCAAAGAGCGCATGCGGCGGCTGATGGACGTCATTGCCGCGGGACGAGCCGATCTGGGCGCCCTGGTGACCCATCGCTTCAAGCTCGCCGACATCGAGCAGGCCTATGACCTTTTCGCGCATCAGCGGGACGGGGTTCTCAAGATCGCTCTCACACCGTGATGGGGAGCCGCCCAAATGGTCAGTCCACCTTCCGGCCTCGACGGCCAGGCCGTGCCTGTGTCGCCGGGTCGGCGCCTGTTGCGGCCGGACTTCGTATGGGGTGTCTCGACCTCGTCCTATCAGATTGAGGGCGCGGCCCGGGAGGACGGGCGCGGTCCCAGCATCTGGGACGGCTTTTCCCACCAGCCCGGTCGGATCGCCAATGGCGATACCGGCGATGTCGCGTGCGATCACTACCATCGATATGCCGAAGACATCACCCTGATGCGTGAGATGGGCGTGGGCGCCTATCGCTTCTCGGTCGCCTGGCCGCGCGTGCTGCCGGAGGGGCGGGGGATCGCGAACGAGCGCGGGATCGCCTTCTACGACCGGCTCGTTGACGGGTTGCTCGCTGCGGGAATCGAGCCCTGGGTCTGCCTCTACCATTGGGACCTGCCGCAGGCGCTGCAGGATCGCGGCGGCTGGGCCGAACGCGACAGCGCGAACTGGTTCGCCGACTATGCCCGACTGGTGGCGAGCCGGCTGGGCGACCGGGTCAAGCGGTTCGCGACCTTCAACGAGCCTGGCGTCTTCACGCTGTTCGGGTACGCGTTCGGCTGGCATCCCCCGGCGGTCGACGATGCGGCACAGCATCATGCCGCGATCCATCATGTGAACCTGGCGCATGGCGCGGCGATCGACGTGCTCCGGGCCTATCTTCCCGGCGCGTCGCTCGGAACCATCTGCAACATACAGCCGGTACGGCCGGTCGACCCGACGCCGGCAGACCGGGCGGCGGCCGCCCTTCTGGACGCGTACTGGAACCGGGCCTTCGCCGATCCGCAGATTTGCGGCGCCTATCCCACGTTGCTGGCTGAGCGCGTCGCACCGTTCGTTCAGGACGGTGACATGGAACGGATCCGGCGCCCCATTGACTGGCTGGGCATCAACCACTATTCGCCGATCTATGCGCGCGCCGACGCGGGTTCGCGCCTGGGCTTTGCCTGGAGCGATGCGCCGGCCGAGGTGCCGCGCTCCCCGATCGGGTGGCAGATCGATCCCGATGCCTTCAGGAACACGCTGCTCGACGCCTGCGACCGCTATCGGCTGCCGATCTACGTGATGGAGAACGGCGCCGGCGCGGAGGAGAGCGGCGATGCCGCGGGAGCTGTGAACGACGTGGAACGCATCGACTATCTCTCGCGCTACCTTGATGCGCTCGAAGAGGCGGCTCTGCTGGGCGCCGACGTGCGAGGCTATTTCGTCTGGTCGCTGCTCGACAATTTCGAGTGGGGCGCGGGCTATGCCAATCGCTTCGGCCTCGTGCGCGTCGACTATCCCACGCAGCGCCGCATCCCCAAGGCCTCGGCCCGCTGGTACAAGGCGACCATCGCCGCCCAGGTCCGGGGAAGCGTGCCATGAGCTGCCTCCTGGCCGATGTCGGAGGCACGCGCACCCGCTTCGCCCTGCTGACGGACGGGCAGGTGGGACCGATCGAATCGGTGCGCACCGGCGCCTACGCCAGCATCCACGATGCCGTGCATCACTTCCTCAATGGCCAGGCCGTGAGCGCGGTCGTGGACCGGGCGGTGATTGCGGCGGCCGGACCTGTCTCGGGCGGTCGTTGCAAGCTCACCAACGCCCGCTGGATCCTCGATGCCGAGAGTCTGCGGCAGGCGCTGCATCTTCGGTCGGTGCGCCTCGTCAACGACCTTGAGGCCTTGGCTTGGGCCGTGCCGCATCTCGGCGCCGACGACCTGGTCGCGGTCGGCGACGGCAGCGCTGTCCAGGGAGAGCCCGTGGCCGTCATCGCGCCGGGCACCGGCCTCGGCCTCTCCTGCTACATGCCCGGGGCGGCTGCCCGGGTCATGGCCAGCGAGGCCGGGCATGCGACGCTGGCGGCGACCGATGCGGGCGACGCCGCGATCCTCGCAGGGCTGCGCCAGCGCTTCGGCCATGTTTCGGCCGAGCGCGTGCTGTCGGGCGCCGGACTGGTGAACCTGCAGGCGGCGCTGGCGATGGAAGAGGGCCGTGAGTCCGGCACAGCCACGCCGGAGGAGATCGTCAGGGGGGCTGTCTACGGTTCGCCCGGGCACAGCGCCGTGCTGGAACTGTTCTGCGATTTCCTGGGGTCTTTCGCGGGCGACATGGCGCTCACCTTCGCCGCCCGCGGCGGGGTGTTGTTCGGGGGCGGGATCGCGCCCCATATCCTCCCGGTTCTGCTGGGCTCGTCGTTCCGCTCGCGCTTCGCCGCCAAGGGCCGGTTCTCGGACTATGTCGGGCAAATTCCCACCGCCGTCATCGTCCGGCCGGAACCCACCTTCCTCGGCCTGGCGGCGCTGGCGTCACGGGCAGACGGATGAGGACCGAGGATGGCGTCTCGGCCGTCGGACCGGGGCCGCTCAGGCGCTTCTGGCATGGCGCGCTGGGGTTCGGTCGCGGCAAGGGCTCCTGGGTGCCGTGGACCCTGATCGGGCTGCTGTTTCTGTGCGTCGTGGCGCAGCTTCTGGTGCAGTACCGGCTGAACGTCTGGAATCGGGACTTCTTCGATGCCCTGGAAAAGCGCAATGGCGCCGGGATCCGCCACCAGACCTATCTTCTGCCCGGCCTCGCCGCCTGCAGCATCTTCCTCGCCGCCTTCGCCGTCTGGGCGCGCATGACCTTCCAGCGCAGGTGGCGCGGCTGGCTTACCGCGTACCTGGTCGGGCTCTGGCTGGAGAACGGCAACTACCGGCGTCTCGAGACCGGAAGCGACGAACCCCAGCTCGCGGAATACCGGATCGCCGAAGATGCGCGCATTGCCACCGATGCCCCGATAGACCTCGTGACCGGCCTGCTGTCCTCGGTGCTCACCGCCGCGACGTTCGTTGTTGTGCTGTGGACGGTCGGTGGCGCGATCGCGATCGGACCTGCGCGCCTCGACCTCGAGTTGCCGGGTTACCTCGTGTTCGCCAGCATCGCCTACGCCATGCTGACGACCGGGGCCATGCTGCTGGTCGGGCGTCGCATGGCGCATGTCATCGAGCGGAAGAACCAGGCCGAGTCGGAGCTCAAGTTCGCGGTTGCCCGGCTGCGCACGGCGCCGGTCGGTCCGGTGGGAGCGGGAGTGCCGGCGGGGGCGGTGAGCTTCGCGCTGGACGAGGTGCTGCGGACCTGGCGGCTGTTGTGCGGCCAGCACGTGAGGACCACACTGGTATCCTCTGGCAATACGCTGCTGGCGCCCATCATCGGTCTGATCCTGTCTGTGCCCAAGTACATCGACGGCTCCCTGTCGCTCGGCGAGGTGACCCAGGCCGCCGCGGCCTTTGCGGCAGTCCAGATCGCCTTCAACTGGTTGGTCGACAATTACCCGCGTCTTGCGGAGTGGGCCTCGTCCGCGAGCCGTGTGGGCGTCCTGCTGCTGGCGATCGACCAGCTGGGCAAGCCCCGGCAGCCCGCGGTGGCAGAGTCCGCGTCCGGGAGCTGAGCGTGCCGCAATCCGGAATCGAGACGGCGGGAGTCTCGTGGCGGTCGGGCCTCTCGCAGGAGGATGCGCAGGCGCGCCTGCGGGCGGAAGGCTTCAACGAGCTCCCGGCGGGCGACGGCCGGGGCATCCTGCGCATCGTGGCCGACGTGCTGCGGGAGCCGATGTTCTCGCTGCTGCTGGCAGCGGGCGCGATCTACCTGGTGCTCGGCGACCTCGGCGAGGCGATCGTCCTCCTCGCCTTCGCGACACTGTCTGTCCTGATCACCGTCGTACAGGAGACCCGCAGCGAGCGCGTGCTTGCGGCCTTGCGCGATCAGGCGAGCCCGCGCGCGCTGGTGATCCGTGACGGAGAGCGCCGGCGCATCCCGGGCCGGGAGGTCGTGCGGGGCGACACGATCATCGTGCTCGAAGGCGACCGCATTCCCGCCGACGCGGTCCTCGTGTCGGCCAGCAGCCTCGTCGTCGACGAATCACTGCTCACCGGTGAATCGGTTCCCGTCAGCAAGCGCGCCGGCGACAGGGACGACGCCATGGCGCGCCCGGGCGGCGAGAACACGCCGTATCTCTATTCTGGAACGCTGGCCGTCCATGGCGAGGGCATTGCCGTGGTGCGCGCGACCGGGCCCGGCAGTGAGCTCGGCCGCATCGGCCAGTCGCTGAAGGCGATCTCCCCGGAGCCGCCGCGGCTGCAGGCGGAAACCCGCCGGCTCGTGAGGATCTTCGCGGCGGTCGGAGCCGTCGCCACCGTGGCCGTCGTCCTCCTGATCGGTCTGACCCAGGATGACTGGTTGAAAGCCATACTGGGCGGCATCGCGCTCGGCATGTCGCTCCTGCCGGAGGAATTTCCGCTGGTGCTCACGGCCTTCATGGTCATGGGCGCCTGGCGCCTGTCGCGCGTGCGGGTGCTGACGCGTCGTGCCTCGGCCATCGAGATGCTGGGGGCCGCGACGGTCCTGTGCTCGGACAAGACGGGCACGATGACCCAGAACCGCATGACGCTGGCAGAAGTGCGCACGCCCGCGACGATATGGCGGACCGGCCAGGGCGAGCCCGATCCCGAGGCGACGATTCTGATCGGGACCGCCCGCCGTGCCAGTTCGCCCGAGCCCTCCGACCCGATGGAGAAGGCCATCGCCGCCCAGGCCGGCCCGACGATGGCGGGTGACCTTCTGCGCCGCTACGGTCTCCAGCCGGCACTGCTGGCCATGAGCCATGTCTGGCAGGACGCAGCGAGCGACCGGTGCGTGGCGACGAAGGGCGCACCCGAGGCGGTCGGTGCGCTCTGCCGGCTCGATCCGGCCGGTCAGGCCTGGCTGCACCGGGCGGTCGAGGAAATGGCCGGTGAAGGCATGCGGGTGCTGGGTGTCGCACGGGGACGACTGGCGGACGGTTCCTTGCCGGATGAACAGACGGGCTTGGATCTCGAGTTCCTCGGCCTGCTGGGCTTCGCCGATCCGCTGCGCGAGAACGTGCCGGCGGCGATCGACGAGTGCCACTCGGCCGGGATCAGGGTCGTCATGATCACCGGAGACTATCCGGCCACCGCGCAGGTGATCGCCGCCCACGCCGGGCTCGATGCCGGTCAGACGCTCGACGGATCTTCGCTCGAGAGACTGGACGATCTGTCCCTGCGGGAGTCCATCCGCACGACCAACGTGTTCGCCCGCATCATGCCGGAGCAGAAGCTGCGCCTCGTGCAGGCGCTGAAGGCCGATGGCGAGGTCGTGGCGATGACGGGCGACGGGGTCAACGATGCGCCGGCGCTCCGGGCCGCGCATATCGGCATCGCGATGGGCGGCCGCGGCACCGACGTCGCGCGAGAAGCGTCCGCCATCGTTCTCCTGGATGACGATTTCGGCTCGATCGTGCGCACCATCCGCCTGGGACGGCGCATCTACGACAATCTCCGCAAGGCGAGTGCATACATCGTGGCGGTGCACATCCCGATCGCGGGCCTGGCGCTGCTGCCCCTGCTGTTCGGCCTGCCGTTCATGCTCAGCCCCGTACACATCGCATTCCTGGAAATGGTCATCGACCCCGTCTGCTCGATCGCCTTCGAGGCCGAGACGGAGGAGCGCGATCTGATGCAGCGGCCGCCGCGGGCCGCGGAAAGCCGCCTGCTGTCGGGACCGACCATGGTCTTCAGCCTGCTGCAGGGAGTGCTGGCGCTGGTGGCCCTGGCCATCGTGCTGTTCGTGGGGATCGGCCGCGACATGCCGACCGACGAACTGCGCGCCCTCATGTTCACCTCGCTCGTGCTGATCAATGTCGGGCTGATCGTCGTGAACCGTTCCTTCTCGTCGTCGCTGTCGGTCGCTTTGCGGCGCCCGAACGCTTTCCTGTGGTTTCTCTTGTCCGTGGTCGCGGCGGTATTGACGCTTGCGCTCACCTGGCCGCCGGCGATGGACCTCTTCCAGTTCGGCCCGCTGCATGCCGACGACCTCGGCGTGTCGCTGATCGTGACCGTCGGCCTCATCGTCTGTCTGGAAGCCCTGAAGCCGTGGTGGCGGCACAGTCTGCACCGCTGACGCTCGACGTTGAGATAGGTCAAGGCGGCGCCGTGCCGGCGCCGGCATGGTCGCATCGCTGCCTCCAAACGGTCGAGACGGTCATGCTCTACCTCACCAACGCCAGCCTGCCGATCTCGGTCAGGCAACAGCTTCCCCCGCAGGCCCAGGACCTCTATCGGGAAGCCTTCAACGAGACTTGGGCCCTGCACTCCGGCGACGCCGGTCGCGAGGAACATGCCAGCCGTGTTGCCTGGGCGGCCGTAAGGCAGCGCTATCACGCCATGCCGGGCGGCCAGTGGCAGCCGAACGTGCCTCCCGATCTGCAGAGCCCGCAGGAGGGGAGGCGATGACGTACAGGGTCGTGATGGCGGCGCTGTCGCCTGGTCGGGATTGCCAGGGCGTGGCGGGTGCGGCGATCGCGCTCGCCCGGCAGACGGACGCCATGCTGCTGGCGCGTGCCTACTGTCGTCCCATCCACTGCATCTGCGGCGACTACTCGGTCCCCGCGGCGCTGTTCCAGGAGGACCGCCGGCAGATCGAGCGTCACCTCAAGGCCTCGGAGGCGGACTTCCGCGCGATCGCTGCGAAGCACGACCATGCCGCGGACTGGCAGGGCGAAAGCAGCACAGAGCCGCTTTCCGAGCGCCTTGCGCGCGAGTCCGCCGCGGCCGACATCGTCGTCGCCGCCGTCCCGAAAGCCGGCGAGCTGCCGGATGCGACGCGGCAACCCGACCTGTGCGATCTGGTGATGCAGGCGGGACGTCCGGTGATGCTGGTGCCGGAGTCTTCCCGGACCGCGAAGTTCGACCGGATCCTCGTCGCGTGGAAGGATACGCGAGAGGCGCGGCGGGCCGTGTGCGATGCGCTGCCGTTGCTCGCCCAGGCCAGAAACGTCATCGTCGTCGAAATTCACGGGGCGGACGACCATGCCGCTGCCTGGCAGAGCGTGGCGCGGGTGTCCGGCTGGCTCGCCCGCCACGGCATCGCCGCGGAAGAGAAGGTTGTCCCGGCCGAACTGGCCAATGCCGCTCAGCTGTCGGGTCTCGCGCGAACCTACGATGCCGATGTGATCGTGGCTGGCGCCTATGGACACAATCGTCAGGGGCGCTGGACGCTCGGCGGAATCACAAGCGAACTCCTCTCGGGCGGCCGATGCGTGCTTCTCTCGCACTAGCGAGGTTCGTGGCCGTCCTCGCTCTGTCGCTGGTTGCAGGCTGCGTCACCGATCCCTCGCCGGCATCCTCTTCCGTGGCAACGCCTCCACCGGCGCCGGCGGTCTCGGAACTCGCGGCGGCGCTGCAGGGGATTGGAATCGCCGTAGCCCCGCGCGGCAAGCTGGTCGTCGTCAATATTCCATCTTTCGAACTCGTCGCACTCGAAGACGGAAAGTCGATCCTGCGCAGCCGCGTCGTCGTCGGCCGGCCGTCGACGCCCACGCCCGAACTCTCGACGGCGATCTGGGCGGTCACCTTCAACCCCTCCTGGACACCGACGCCCGCCATGGTGCGCTGGGAAGGCGCGCGGCACATGCCGCCCGGTCCCCAGAATCCGCTCGGTCGGATCCTGTTCGAACTCGACAACGACCAGCTGATATTCCTCCACGATACCAACGACCGGAGATACTTCGAGCGCGCGGTGCGAGCGTTCAGCCACGGATGCGTGCGCGTCGAAAAGGCCCGCGCCATGGCCGCCTGGGCGCTCGGCGTCACGGAGGCCGAGATCGACCGGTCGATCGCACGCGGCGGGACCCATCGCCAGCTCCTCGCGGAGATCATTCCGGTGATGCTCGTCTACCGCACGCGATTTCCCAATGATGACGGGCGCCTGGTGGACTATCCCGATGTCTACAGGCAGCACTCCGCGGCGGCCGGCACGGCTGTCGAGGGTGGCTCTCGCGAATGCCTGGGACCGCTCTAGCCTGACGCTTGCGCAGGATCGATTCGCGGTGTTGATCGAGCGCTGCCGGCTGCAGCGGCGGAGGAAGCCATGCCCGATTCAGGGATCATCGACATCCGGATCAGCGACATCCGGCAGCTCTTCAACTCCCTCGACCCGTCTCCCTTTCACGAAAGGGATCTCGACCGTGAAGCCGAAGAGTTCATCGTGGGCTGGGCGGACGAGTATCCGCTCCAGAGCCCCCTCGAACTCGTCATCCGCGTGCCGCGCGAGCAGCTCGACCCGGCGCGGGAATCGAACATTCCGGAGGCGATCCACAACTATTTCTCCTACCGCGCGGTGGCGAGCGCGAGGCGTATCCGGTTCCAGCTGCGAGAGGGCCGCTTCGCCCTCGCGATGGGTCTGGCCTTTCTCGCGGCGTGCATCCTGCTTCGTCAGCTTGCCGGTTCGATCGCCCCACCGCCCTTCCAGCAGGTCTTCCAGGAGGGGCTGCTGATCCTGGGGTGGGTGGCGATGTGGCGGCCGCTGCAGCTTTTCCTCTACGACTGGTGGCCGGTGCGCCACCATGGCCGGCTCTATCGCAAGCTCGCCGCCATGAAGGTGACGGTTCTCGCTGTCTAGGCGGGCGGATGGGCTCGGCTTGATCTCCATCAAGGCCAGTGTTCGAGCGATGGGTAGTCTGGGTCTACGACCACAGCAAGCTAGGAAGGAGGTTTCCTATGACAGATGCCAAGTCTCTGACGACGCCGCGTAGCGCCCTGCCGTTCGGCGGCGATTTCGACCAGGTCTTCAACCGCATGATGCGTGGCTGGCCGTTCGGCTGGCCCGAGATGGTTCCCAGCACGGCGCCCAAGGCGCTGCGGGCCTTCGACCACGTTCCCAAGGTCGAGGTGAAAGAAAACGGCAAGGCCTACACCGTGACGATCGAGCTGCCCGGTCTCGACGAGAAGGACGTCAAGGTCCAGATCGAGGGCGACGTTCTCACCATCTCCGGCGAGAAGAAGATCGAGCAGACCGACGACAAGATGCACTACACGGAGCGCAGTTACGGCTCCTTCACGCGCGCCTTCACGCTGCCGACAGATGCCGACCGCGACGGGATTTCCGCGAAGTTCGCCAAGGGCGTTCTGGAACTGGAGATCGCCAAGACGGCGAACCCGTCCGCGCAGGTCAAGCAGGTCGCGATCAAGGGCGCCTGAGGCGCCGTCACTCCGAAGGAAGAGGGAGTCCTTCCTTGAAGGCCATGGTTCTCTCTTCCGCGGGCGGGCCGCTCCAGCTCGAGGAACGGCCCGATCTCCGTCCCGGCCCTGGCGACCTGCTGATCCGGGTCGAGGCCTGCGGCGTGTGCCGCACCGATGTCCACATCCTCGACGGCGATCTTTCGGGAATCCGGCATCCGATCGTACCGGGCCACGAGATCGTGGGCATCGTCGACGCCGTGGGCACGGGTGTGTCGGCTGCACGGATCGGCAGCCGAGTCGGTGTACCGTGGCTCGGCGGAACCTGTGGCCATTGTCCGTATTGCGCGTCGGACAGGGAGAATCTCTGCGATCGTCCGGTCTTCACCGGCCTCACGAGGGACGGCGGATTCGCCACCCACGTATTGGCCAGTGCGGACTTCTCGTTCCCGCTGAAGGGCTTCGACGACCCGGTGGCCGCAGCGCCGCTCTTGTGCGCCGGTCTGATCGGCTGGCGATCCCTCAAGCTCTGCGGCGATGCGCACCGGATCGGCCTCTATGGCTTTGGCGCCGCCGCGCACATCATCGCCCAGGTGTGCCGATGGCAGGGCCGAGAGGTCCATGCCTTCACCCGGCCGGGCGATTCTGCGGCGCAGGCGCATGCACGTTCGCTGGGAGCGTTCTGGGCCGGAGGCTCCGACGAGAGCCCGCCGCATCTTCTCGACGCAGCCATTCTGTTTGCGCCGGTCGGCGATCTCGTGCCGGCGGCGCTGAAGGTGGTCCGGAAGGGCGGACGTGTGGTCTGCGGCGGCATCCATATGAGCGACATACCCGCATTTCCCTACAGGCTCCTGTGGGAGGAACGTCAGATCCTCTCAGTCGCCAACCTCACGCGCGAGGACGCCCTGGAGTTTCTGGCGCTGGCGCCGATGGTGCCCGTGAAGACGACGACGACCGTCTACCCGCTGGCGGCTGCCAACAAAGCCATTGCCGATCTACGTGCGGGGGCCTTCCAGGGCGCGGCTGTCCTGGTGCCCTGACAGGACAGGGCCGGTGCAGAGACTTTGACATGGCGCAATGCGGTCGGTCGCGCCCTGGACGACCGTGCACCACCAGATTGACCGGAGGGAACGGGAAATGCGCGCCAAGGACATCATGACCGAGAGCATCGTCTGCGTGAACGTGAAGGAGACGGTGTTCGATGCCGCCGAACTGCTGCTGGGCGCGGGCGTGAGCGCCGCGCCGGTCGTCAACGACAATGGCAATGTGGTCGGGATCGTGAGCGAGGCCGATCTCATCCATCGCGCCGAGATCGAAACCGCGCCGCGCAAGTCCTGGCTGTTGCGCCTGCTGGACAGCGAGGCGACGGCCGCCCGCGACTACGTCACC
>Ga0209066_10007531_pt1 | contig 10768 bp, 8 predicted proteins | sample All_14_2_FD_187198 | JGI IMG/M metagenome (GOLD analysis project Ga0209066, IMG submission 187198) | Freshwater microbial communities in response to fracking from Pennsylvania, USA - Allegheny Zone_MetaG_DW_15 (SPAdes) (version 2) ... | reverse complement strand
GCCGTGCCGCCGCCACATCGCGGCGGGCGGTGAGCAGAAAATCCACCGTCTGCCCCAGCCGGTCCACCGCCCGGTACAGATACTTCCATTGGCCGCCCACCAGGATGTAGGTCTCGTCCATCCGCCAGGAGCTCCCCACGGGGCGCTTGCGCCTGCGAAACACGGTGGCCAGGACGGGCAAGATCTTCAACGCCCAGCGCTGGACGGTGGCATGGTCAACACTCACGCCACGCTCAGCCATCATTTCTTCAAGATGGCGCAGGCTCAAGGGGTAGGCCGCGTACCAGCGCACGCACACCTACATGACCTCCAGCGGGAAATGCAACCGTTTGATCACACGTCGCAGGGTGCGAGTCGGACATTTGAAGATGCAGTGCAGCCATCATTCATTTTCCATCCACGACCTTACTGCGACAGAACCTCCATGTCTTTGCAGACCTGGGCCAGGCTGATGCCTTGTTCTCGGATCATCTTGGCCACTTGCAGCTTGAACGCTGGCTCGAAGTGCCTTCTTGTTTTGGCAGTTTCTTGCGTCGTCATGAGATCGTTTCCATTGGGACTATTGAATTCCTATCTCGTTGTCCGATTTCATTGGACCACGACAGAAGGCTTCGAAGCCCTGGCCGCCGAGCGCCAGGGCAAGGCCACGCTGCGCTCGCACAAGGTGCAACTGGGTGAACTGGCTGCCGTTTCCGCCGATGAACTGGTGGCATTGCGTGAGCGCCTGAACATGCCGCGGCCAGTGTTCGCGATGTACCTGCGCACGAACGCACGTACCTTGGAGAACTGGGAGCAAGGCCGGGCCAAGCCCAATGCCCAGGCCACGACCTTGATCCGTCTGGTGCAAAAATACCCCGAGACGGTGGAGCACCTGGCTACGCTGGCGTGATCCAGCGCGCCTTGCGTTAAACCGTATCTGAATCGCACAGTCGGTGCTTTCGGCTTTCTACGCCTTGTTGATGTGGACCGAGTGATCGCTGGCAAGCGTTCGCGTCCAGGACAGCGCCTCTTCAAGGTTCAGGTGCAGACTCGCATACACCCTGCGTAGAAGTCCATCGGGCAAAGCCCAATCCCACTTCTCGCGCTGCAGGTTTCGGACGTCGGCCAGAAGCAAGTCGAGCGGCGGAGACTCATCCACCCCCACATCGATGAGGGCATCGACGATGCCCTCAATACCCGAATCCCCCTTGACGACTTCGATACCTGGGCCGACCGCATTGGCTGAGTAGCCTCTGCGACGAAGCAGGCAGGCCAGCGCCTCGTTGGCGGCATCCCCGAGCCAGGTCAGCAGCACCACTTCGCGGCCCTGGTCCACCACGCAATCGTTGGCCAAGTTTCGCTCGGCGTAGTTTTTCCGACCTTCGACCAGGAACCGCCTGGCCACCTCATCCAAAAACGACGGTACATCGGAGGACTCGAACAATTGCTTCATTCGCTGGTGAACCCGTGTGTGGGTACGTCCTGCCCCGCCTGAGAACAACGGCGGCGCCCCGCCACCTGAGCGCACGACGAATATGGTTTTCTGCTCCTCATCGATGTCCTCCACCAGCCAGGTCCTGCCAGCAAACAGGATGCGCTGGCCCACACTGAGCATCTGCGATACCGGCAAGGTGCCGAGCGCTTTCCCGCCGCAGACGATGCGGAACTCCTCGTCAGCGGCAAACGCGGCATAGAAGGTGTAGTGGTTGACGAACTTTTCGCCGACACGGCCATGCAGCAAGAGACCGCTGGACTCCTGCATCAGCAGTTCCTTCTGGCCGAGATGACGGACGAGTTCCACAAACTCGCCTTTGTCCAGCCCCGTGAAAGGGGCTGCGGAGGTACAGAACATCGCGTGCAGTTGCCCGATGGACGCTCCGCCGTTCTGTGCCACATAGGACAGCATCTGCTGAACCAGCGTCGACAGGTGAACGCCATGTGCCATGGGTGGTTCGAACCAGCCCTCCAGAAGCAGCGAGATCATCGCCGTCACCTTCACCGTCTCCAGCCGGAGTTCATCGGCGAGCGAGGGCTTCCCGCCAAGCGCGTTCTCCACGCTGTAGCCCCGCAAAATGGCCGGCTCTCCCTTGCGGCGACCCGAACGCCCCAGGCGCTGTCGCAAGCTGGCTACCGACGGTGGCGGGCCGATCTGGGCCACACTCTTGACTGCGCCGATGTCGATGCCCAACTCCAGCGTGTTGGTACAGATGGCCGTCGCGGGGAACTCCTTCTGTTTCAGGGCCGCCTCGGTCTCCGAGCGGATCTCCTTGGACAAACTGCCGTGGTGCGGCCAGAACTCATTGGGCACCTTCTCCTGAGCGCAAAGTTTGTTGAGGAGGTGCGTGTAGCGTTCGACCTCACGGCGCGAGTTCGGGAAGACCAGGTTGTTCGTGCCGCGCAAGGCTTGGAACAGATGCAGGGCGATCTTGGCCGGGGTGACAGGTTCCGGCTCCTCGTCGCCATCCCCATTGCGCACGGCCAGGGGTTCCTCGTAGCCTTTGACCAGGATTCTCAGTTCACTGTGGGAAGACTTCGACTCCACCAATGCGACCGAGCCTCCTTGCCCCGGGCGCAGGAAATCGGCAGCCAGGCGCATGTCACCCAAGGTCGCGGAAAGGCCGACACGCGGCACCTGTCGACCGATGACCCGCTCGATGCGATGCATCAGGGATTGAAGCTGTTTGCCGCGTTCCGATCCGATGAAGGCGTGAAGCTCGTCGACGACAAAGAACGTCAGCCGATCGAACACCGCGCCGATCGACGTACCTCGATGGCATAACGTTGCCTCCAGGGACTCCGGCGTGATGAGCAAGATCCCTTGCTGCTTCGCCAGGAAGCGTGCCTTGACCGAAGAAGAGATGTCGCCATGCCACGGCCACACCGGAATTTCCAGTTGCTCGCACAGCCGGTCGAGGCGACCGAACTGGTCATTGATGAGCGCCTTGAGCGGACTGATGTAGAGGATGAGTCCCAGCGACTCCGCCTGAAGCAGGTTTGTCAGCGCCGGCAGAAATGCCGCTTCCGTCTTGCCCGAGGCCGTGGCGGCTGCCACGATGACGTCCCGATCCGCGTTGACGATTAGTGGGATGGCCGCCTCCTGGGCATCTCTCAGCGACTCCCAGCCTTCGGCCCATAGGAAACGCTGGATGCGCTCGTCGAGCAGGAAGAAGGAAGCGCTGTCGCCGGACATGTGTTCAGACGCGGACCATCACATCTTGAACGAGACGAACTCATCGCTGTCGTCCGCCTCAACCTGCTGATCAGTCACGCCGCCGTTGTCCGCAGCAACCTCTATGCCGCCCAGCAAGTCCTGCCATGCCGACCCCGGGTTCTGATCGAGCACGGCGAGCATGTTGATGAAGGCTGTGATGGTCGTGCGCGGTGTTCGGAAGTAGGTGTCGCCGATGCGTTTGGAGCAGTGCTCCATGAAGCTGAAGATGCCTTGGTCCGGAACGAGAAACTTGTCGGCGTCGCCGAAGGCGTAGACGGACCGAATTTTCTGCAGCAGGACATAGAAGTCCTCGGGCGTGAGACTCGACAGCCGGACCACCGGTCCGCTGAAGTCGACCAGGCCATCCGAGGCGAAGGTGTTCTGCGCGAGGCGGCTCTGCAACGCGGGATAACTGTAGAGTCCACGCCGGGTGTCCAGCAGGAACTCCGGCGTCCCGCCCAGAACAAACCCGAGGCCCACGGCTGTGCCTTGCAGCGAGTCGTTGAGGATGCGCAGGATCTGTTCGTAGTTCGCATTGCGGGCTTGCGTGTTGGCCAGCTTGTAGAGATTGACCAGTTCATCCAGGCCAACCAGCAGGCCCGAGAAGCCGGCCAGGCGCACGAAGCGCGCCATGAGCTTGAGTTGGTCATAGACCTCGGAATCATCAACGATGCTCCGCACGCCGAGCGCCTGTCTGGCATCGGTCTTGGTGGCGAACTCCCCCCGCAGCCAGCGGATTGCATCGGACTTGAGCTTCTCACTGCCCTCCTCATAGCCACGACAGTAGGCCGCAATGACGTCCGCGAAGTCATAGCCGTTCACCAGTTCGGTCAGTTGATCGAGCTTCTGGCGCAAGACCGCCTCGGTCGATTGGCTGGATGCCTTGGCCTCCGTCTTGGCCGTGGCGATGAACTTCTCGACGATGCCCGCAAGCGCGCCACCATCCGGCTTGGTTCGGGTCGACAGGTTGCGCATGAGTTCGGCGTAAAGCGAGCGAGCCTGTCCACCACTGGCGTGAAGACGCCGGTCCGGGTTGAGGTCGGCCGTGGCCACCACGAGCTTCTTCTCCAGTGCCACGGCGCGCACCAGGTTTAGGAAGAAGGTCTTGCCGGCACCGTACTCGCCGATGACGACACGGAATGCCGAGCCCCCATCGGCGATGCGGGCGATGTCGGCTACCAGCGTCTCGATTTCCCGGGCGCGGCCGACCTGGATCAGGTGCTGACCGCTGCGGGGTACGACACCCGCGCGCAACGACTGGATGACCGCATCGCGGTCTCGGGGACGGATCGGTGCGTTCATGCTTCCAGCTTCTCCAGGAGTTCAGGGTTCACGGTCACGACATCCTCGCCCTCGGTGAACGGTATGTCGTGCAGGTCGAAGGCCGCCTCGTTGAGGGCTTCGATGGCTCCATCGACCATCAGGTCCAGGTCGGCGGCGGCATCGCCGAGCTCGTCCTTTGTCCATTCCGGCCGCGACAGCAGCAGGCGCGCAAGCGCGCTGTGCGCCTCGTCCAGGCCGAGCAGTCCAAGAGATGTCGCCTCGGTATCGCCTTCAGGCTCGGGTTCGACAAGCACCGGCTCGGGCGAATTTTCTTCCTTGAAGATTCCCGACAACAGCGCCGACACGGCTTCGGTATCCTTCTGGAGGACGGCAATACGTGCGGGATCGAGCTTGAACCCGGTCTCCTCGACTTTCGCGACAGTCGTCGCCGTTGGTTTTGCCCCTGCCGCCACGGCATGCACGTCGGAAAACACTTTCTTGGGCTCGACGCCGAGGGCTTTATAGACCTTCTCTAGCATCTTCACTTCCGTTGGCGAAACATCTCCATCGGACTGCGCAACCGTGGCCATGAATGCGGCAATGGTCTCCTTGGAAGCAGCATCCAGCGGTTCCAGCTTCTTTCTGAGCGCGGTCAGGGATACCGGCGTCGTCATCAGCAGGCGCAGGTGCGCAAGAAGCCGGCGGACATGGTTCGGCGTGAGATGCGCCCAGGACTGCACCTGTGCCCGGAGATGTGCCATTTCTTGGACACTGAATTCGCCATCGGCCGCAGCGACGGCCGATGCCAGGTCTAGGGTCAATACAGCGGCCTGGTAAGACGGCGTCGAGCGGCTGGCCGCCTCGCCCGGCGGAACGGCGAACAGCACAACCTTCTCGTCCGGCTTGGGCAGCTTGGCTCCACCCAGGACATCGGGCTCGATACCGATGTTCAAGGATTCGAGCGCTCGTGCCAACGCCAGCGTCCGGTCCCGCGTCAGCGTCGTCTTCGCATCCAGGCTGCCAAGCAGTTCCTTGAACGACATGGCGATCATCCCTTCGCCCATGCGTGCCTTCAGGTCATGCAAGGCCTTCTGGGCACCTTCGGGCCACAGCGTGGCAGGCAATTGCAGCAGCCCCTCCAGCGCATGCCTGCCATCTGGATTCCGGCCCACATAGCGGCTGAACGGCTCCAGTTCCTTCGTGGCCGCCTCGACGACTTGGCGCAACTTGTTGATGGGCGCGGTCAGCACGGTGACGTCAGGCGTGTTGCCAAAGGACAGGGTCAGATCCGTGTATCCGCGAAATCCGGCAGAGGCGGGGCGATGAACCAACTTGATCTTGGTTTTGTTTCTCGGAAGGGCCAAGCCCTGCCCGAATATCTCGTGGTACTTCGACACGAACAGCTTGTCGAACTCTTCGGGGCAACGCGTTGCAGGCGTTCGCAGGTAGTTGGTCGGATCCAGCTTGGCCCAGGCCAGTGCCAGTTGCGCCGGCACCGGCACGCCATCGACCGCCGCCTGGCCAAGGGCGACACGGATGTAGAGCGGCAGTTCGTAGGTCTTGGGAAAACTTGGAATGGGCTTGAGATAGGCCTTCTCGGGGTGCTCGGCCAGAGAGACCCAATCCAGCAGAGAGCCCGCGTAGCTCCGGAATGAGCCCGACTTGTCGCCGTAGATGTCCAGCAACCGGCGCAGTTCCGCTGCAATCACGGGCCAGTCGGCCTTGGCCGCGTCGTCCTTCGAGGCATCCAGAATGGCACGGCGCTCCAAACCGTAGAAGAAGATGAAGACGTACCCAACATCGGCCTCGGGATCCTGCCTGCCGCCTGCCAGCCAGTTCAGATAGGCGCGCCGGGCGGAAGGCGAAATCTCCGAGTAGCTTGGCCAGTAGCCCATCTGCCGCTCTGTGTAATCGCCATTGGATGCGACAGATTTCGACGGATCGATGAGGCATGGATCATTGCCACCCGTGGGAGTGGGCAGCGACGTGCCGACATAGATGAGTCCACCGAGAATCGAGACGCCTCCGACCTCAACCGCATCTCCGGCAGAAATCCAGGCTCCGGGGCCGAAGCGCTTGGGCGCGGCCGGGATGCGAAACGAAGGTGTGGCAGGTGCGGGGCTGGCCGCAATCGATACAGGCTGCTCATCGTCATGGAGTCGGCTGGCCGTGCGGGAACTGACCACCGGGCTCGGCGCAACCGGCGCGCGACTCTCGGGGCGAGGGACAGCGCGAGCAGGACGAGCGGCCTCCTGAGGAACCTCCTGGGCACAGCCTTTGGACTTGAGGTAGAGATAGATGCTGACGCCGATGGCGGCGAGCACGCCGACACCGATCCAAATCTCGCGCGGCACAGCGGCCACCAGCACCAACAGCCCCAAGACGACCGCGCCAATGCCTCCATCCGCTCCTGATTTCTTTCGTCTAGTCATACCTTGTTTACCCCTTCCGCTGCAAACAATTGTTACGACATTGTGCACGGCAATGGTGCCCACCCGCCTTGGCACCAGTCCAACCCAAAGTGCAAACCGGCGACCGGATTTGAACGTCGTGAAGTCACCGACGGCCGCCACCAACGCCGATGCCGTCAAATCCCCAACGCCAGGGATCTGCTCAATTGCCTGCATCTGCCGATCTTGCCTGATCATGACGCGCAAGCGCTGGCCGAGCAGGTCGATGTCGTCTTGCAGGGAGTCAATGCGTTTGAGCTGCTCCTGCACGCTGACCACCAGTTCTGCACTCAGCTGATCAGTCTGCTGTGCTTTGGCCAGCTCGACTTGAACGGTCTTGAGCAATTGTTTGTACCCTACCGGCAACGCGATGCCGAATTCGGCCAGGATGCCGCTTCAACGCCAGGGGGCGACATCCGTATCGAATGCCAGCGTCCTGGCATGTCTGTGACCGTGCACTGGCCCCTGTCTGGCGCAGCCGAGTGCGCCCAGATGCTGCGCGAGTTGCTGCGGTGAGCTTCTTTCAAGACCCCAGGGTCAAATATGCCGCCGGTTCAGACTTCATGGGGCCGGAGCAATAGGTGGTGGATCTGATGGCCCCATCGGTAGGGTTTCAGTGTTCCTGAGTGCCTCTGACGGCTGGGCGGTCAGATCATCGACCTTTTGTTGCAGCTTGGCCAACTGAATGCGCAAGAGGGTTTTCGCTTCGGTTTCCGATGCAACGGTTCGTCGGGCCAAATCGGCATCTTCTGTTGAGCGAGCGGCCAAGGCCAGGGCTTCACGCAGGTCGGATTGCAGCCTGTCGAGACGGCTCGCACCGCTTTCCTGGACATCCTGCAGCCGCTGGTCATGAGCGGCTTGAACGCTTTGCAATTGGTTCGCAAGCTGGATGTGCTGGGTCTGAGAGTCTTCCAGTCGTTTCAGCAGATCGGCGGTTTCATGGGCGTGCTGATCTCGAAGTGATTCTGTTCTTTCGATCACCTCTCGTTGCAAGTCGGCCACCGTTTGGTGAAGGGACTGGATCGTCTGGTTGAGGTGTGCCGCTTCCGCCAATTTGTCTGCCGCCAACGTTTCGTATTTTTGGCGCTGGCTGTCGATGGTTGCCTGATGCTGGGTCGTTTGAAGATGCAAACGCTGGATCTCGGCTTCGAGTTGGCTGATGGTGGCCTGGTGGGACTGCGACTCTTGCGTGGTCCGAATGAGGTCGCGTTGCAGTGCTTCCATGCGCTCGGCTGCAGCCTTCAGAGGCGATGCTGTCACCTGGGCGGCCAGGTTCCATATGGACTCCAACAGATCGTTGGCTTGTTTTCTTACGGCTTCCGGGATCTTGGCTTGGGCCGTGTCGAGGCGATTCGCCAATTGAGTTCGCCAATCCTCCACGTCAGAGGCGACGTGCGCCTTCGATCCCCATTTCCCAATTTCGAGCACAAGGGCCGTTGTGGGTGTGATCGCACGCATGGCAAGCTGCTCGCAGACCATGAGGTTGAAATTGCGCCTGGTGCGAAAATACTGACGCGCAACTTGTATGGCGCTTCTGAATGCCTCGCTGTTGGCATCCTTTGGAAGGTTGACCAACTCACCGAAAAGGTGATCGAATCCGGTCGGGTCCGCGTTCACCTCTGGGTTCACACCCTCGTCCAATTCCTGGCTGACGAGAGGCTGTGCTGTTGTGGCTGAGGCCGTGTCGGGTGAGGTGTCTGAGCTGGTCATGTCCATGGGAGGTTCAGGTGTTGATTCTGGTGTCGCAAGGGATCGGACACACGGTGCGCCGTCAAACACCTCGCGCAACCCGTGCATCCACTTGGCTTGTGTTTGCCGGGTGAAAGGCCTGGCCTTGCGAGCATTGTCGAATCAGGGTTGTGTGAGTGGGGAGAGGGGCGCAATGTCCTGATAAATGGGTACAGATTGTGTGTACTGTGTACCTTTTTTGATCTGGTGTCCAGGCGCTTCTTCTGTCAGCTCCAACGCTCATGTGCCCGGGTCGGTAGGTGGCACCCCCGTCGTCGCGTGGCCATGGCTTGCCATGGTCGCCAACCTCTGTTCCAGCAGTGCCTTTTCCACGGTGGCCGATGCCAACTGCGCACGCACATCGTCGAGTAGGCCACGCACGCGCTCGGTCTCCTGTTGTGCCTTGTCGGCTCGGGCGGTTGCCAGCTTGATATCCTGGCGGTATGAGTCCAGTGTGAGCATTTGCTGGCGGCGCAAGTCATCGATCTGTTGAATCTTGTCGTTGACCTCATAGCGTGCGCCATCCAGTTTGGACTGCAGGGTGGACAACGCCTGTTCATGGGCTATCTTGACTTCGCTGGCTGCACGTTGTTGCTCGGCGGTGAGGCGTTGGATGACCTGGTGGTGATCGTCCTTGAGTCGTTGCAATGCCTGGTGGTGTTGCAGAGCTTCTTTGGCGATGCTGTCCCTCAGTTCGGTCACCTGGTTGTACAGGCCGTCGATCTCACGTTGTCGGGTGGCGATCTGGTCTTTCAGTTCAGATTCCCGTGCCGCTGCGTCAGAGGCTTGCTGATCCATGGCCAGGGTCAGCCGCTCAACCTGCGCAATGGCGTCTTGGCGACCATGCTCGGCATGCGAGGCTTGGTTTTTGGTGGCCTCCAGGTCATTGCTCAGAGCGACAAGCGGCTGTTGGGTGCATTGGAGCGCCAGGCCCCACAGCTGCTCAATGAGTCCATTGGCCGTGCGTCGGGCTGCGTCGGGGATTTGGGCATGACCGGCACTCAAGCGGGCGGCCAGTCCCGCGTACCAGAGCTTGATGTCCGCGGCGGCAGAACTGGAGTTGCCCCAGCCACCGGTGGCCAGCACGTTGGCGCCGTTGGGCGCAACACCGCGGGTGGCCAGCATGTCCGCCACCATCGCGTTGTATTCGGTGCGGTGCTCGAAGTGTTGGCGCAGGCTGCGAACGGTCGCACGAAGCTCTTCTTCACTGGCGTCCAAGGGTAGGGTGGTTTTCAGGACGGCGCGGTCCACTGCAGCCTGATATGGCTGGGGGAGGCCCGCGGTGTGGTCATGCGTGTTCGAAGCCCAGAAACGTTGCAGCAGCTCGTCAATGGCCGCGCTGGCACGTTCGGCACGTTGGAACGCATAGACGGCCTTGTTCTGTCCTGGCCAGCGTCTGGACAGACGCTCACCATCATTGGACAGCGCCAACCACCGCCTGCGCCATTTCCCGAGCAAGTCGTACTGAGCTTGGATGGTTTTGAGGTGTTCCATGGTGACGGCGTGCTTTCCTTTTGTGGTTTCTGTACCTCGATGAGGTGGCATCGTGTAACACGACATTCTATTGGTCAATCAAAACAACGAAAACCGCGCATTCCGTCGTTATGCTACTTTTCCTGCGCTGTGTTATGGATGATTATCTGTATAATCGTGCACTATCGGGGGAGGGTGTGGCAAATCGCTCGCTTTGGCGTTCCTGGTTGTTGCCGAGTGCCACGTGTGACCTATGGGGCACTGTTGGACGACAAATCCCCGCTCGATGAAGGCCATGGGTGCTCATGGTTTGCAAGCCATGGGGAACCGAGTGCTGGTCTATGTCAGGAATCTTCAGAAAGGGGCAGTTCATGCGCAACCAGCAGTTGCATCTGTTTGACCCGCAGACCCTTGCGCCCACTCACCGGGCGATGCTCCAGTCGTACAGCGATGTGCTGTCGTTGGACAACCGCGAGTTGTACGCCCAACAAGCACAGCGCGAAGGGTTGAGCGAGGCGGAATTCGCGGCCAAGGTGCCCATGAGGGTCGGCTGGGATTCATGTAAAAACCCGCAGAAATGCACTTAAATCTATGATTCCATTGGAATTATGGCGACATTGGAGTTCAGTGGTCCGATCTTCCGTCGGAAGTCGAGCGTGTAGTC
>Ga0209066_10007530_pt1 | contig 10768 bp, 4 predicted proteins | sample All_14_2_FD_187198 | JGI IMG/M metagenome (GOLD analysis project Ga0209066, IMG submission 187198) | Freshwater microbial communities in response to fracking from Pennsylvania, USA - Allegheny Zone_MetaG_DW_15 (SPAdes) (version 2) ... | reverse complement strand
GTTTAAATGCATCGACAACTTTTTTGCTGAAACGTTTTTCACGATTCTTTACGACTACGTAGCAGAATGAAGCCTCGGGTTCACGATGGAGAGTCTAAAGATATACAGTATATAGGTCGATATATTATATAGCCACAAAAGCTCATTCTTGGTCTCTGACACCGAGCATGTGTCAAGAATCATTCAGAGAGCGGCAAGGCTACTCATTCGCGCAATCAGCGCAAATCATCATAACCCACGGCCACCTTTGCTCCGTACAAGTCGCGGTTCACACACCGCTTTGCGAGCGTGGTATCGAAAGTGTCCCAAAGGCTGATAGACGGCTCTGCCATTGGGTTGTATCAGGTGAGAGTTCATCACGTCGGAACCCACAGTGGCACAAGAGCCACCTCTCTGCGAACTCTTCAAGTATTTCAAGCGTTCACTCCTTGGGGCTTTGTGGGAGGGCGGAAAGAGAAACTCCGGCTGAACGCGACTTGCACAAATACGCTGGAAAAACTACATCGATTCCTCAAGCTGACACCCTTCAAGTCTAGCGGAACTCTGGTTCTCGCCTTCCACCTAGACAAGGTTTCGAAAGAGGAAATATGCAAAGACGATGAAGAAGAGTATCAGGGCAGCTGGGAACGCGTAGCACATGATCAGAGACTTGACCCTCCTGGCCTTGTCCTCGACGCGGCCCTCGTTTTCGTCGTCGTCGTCGTACTCGAAAGGCTTCGAAGCTCGCATTTTTTCTCAAGACCGAACACCGAACTTTGAACCCCAACGAGAAGGGCTATAAAAGCAAAAGGGGAGATAAACGTTGTTCCACTCCTTTTCGACGCCCTCAAGCCTTTGCTGTTGTGTGGTTCTTGCTTCGTTCAATTCGACTTGAGGATCAGATACCAAAGGTATGTAGAACGATCCAGTAGGTTAAACGTGCATTTATTTCTACCTCCTTTCCATCCACAGCCTCATCACTTTTCAATCAAGCGCAAGGAGGAGGCGGAGTAAGCAAGCAAGCAAGCGAAAGACGGCAGGCAAAGAAGAAGGCGGCGCTTATTATATGAAAGATAGTTGCTTTTGTGAAACGTTTGATCTGAGGACTGTGCTGGACATCCTGTTGGATTCTTTCGCTTGATTGGGTTGAGGTTTGTTTGTACAAGAGGTGGTTTAGTTCTCCATAAAGCTTTGAGGCGCTTACGGAACCGTGGCTAGTCTCTGGCAGGGCACTTGGCGCTTCTGGGAAATCACCAGGAGGGCATCTTTTTCGATCTCGCTTCGCTGTTGAGGAAACAACTCTTTGAAGACAAGACGATTGGCGCCAATATTTAGCGAATCTTGCTACATCAAAAGGGCGTACAGCGTTTGGCCCTAGGACGGTTATCGTTTTCGATGCAATAAGGTCGACCTCATTGTCTGTCTGTTCACTTTCATTGAAACCCAAGAGTGATTTCAACCTAAGACTCTAGCGCGGTTAAGGGAAAAACAGCAAGTATTGTACGACTATTTCAGCGCTGAGTCAACTAGTTGCCTCCTACTGCTGGTGTCCACGCACTGTACATAACTTTTCAAGAGCTTGGACACGAGCAGAACGAGAAAAATGCGGGCGTTGAGTCACGTTAAGAATGGCAGCTCGCGAAGACGGATACCGTATTCGGGGTTGGCGGAGTTGCAGAAGCGGCAGGCCTCGTCAAAGGTGAACGATTTCATCAAAGCGCTCGAGTCCGAGGAGAAACATGAGGAACCGTCCTGGAAGCCTCACATTGATATTCGAGACGGGACACTAAAGAATCGAATACTGAGTTATCTGAAAAACCCTCCGAAGGAGTTCTTTGTTCCCCGGCCCGACGAGCAGAACATTGTCAATGCATACCTCGAGCAGCTTCTGGGGTTTCCGAACCGCCGCATTAGGCGGTTGTTTGACCCCGAAATCGGACCGCACAATGTCCGTCAGATGCTTGATCCCATTTTGGGCCAAGAGTACGCTCGTGTGAGGAGAATCGCCAATAGGGAGACGAACGTTCCGCCGATCGACTGGAGGGAAAAGCTTGTGGACGCCAGCCCGATTCTGATGCAGCTCGAGCCGTTTAGGTACTCGAGTGTCCTGTGGCACCTGCGGCTGGAGGCCCTCGTGGATTTTGGAGTCATCGGAGGTTTCAAGGAGGTCATTAAAGACTTTGAGAAGATGCGGGCGGACACGGAGGAGGAGCTCAGAAACCCGGGGCGGTCCGATAAGCGCTTCAACTACCGCGCCGTGATCAAAGACATTCCTCGCATGCCCAGTCTCAACGACTACGAGGAATGTCAACGCCTTGGGCTAAATCCCCCGGTGCTAATCCAAGCGTACATGCGCGCTGTGTCCACGGCGAGCTCTTCCCTGCGAGACCGCTTGATCGGAGGCTACGCCGGTGGAAATCTCAACGAAGTGGGTATGGTCATCGCAAAGTTCCTCAAGAAGCAGGGCCTGGACATGAGCAAAGCTAAGTACCAGCGAGTCGTGGGCGGGTCGAAGAAGGGTGCTGGCGTGAAGCACGCTCCGTTGGTAGACAAGGACGGACAGGAGGAGAACCAGCAGGAGGAGGCTGATGACGAGGACGACGGGGAACAACTCGCTTTGGTGGAACAAGTGCAGGTGGGAATTGGTTTTTTTCGTCTCTTGAGGAAACACTTAACGATTTGCGGGGAGCCGCTGTTCACGGAGCGTAAGAATCAGGTAGGGTTTGTCCACTCGAGCCAGTTCTTCGCCAAGTCAAAGTTTGACTTCCACGAGTTTTCAGTCGTGACGATCAATCCCAAGATGTCAGCTCTGCTGGACGCGCTGTCAAAGGGAGACCCGCCCACCTACTACGCGACGCTGACGGACAAGAGCTCGGAGACGTTTTGGATGCCGACGCCGACCGGCCCAAAGCTCGTTCTGAAGCACCACCCCTTCCCTGTTGACCTCGAGGTCATCTTCATGCGCGCCAACGCCAACGTCCAGCATCAAGGGATGGTCAACGCTAGCTTCCCCGGCGTCCTCGCTGGTCTCAACTGTCTGGGATCGGTGCGATGGTCCCCCAACTGGGACGTGATCCACGCCTATGAGAACGGAATGCGCGACGGAACGGGGTTCGGAGACATGGTTCCGGAGACTCTCGAGCAGTCGTACGAGAATCTGGTGCTGACCTACTCGCGAACGAACGACATGAAGAAGCAGCTGCTGAAGAGCAAGCAGGAAAAGGTCGAGAGCCTCAAGCGCGACCGAGAAAAGGTTATGAAGCTTATTCCCGGCACCCCTGAGGAGAAATGGAAGACGTTTTCCGATGGATTTCTATCGCGCAGGCTAGGGAAGACGATTTCCGATATGGAGAGCCTCAACTTTGCCCGCAAGTACACGGCCGAGCGGAGCATCGAGGCTGCGCAAACGCTCAGCGAGTCCTTTACCATTCCGTACAATCTGGACTTTCGAGGACGGTGCTACCCGATTACCAAGAGCCTGAATCCCACAGGAGATGACTTTTCTCGAGGTATTCTCAAGTTCAACCGTGCCATCCCGCTTGGCCCGCGCGGGTTTTTCTGGCTCAAGGTTCACCTCGCCAACCAGTTCGGGCAGGACAAGCTCACGTTTGACGACCGCTCGCAGTGGGTGATGCGCAACCTCCACCACGTCATGGCCTCGGTCCCGGAGCGCGACAAGCCGTTTGAGTACTACTACGACACGAACGCCTTCTGGGCGCACGCCAAGAGCCCGATTCAGGGGTACGCCGCGTGCGTTGAACTGGCCTCGGCGATGAGACATCACACCGGGAACCCCTTTGAGTACCCGTCCTCGCTACCCGTGCACCAGGACGGGTCTTGTAACGGTCTGCAGCACTACGCGGCCATTGCGCGGGACGAGATCGGAGGGGCGTCCGTGAACCTCACCGAGGCCGCCCAGCCTGCCGACGTGTACTCAGAGGTCGTCTCCGAGGTCAAAGAGACGATTGATCGTGACGCGCAGGAATACCAGGAGATGAACTTCAACGACGTGTTTCTGGGGACCATGTTCGCCGAGTGGGAACGCGCCAAGCGCATCTTTGAGGTGCGCGGGGATCCCATCTTCGACCCCCTGACCGGCGTGCAACTTCAGGGCCGATTGGATCTCGACCCCGACAAGCTTCGTCAGTTTATCCAGATGAAGGAGCGGAAGATGATGGCGATGTCCCCCAAGGACCGCGCGAGAATGGAGCGGCGGAGGGAGATTGAGGACCAGATCACCGACGCGGCGCTCGCGGAGAACCCAAATCTCTTTAGCGGAGGCAACGCAGCGTTTGGACAACAAATCGAGGCCGCGCTGCAGTCGTACCGGTCCAAAAAGCGGTACCAGGGCACCCAGCATGTCCTCATGTTCCTCGTCGAAATGTACACTGCAAACGCGGTGCAGAACGTGGTGAACCGCAATCTCGTGAAGCAAACGGTGATGACCAGTGTGTACGGAGTGACGCAGCTGGGCGCGCAAAAACAGATCATGGGCCGTCTGGTCGCGGCAAAGGAAGCCGGACAGCTGCCCTTGGTCCACAAGGAGCATCTCTTCTTCATTTCTCGCTACCTGACCGCGCTAACGATTGAGGCCACCGAGAACCTGTTTGAGTCCGCGTTCGGAGTCATGGCGTGGCTCAAGCGTGCGGGAAAGACGGTGACGAGGTTCGGTCAGCCTCTTTCTTGGACGACGCCCCTGGGTTTGCCGGTGACGCAGACATACTCGCGAGTGACGGACGAGGACGAGGAGGACTTTGGAAAGTTAAAGCGGAACAAGTGGATGGTGGGTCTGAGTCTGGGACACAATAGTGACGTCCTGCCCGACCTGGAGGGGCGGACGGAACTGCAAAGCATTCACTCCCAGAAGCAAGCGAGCGCGTTTCCTCCCAACTTTGTCCACTCGCTGGACTCGACCCACATGTTGATCACCGCCAACCGATGCGCCCAGCAGGATTGCGACTTTGCGGCCGTGCACGACTCGTACTGGAGCCATGCGGCCAATGTGGACTTCATGGCTAGAGCGCTTCGCGAAGAGTTTGTCCGCTTGCACGATCGGGATCTGCTGAGGGAACTCCTGGTGGAGTGGCAGGTCAGGTACCCTTTTATGCGGACGATGACCGACACTCCTGAACGAGGAACGCTGGATCTCAAGCAGGTGCTGCGGTCGCCCTACTTCTTCAGCTAGTGTAGGGTCATCTTTGAAAGGCGTTGAACAAGGTCGAGGCCGCGAGGTAGAGTCCCCGCTGACCTACGGAGCTTCGTTGATGGACCATCTTGTTCTCGGATCGTCGTTGCATGCTGAAGTCGATGACTAATAAATCATGCTGCTTGCACGTACATGAAGGTTGTTGATCGTTGCCTGGCAATCGTAAGAGTTTGAACCTGTTAAATGTTCGAGTGGAAGGTCTCTACAGGTTTACCTCACTATGTCGATTGGTGGTTAGAAGAGACGTCATCACAACCGCTCAAACGGAGCAACATCGGATGGCAAAGAAGAGCTGTTTCCACGCTCAGGCTAGGCACAGCCTACTCATACTAGAATTGTAGATATCATTTTGCTCCTAGGAACTTGATCCAAGCCACAAATCACTCTATCAACATCGTCTCGGCGTTGACGATTGCTTTGCCACTCGTACCACTCATTGATAACCAGGGGCGATTTCCTTTTTAAATATTCTCTCAATATATTGTCGTCGTCTATCTACAAGAACCCAAGTTCGCTCAAGGAATGCACACTTGAGGGCCAAGCCTCCTCCCCCGTAGTAGTAAAGCGTAGCTACAGGAGGGAGCCCGGAATAAAGTCGAGCGGGTTTTTTACACGGTAATCTGGTTGACCGCATGAGAACCTTTTGGAGACTTTTGTTGAGGAAATACGGAAACAGGCTTTGAAAGCGGATGGCCTGCTGTTGTGAAATAGCCTGACACACTCGTTCGAGGCAACGGCGCCCCTTGTTGAATCGAGTGAACGACAGCTTTTATTTTCCAAACTTTTGAAATCTGCTTGAACCACGAAGTGAGAATCTCTTGGAGGCTGTGTTAGAAGCTAGCGAAGCCGGGTGGGACGACGGGCGTATCGGAAGGCGGGGGTGATCGTACTGAACGGATTGTTATTCATAGTCAATCGGCTTTCATGTCAAAAAAGCTGCAAAGCACAAAGTGAATCGTCAACGTCATCGTCATCAGGTACGCTTATTTCGGTTGAAAACTCTTAATCGCGACTCAAGGCTCTCAGAGCAGAGCTCTTGGTCCTTCTCTAACCGTGAGAGGGACCTCAATCATCATCATCAGCGTTTAGCTTCGACGAGAAAGACAAGGGAAAACGATGAAGCGGGTCATGCTCCCGGCGATGCCGTCGCAGAACCGAAAACGATACCAACTTCAAAAGTCCGCTTCATCGTCGTCGTCATCAACAGCGCGAGGACCCAGCGTTGAAATCGATATAGCTGATAACGAAAGCATTCCGTCTGATTCCGTAGCCGCGTTTGAGGCGGTGGTCCAGCAGGTGAGTTCCACCTCGGGGTTCCCTCTGGCCATCCCGGGATGCTTTCTCCACCAGATCCCCATGATTATCCGCGACAGAAACGTCGTCAACCACGAGCTGTACGTCGCCAGAACCAAGGGCGTGCTACGCCACATCCACGTTGAAGGTTGTGGCCTGCTTCTGTGCCGCGAAAGGGACTATCGGGGACTTGTACAGGGTCTGCTCGAAGCGGCCAGGAGGGACCAGACGGCACAAAGCGAGGCTGATGTCCTGGAGAGGTTTCTAAGCAAGGTACTTCCGATGTCGACGGACCTCGCGATCCCTCAAAAGAGGCTCTTGGGGTTGATGGAGGTGCGGAAAGATGACGAGCAGAACGCCGTGGTGACTCTGCTTCGACTGGGGTTTATCGTCTTCCAGACCCACGGCCCTGACGTTGAGAACGAGTCTTCGTTCTGGTTCACTCTGCCCAACATGCGGACCCTCATTGACGAGGTGGAGGCCGGGCGCAGCGAGTTCGTCAAGATGATCCAACGCGGAAAGCCTCATCGCGAAGTGATGAAATCAAAGCTCCTGGCGAAAAAGAAGTTCAAGGGCTCGTCGCTCTCGATGGAGTTCCACATCAAAGACGCCGTGGGTTCGGGCGTCGTGGTCGCAAGAGACACTGCGCTAGAGGGGAAGCACTCTGTGTTTCTACTGCCCGACAAGCTCACGGGGTGAAACGCAATCACTATTCAGGAGCATCCACATCTTCCATGCACCTCCTAATACTGAATGCTCCGCTTTAACCTCAACCGCATCAACGATCTTACTTGGATTAAGGTCAGTTCATGTACATGTTACACTTAGACTACATCATGTATATACACTCTAGTTCCGTTTTCATGACCGAGTCTCGGTCACATGGGTCTCGAATCTCCAGCTTGCCTCCAGTAGGCGTTGATGACCTCCTCCATCTTGCTCGGGATCAGGGATTGGGTTCTAGTCAGTCCAAGCCCTCTTCGTAGTGAGAGCTGTTCCATCGCCGCTGCCGCTTCGTCCACAGTCACCGGTTTCAATTCAGTAATGGTCGGGAGGACGTTGCACGAGCCAGATCGTCTCTTCAGCATCATGTTTGGCCTTCGAGAGGGCGAGGGAGCCTCGAAGCAATAATGGCTCTCAACTGTGGTTGCTCCAGACCAGGAGGATGCTACGTTCATCTCCGCACATCCGAGGGATGTAGACTGATGGTAGTGCATACGCGGGGACGGGCAGACAGCACGCGGGGAGGACCTAGGCGTTGTGCGGCCCCCGATCAACGACGGCGACGAGCTTGGGGAGTATTCGACTTCCATATTGCCTGTGCTCTTGCTGATGCGATGCGAGAGGGGAGAGGTTTCTGTCGGTCTGTTCCTTGGTTGCTGAGAACGATCGTCGGGTTGGGCCCTTGGGCGCTCAGGGTTTTACGACGCAGATAGAGGAGGATCTATCGTTGAGAACTTGGTCTCGAGAAATGCGAATCGCAAAATCCGGTGCGGAGAATTGATTGCAAAGAAGTCGAGGAACTCGTTTTTGTCTTTTTGGAAGTCCTGATAGAAGCCGCAAGTGCTGTCGCTCAGGCTCACCGAGTACGCAGTACAATATACTTGTGATTGTGGACTCAACGTTACTGTCTTCTTGAGTGCCTTTTGCGAAAGGGGGATTTTGAAGTGCACCGAAGAGTCCATAGGCGATTCGTGTCGAACTTGTCTGACGGTACCCAGTACCGCGGTACAACCCGGCCAAGTACCGCGGTACTTTCGTAAGACGAAACCGAAACGAAACGACCGACCGAGTGAGAGTGACCGTTCCCGTTCTCTTGCCTTCTGTCGGGTACGTACCTGTGTTCAGTGAACGAGCCGGCCTGAACTTTTTTTTTAAAAAAAGCTATCAGCTAAGTCTTGCCTGGTTTTCCTGACGCGTGTGGGTTGCTGCAAATCGAAAATTGACAAAAAAATGGAAGGACGAAATACACCGCGAACGAAAGGACTGAAGCGAAGAACAAGTTATGTATGCGTGTGTGAAAAGAAGGAGATATATAAGACGACGTGTGTTCTTCATATATCCCATGGCTCACGCTCCGTTGAGATCAAAAGACACAAGGTATCCCGAAGCTATTGGAATGTCAAAGTCAGTGTGACTCAGTCGGCTGTATGGACTCGCTCCTCAAGGGATCCTGTATGACGACAGGCTCTAGCTACCCAAAGAGATGTCGATCATGGAAAGTTGTACTTTAAGCGAACCTTTTGGGTTCGAAGTGTTCAGTTTTCAAAAACAGTCATAGGGGTATGTGTGTCCATGTTGTCAGTCCAAGACGGACCCTGCCAAGATCGATTGTACCTTGTCACGCCTGAACTGAACTGATTGAGAGACGGACAACTCCCATTCCGTTCATGAACTCGTCCGCACGTACTGTGTGCTCATCGCAGAGGCAGCACTTGTGGACTCGAGAACTCAGAGCTTAGGAGATGCCATCCGTTTTGTGCCGGTTCGTTCGTTCCTATGTCCCGGCTGTTTTGTTATGTTCCATTGATTCAAGAGATTGGAGCGTCGGCAGTCCCCGATAAGGAGTTGTCTTCTTACAAGACCCGTCCTCATGATGCTCAGCGAGGACGCATATCTGATGAAGGATGGGGTCTGCCGACAAGAGGAACCCAACTATATGACTAGAACCACTGGACAACAAGCTATCTAGGACTCCCCTCTTCTGTGAGCTTTGCTTTTCGACCAAATAATGCAAGCTCTTGTGTTCGTGAGATCCTATGCATACAAAGTCCTTAGTTGATGACTATATACGTCCAAGATCTAAACGAATTTGTTGTTACCGTGATTTCGGTTGCCGGACGCATTTATCCTGCTGACCTTGCAATAGTCGGCTGATTCAATGCCGGGCTTGGCTAGCCTCTCCCTCTCGTCTGTAATATGTAATAACCATTGCTCCTTTTCCGCGAAGTCGTCTCTTCCTTCGCATGTTCAGTAATTGAGGCCAGTCTCGTCCGCCCTTCTTTTCACGCGCAAGGAGCCGCGCACAGACAGCAACGGCAGAGGGGTCCTCCGACCAGTTAACCGCAGTATAGGGCACGCACCGCGCACAGAGGAGCATAGCATCATCAACAAAACGTACTGCGCGCGAAAACAGATGGGATCTTAAGCCGCGATAACTAACGGCAAATTCAAACTTATCCGAGTCGAAGAGTAGGGAACAAACGCCACAAAAGCAGAGGAAAGAAGACTGAGACGGCTTTTCTCTCTATTGTTATCCTCCCTCTGTCCGGCCTTTATGGTACATATCCGTTTACTCTTCCTTGAACAGATCCGAAACAATTTCAAACGTTGGGAATCGTGCAAATTTGGTCTTGAAAGTTGAACACGACGAGGGCTTTCCACTTCACTAGCTTTCGCGCCTGGGACTGTAGATAGGCCTTCACGGTATGTCGCTGGCTCCTTCTCCGCGGTCACTTTCTCTCGATGAACCCGAACCTCTATCCTCGATCAAATCCCCAAGTCTTGTCATCGTCGATTCTGCGATTTGCTTTTTACCTCAAGACTCTCCGTTCTATCAAAAGGATCCTCCGTTCGTTCTCTTCGGTCCCGATTTACCTTCCACGTCACCTTCGTTCGCTCCAAAACTCACTCGCAGTCACTTCCTCCGCATGATAAATCGTCGTCAACAACAACTAATTCTCTCTCCATTCGGTTGGATTAAACAAAAGGTTCTGGTTCGTTGTTGGCATCCTTCCATCCTTCAGTTGGATTAAACAAACACCTCTCGTTAAATTATCAGCGTCTCTTTACAAGCGTGTAATATGGACCAGAGAGCGCTGGAATTGGCCGCAATGCGGCTGGTTTCAAAGAAAGTAGGACACGTTCATCCCCCTCAACAGAAAAAGGGTGACCTAGATAAACTAAAGCGTGCGTTGGAGGAGGCGAAGGAGGAACGGGCCAAGCTGCTGTTGAAGGAGAGCCATCGTCAAAAGGACTACCGAATAACCACGGTAGGTAAGGTCGTTCAGGAGCGCATTCGGTTAGAAAAGATTGAACAATCCAAGCTAGATTATATTAAACGGGCTCGAGGAACCGATGCCGAGCAACTACCCGCTGAACGCGAAGCTGCTAAACGGTCGAGAATACATGGGGATCAGGCTCTGAAACGCGCTCGTGTGCTCAAACTCCATGAACGCGTGACATCGTTTCGTCTGGCTGGTGTGTCATGCTTCTCAGTAGGAGGACGGCCGAACGATCTTGGCCTTAGATTCGATGCAACCTGGGGCGGACATTATTTCGACGAAAAGT
>Ga0209066_10007529_pt1 | contig 10768 bp, 7 predicted proteins | sample All_14_2_FD_187198 | JGI IMG/M metagenome (GOLD analysis project Ga0209066, IMG submission 187198) | Freshwater microbial communities in response to fracking from Pennsylvania, USA - Allegheny Zone_MetaG_DW_15 (SPAdes) (version 2) ... | reverse complement strand
GCCATAGAGTCATTCTTAATTTGTCATTTAATGGACACCAGACCAACAATCATGAAGCAAACTATTCAAAATCTTTTTCAAGCTGTAATATTCATTTTAATTCCTATGTTATTTCTATTGGCATGCCAGAATAAATCGGGTGATGATTCAGTAAAATCAGATAGTACGGAAGTTTTCAAGCCTGATACCGTCATTTCAATAAACCAGGAGAAAATCCAATCACAGAAAGTGGTTAAGCAAAATGACAAGATTCTATTTGAATTAAATAAAACTTCTTTCAAAACGAAAAAGGTTAAAGGAAGTAATCAGTCAGGAATCGTTTATTGCAACCCTAAGCCTGTTTCGTATCCGGGCGGTGCGCAAGAATTAGAAGTATTTCTCGAATTAAATAATTCATACAAAAGACACAAATATTACGAAAGTATCGAAGGTATCGTTTATCTGAAACTCCATATTGATTCAACCGGAACTGTAATTGGCTCAGGTATTTTACGCGGAATAGGAACAGGTATTGATGAGGAAGCTTTAAGGCTGGCAGGTCTTTTAAAATTTCTACCGGCGCAGGATTCTACCTGCAAAGCAATTTCATCGGAGTATTTGTTAAAAGTAAGTTTTGTAAAGCCTGATTATCCAAGAGGCAGTTATCATGACGTTTACACAGAAGAAATAGGTAATCCTGATGAAGAAATAGATATTTCAAAGGATACTAAGAAAGACTTATGGCATTTAAGAAAAAATGCGAAACCTCATTATCTGGGAGGTAAGTTAAAAATGAAGAAATACTTCAAAAAAAACCTGGCTTACCCTTATACAGAGATTATGGAAGGCAATGAAGGAAAAGTAAAGCTGGTTCTTGAGATAAATGAATTTGGCAGAATTTCAGATATAAATGTGTGTAAATCAGACGGAGATGTATTTACTCAGGAAGCCATACGTCTTGTTAAATCTGTAAAATACTGGCATCCTGCTATCAAAAAGCACATGCATGCTTCCGGATACATGATTGTAAAAATCAGATTCAAAATACCTGAAAATTTAAAAATGCACATAAAGAGATAAATTGGAAGGTTGTCTGATCTGTAAATGCCTTGGCCACTGGCGCCTAATTGAAATCCGTGTCGGCATAATCATTATCATTGGAACAAATCTGATGAACCACTTCAGTTTATCAACCACAAAAAAAATCCCCGCCACCTCTCAGTCACAGGGATTCACTATTCACTATTCATTATTCACTATTCGTTATTCACTCTTCACTCTTCACTATTCACTCTTCACTCTTCACTATTCACTCTTCACTGTCATTGCGAGCGAAGCGAAGCAACACTCTTCACATACCTCTCCAGCCACTCATCCGTTTCCCAAAGCATATGAAGGATATTCTCCTTCGCCGAATAGCCGTGGCTTTCGTAGGGTAACGATACATAACGCACAGTTCCGCCATGGCCTTTTATAGCGCTGTATAAACGCTCGCTCTGCATCGGGAAAGTACCTGTATTGTTATCCGCGTCGCCATGTATAAGCAGTAGCGGAGTTTTAATTTTATCGGCATAGCTGAAAGGGCTCATGCTGTTATACACCTCAGGAGCTTCCCAATACGTACGCTCCTCGCCCTGAAACCCGAAAGGAGTCAGCGTACGATTGTACGCACCGCTTCGGGCAATGCCGGCTTTAAACAAATTGGTGTGAGCCAGCAGGTTTGCAGTCATAAAAGCACCATAGCTATGTCCGCCAACTGCTACCCGGGTGCTGTCGCCAACACCCATTTTGTCCAGCGCCTGAATAGCTGCATGGGCATTCAGGTACAGCTGGGGGATAAAATTATCGTTGGGTTCGTTACCGTTCACACCTACAATCGGCATTTCGGCATTATCGAGCACAGCATATCCGCGTGTAACCCATAGCACCGGCGAACCGTACGACGGGCGGGTAAACGTATTCTTCGAACCACGCACCTGCGAAGCATCCGAAGCCGATTTGTATTCGATAGGGTAGGCCCATATTAAAACAGGCAGCTTCCCGTCGCGGGCAGCATCATAGCCTTTCGGTAAATACAGGTTTCCCGAAAGGCTAACGCCGTCGTCGCGTTTGTAAGTTATTTTCTGACGGCTAACACCTTCAAGTTTTGTGTAAGGGTTTGCAAACGAGGTTAAAAGTTTTTCGGTCTGTTTTTTCTTTACCGTTGTGTGCAGGTAATAATTGGAAATATCCTTCTGACTCTCGCGGGCGGTAATGAAAGTAAGTTTCACCGGGTCAATCATTTTTACAAGGTATTCGTAATACGGTGCCTTGCATTGCCAGAGGATCTTTTTGCTGCCATCAGTAATATTGAAAGTCTGAATCAAGGGCATATCGCCTTCGTCGGAAGCGCCATCAGCACTCAGCATCAGTTCTTTTTCATTCAATACCAGCAAAGCCTGTCGACCGAATTCGTTTTTGCGGGTCAGCGGTTCGCCAATATCGGAGTATGAATCGTTGGAGCTGCGTGCGAAAAGCGAATCAACCTTGCCGGTGGATGGATTGTAGCGATTCATCTGCACTTTTCGGGTGGCATACGACTCTTCATAAAATACAGCAATAGTGTTATTCCCCCACATTACATCCTGAAAACGCATTTTCGTTTTAAATAATTCTGTTGCTTCCGAAGCGTTGTTGGTAGCCGAAATTCTGACAGCCATCATTGCATCGCGCCATTCCGATTTCGATTTACCCAGACCGCCATCCAGTGCTTTCACATAAGTTACGGTCGAGGGCTCATCACTTCGCCATGAAAACGACCTCGGATAATCCGGTGCATCGTCAAACCCGATGGGTACGCCTTCCGAAGAAGGGTTTTTTACTATTTGACGTAGAATTTTTCCGTTCATGTCGGTTACGCTCACCGTGTGCGGAAATCCAAACGCAGGCACCGAATATGAAAAAGGTTTATCAATAGTTTGAAGCAACAAAAAGCTTTTGTCGGGTGATATACTGAAACTCCTGTAAATAGCAGGTTCGCCAATTTTTTCTTCATTCTGCATAGTGCTAAGTAGCAGCTGCGATTTGGTGTAATACTCAAACAAAGCTTCATCATAACCTGATTTAATTAAATCCTGATACGTGCGTGCAGCGGTTTTTTTGCCCAGGTTTTCCTGAATTACAGGGCCTTTCGGTGCCAGTGGTTTTTCCGGTATTCTGGCACTTGGCAAGGTGGCTTTATAAATCAGCCGGTTGTCGTCGATCCACGAAAAACTACCGCCCAGCACAATATTCAAAGGCAGCTTGTTAATTCGTGTCGCGGTAAATGATGCGATATCAATAATATAAAGGTCGGCTCTGTCGTATGTGAGGTTAACAAACCCGATTTTAGTCTGCGACGGGCTCCACTGTAAACTTGTTGCGCGCATATTGTCAGGAAGGCCTTTAATAGCGAATTCCTCCAGTGTATTAAGTTCTTTAAAACGCATTCCGGCAATAGTAGTCATGCGGCTTTGAGCGAAATTATTCGGATTTATCCGCAAACCGGCAATGCGCAGTTCGGGTTCAGCCAGTTCGGCAACTGTGGGGAATGTGTTTCGCTCCAGCAGAAGCATCCATTTGCCTGCATCATCCACACTGGCTGACGGAATTGGTTTGGCCATGATCAGGTCGTAAATATCATTGGGTGGAAGTTTATAGGAACTTTCGTCCTGGGCTTTTAAGTGCATAATTGTAATGAGAAAAAGTAAAGTAAATAATGTTTTCATATCGGGATGATTTGTTTTCTGTTTATTGCATATCAGTTGATTGCACGCTTTAAGGATGTTATTGATACGCTTTGCCTGGCTGTTCAGTCCCGCAGGAGCCGGTGAATATTAATTAACTGAAACACCCGGGAGCGGCAGGATGTTCAGCAACTATTCTATGCTTTCAGCGATAAACTTAGCAAGTTCCTCATAAAAAAGCTGAACCGGAAACCCCATCACATTATAATAGCAGCCTTCGATACCTGTAATTCCTATATACCCTATCCAATCCTGAATGCCATACGAACCGGCTTTGTCATAAGGTTTATGATGGGAAACGTAATAATCAATTTCGTCGGTTGTAAGTTCCCGGAATGTAACCAATGTATGCGAATGAAATACTGCTTTCCTGATGGATGTCTTAAGGCAGATACCCGTATAAACTGAATGCTTTTTGCCCGAAAGTTGTTTCAGCATTTCAATCGCCTCGCTCTTTCCGGATGGTTTTCCAATATATTTGCCATCGAGCCACACAATAGTATCGGCTGTTACCAGAATGGAATCATCGGCAATAAGCGAATTGTCGAAAGCATCGGCTTTCAATTCGCACAGATACATGGCAATATCAGCCCCCTTTAATTCCGATGGATATGTTTCTTCAACATCAATTTCCACCAGGCTGTAGTGCAACCCCAGGGCTTTTAACAAAGCTTGCCTGCGTGGCGATTTTGATCCTAACAATAAGTTGTAGTGCTTAAGGATTTCCTGGTTCATCGTTATTTTGTATTGATGAGTGATTGTAAGTTATGTTTTAAAGATTGTTTTGTTTTACAGTAGATGGAAATAGATGCTCGCATGGATTAAGGGACTATTTAAATTTTTAAAATTCATGAGTTCAAGTGAAGACAATGTTGGAAGTCGGGAGTCAGAAGTCGGAAGAATCCAATTTGTTTTTCAACAACAACTATTCTCGCCCCACACCTTGACTGCATGCCATAAGCAAAAATTTTAAACAGACTCTAAAATTGCCCGGCAATAACCGATCCTATTCCTCCCACCATAATCCATTTCAGCATACTGCTCAGGAAGTGAAAATCTGTTTTGGTTTCAGCTTTTGTAAGTTTAATTGCGAACAATGCGAGGGGAATTTCCACCGCAATCAGCAGCCAGACAAGAGCAACGTTTCTACCGAAATGAAACAGGTAAATTTGAGCTGCAACCAACAAAATGAATGTAATAACTGCCAGAATAAACAGCATCGTTTTCGTAAACGGAACACCTTTAACTAACGGCAGCGACTTGCAACGGATCATTTTGTCCCCTTCCATATCTTCAATGTCTTTAACTATTTCACGCTGCAAACTCAGCAGAAATGCGAATATACTTATAGCTGTTACAATGCTTGTAATAATGCCTGATCCTTCAGCATTGATGGTCGCGTAATGACTTTCAATTAGCCAGGCCATGGCAAGTGTTCCTGCCGACATGCACGAAACAGCTATGTTTCCCCATAAAAAGGTCCTTTTTAAATGTACCGCGTACCACCAGGCTACTGCCAGTGCCAGTATCAGCAGGCTTGCCGGTAGCCAGTCGTGCATTGCAATTGAAAGTCCGATAGACGCAAACACAACAAGTAAACTGAATAAAAGTGCGGTTGTACGTGCCTCACCGGAAGTGATTTGTTTACCGATAATCTGTTGTTTGGGCTTATTTACACGATCGGTAGCCACATCGAAATAATCGTTGATGATGTAGCCTGCAGCAGCAATGCACATTGTGATTATTACCATTATCATATATTCAGTCTCACCCATGCCGGGAGTTGCTGAAAAAGCAGAATAAACAGGCATAAAGACCAGGAAGCGCAAAATAAAAAACGTGACAGCAATTATCAGCAGGTTCGGTACCCTTAGCATAGTATAAATTGCGCGCATCGAAGTGAATCTATATTGCTATTTTAAAGCTTAATGGAGAAAAGTTTTTTTGAACTGAAAATTCAGTTTGCTTGTGAAATTCATGACTGAAAGAAATTACTCCGAAAATCAGTCATTCTGAATTACCAGTGATAAGCATCATCGTTCATCCATTTTCCCTGAACTTTTAGAACCTGTTCGATAACATCACGAACACAACCTCGTCCTCCGGGTAAATGCGAAATGTAAGTAGCTGAACGTTTTATCTCTTCAGAAGCATCTGCCGGACAAGTTGGAACGCCTGCCTGCAGCATAATTTCATAATCCGGTATATCATCGCCCATAAAGAGAATATTCTCGTTCTTCAAATTATGCTTTTCGAGATACTGGTTATAAACATCAATTTTTTTATCCACACCCAGAAAGACATCTTCAATATTGAGGGTTTCAAAACGTCGTTTCATTGACTCTGAATACCCTCCCGAAATAATAGCGATCCTGTATTTTTTTTTAATAGCAAGCTGCATAGCATAACCGTCCTTTACGTTGGCAGTGCGCAGCGCATCGCCCGAACTGGTTAGTACCACAGTACCATCAGTGAGCACACCGTCATAATCAAAAATAAAAGTGTTAACGTGTAAAAGCTTTTCCTTGTAGTTCGACATATTTCGTGGAATTTCCTATTCGTATTTTTTGATAATGATATTGGCTAACAGCCTGTAAAGTTCTGCATATTCGGGAAGTGAAGCAAGTGCTTCAATATGTTTTTCAATGGTAATAAAATCATTTCGTCGTGCCGGACCAGTTTGAAATTGCAATGGGTCGCCTGTAACTGCTTTGTATGATGTTTCTATAATCAGCGGGAACAATACTTCTGGTGGCAGTCCCGACAATTTAAGCAACTCATTTCCTATAATGTACATCAGGTTTGAGTAATTGCCTGTAAATACAGCTGCAGTATGCAACAGCACCCGTTGTTGGCTGTCAGCCTCATATACTTTTAAAGATAAAATTTGAGCTGTTCTTTTTAGTTCAGTTAAGTTGTCTTCTGATGAAGCTTCAAGAAAAAAAGGAACTTCACTCAACGAAACTGGTATCTCTTTCGACATGGTCTGCAAAGGATAAAATACACCATAATGTTTAAAAATGCCTTTGAAAACATCCATGTTTACCGATCCTGCAGTATGAACTACTATACCATCATATTCCCCTAAGGAACGTGCAACCTGCTCAATGGCACTATCCGTTACGGCAATGATAATAAGGTCGGCTTTATTGGTTAAATCCTTTATATTGCTAAATGCCTCTGAATTGTACGAACCGGCTAAAGTTTGAGCGTTAAGGAAATTCCTGCTCCAGATACCGGTTAAACTAAAACCTTTATTTGACAGGTTATTTGCAAGGGTTGTTGCAACATTACCTGTTCCTGCAATAGCGATATTTTTGATGCTTTTCATTGGGGTTGACGAAAGAATTTGCAGGCTTTCTGATGCAGATTCCCCTGAGGGATGGCAGATTTACTATTCTGTTTTTAAATTTTTTTAGCAGGCTTTTTCAAAATTTGTAGCGGAAATATATTTGTTCCGGATTAAAAGCAGAGTTTACACTTTGCAAATCGCTTTCAATCCGGAACTGCTGGTATCATAAGGCTTTATATCATTCCCTGACTACTTTTTCGTTGTGGGATCACTTTCTTTACGCATTGTTCTGCGCATGATAGCATACGTTAAACCACTGAACAAAATTACGATACCAAGCCATAATACAGCAATGTAAGGAAAAATAATGGCTTTCATCACTATGTAATCCTGCTGCCTTTCGTAAATTCCGATTTGTATAGCTTGCGAATCGGTTGCAACACCTTCAAACCGCAGTTTTATGCCTAACGATTCAATCAATCCATCAGTTCTTTTCAGCTCACCTTTCACTATTTCATACTTAGCTTCGGTTTCTGTCATACCCGACTTCATGCTGAAAACTTTAAATTTCGCAGTAATACTGGCATTGTTTACATCGTCATTTTCCATTACACTTACTATTTCATCAAGTATAACGAAACTCCTTTCAATTACAAGTGTGTCCTTGAGGTTCATTGGCTGCACCCCTGAACTGCTGAATCCATCAGCATCAGCTGTTCCAGTACTTTCCTGTGCAAAACTCAGATAAGTGTATATGTCCTTATCAATAAAATGCTTTGTATCCGGATTGTAAACATTCCCCATTCGGGAGTTACGGTTTAAAGAAGGATAAACCGAGAAATCAACTTTGCCAGTTCCTGCATCCTTCATTCTTACAAAATCTACCTTGTAAAAAGTTTCTCTGCCTTTAGTGGTTGCATCTGTATATGTCACCATGTATTTTCCCATGGGTTGGCCGATGCCTTTCATCAAAACCAGGTTTTCCTGGTTATCAGTACTGCTGCCAAGGTCGAAACCCGATGTGTTTTTCGAAATTACATGCGAATTACTAAAAGCTAATACCACACCAAACAAAAAGATAGTAAATCCGACATGAGTAAAAGCAGCTCCTACGTTCGATGTTTTATGTATGTAGCGGATTATAAAATCTACAGAAACAACTGAAGCAAGTAAAATACTGAAGAGTAGTATAATTTGGCTGATACCTGTTATATGATCGCCGATTGCAACTAAAACTGTCAAAACTGCTGCAATGCCACTGGCAATAATAATGTTACGGATGAAAGTCTTGATATTGTTCTGCCCGTAAACCAGGTATTGACTAATTGATATTCCTAATAATACTACAATTGTAAAAGGCGTTTGCCATGTGTTGTAAAAGTTGATGTTATCAATAGGCGGAGCAATCTCGGTACCAAAAATTTTATTGAAAACAGGTATCGATGTAGTGGCGATAATCTGGAAAGCTGATAAAAGCAATACAATTCCTCCAATTAGCATCCAGAATTCACGGGTCATAATTTCATCGCTCTCCTTTTTAGGGAAGGCTTTTTTTCTGTTTAACAGCAAAAGCAGAGGAAAAATTAAAAACAAGCCATTGAAAAAAAGCATTTGTGCTGCTAATGCATTGGCGCCGAACGAATGAACTGATGTGTCTCCTAACACACCGCTTCGGGTAAGATACGTTGCATAGAGTACAAAAAACCAAGACAATATGGTGAAGAAATAGGTTGTCGCGTAGGTGTTGAATCTTTTTCTTGTTATGATCATGCTGTGAAGTGTCGCTACCAGTAAAAGCCAGGGAACAAGAGATGCGTTTTCAACAGGATCCCAGGCCCAGAAACCACCGAAAGTTAGAGATTCGTATGCCCAGCGCCCTCCAAGAATAATTCCGATTCCTAATGTTAGAATGGCTGCTATCGTCCAGGGAATAGCCGGTTTGAGCCATGAGTGATATTCTTTTCGCCAAAGCGAAGCTATGGCAAAACTAACAGGAACAAGAGCCATTGCATACCCAAGGAAAAGTGATGGAGGATGTATTACCATCCATATGTTTTCGAGCAAAGGATTTAGTCCGTTACCGTCAACCAGATACATCAGATAATTAGCCTCTTTAAACAATTCTTCTTCTGCATTTTGAGGCATATTTCTCAATAATTCAAACGGACTTCCGCCTATACTAAAGCTTCCGAGATCCAATCCCAGCACCATCGAAACAAGAAAGAACTGGCCTGCTGCAAATACCGGCATCACCCAGGCTTTCCATTCCTTAGCTGAATAAAGTACCAGTAATCCTATAATGCCCTGGAAGAATGCCCACACCAGGTAAGAACCTTCCTGCCCTGCCCAGAAACAGGAAATAAGGAATTTTGTTGCCATGTCTTTCGACGAATACTGCCAAACGTAGGAGTATTCGAAATAGTGGTTACCTAACAGGTAATACAGGCTGCCTATAGCTCCAAGCAATGTTACAAAATGCAACCAGTAAAAATTTCCGGCAAGTTTTGAATACAGCACTTTCTTCTCTTTGTTTTTAATCGAGAAAATATATAGAAGTGCTGATCCAATTAATGACAAAATGCTGAGCCAGATAAAGATACGACCTAAATTTCCGGCCATAAGGTGTTCTCCAACGTATTGTATGTTCATGTAGGTATCGATATATGTTTATGGTACAAAAGTATGCTTAATAACCAAAACAAAGAAGTCTTGTTTTAATTTGTAGTGTAAATATGTTTTAAATATCAGATAAATAGATGGTTGTAAATTTTATTGCAATCTTATTCCAGATTAGAATTCATATAAAGCAAGTATTTTGATAATTATTAATTAATATTGCGTTCGTAAAAAGGACTTATTCCTGCTGAAATGAATATAAAAATTGTTGAAGTAACCTCCCGAAAACTGCTCCGTATCTTCATCCATTTGCCTGCTGAACTGCATAAGGATGAACCCAATTGGATGCCCACGATTTATTCTGACGACTGGAATTTTTTCAATCCGAAGAAGAACCATCAGTTCGACTCGTGTGATACAATTATGGCTATTGCTATGCTTAACGATAAACCTGTCGGGCGCATAATGGGCATTATTCACAATAAGTACAACGCTTTACGTAAGGAAAATTCTGCCAGGTTCGGATATTTTGATTCAGTTGAAAACAAGGAAGTTTCGCACGCACTATTTATGTTTATTCAGAATTGGGCGATACAAAAAGGGAAAACTCTGCTCGTAGGTCCTTATGGCTTTTCCGATAAAGATGTGCAGGGACTGCTGATTGAAGGATTCGATAATCTTCCGCTTATTGATTCAGCCTGTAATCCTGAGTATATTGTTAAGTTGGTCGAAGAAGAAGGCTTTACAAAGGAAATTGATTGCATGATTTATAAATTTCCTGTTAATCTGGCCTTACCCGAATTGTATTATCGCATCCAGCAGCGATCCAACAATAACGGCAAAACAAAACTGGTTGAGTTTACTTCCCGTCGTCAACTTAAACCTTACATTGTACCTGTACTGGAATTGGTTAACCGCACTTACGATCATTTATACGGGTTCGTTCCAATGTCGGAAACCGAAATCCACGAATTAGCCTCACGGTATCTTCCAATTATTAATCCACGATTTGTAAAAATTATTGAAAAAGATGGGGAAGTAATTTCATTTATTATCGGAATTCCTAATCTTACAAAAGGAATCCAGAAATCCAGGGGATACCTTTTCCCGATAGGAA
>Ga0209066_10007528_pt1 | contig 10771 bp, 11 predicted proteins | sample All_14_2_FD_187198 | JGI IMG/M metagenome (GOLD analysis project Ga0209066, IMG submission 187198) | Freshwater microbial communities in response to fracking from Pennsylvania, USA - Allegheny Zone_MetaG_DW_15 (SPAdes) (version 2) ... | reverse complement strand
GTGCAGTATCGGGGAAATGCCATCCAAATGGTTGATTAGCTCATTGCGCAGGCGTTCGCTGGCAAGCTGAACCCCTTGCTTTCTTAATGCAAGCTCAAGGGTTTGGGGGTCCATCAATCGTTTGTCGTATCTTTGGGTGACAAGGCGGCGCGATCCTTGCGCAACTCTGCCAGACTGGCGGAAAAAATCTTCGAGCCAATGCGTGAACGGCATAAAGCCTGGCGCAGAGCCAGCCAGCCAGCCACAAGAAACGCGCCAGCAAACAGACTCAGCACAAGAAGGGGGTGGGTATCCCAGAACAGGAGGGTAATCAGTACCGCCAGGAAAACCAGGCCGGCCCCCAAAAAAACAAACGCCGCCGCACCATAGGCGACCAGCGTCAGCAGATGCCCGCGTTCTTCGGCCAGTTCGATGCCGAGCAGTTCAATACGGTTCTGCAGTAGGCCGAGCGATGTGCCCAGCAGGCCCTTGAGTGAAGCAAGGAGCCCCTCGTGGCGCGGGGCGGCAGGCATCGATGTTTAGCGGCGGCCGATGAGCAGGCCGACGATAAAACCGATGCCGGCGGCTACGCCGACTGAACGCCAAGGGTTCTCATGCACATAATCGTCGGTGGCGTGGCCAACCTGTTTGGCCTTTTCCACCAGCGCCATTTCGGCATCAGCCAGCTTGGTTTTCAAAACAGCAATCCGGTCTGTCGCCTTGGCGCGGATTTCAGCAATTTTGTCGCCTGCCTGCCCGGCGGTTGCACGTAACAGTTCTTCAGCGTCGGCGATTACTAAACGGGTATCGGCGATCAGCTTCTCTTTGGTGACATCGGTCATGGTTTTCTCCAAAAAATGATTTGCAATTGATTCTACAGTCATTCAGTCAGCAGTAACCCAAAGTCGGGAACGCCACCCGCTGGTGACGAGACAGCAGCGTACTTGGCAAATTATTTTGCTTTAAGCAGGCGGCCAATCATAGTCGATGATCAAGGGTGCGTGGTCAGAAAATCTTTGTGTCTTATAAACCTCGGCGCGCTGCGCGGTGGCGGCGATACCCGGTGTGGCAATCTGGTAGTCGATACGCCAGCCGACATTCTTGGCCCAGGCCTGACCACGGTTTGACCACCAGGTGTAAGCCTCACCGGTGGCTTCGGGATGCAGTTTTCGATAGACATCTACCCAGCCCAGGTGGGCGAATACTGAATCCAGCCAGGCGCGCTCTTCGGGCAGGAAGCCGGAGTTTTTCTGGTTGGATTTCCAGTTTTTCAGGTCGATGGCTTGATGTGCAATATTCCAGTCGCCACACAGCACGATTTCACGTTGCTCATTTTTTGCCGCCAGGGCAAGCTGTTCAAGACGCGGCAGGAATTGATCGAGAAAGCGGAATTTGGCTTGTTGCCGATCATCCGAGCTGGAACCCGAAGGCAGGTATAACGAGACCACCGACAGGCGGCCAAAGTCAGCCTGGATATAACGTCCTTCAGCATCGAATTCGGTATTGCCAAAACCTTCAATGACCCGGTCCGGAGTTTGCCGTGAATAAATGCCGACGCCGCTGTAGCCTTTTTTTTCCGCCACATGAAAATAGCCGGGGTAAAAAGTCGGCGCTCGCGCTACGGCGGGAATGTCGGCCAACTGCGCTTTCAACTCCTGCACGCAGATGATGTTCGCCGCTTGCGCCGCCAGCCAGTCGAAGGCGCCTTTGCTGGCGGCAGAGCGTATGCCATTGAGATTCAAGCTGATTATGCGCAACATGCGGACTTGGGCTTTCCCTGTGGATGTAGAATGTGAACGATGAACGAAAATCCCATCAGCATTGACCAAAAAATTGACCAAAACACTGACCAAAGTCAGGAGTTTATCGCCTTCGCATGCGAGCTTGGGGTGCTGGGTTTTGGTGAGTTCAAAACCAAGGCCGGACGTCTTTCCCCGTATTTTTTCAACGCGGGGGCGTTCAATGATGGCGCGGCGCTTGCCCGGCTGTGCGATTTTTATGCGCAACGCATTCTGGCTTCCGGCATAGTTTTTGATGTGCTGTTTGGCCCGGCCTACAAGGGCATACCGCTGGCCGCCGGCACGGCGATATCACTGGCCCGGCTTGGCCGCAATACACCGTATGCCTATAACCGCAAGGAAGCCAAAGATCATGGCGAAGGTGGTGTGCTGGTGGGTGCGCCGCTCAAAGGCCGGGTACTGATTATTGACGATGTGATTTCGGCCGGTACTTCAGTGCGTGAATCCGTGGAAATCATCCGTCAGGCCGGCGCCACGCCAGTCGCGGTGGTGATTGCGCTGGATCGTCAGGAGCGTGGCGTGGGCGCGTTGTCGGCGGTGCAGGAAGTCGAGCAAACCTATGGCTTGCCGGTGATCAGCATCGCCCGGCTGGATAATTTGATCGACTATCTATCGGATCAGCCGGTGCTGGCGCATAATTTGGACGCTGTGCGTGATTACCGTTTGCGCTACGGCGTCAGTTAAGCCTACTCAAGGAGATTGTCATGCGTTGGTTTGCCATCTTGTCGCTGGTGTCATCTTTTTTGATTGCAGGTGAAGCAGCGGCGCAAGCGCGCATTTTCTGCTGTCAGGATGCCAAAGGCCGCAAGGTGTGCGCCGACTTCATGCCGCCGGAATGCACGAACCGTGCGTATGAAGAACGCAGCAGCCAGGGCCATCTGTTAAAAAAATATGCCGCGCCCCTGACCGCCGAACAGCAAGCCCGGCATGATGCTGAGCTGGTCAAGGCGGAAGAAGAAAAACGCAAGGTGCTTGAAGACCGGCGCCAGGCGTTGGCGCTGGCATCCAACTATGCCAACGAAAAAGAGATTGACGCAACGCGTGATCGGTCGCTGGCGGTCGTCGAGAAGAATCTGCAGAAGGCACAGGCTAAACTGGAAGCGGCCAATAAGGAAAAACTGAAACTTGACCGCGAAAAGGATTTCTATAAGAAGAAGCCCATGCCGAGAGAAATGAAAACCCGCATTCGCGATAATGATAGCGAGTTGAAGGCGCAACAAGCTGCTGTTGATGGGTACATAAAAGAAATGGATGACATCCGTGTGCGCTTTGCGGATGAGAAACGGCGTTATCTCGAAGTGACAGGCAAAAAACCAGAGTCTGGCACACCCGGCATACCCGCCGCTGGCGCGAACCCCCAGCCTGCGCCAGACGATCCGGCGGCTGGCAGGAAATAATCAGCCGAGCTTTTTGCGCAGCAGGGTGTCGACCTGTTGCGGGCTGGCCTTGCCCTTGGTCGCTTTCATTACCTGGCCGACCAGGGCATTGAACGCCTTTTCCTTGCCGGCGCGGAATTCCGCCACGGATTTTTCATTGGCGGCGAGCACTTCATCAATCACCGCTTCGATCGCGCCGCTATCGGTCACTTGTTGCAGGCCCCGCGCGGCGATAATGGTATCGGCATCCGCGCCCTCGCCGGCCCACAAGGCGTCGAATACTTCATGCGCCATCTTGTTGGAAATGGTGTTGTCGGCGATGCGGCGAATGATGCCGGCGAGCAAAGTCGGCGCTAGCGGTACGGCGGTCATCTCCAGCCCATCCTTGTTCAAGCGCGCCGCCACCTCGCCCATGACCCAGTTGGCGCAGAGCTTGGCATTGGCTATGCCGGCGGCATCCAGCGTTGCCGTGAAATAGGCCGCCATCTCGCGCGATGCCGTTAATGTGGTCGCGTCATAGGCAGACAAGCCATAGACCGCTTCAAAACGCGTCTTCAGTTGTTGCGGCAATTCCGGCAGGGACGATTTGACGTCGTCAATCCAGGCCGACGTAATTTCCAGCGGCAGCAAATCGGGGTCGGGAAAGTAGCGGTAATCGTGCGCATCTTCCTTGCTGCGCATGGCGCGGGTTTCACCCGTGTCCGGGTTGAACAGCACCGTGGCTTGTTGAATCGCACGCCCTTCCTCGATTTCATTGATCTGCCATTGCACTTCAAAATCTATCGCCTGCTGCATGAAGCGGAAGGAATTGAGGTTCTTGATTTCGCGCCGTGTGCCGAATTCCTTTTGTCCGACCGGGCGCACAGACACGTTGGCGTCACAGCGGAACGAGCCTTCCTGCATGTTGCCATCACAAATGCCGATCCATTGCACCAGTGCATGCAAGGCCTTGGCATAGGCAACCGCTTCGGCAGAAGAACGCATGTCAGGTTCGGAAACGATTTCCAGGAGCGGCGTGCCGGCGCGGTTCAGGTCGATGCCGGTCTTGCCATGGAAATCTTCATGCAAGGATTTGCCGGCATCTTCTTCCAGATGCGCGCGCGTGAGCTTGATGTATTTTTCCTGCTGGCCGACGCAGATAGCCAATCCGCCACCGGAAACGACCGGAATTTCAAACTGGCTGATCTGGTAGCCCTTGGGCAGGTCGGGGTAGAAATAATTTTTGCGCGCAAAAATCGAGCGCGGTGCAATCTGCCCGCCAATGGCCAGGCCAAATTTGATAGCGCAGACGACGGCTTCACGGTTGAGCACCGGCAACACACCGGGCAGGGCAATATCGACGGCGCTCGCCTGCGCATTCGGCGGCGCGCCAAAGGCGATGCTGCTGCCGGAAAAGATTTTTGACTGCGTTTTAAGCTGGGTGTGTGTTTCCAGCCCGATGACGACTTCCCATTGTGTATTGCTCATGCCAGACCCCCCGGCATCCGCGTGTGCCAATCGGTGACCTGCTGGTATTGATGCGCGACTTTGAGCATGCCCGCCTCGTCAAACCAGCGGCCGATGATTTGCAGTCCGACGGGCATGCTGTTATTGCCAAAACCGCAGGGTAGCGACATGCCGGGCAGTCCGGCGAGGTTGGTCGAGATGGTGTAAATGTCGGAGAGATACATCTGCACCGGGTCGGCATTTTTCGCGCCGAAGGCGAAAGCGACGGAAGGCGAGGTCGGACCCATGATCACATCACATTGTTCGAATGCTGCAGAAAAGTCGGCGGCGATGAGACGGCGAATTTTTTGCGCTTGCAGGTAATACGCATCGTAATAGCCATGCGAGAGCACATAGGTGCCGATCAGGATGCGGCGCTTGACTTCGGCGCCGAAACCCTGCGCCCGGGTTTTGGAATACATGTCGGCGAGATCCGTGTATTCCGGTGCGCGATAGCCATAGCGCACGCCGTCGAAGCGCGAGAGATTCGAGCTGGCTTCAGCGGGTGCGATCACGTAATACGCCGGCACGGACAAGGCCGAATTGGGCAGGCTGACCTCAACGGTGGTTGCGCCGAGCTTGCGGTATTCATCCAGCGCGGCCTCCACGGCGGCGCGCACGTCGGCATCCATGCCGTCGCCGAAGAATTCTTTCGGCAAGCCGATTTTCAAACCGGTCAGCGGTTGTTGCAGGTCGCGGCTGTAGTCTTCAGCGGGGCGCTCCAGCGAGGTGGAATCTCGCGTATCAAACCCGGCCATTGCGGTGAGCAGCAGCGCACAATCTTCGGCGCTCTTGGCCATGGGCCCGGCTTGATCGAGACTGGAGGCGAAAGCGATCATGCCATAGCGCGACACCACGCCATAGGTGGGTTTCAAGCCGGTCAGGCCGCACAGGGCGGCAGGCTGGCGAATCGAACCGCCGGTATCGGTGCCGGTTGCAGCCGGCGCCAGCCGTGCCGCAATCGCCGCAGCCGAACCACCCGATGAGCCGCCCGGCACGCGCGCTTGATCCCACGGATTTTTGACCGCGCCGAAGAACGAGGTTTCGTTCGATGAGCCCATGGCGAATTCGTCCATGTTGAGCTTGCCCAGCGTGACCATGCCGGCAGCGGCCATGCGTTCCACCACATGCGCGTCATACGGCGAGATGAAATTAGCCAGCATTTTCGAGCCGCAGGTGGTGCGCCAGCCCTGCGTGCAGAAGATGTCCTTGTGGGCGAGAGGAATGCCGCTCAATGGCGCCTTTGACTGAAATGCCGCCGTGTCGCCAGCGCCGACTTTTCGGGCGTCATCCGAACGTTGCGCTTGCGCCAGCGTTTTTTCACGGTCGACCGTGATGAAGGCATTCAGCGCGGGGTTCAGGCGCTCGATGCGGTCGAGGAATAGCGTGGCCAGTTCGACAGCAGAGATTTTCTTCTGCGTCAGCGCCTGGGCAAGTTGGGTAAGGGAGGCGTTGATCATTTCATTTTGTCCCCGCGGTATGGGGACGCCAATTGGGGGTGCCCATCAATAACCCCGTTCCCGGGCCGGGCGATAGGCATGCGTGCCGGTGGATGGGGCGCCGGCTTCATTCAATGACTTTCGGCACCAGATAGAGACCGTTTTCCACTTCCGGCGCCACTGCCTGAAAATCAGCGCGTCGGTCGGTTTCGGTGACGACGTCCGGGCGCAGACGCTGCACCACGTCGACGGCATGCGTCAGGGGTTCAATGCCGGTGGTATCAACCGCTTGCAGGTTTTCAATGAAACCGAGAATACCGTTGAGCTGTTGCTGTGCGGTTTCGGCTTCCGCCGGGGAAAGCTCGATGCGCGCCAGCCGCGCGATGCGGGCGACGTCTGCTGGATTCAAGGACATAAATGAGCCACGGATTGAAGTTGTGAACAAGGTAGGAAAATCAGCGCCAGACGCCCGCGTGAAGCCAAGGCCGTGCGGCGCGATGAGGTATTATAAGCATCTTCTTTTTTGCTTCTGCCCGTTTTGGGCAAGGCCTTTTACGGGATCACCATGTTCAGTTTCTTGCGCTCCTATTTTTCCAATGATCTGGCGATTGACCTGGGCACCGCCAACACGCTGATCTACATGCGTGGCAAGGGCGTCGTGCTTGACGAACCCTCGGTGGTCGCCATCCGCATCGAAGGCGGCCCCAACGCCAAGAAAACCATCCAGGCCGTTGGCCACGAAGCCAAATCCATGATCGGCCGCAACCCGAAGGAAATTTCGGTGATCCGTCCACTGAAGGATGGTGTGATCGCCGATTTCACCGTCACCGAGCAGATGCTCAAGCAATTCATCAAGCGGGTGCATGAATCGCGGCTGTTGTCGCCCTCGCCGCGCATCATCATCTGTGTGCCTTCCGGCTCGACCCAGGTGGAGCGTCGTGCCATCCGCGAATCGGCCATCGGCGCCGGCGCCTCGCAGGTGTATCTGATCGAAGAACCAATGGCCGCAGCGATTGGCGCCGGGCTGCCGGTGTCGGAAGCCACCGGTTCGATGGTGGTGGACATTGGCGGCGGGACAACGGAAGTCGGCGTCATCTCGCTGGGCGGCATGGTCTATGCGAACTCGGTACGCGTTGGCGGTGACAAGTTTGACGAGGCGATCATTTCCTACATCAGCCGCAACTACGGCATGCAGATCGGTGATAACACCGCCGAGAACATCAAGAAGCACATTGGTTCGGCTTTCCCCGGTAGCGAAGTCAAGGAGATGGAAGTCTCCGGCATAAACCGCGCCGAAGGCATTCCGCGCAAGTTCACCATTTCTTCCAACGAAGTGCTGGAAGCGCTTTCCGAGCCGCTCAATCAGGTGGTCAAGGCAGTCAAGGATGCGCTGGAAAAAACCCCGCCGGAGCTGGGTGCCGACATCGCCGAGCGTGGCATGGTGCTGACCGGCGGTGGCGCCTTGCTGCAGGATCTTGACCGCTTGCTGACCGAAGAAACCGGCCTGCCGGTGATTATTGCTGATGATCCGCTGACCTGCGTCGCCCGCGGATCCGGGCTCGCGCTGGAAAAGATGGACAAACTCGGCAGTATTTTTGCCAACGAATAAAGCGCTTACCATGCAGCATGGTCTTGATGCTGCATGTGCAGCGACAAGGCTTGCATTTTCGGGAACCCCATCGCCCTGATGTCCATCACTGGCCATGCTCCACCACCCCTCTTCAAGCGCGGTCCGGCGCCGCTGGTACGGCTGCTTTTTTTTGCCGCCCTTTCCATCGCCCTGCTGATTGCCGACTTGCGGTTCCATACGCTGGAATGGGTGCGTCTTGCGGTGGCCACCGCAATCTGGCCGTTGCAACGTGCCGCCTCATTACCGCTTGAAATAGCCGGAGACTTGGGTGCCCACTTTGTGCGCCTGTCTTCGCTGCAAACCGAAAATGCACAAATGCACCGACAGCAGCTGGATGCCGCCAGGTTGCTGTTGCGCCAGCAGTATCTGGAAGATGAAAACCGTCGCCTGCGAGCCTTGCTTGAGATGCGTGAAGGTCAGCCGGTGAGCGGCCAGCTGGTCGAGATCATCCATGCCGCACGTGATCCGTTTTCGCGCCGGGTGATTATCGACAAAGGCTTGCGTCATGGCATCCAGGCCGGTCAGGCGGTCGTGGATGAGCAGGGTGTCATCGGACAGGTGACGCGCAGTTTTCCGCTGATGGCGGAAGTGTCGTTGCTGACCGACAAGCAACAAGCGATTCCGGTACAGGTGCAGCGCAATGGTTTGCGTGCCGTGCTGTTTGGCGCTGGCGGGGGGCAGATGGAAATGCGCTTTACCGCAGCCAATGCGGATGTGCGGGCGGGTGATATTTTGGTTACCTCGGGGCTGGACGGTATTTATCTGCCAGGCCTGCCGGTCGCGAAAGTCGACAAGATAGCCCATGACGATGCCGGCGCTTTTGCCCACATTCGCTGTGTGCCGTTGGCTGGCGTGGAACACAACAGCATAGTGATGGTGCTTGGCTCGCGTACACCATTGCCACCAGGACTGGAAAGTGTCCTGGCGCCATCCGATGTGTCGGTAAAAGGTTCGCGTGTCAAAGGAGGCGCTCAATGATGCAGCCTACGCATGCTTCGCGCCGCATCCTGTTGCCAGCCAGAAACTGGTTCATCCTGCTGACTTTTTGCGTAGCGCTGTTCCTCAACCTCATCCCTTTTGGACGCCTGCCCGGCGTGCCTGATTGGGTAGCGCTGGTACTGACATTCTGGTGTATTCATCAACCGCGCAAAGTAGGCATGGGTGCCGGATTCATCCTGGGCCTGCTGATGGATGTCATTGATGCCAGTGTGATGGGGCAGCATGCCTTGGCGTATGTCGTTCTCGTTTTTGTCGCAGGGGGATTGTCGCGCCGCGTACTCTGGTTTCCGCTCGTGCAACAGGCGTTGCAAATCCTGCCGCTGCTGCTGGGTGCGCAACTCATCATGTTGTGCGCACGCATGCTGGGTGGTGCGGAGTTTCCTGGCTTGCTGTGGTTCCTTTCCAGCATTACGGCTGCCCTGCTGTGGCATCCGTTAACTTATGTATTGCTGTTGCCGCAGTTCCGGCCGGAAGAAAAAGACGTCCATCGTCCGATCTGACCTGCCATGAAATTGTTGAATCATGCCGAGGGCGATCTCAAACAATTCCGGTCGCGCCTGGCCATTGCCGGCGGGCTTGTGCTGCTCTGTTTTTTCCTGCTGGTTGCGCGTCTGGTCTGGTTGCAAGTTGTCCGTCACACTTATTACCAGACGCGTGCCGAAGAGAACCGTATTTCCCTCGTGCCGATCGCGCCCAACCGGGGATTTATCGTTGACCGTAACGATATCGTGCTGGCAAACAATTATGCCGCCTACACACTGGAAATTACGCCGGCCCGTGTTGGTAATCTGGATCAAATGATTGAAAACCTGGCCACGATCATCGACATTCAGCCACGCGACCGCAAGCGTTTCAAGAAATTGCTTGAAGAGAGCAAGAATTTCGAGTCGCTGCCGATACGCACCAAGCTGACCGATGAGGAGGTGGCGAAATTCGTCGCCCGCCGCTATCGCTTTCCCGGCCTGGAAATCAAGGCGCGGCTGTTCCGCCATTATCCCAATGGCGCTTTTGCCTCCGCTGCGCTCGGTTATATCGGGCGCAGCACGGATCGCGATGTGGAAAAAATCGAAGCGGCCCAGCAGGAAGCCAACTACCGTGGTACCGATTACTTTGGCAAGACCGGCCTGGAGCAGCATTACGAATTCGAATTGCATGGCATCACGGGGTTCGAGCAAGTCGAGGTCGATGCCGGAGGCCATGCGGTGCGCACCCTGGCGCGCACGCCACCCGTACCGGGCAACAAGCTGACGCTGACCATAGATGCCGAACTGCAGCGCGTTGCCGAGCAGGCCTTTGGCGACAGGCGTGGCGCGCTGGTGGCGATTGAGCCATCGACGGGTGGCATTCTGGCGCTGGTCTCGATGCCCAACTATGACCCGAACCTGTTTGTCGATGGCATTGATACCCAGAGCTGGAAGTATCTCAACGAGTCGGAAGACAAGCCCATGGTGAATCGTGCCTTGAACGGCGCTTATCCACCCGGTTCCACTTTCAAGCCCTTCATGGCGCTGGCCGCGCTGACCTATGGCAAGCGTACGCCGCAGCAAGCCATTGTCGATCCCGGGTTTTATACGTTCGGCAACCATACCTTTCGCGATGACAAGAAAGGCGGACATGGCACGGTGGACATGTATCGCTCCATCGTCGAATCCTGCGATACCTATTACTACATGCTGGCCAATGACCTGGGGATAGACAACATTGCCCGCTTCATGGGTACATTCGGTTTCGGCAGTCGCACCGGCATCGACATTGCCGGTGAATCGGATGGCGTATTGCCGTCACCGGAATGGAAGAAAAAACGCTTCAAAACTGCCGAGCAACAAAAATGGTATGCCGGCGAAACCATTTCCATCGGTATCGGCCAGGGCTATAACGCGTACACGCCGATCCAGCTGGCACAGGCTACCGCGACACTGGCCAACAATGGCGTCATGTTCCGTCCGCATCTGGTCAAGTTCATCACCGATAGTCGCACGGGTGCACGCAGGCTGATCGAACCACAACCCGTGAAGACGCTCGACTTGAACCCCGCGCATATTGAAATCATCAAACAGGCCATGA
>Ga0209066_10007527_pt1 | contig 10772 bp, 13 predicted proteins | sample All_14_2_FD_187198 | JGI IMG/M metagenome (GOLD analysis project Ga0209066, IMG submission 187198) | Freshwater microbial communities in response to fracking from Pennsylvania, USA - Allegheny Zone_MetaG_DW_15 (SPAdes) (version 2) ... | reverse complement strand
ACAAAGGCATAGTAGGCGGCCGTGTCGATCGCCAGGCCGTCGATCTTCTGGGTCATCTCGGTGGCCTGGGTCTTCAGCATCGACGAGGCCGGGCCCGGGTTCTTGCCGGACGACAGCTCGGTCATCACCCGGTGCTCGGTCATCTCGATGGCCTCGAGCCCGATCTCCAGCTCGGCCAGGCGCGCGCGGAAGACTGGATCGTTCAGTAGCGGTTCGCCCAGGTCGCCGCCTTCGGCCGCGGCCATGTCCTTCAGCCGGGCCAGGGACACCTTCAGGCCAGGGGCGGAACTGCCGCCGCGCTCGAATTCGAGAAGGTACTTGGCCACCGTCCAGCCGTCGTTCTCCTCGCCGAGGCGATTGGAGACCGGAACCCGGACGTTGTCGAAGAAGACCTGGTTGACCTCATGCTCGCCGGCCAGGGTGATGATCGGCTTCACCTCGATGCCGGGCGTGTCCATCTCCAGCAGCAGGAAGGTGATCCCCTTCTGCGGCTTGCCCTCGAAGCTGGTCCGCACCAGGCAGAACATGCGGTTGGCGAAGTGGGCGTGGGTCGTCCAGATCTTCGAGCCGTTCAGGACGTAGTCGTCCCCGTCCCGCTCGGCCTTCATCTGCAGGCTGGCGAGGTCGGAGCCGGAGCCGGGCTCGCTGTAGCCCTGGCACCAGTAGTCCTCGCCGGCCAGGATGCGCGGCAGGTAGAAGGCCTTCTGCTCGGGGGTACCATAGCGCTGGATGCAGGGCCCGACCATGCGCAGGCCCATCGGCGACAGCCCCGGCGCGCCGGCGCGGGCGCATTCGGCCTGGAAGATATAGCGCTGCATCTCGTCCCAGCCGCAGCCGCCGTACTCGACCGGCCAGCTCGGCGCGACCCAGCCCTTGGCGTGGAGGATCTTCTGCCAGGGGATCGAGTACTGCTTCTCGACGAAGACGCTCGTCATCCGGCGACCGGCGACCTGCAGGTCGGGCGGCAGGTTCTCGGCGAGGAAGGTGCGGACCTCGGCCTGGAAGGCGAGGTCGGCGGCGCTGAGTTCGAGATTCATCGGGGCCTCATCCGGTGGTCCAAACGCGAAGCGCGGAGTGAGCACGACTGACCCGGCGGCAGGCTACTATGAAGTTGGCGTCGATTGACGGCGGCGGCGTAGGGGCTACCGTCTGGCCAACGAAACAAGCGGGACGAACGCCATGCGCACGCGAGGCATCAACCATCTGGCCCTGGTCTGCAGGGACATGCGGGAGACGGTGAAGTTCTACACCGAGGTGCTCGGCATGCCGCTGATCAAGACCATCGATCTGCCGGATGGCGGACAGCACTTCTTCTTCGACTGCGGCGGCGGCTCGTCCCTGGCCTTCTTCTGGTGGGCGGATGCGCCGCCAGCGGCGCCGGGCATCGCCTCCGTGAAGGCCTTCCCGCAGTCGCCCAAGTCGGCCATCGGCTCGATGAACCATGTGGCCTTCGACGTGGAGCCCGAGCAGATCGAGGCCTGCATCGAGCGGCTGAAGGCCGCCGGCGTTCCGCATCTGCCCGTGGTGGTGAACCACGACGACAGCCCGATGGGCGTCTCGCAGGAGGTCAACGACGGGGTCTTCGTCCGCTCGGTCTACTTCACCGACCCCAACGGCATCATGATGGAGTTCGCCGCCTGGACCCGGGCCATGCGGCCCGACGATGTTCGCCACGAACCCAAGGGCGCGGTCGTCGAGGCCTGAGGGCTCAGGCCGCATCCACGGTGACCCGGCGCATGTGCCGGCGCTGGCCCGGGTAGTCGTTCAGCGCGAAGTGCCAGACCGAGCGGTTGTCCCAGAAGGCGACCGAGCCCGGCTTCCAGCCGAACCGGCAGGTGAAGGCCTCGAAGCGGCTGTGCTCGAACAGATAGTCGAGCAGCGCCTTCGACTCCCGGCGGCTCCAGCCCTCGATCCGCATAGTGAAGGCCGGATTGACGTACAGCGCCTTGCGGCCGGTCTCGGGGTGGACCTTGACCATGGGATGGACGAACTCGCCGACGGCCCCTTCGGCCTCGGCGATCTGCATCGAGCCGCGCTTCTGGGCCGAGGCGCCGGTCGGGGCGTACTCGCGGCCGGCCGAGTGGACAGCGCTGAGCCCCTCAAGGGTCTTCTGCAGCCCCGGCGACAAGGCGTCGAACGCGGCGGCCTGGCTGGCGAACAGGGTGTCGCCGCCGTAGTCCGGGGTCTGCACGGCGTAGAGTATCGAGCCGATGCTGGGCGATTCCAGGAAGCTCATGTCCGAGTGCCAGCCGCCGCCGAAGTTGATGCGGTCGGACGGCTCCTTGATGATCTCCATGACCTCCGGATGGTCGGCCATGCCCTTCACGTAGGGATGGATGTTCAGCGGACCGAAGCGCCGTCCGAAGGTCAGCTGCTGTTCCGGCGTCAGGGACTGGTCGCGGAAGAAGATGACCTGATGCTCGACCAGCGCCTTGCGGATCGCCGCGATGGTCTCGTCGGCCAGCGGCTGCGACAGGTCAACGCCGCCGATCTCGGCGCCCAGGGCTCCGGCCACGCGTCTGACGTCTATCCCGGTCATGGTTTCTCCCCGCGATGGTCTTCTCCGCCATGTTGAGCCGGGCGGGCCGGGGCTGCAACATCAGCCACGTTTCACCGTCCGGAAGCCGACGTGGGACGTGCCGGTGTCCGGAGGGCCGGGCTGGCGGGCCGAGGGGCGGTAGCGGAAGCAGAAGTTGTCCGCGCACAGGAACGATCCGCCCTTGATCAGGTGGCTGCGCGCCGGGTCTCCGTCAGGACGCCCATCCTGGAACCAGTCGCGGGTCCATTCCCAGACGTTGCCGGTCATGTCCGACAGGCCGTACGCGCTGGGCGCGTAGCAGCCCACGGGCGCGGTGCGGGCCTTGTAGCCGTCGTCGGCGGTGTCGACCGCCGGGAAGACGCCCTGCCAGGTGTTGGCCCGCGGCGCCTTGGGGTCCGGCCGCTCGTCACCCCATTCATAACGCTTGCCGTCCAGCCCGGCGCGGGCGGCGAACTCCCATTCGGCTTCCGTGGGCAGGTCTCGGCCCTTCCAGCGGGCGTAGGCCAGCGCATCCTCGAACGCGACCTGCACCACCGGGTGACGCTCGCGGCCCTCAAGATCGCTGCCCGGGCCCTCGGGGTGTTTCCAGCTGGCGCCGTCGACGACCCGCCACCACAGCGACGGATCGCCGGAGCCGAGGCCCGCCGCGCCGACGAAGACCAGCGACGAGGGCTTCAGCTGGTCGGCGGGGACGCCCGGATAGAGCGCCGGATCAGGCTGCCGCTCGGCCAGGGTGACGTAGCCGGTGGCCTTCACGAAGGCGGCGAACTGGGCGTTGGTGACCTCGGTCCGGTCGATGGAGAAGGGCCCCACGGTCACCGTGCGGGGCGGCCCCTCCTCAGCGTGCGCCCCGGCCGCGCCCAGCGTGAAGACGCCGCCGGGCAGGCGCACCTCGCCTTCCGGAGCAGGGGACGGGCAGGCCCGGGTCGGCTCGGCCAGCGCCACGGCGGGCGCGGGCGCACGGCCGCAGGCCGCCAGCAGAAGGGTGGCGGCGACGAACACCGCCAGCCTCACCCGGTCGCTCCGTCCAGCAGGGCCATCGCCATCCAGGTCATGATCCGCCGGGCCTCGTCCGGCGACGCGTCCTGGTCGGTGCGGAGCCGGCGCCAGGCTTCGAAGCTGACCGCCAGTTCAAGCGCCGCCATCGGCTCGGGCCGCGCCGCCAGCGCCGGGGGCGTCACCGCCAGCAGGGCCGCGCGCTGCAGGCGGAGCAGCCTCGCCCGACCCTCCCGCAGCGCCGGCGAGCGGTGGCGCTGGGAATCGGCGGCGATCTGCAGCGGCAGGATCAGTTCGAACAGCTTCGCCCTGCGCTCGATCTCGGCCTCCAGGTCGCGTCGCGCGTCCCCGGTCGGCGGCGGACCTTCCATCAGCGGCTCGGCCTCGGCGGTGATCACCGCCTGCATGGCGCGATAGACCCCGTCCATATCCTCGAACAGCCGGAACACGGTGCGCAGGCCGACGCCGGCCCGCTCGGCGATCAGTTCGGCGGGCGGAAGGCCGAACCCGCCCTGTTCCCGCACGATGGAGATCATGGCGTCGACGATACGGCCGCGACTGGCTTCGGAGCGCAGCCGGCGGCCGTCGGTGCGGGTCTGGGTCTGGATCGAATCGCTCACACCCAATGAGGCCTCCACCGGGCGCGGCTGCGCAAGCATCCAGACGTCGCCCATGGCTAGAGACCGGTGCACTGGATCAGCAGCTGCCCGGCCAGACCCGCCTTGCGATGGATGCCGATGGCCTGAACCTCGGGCGATGTCGCGATGGCGACGAAGGCCGCCCGGCTCGGATATTCCATGATCGCGGCCACGTCCCAGAGCTCCTCGACCTCGCCGATCACCAGTGCGTCGACCCTGGCGTTGAAGTGCATCTTGCCGCCCTGGGCCTCGACCAGCGCCTTCATCGGCCCGCCGTAGAGCATGTAGGCCTCGCGGCCGGAGATGTCGGGGTGACCCGGCTCGTCGTACCGCGCGCGATCATGGAACTTCAGCAGGTTGAGCATGACGATCGGCGCGTCGCCGCCGAGGCCGAGCAGATGCTGCAGTTGATCGCCCCTGGGCAGGACGGCGTTTTCGACTTTCATGGTCTCAGCTCCTAGTGCTCGCCCTTGATGAAGGCGTCGATGACGTCGGCGATCTGGTCGGGACAGTCTTCCTGCAGGAAGTGGCCGCCGCCCTCGATGGTCACATGCTTGCGGCCCTTGGTTCCCGGCACGCGCGCCTGGAACACAGCCTCGCCGCCATTGGTGACCGGGTCCTTGTCGCTGAACGCGGTCAGGAACGGCTTGTCGAACGCCTCCAGCACGGTCCAGGCGGCCTTGTTCTCGGCGACGGAGGCATGCTCGGGCGTCACCGGGACGAAGGTCGGGAAGATCCGCGCCGCGACCTTGTAGCTCTCGTCCGGATAGGGCGCGTCGTAGGCGGCGATCTCCTCGGGCGACAGCTCGCGCTGGGTTCCCAAGTTGACGATCATGCCGGCCGGGAAGACCGGGATCGACTGGCTCATCTGCAGCCAGGTCTTGAAGCCGTCCGACATGCCCGTCCCCGTGGGCAGGCCGGTATTGCCGACCACCACCCGCGCGAACCGCTCCGGGAACGCCGCCACCAGTCGCAGTCCGATCAGCCCGCCCCAGTCCTGGCAGAACAGGGTGATGTCCTTCAGGTCGAGCGCCAGCAGCCAGGCGCTTATCCAGGCGACGTGGCGCTCATAGCTGTAGTCTTCCTTGTCCGCCGGCTTGTCGGAACGGCCAAAGCCCACCAGGTCCGGCGCCACCACCCGGTGCTCGCCCGACAGCCGCGGGATGATCTTGCGGTACAGGTAGGACCACGACGGCTCGCCGTGCATCAGCAGCACCGGCGCCGCATCGCGTGGACCTTCATCGATATAGCCGATGCGAAGGTCGGCGCCCTCGCCGCCGGGGACCGTCACGTAGTGGGCGGCGAACGGGAAGTCGGGCAGGTCGTCGAAGCGGTCGTCGGGCGTGCGAAGCACCTTCACGGGGCGTCCTCCTGGCGTGTTGCGCGGGATTGACCCTCGCGGAAACTAATGGCATTGATAATGCCAATATAATTCCGGCAATCAAGCAGGAAACGGAGACGGGCATGAAACGCATCCTGGCGGGACTGATCGTCCTGGCGCTGCTGGTCGGCGGCGGCCTTTACGCCGTTCGGGGCAAGCTGGCCGTGAAGCTGGTGGAGCGTCGCGTCGCCGAAGGCATGGCCAGCGACCTGACCAGCCGCCTGCCCGACGGCCTGCACGTCGTCATCTGCGGATCGGGCGGCCCCTTCCCCGATGGAGGCCGCGGCGCGCCCTGCACCGCGGTCATCGCCGGCAAGCGGCTGTTCATCGTCGACACCGGCGAGGCCGCTGCCCGCACGCTCGGACGCCTGGGCGTCGGCGGCGACTCCGTCGTCCTGCTGACCCACTTCCACTCCGACCACATCGACGGGCTGGGCAATGTCGCGCTGATGCGCTGGGGCGGGTCGAACCTGACCACGCCGCTGTCGCTCTACGGCGGCCCCGGCGTCGAACGTATCGCCGCCGGCTTCAATGAGGCCTACGCCTTCGACAGCAGCTACCGCACCGCCCACCACGGCGCGGACGTCATGCCGCCGTCCGGCGCCGGCATCACGCCTCGCCCGATCGTCATCCCGGCCGGCGCCGATTCCGTGGTCGTGCTGGAGGAGGACGGCGTGAAGATCACCGCCTTCCGCGTCGATCACGGCCCGGTCGAGCCGGCGCTCGGCTATCGCTTCGACTACAAGGGGCGCAGCGTGGTGATCAGCGGCGACACCTCGGTCTCGCCGATCGTCGCCGCCCAGGCGAAGGGCGTCGACCTGCTGGTCCACGAGGCGCTGTCGCCGGAACTGGTCAAGCTGCTGCAGGACGGGGCGATCCGGGCCGGCCGGCCCAAGCGCGCCAAGATCATGGCTGACATCCCCAACTATCACACCAGCCCGCTGGAGGCGGCCCGCATCGCCAAGGCCTCCGGCGCCAAGGCGCTGCTGCTCACCCACATCGTGCCGCCGCTGCCGCTGCGGGCGCTGGAGGGGCCGTTCCTGGGCAAGGCGCGCGACGCTTACAACGGCCCGCTGTGGATCGCCCGCGACGGCGACCTGCTGTCGATGCCCGCCGGCGGGGGCGCCGTCTCGCGCAAGCGCCTGCGCTGAGTTTTCAGGCCCCGGCGGTGCGCAGATGGTGCAGAGCGATGCCCGAGGTGGTCGCCACGTTCAGCGAGTCAAAGCCGCCGGCCATCGGGATCGACACCGTCCGGCATCGCGCCATCATTTCCGCGGGAAGGCCGGGCCCCTCGGCGCCGAGAAGCAGGGCCGCGCGGGCCGGCGGTGCGAGGCGATGCAGGGCCTGCTCGCCCGACGGGCTGAGCGCGACCGGGTCGAAGCCGTGGCGCACCAGGGTCTCGACCATGTCCCCGGCCACCGTCGCATAGGGCGTCGCCAGCACGCCGCCGACCGAGACGCGGATGGCCTTGCGGTAGAGCGGGTCGCAGCAGGTCGCGTCCAGCAGGACCGCGTCGACCCCGAACGCCGCGGCGTTGCGGAACAGCCCGCCCATGTTGTCGTGATTGCCGATCCCCGCCAGCGCCAGCACCAGCGCCCGCGCGCCCAGGCCGGCCAGCAGATCATCGGCCGCCACCGCCGGCGCCCGTTCGGCGAGGGCCAGGATGCCGCGATGCAGCTCGAAGCCAGCGATGGCGTCCAGCACAGGCTGGTCGGCCAGGTAGACCGGCAGATCGTCAGGCAGGGTCTGGAGGATGGGCTCCAGCTTCAGCCGGCGCTTGGGCGCGATCAGCACCGACAGCGGCCGGTGACGACCCTGTGAGGCCAGCACCCGCAATACCGTCTCGCCCTCGGCTATGAACAGGCCCCGGCGGCCGACGAGGTCCCGCTCGCGGATGTCGCGATAGGCCTCGATCCGGGGATCAGCGGGATCGTCGATGGCGATGAAGGTCGGCACGCGGAAGCGATAGCGCCCCGACGGACCGACCGCCAGCCGCGGCGTGGCGCGTCAGGACGCGACCGGCGTTTCCCCGGCCAGGCGCCTGTTCATCTCTTCCAGCGACGCCAGCATGCCTTCCTGTGACGCCACCGGATCGGTGTCGTCGAGCAGCCGGCCGATGGCGTTGCCGTAGAGCGCGCCGAGCTCGGGCCGCCAGCGGTCGCCCATGAGGTCGACGGCATGGGCGAAGAGACCGCCGCAGCGCGACAGCCGCAGCATTCCCGCGGCGCCGCCGACGCCCAGAATTCCGTTGGCCAGCCAGCTGAGCCGGGCCTTGTCCGGATCCGGCTGCTCGCTCAGGCGCATGATCTCGCCGACCCACTCCTTGACCGACTTGCGCATGTCCGCGCCCGCGTTGAGGACGACCTGCCCCCCGCGGTCCGTCGCCGTATCAACGCTGAGGCCGTAGCGGACGTCGACGGAGTCGGCGAGCCGGTTGGTCGGCTTGAAGAAGCGTGCAGCGCTGGTCACAGTTTCACCCTCGTCGGCTTCATGAGCAAATCGATCTCGTTCTGGGACATGTTCGGTTCAACCGCCGCCCCGATCTTGAAGTTGAGGTCGTCGTGGCGGCGGCCCTTGATCCCGACCGGCGGGCCGAAGGCCTTGAATCGACGATCCGGGCCGCAGTAGCCCTCCGCTTCGACGAACAGCCGCTTGTCGCGACCCAGCCAGATAATCCGCTGCAGAAGAACCGGCGGCGTCACAGGCTTGGCGAGCACGAAGTTCGCGCCGCTGTCCCGCGCCAGATGAACCTGATCCAGCCGCGTGCCGCTGGTCACCACCAGCACCGAGGTCGCGCGATTGAAGTCCGGCCCCTCGCGCCGAAGCCAGCGGATGAAGTCGAACCCGGCGCCCTTGGCCAGGGCGGCCTCGACCAGGACCAGGTCGAATTCCGACCCGCTGGCCGCCGCCTTCGCGTCGCGAAGGTTGCCCACCTTGGTCTGTCGTCGCAGGTCAAAGCTGGTCAGCACGTTCGACAGCAGGTTCAGGTGCACCTGGTTGTCATCGAGCAGGAGCGCTCTGGCCCGGGTCAGATCGACCTTGGCTGTAGCGGCGACGGGGCTCTGCGTCTCGTTCATCTGGCCCTCAGAAGAGGTCGAAGTCTCCAGACTCGAACACATCGTCCGGGGCCTCCTCGTCCGCGGCGTGCGCGGTGAGACGGATGGCCATGTCCTGAAGCGGAATGGCCCCCAGCGCTGCGGTCAGGTCCACGGCGGGATCGAACGCTACTGCCGCCACGACATGGCGGATGAAATGGGTCAGAACGCCCAGGCGCTGGGAGACCAGGTCGAGAGTCTGAAGCTCCCGCACCAGGACCGCGTCCAGATGGGCGGCGTGTTCGGGCACATGGCAGATGTTCTGCACCCGAAGCAGATGCGTCTCGAGCAACGCGAGCTCGTGGGCGACGCCCTCGAGCGTGCCGCCCAGGCCGTGAGGTGAATTCGCAGCTGGACGCGCGACGGCGGACATCAGAACAGCTCCAGATCGCCGGTGTTGTCGGCCGGGGGCGGCACGGCCAGCTTGCGCTCGCGGACGAACACCGACGGATCGGCGTCGGTCAGCAGCCGCTGCATGGCCTGGCCGGTCGTCGGGCGATAGCGGATGCGGCGGGCGCTGTTGCCGCCGGTGTCGCCACCGATGACGGCGATGCCTTCGGCCTGCAGGAAGCGCTTGGCGAACGCCGCGTTCTCCGCGCCGATGTTGCGCAGGCGATCGAACATGCTGGCGCCGCCGAACAGCTTGGCCTCCAGCCGGTCGCGGCGCGCGCCGGCCCGCAGCAGGCTGTTGATCAGGATTTCCATGGCGTTGACGCCATAGCGCTTGGCTTCTTCGGCATCGTTGCTGCCGTCGCCGTCGGGGAGGAGGAAATGGTTCATGCCGCCCAGACCCCGTTCGGGATCCCGGATGCACGCGGCGATGCACGAGCCGAGCACGGTGCTCATCACCACGTCCGGAGAATCCGACACATGGTGCTCGCCCTGCCCAACATGCAGCGTCCGCTCGCCCGTTCCGTCCAACCCAATGCTCATGTGAGTGCGCCGAACACGCCTTCGATTTTCTCTTTCAACACTTGAACCGTAAAAGGTTTCACCAAGTAGTTATTGACGCCGAATTGAACCGCCCTTTGCACCAGATCGGAGTCGGCGCGGCCGGTCAGCATGATGAAGGCGATCGTCTTGAACGGCGGGTGCGCGCGCACGGCGCGCAGCAGGCCCAGGCCGTCCAGCTTGGGCATGTTGTAGTCGGAAATCACCAGGTGAGCCGGCTGGGTCAGCAGCATGCGCAGGGCGGCTTCGCCGTCCGGCGCCTCGCGGATGTCCTTGAAGCCAAGCTGCTGCAGACCCGAGCGGACCAGCGTGCGGATCGTCATCTGGTCGTCGACCACGAGGACTGAAATGGCGGAAGCGGCGGGCATCTCGTCTATCCCTCGGTAGACACGGCACAGGCGCTCAGCAGGTGAGCTCCGATGCGCGTGATGGGGTACTGGCGCTCCACAGCGCCGATTTCGAAGGCCGCGCGCGGCATGCCGTAGACGACGCAGCTGGCCTCGTCCTGGCCAAGGGTCCGCGCCCCGGCCTCACGCATGGCCAGCAGGCCCTTGGCGCCGTCCCGGCCCATGCCGGTCAGGATCACGCCGACGCTCTTGCCGCCGACCGCCTTGACCACCGACTCGAAGAGGACGTCGACGGACGGCGCATGGCCGTTGACCGTCGGGCCCTCGCGCAGGCGGCAGCGAAGCTGGTTGCCCGTACGCTCGACGGCCAGATGCCGCTCGCCGCCCGGGGCCAGGAAGACGCGGCCGACCTCGAGCAGATCGCCGTCTTCGGCTTCGGTCACCGTGGCCCCCGAGCAGTTGTCGAGGCGCTTGGCGAAGCTCTTGGTGAAGGTCGCGGGCATGTGCTGGGTGATCACGGTCGGCGGGCAGTTTGCCGGAAAGCCGGAGATGACCTGGATCAGCGCCTCGACGCCGCCGGTCGACGATCCGATCGCCGCGATATTGCCGTTGGGGCGATAGACGCCCTGGCTCGTCACGCTCGGCCGGGGCGCGTCGCCCAACGGCCGCAGGCGGGACCGGGCGGCCGCCTTGACCTTCTCGGCCAGGGTTCCGAAGGCCAGGTTGGCGTCGATGCCCGGACCGGGCTTGCCGACGCAGTCCACGGCGCCCAGCGCCAGGGCCTCGATCGTCGTGTCCGCGCCCGCCTGGGTGAGGGTCGAGATC
>Ga0209066_10007526_pt1 | contig 10772 bp, 8 predicted proteins | sample All_14_2_FD_187198 | JGI IMG/M metagenome (GOLD analysis project Ga0209066, IMG submission 187198) | Freshwater microbial communities in response to fracking from Pennsylvania, USA - Allegheny Zone_MetaG_DW_15 (SPAdes) (version 2) ... | reverse complement strand
CCGCTGACCCTTCGAAAACGCGGAGGGCGGAAGCAGGTAATCGCGCCGGATGGCGCAACCCGGGGAACGCCGCGCCTGCGGATCGACAACACGATGGTGAAGGCGCTTGCCCGCGCACATCGCTGGAGGAAGCTGATCGACACCGGTCGCTTTCAGACCGTCCAGGACCTCGCCGAGGCCGAGAGGATCAACCCCTCTTACATCGCCCGTGTCCTGCGCCTGACACTGCTTGCGCCCGACATCGTTGAGGCGATCCTCGATGGAAAGCAGGGGCCGGAGGTGACGCTGGCGCGGATGCTGGAGCCGTTGCCACTGGAGTGGCAAAAACAGAATTTCAATGGAAAAGTTGGATCGCCTTCTGCGCCTCGGGCCAACGCAACAGAGATCTGTAAATCGCGCTTATGCAAACAAGCCCCGAAAAGATGAGATGCATCGCCTTGCCGTACAGCACTTGGGTTAAAAATGGATTAAAGATGCAATAAACGGTTCGAACGCTTGATTTTTGACTGAATTCGCAGCAGCGTAGATTTCGGAATATTTCGTTTGAGTTGTTGATTCATATCAAGTCTGATTGGATGAGGTCATGGCCGCGTGGGGAAAAGCAGATCGGGAAGACCAAACGCGCCACCACCTCGCGCATCACAGCGCAGATGTCGCTGCTGTTCTCATCTCACTGCTGGAGATTCCCCTGTTTCGCAAGCGAGCCTCTGCAGCGGTCGGCGGACCAGTTACGCGCGGGGAAATTGCATGCTTGGGCGCGCTTTCTTTTCTGCATGACATCGGCAAGCTCGCTACCGGTTTCCAGGTCAAGGCATGGCATCGCAACCCGGGCATAACACCGCGTGGGCACGTGCAGTGCGGTTGGCTTTGGCTCAGGCAGGGTGAGGCGTCGGATGCTCTGGACGGACATGCCGCGCTTCTGGCGAAATGGGGGCCTGATATCATGCTCTGGTTCCGCCTGCTTTTTGCCCATCACGGCCGCCCCGTGCCCGACCCGGGCGAAAACTGGGGCCGTGATGCGTTCGCACCGGCACCAGGCTACGACTGGAAAGCCGAGGAGCGCGTGATGGGCGAGGCCCTCATCACATGGTTTCCAGAAATACGCGATCATGCGCCACCGCGCCTCACACATGAATTCGCGCATTTCTTCGCGGGGGCGCTCGCGCTTGCGGACTGGGTTGGATCGGATCGCGAGGCGTTCGATTTCGTCGAAGAGTTCGACCCGTTCTACTGGGCCAGCGCCCTTGAAAAGGCGCGGTGGCGCTTGCGGAGCATCGGCCTTGATACATCGAATGCGCGATTGGCCGGGGTGGCGGCATGGCCGCTGTTGTCGGACCATCCGGTGCCCCGACCGGCGCAGCGGACTGTCGCAGATGTCGAAGCGTCCGAACGGCTGGTCATTCTCGAGGCCGAAACGGGTGCGGGCAAGACCGAGGCGGCGCTGTGGCGATTCGCACGGCTTTTCGAGGCGGGCGAGGTCGAGGCCCTCTATTTCGCTGTGCCGACGCGCGCCGCGGCGCGCCAGTTGCAGACCCGGGTCAATAACGCCCTCAAGCGTATGTTCGCAGAGCCCGCCCCCGAGGCCATTCTTGCCATTCCCGGTCAGGTGATGGCGGGTGAGGCGCAGGGGCATCGCTTGCCGGAATTTCACACGCGTTGGGACGACACTGACGACGCGCGCCCGGCCCGCTGGGCAGCAGAGCACGCGACACGGTTCCTCGCTGCGCAGATCGCCGTCGGAACTGTCGATCAAGTCATGATGGCCGGCCTGAAGGTCAAGCACGCGCATCTGCGCGGGGCTGCGATGTCGCGCGCGCTGATCGTGATCGACGAGGTGCACGCCTCGGACGCCTGGATGACCGAGATACAGCGATCGCTTGTCGACTCCCACCTCGCCCTGGGTGGACATGCAATGCTGATGTCGGCGACGCTTGGCTCGGTGGCACGTGCCGCGTGGCGGGGCGAGGCGCTACCATCATTGGAAATGGCACAGGCTACGGCTTATCCCGCCGTCTGGACAAGAACCGGATGTTTTCCCGTACCTGATACAGAAACAGCCCGGAAGACCGTTTCGATCCGGGCTCAATGCGGCTGGAGCGGTTCGCAAGCTGCCGAACTGGCGGTTGCGGCAGCGCGCCGGGGCGCGCGCGTTCTGGTGATCCGAAACACGGTTGATCGGGCGCGCGAGACATGGCGCGCCTGTGTAGAGGCCGCGCCGGACCTTGTCTTTTCCCTAGGCGGCGTCCCTACGCTGCATCACAGCCGGTTTGCCGCGGAAGATCGCACCCGTCTGGATGCGCGCGTCGAGGCAGTACTCGGGGCAGGACGCAGCATGGGCGGCATGATCCTCGTGGGCACGCAGACGCTGGAACAATCGCTTGATATTGATGCCGATTTCCTCGTCACGGACCTTTGCCCGATGGATGTTTTGCTGCAACGCATCGGACGCCTACACCGGCACGCGCGCGATCGTCCAACCGGGTTCGAAACCGCTGAGACGCTAGTGCTACACCCCGGGGGCGGCCTTGATCCGCTGACACGCGAACCCGAGAACGGCCTTGGTGCTTTCGGCAGAAATGCGTCGCTTTCGGGCGTCTATCTCGACGTGCCCGGGCTGGCCGCAACGCTGACCGAGATCGTCGACAACCCGATATGGCACATCCCTGACATGAACCGTGTGCTGGTCGAGCGGGCCACCCATCCCGAGCGGCTGGACGAAATCGCACGTGTGAATGGGTGGGAAGATTTTCGTCGCCGCGTGACCGGCAAGGCTATCGCCGAGACGCAAGGGGCAAAACTGGTTACTCTCGACCGCAGGGCGGAATTTCCCTGCCAGTTTCCCGACGACGAGGTGATCCGCACCCGCCTCGGCGAACAGGGCGTGATTCTGACCCTGCCCGAGGGCACGATCGGCCCGTTCGGGCACCGCATCGAGACACTGGCCTTGCCGGTGCATTGGTCACGTGGCCTGATCGGCGACGAAGAGGTCATCGTGGAGTGCGATAGGCCGCTCCGGCTATGCGTCGCGAAAAAGCGGTTTCAATACGGGGCTGACGGCCTGGCATGGGTGGAGGCATGACGCGGTGAAAACGAACCTTCTGACCGAACCGCTGATCCAGACGGACCAGGGGATGCAGAGCCTTCCGGGCCTTCTGGCCGCGATGGCACGCGGCGAGGTGGCGTCCTTTCCCGCCTTGCGCCCGCATCAGCGGCCCGCCTGGCACATGTTTCTCGTCCAGTTGTCAACGCTCGCCCTGTCGGAACTCGGCGCGACCGATCTGCCCGACGACGAGCAAGGCTGGCGTGCGGCGCTCCGCAGCCTGACCACCGACTTTCCCGACGACGCACCATGGCACCTGGTGGTCGGAAATCGCGCCAAACCCGCTTTTCTCCAACCGCCCGATCCCGGTGGCCTCAAGTGGCACGATGTGGCGACGCCCGATGCGCTCGACATGCTGATCACCTCGCGCAATCACGACCTCAAACGCGAAATCGCCCATGATGCCGCGCCGCAGGACTGGATCTTCGCGCTGGTCAGCCTGCAAACGATGGAAGGCTTCGGCGGTGCCGGAAATTACGGCATCGCACGAATGAACGGCGGCTCGTCCTCGCGGGTCATGATCGCGCTTGCCCCCGCCATCGATGGCGGCCGGGTCATCGACCCCTCGGGCTGGTGGCGGCGCGACGTGCAACTGCTGTTGTCGCGGCGCGATGGCATCACTGGCAAGGCGCTTTTGTGGTGCCTGCCCTGGCCCGAGGGGCAACAGCTTGATCTTGCCGGGCTGGACCCGCTCTTTATCGAGGTGTGCCGCCGCGTGCGCCTGGCGGAAACCGGCGGCGGGCTGCGCGCAGAACGCACCACCTCCAGGGCCGCGCGTATCGCCGCGAAAGAGGCCAAGGGCGTGACGCAAGACCCCTGGGCACCGGTTCACCTGGGCGAGGCGAAAACCCTGACCCTGGGCGAGCGCGATTGGACCTATGGCTTGCTGACAGAGCTTTTTTACAGCGGGAACTGGCAGATACCCCTGCTGGCGAAAGAGGCGGCAAGCGAAAAGTTCGCTGCCATGGTTCTGGTCGCCGAGGCCTTCGCGCGCGGCAACTCAAAGACCGACGGCTTCAAATCCCGCGTCATCCCGGTGCCCAAGGCGGTGCGCAAGGAGATGTTCGGCATCAGGGCGGTTGAGCTTTCGGATGAGCAGATCAAGACAATCGACATGATGGACAAGGCGTTACGCGATGGATTGGCGCTGATTGCGGCAGAAGGCGACCGCGAGAGGCGGGGCAAGGCCGAATACGCCCGCACGACACCCGCCCGCGCGGCACTGCACCGGGTGGCCGATGCGCTGTTCTTCCCGACACTGTGGGACAAGCTCGCAGCGGGGTCCGAAGGTGGTCGAAACGAAGTTCACATACGCTTTGTCCGCCAGTTGGCGCAGGCTGCGCGGGAGGAATTCACACGCGCCGCGCCGGGCATTCCCTGTGCGCGGATCATGCGCCCCCGGGCCGAAGTGCGGGGCCGCGCGGCGCTCAACACCGGGCTGCGAAGGATATTCGATGAAATTGACGTAAAGGAATTCGAGGATGTCTGAGAACGAGGACGAGGTGGCCAGCCGCGCGCTGGGGATCGCCAGCGCGCTGGCGCATGCCGATCCCGGCGAGCGCGCCGCCGCCCGACGGATGGGGGCCGAAGGCGCGGCGTTCTTCTGGCGCCTTGTGGCGCGGCACAATATCACCCCGGGGGAAGAGGAAAAATGGCGCCGCATCACCAAGATGTTGGCGCTTCTGACCCCGGCAAGCGCGACCGAGAGCGTGCACGCACCTGGCCGCCAGTTCGGTGCCGTGTTGGCCGACGGCGGTGATGCGCGGACACGGCTGGACAAGCCTGTTCTCTCCGAACAACGCCTCGCCCGGCTGCTTGCCGCGCGGGGGCAGGCGCGGCTCGACGCGCTGGAACGTGCGGTGCGCGCGCTGGCGCGCAACCGACCAAAGGTGGATGTGCCAAGCCTCGCCTGGGCCGTTCTCAACAGCGACGCCCGTGCCATTGCGCGGGCGTATTACACCCGGCTCGACAGCCGCGCCGACATTGCTGAAAAGGAAAAGACAAATGACTGACCCGAGGTTTCTGCAAATCCATTTCCTTGCGCCCTACACGGCGGCGCTGCTCAATCGCGATGATGCCGGGCTTGCCAAGCGACTGCCTTATGGTGGTGCCCTGCGCACAAGGGTCAGTTCGCAATGCCTAAAGCGCCACTGGCGGCTGGCGGATGATCCGCACGCCCTCGCAGCAATAGACGGGGCCGATGCCGCCTATCGGTCGCGCGAGATCGTCGAGCGCAAGGTGTTCGGCGACTGGGCTGCGGACGTGGATGACGCGGTTGCGAAAGAGATCAAGGAAGCCCTTCTAAAGGTTGTCTACGGCGACAAGGGTACCGACAAGAAATCCCGCCAGACGCTGTTGCTGGGTGAGGTCGAGGTCGCCTATCTGACCGAGCAGGCCAGGACGCTCGTCGCAGAGGCCGCCGGTGACAAGAAGGCAGCGAAGGAAATAGCGGCCACTTGGCTCAATAAGCACAAGGCCAATCTCAAGGCCCTGAGCGAGGGTGCGAAACTCCCCGGCGGCCTTATCGGCGCTCTTTTCGGGCGCATGGTTACCTCCGACCCGCGCGCCAATATCGAGGCGGCCGTGCATGTGGCCCATGCCTTCACCGTCCATGCGGAGGAGGCCGAGAGCGATTATTTCATTGCTGCTGATGATCTGGCGCGCGAGGAGGATACTGGCGCTGACACCATCCAAGAAACCGAGCTCACCTCGGGTCTTTTCTACGGCTACGTGGTGATCGATCTGCCCGGCCTGCTGGCCAATCTCGGCGGCGATGCGGCGCTTGCCGGCGAAGTGTTGCATAACCTGATCTACCTTATCGCCGAAGTATCGCCGGGAGCCAAGCTTGGCTCCACCGCGCCCTACAGCCGAGCCTCGCTGATGCTGCTGGAAGCCGGTGACCGGCAGCCGCGCTCACTGGCCGAGGCGTTTCGTGAGCCATGTCCGCCTGAAACCGGGCAGGCCGTGGCGGCTCTGTCCGAGCATCTGAGCGCCCTTGATGCGGCCTATGCGACCGGCGAAACACGCCGCGTCATGACCCTCGCCAACCGCGATGTGCCGGGGGCCGAGCGCGGCACGCTGGCTGATCTGGCAGAGTTTGCACGCGATCTTCCGGTGCGCCCTGGCGGGGCCGCCGCGGCATGAGTCATCAATGGCTCCACCTGCGCCTCGCCGCACCGCTCATGGCGTTCGGTGGCGTCGCTATCGATCATGTTGGGCCCACGCGGGAATTTCCGTCAGCCTCGGCATTGACCGGGCTCCTGGCGAATGCAATGGGGTTGCGGCGCGAAGAAGGCGCGCATCATCAGACGTTGCAGGACAGGCTGATTTTCGGCGCATTGTCGGTCATGCCCAAGGGGCGCAACGTGCCATTTGTGGTGACCGACACCCAAAACGCGAAGCTGGAGAAATCCGACCGCGGCTGGACGACATGGGGTACCCCCGAGGAACGAGCCGGCGCGACCTATGACAGCCCCCATCGCCGCCGCCGCGACTACCTTGCCGATCACGAGACGCACGTCGTGCTCAGGCTGACTCCAGGAGACGGCCCGGCGCTCGAAGATCTTGCCAAGGCGCTCGATCGTCCCGTGCGCCCGCTCTTCATCGGGCGCAAACCCTGCCTGCCGGCATCGCCTCTGCTGGCTGGCCACGCCGAAGGCACAACCGCCTATGCCGCGCTTCGGAGCTTGGGGATCGACGGGCATGCGATATGGCCTGACGAGGGCGATGGCCCTGACGGTGCCCTGCCCCACGACCTGGCGGACCTACGCAACTGGCGTAGTGGCCTGCACGGCGGCAGCCGCGTTGTGATGGAGGGTCGCATCGAATGAGCCTTCACCTGATTGAACTACCGCTCTCATTGTCGGCACTGAACCGCTGGGCGGGGCAACGGAACATCGGTCACGGTCTGTTCGACGAAGGGCTGGTCCTGCACCACCTTCTGGGCGAGGCATTTGGCCCTGCCGTATTGCAGCCTTTCCGTCTGCTCGTCGCACCGCGCGCGCGGACCGGTACGCTTTATGCTTACAGCACCGCCCCGGCAGAAGAACTGTGCGCCACGGCGGCACTGTCGATCGGACCATCCGAGAGCGAAGTCGTATCGCTTGATGCCCTGCGCTCGATCGAGCGGCCCGAAACCGCTTGGCAGGAAGGGATGCGTCTTGGTTTTGACCTTAAGAGCCGACCCGCGGTGCGCCTGGCCTCGCCGCTCAAAGGTAAGGACGTCCAATTTCCGGAGGGCGCCGAGGTGGACGTATTCCTTGCCGAAACGCTGCGCAACGACCATGCACGTCAGCGAGAGGATGTCTATCTGGACTGGCTGGCCGCACGGCTTGCACCTGTAGCCGACCTCGAACGGGACTCCTCACGGCTGCACCAGTTCAGGCGCGTGCGCAGCCTGCGTGGCGGGCGCAGAGTGGAAGGCCCCGAGGCCGTTATTCATGGCACTCTTGTGGTGCGTGATCCGCCGGGATTTGCCCAACTTGTGGCGCACGGGGTCGGGAGGCACCGCAGCTATGGATACGGCATGCTGCTTCTGCGGCCGCCGCAAAGGAAGGGGGGCCTACGTGCTTAAGGGGCGTCTCGGGCTGGACAGCGCAAAGGTGCCACATGCCGACCGAGCAGGGTGCCTTTACCTCGCGCGCGGCGCGTTGACGGCGCGGGACGGAACCCTTGCCTTCCTGCAAGGTGCGGCGACGGAAGCCGACGCGCTTACCCCCGGAGATCACGCGATTCCCCTGCAAGGCGTCTCGATGATTCTGCTCGGTCCCGGCTCGACCGTGAGCCACGACGCGCTGCGCCTGCTCGCTCATGCGCGCACGGCGCTGGCTGCCGTCGGCGAAGATGGGGTGCGTATGTATACCGCCCCGCCCATGATGCCGGATCGCTCCGGGCTGGCGCGTGTCCAGGCGAAAATATGGGCTGATGACGAACTGCGTCTGATGACTGCGCGCCGAATGTATGCGCTGCGCCTGGGCGAAGTGCTTCCGCACCGCGAACTCGACGTGCTGCGCGGGGTCGAGGGCGCGCGGATGAAGGAAGCCTATGCGCTCTGGGCCAGCCGCATCGGCATCGACTGGCGCGGACGCCGCTACGACCGCGCCAATCCCAACGCTGCGGATCTGCCGAACCAGGCGCTGAACCACGCTGCCAGCGCAGTGGAGGCGGCCGCAGCCATTGCTGTGACCGCCACCGCTACCATCCCGCAACTGGGCTTTATTCACGAGGATGCCGGCCAGTCATTCGTTCTCGACATCGCTGACCTATACCGGAACACCATCATCATTCCCTGCGCTTTCAAGGCCGCGCGCCGTGTATCCGAACACCATGGTGAAAACATCGAACGTACGACACGGCGACTGACAGGAAAGGCGCTTTCCGACGAAAAGGTCATCCCGGATATGATCGAACGGATAAAGGCGCTGTTCGAGGGGCGCGACTGATGCCGCTAACTGTCATTGTAACCCGCGACGTCGAGGCTCGATACCGCGGTTTTCTCACGTCTGTAATGTTGGAGGTCTCGGCCGGTGTCTATGTCGCGCCAGACATGTCCTCGGGTGTGCGGACACGGGTCTGGGGCGTCGTATCTCATTGGTGGGAAACGCTGAGGCGTGGCTCTCTCGTAATGGTCTGGCGCGACAAGACGGCAACCGGCCATCTGCAGATTGAAACACTCGGCGAACCGCCGAAGAAAATTGTTGACGCGGATGGCGTTCTGCTGGTCAAGCGTGAGTGAAATATGAAAAATACACTCACGCGCTCTTTGACAATTAAATGAAGTTAAATGAAGTCAATTTCACTACCTGAAAGAGGCTTTCCCGCACCAGCGTGGATAGACCTTAACCGTATCAGTGATGCATAAATGCAACAGAGGCTCCCCCGCGCCCGCGGGGATAGACCCATTTGCTTTCAAAAAAAAGATGTGCTTTTCTTGGCTCCCCCGCGCCCGCGGGGATAGACCCCGTCGTATTCTGACGCAATCTCGGTCTCGAAAGGCTCCCCCGCGCCCGCGGGGATAGACCCTGCACTGAATGACCGCACGCGCTCATGAAAAGGGCTCCCCCGCGCCCGCGGGGATAGACCCTCTGCTTCAGAGCGACCAATGTTTTGCTCATCGGCTCCCCCGCGCCCGCGGGGATAGACCCTGACGAAAGATGCGATGCGGGCCCGGCAGGAGGGCTCCCCCGCGCCCGCGGGGATAGACCCGCCACGGGAGAGAGCGACATCCGAAATTACTAGGCTCCCCCGCGCCCGCGGGGATAGACCGTAACGAGCGGGCTATTCACAAAGCCGCTCCAGGGCTCCCCCGCGCCCGCGGGGATAGACCCAGGACGCTGATATAGTGCTTTTCCCATATCGCGGCTCCCCCGCGCCCGCGGGGATAGACCCTACAGGAGTTGACAGCTATAACGTCTCAAGAGGGCTCCCCCGCGCCCGCGGGGATAGACCCCGCTCCAGTGTGAGGTTGCCGGACTTCATCGTGGCTCCCCCGCGCCCGCGGGGATAGACCCCTGTCACGCGGCGGTGATCTTGTCGCCGTAAGGGCTCCCCCGCGCCCGCGGGGATAGACCCTCGCTGTGCGGGCTTCTATGGGCCAATGGAGGGGCTCCCCCGCGCCCGCGGGGATAGACCCCGATGCCGTCAGGTCTTCACGGCCCTTGGATCGGCTCCCCCGCGCCCGCGGGGATAGACCCTCCTCATCCGTCATGTCGGCAAAGAAATCCGAGGCTCCCCCGCGCCCGCGGGGATAGACCGTATACCAACTCGCTATTCCGGCAACCCGAGTGGGCTCCCCCGCGCCCGCGGGGATAGACCCTCAATGAGCGGGTTGCCATCCAGCACGGCGGGGGCTCCCCCGCGCCCGCGGGGATAGACCCGGCCTCACTCGACATGAGCAGCGTCACGTCGAGGCTCCCCCGCGCCCGCGGGGATAGACCCATCCGAGCCGATCACCGTTTGAAATGTGTCTGGGCTCCCCCGCGCCCGCGGGGATAGACCCGGAACAAGGGCACGTCGGGTATGTTTATCAGGGGCTCCCCCGCGCCCGCGGGGATAGACCCTCAAGCGGCACAAGGGCCGAACATGGATTTCTGGCTCCCCCGCGCCCGCGGGGATAGACCCCGCGCTATCGTCGCATGGGACGAAACGCCTTAGGCTCCCCCGCGCCCGCGGGGATAGACCCATTGACGTTGGTCATGTGAGCCTTAGCACGCTGGCTCCCCCGCGCCCGCGGGGATAGACCCCCCATTCGCGGATCGAAGCCGCAATCTGATCTGGCTCCCCCGCGCCCGCGGGGATAGACCCGAGGCATACCCGGCGATAAATGAAATGTCATCGGCTCCCCCGCGCCCGCGGGGATAGACCCAAATCGCGCCACATGCGCCCTTGAGGCTCTCTGGCTCCCCCGCGCCCGCGGGGATAGACCCGTTCGGATCGGATTCCATTTCGGACTCAGGATGGCTCCCCCGCGCCCGCGGGGATAGACCCCAATGGCGAGACTTGTTTCCATGTCCATAGGAGGCTCCCCCGCGCCCGCGGGGATAGACCCGAAATATCGTTAAATCTGACACCTTGCAAAAAGGCTCCCCCGCGCCCGCGGGGATAGACCTCATGCCGCGCCCTCCCTTTTCGGATTGGCAAGGGCTCCCCCGCGCCCGCGGGGATAGACCCGACC
>Ga0209066_10007520_pt1 | contig 10778 bp, 14 predicted proteins | sample All_14_2_FD_187198 | JGI IMG/M metagenome (GOLD analysis project Ga0209066, IMG submission 187198) | Freshwater microbial communities in response to fracking from Pennsylvania, USA - Allegheny Zone_MetaG_DW_15 (SPAdes) (version 2) ... | reverse complement strand
CTAAATTGTCTGCAGATGTTGCTGCTGAACAAGGCATAGACGAAAAAACTGCTTCTGCTAAAGAAGCGCGCAATAAGATAAGTGAGATTACTAAAGACGATGTACCTTCACAGTTTCATCCAGCAGCAGTAAAGATTCTATCTAAACAAGATAGAGAGCTACCTAGAGAAGTACTTAATCAAATGGGCAAGCTTCCTTTAGAAGACGCATTGAAAACAACATCTTCTATGGGCATTATCTTGAAACCGCGAGAATTTCAAAGAGTTGCTCTAGTAAGATTAGGCCAGGATAGGCTTGCAAACGCACTAGATAGAGACGATCAAGTATTTGGTAGATCTGAGCAAATAGACTCATTACCTTTTAAGTCCGGCTTATTCTCTCAGCTACTTGGAAGTTTGTTGTGTCCTTTTATGCGAGATCGTTCTTGTTTTGCGCCAATTATAGAGAAGCGCATGATTAGCATATCTATATGTCCAGTTAAGCCATATCCTCTTTTAGCTTCAAAATCTGACCTATTAGACAAGGTTGCTTCTGCGTATAATGGGTATAGACAAGAAGTATTAAAAGTCATGTCTTCTGGATGTGACGAAATGTCTAACAGCAAAATCGCGGAACTACAAAAAGTAGCTTCTATTACAGAAGAAGTCTTTTCTCCTCTTTCTATAGAATTTGTAAAAACTGCGTATCTTCATGAGTTTGGGGATACGCAAGAGCATTTTGGTACTCTGATGCTAGGTAACAATTATACCAGCGTGTAGAGGGGCGAACCCTTCAGAGACCACGTCACTTTAGTTAACGAATAAGTGGTTTAAAGGAAAACAATATGGATATGGATCTCGCAAAGTTATACGGGACAGCCCCCACAGAAGATCAGGAAAAGGTTGCCCAATTGGAGCTTTTCGCAAAGCTCGCTGCCGATCAAGGCATTGATTTGAACGAAATGTCGTCCGATCAGATTCAATATCTCTACGACAGTACCTTCAATAAGGTCGCTGAAGATGAGAAGGAAGACGATGAAGAAAAGGACGAAGAGAAAGAGAAGAAGGCTTACGATGAGTTCGCGGCTCAGAAGGAGTGGCAGGACAAGGTAGCGGAAGCTGATACTCTTGGTCGTTACATGGCTCATGCTTATGTGCAGGAACTAGATAATATCAAGGAAGCTAGTAGAGTCGGTAAGGCTTTTAAGGCTGTTGATAAACATATTCAGGGTGTAGGTAAGCGTGTAGCTGAGATAGGAACACGTACTTCGAAGGGCACAGCTGGTAATTTGCATCCTGGTACTAGCCGCGCACTTGGTGGTGCTGCTTATGCAGGAGGTGCTGCTGGCGCAGCTGGAGCGGGTTATGGAGCTACTAAGGCTGTGAAGCACTTCACTAAGAAGAAAGAAGAGTCTAAGGAAGCTTCGGCATTAGACGAGCTTGCTGCTGAGACCGCGGTAAAGATTGCGGCAGAAGCTGGTTATGATGCTGATGAAGCAGCTAATCGCTTGACTGCTGTTCTTACACTTGGTCCTGCCGAAAGTCAGAAGCTCGCTTCTGCACAGGATTTTGATCAGGCGCAGCATCTGCGCGCACTTGAGCTGCTTGAAGCAGCGGGTTATCCGATCAACTGGTAATGAGCCATTAAGGCTGTATGAAATTAGCGAATGCCATAGGTTCTGGAGTACCAGATCCAACCAAGAGCACTCATGCAGCCTCTCCTGGACTTCCTTCTCCTATAGTTGAAAACAAACCAGCTCCAGGAAAAATAGGTCCAGTAGGCTTAAGTCCCAGAACAACTTATTCACGAGTAAACGTTTCAACTCCACAAGCACCAGATTTTTCAGCACAAAAAGATTTGTCTCCTCGCGGTGCGGAGTTCTTACCTCAAAAGGTTGCAAATATGACTATAACATCGCGTCCGACACTTCAAGATATGATTAAAGCAGCCATGGATAGCTCCAGCGAGAAGGCCAATATTGGACTTGAGATTGCTAGACAACAGGCTCTGCTTGGTAATGAAACAAAAGAAGCTGCTGACACAAGTACACTAACATCTGACTATCTAGACAAGCTTGCGAATGCTCTCGATTATATTGCTGAGAACATCAAAGAAGCTGATGTCATGACCACAATGGCGGCAAAAGACGGTCCGCCGATCTTAGAAGCTGGTCAGGCTGGTAAGGCTACGTCTGCTGGTCTGCCTGATTCAACAGGTACGCAGACAGAAAAAGTTCAATCTGGCAAAGCCAATACAGGTCTCATTACAAATGATGACTGTATTCTCCCTGCTCAGCCATTAGAACCTATCAAGAATCAAAAGACAGCTTCGCTGCTGGAAACAAATCGCAGTAAGCTGGCGTCTTTACTTACTTCTAAGCCTACAGTTAAAGAAGCGAGTGTATATGAGAAGAACTTAGCTCGGCTAGGCGTAAAGGTAGCAGAAGCTCCTGAAGCTACTCCTTCTGAGCAAGGTGTTCCTTCTGAACCTTCTGATGTGAATAGCCAAAAGAGATTAATTCAATCGAATGAAGCTGCGATCAACTATACAAAGCGGCAGGCAAAAGCTGATCCCAAGTCTGATGTAAATCAAGTATTAGATCAGCCTGCTTTGAGTGCGGCTCATGACACTGTTCTTAATAAGGCATGGTCGCATAACAGCGAAGCTGGACCTAAGATCGCGCAAGCAATAGAGCGTGTACAAAAGCACACAATTAAAGCTGCTGCAGCAAGAAACCTTCTTAGCAATCTAATCGACAACACTTCAGTTAAGGCAGCATCGTATGTTCCTGGTGGAACACCGTCTGTACCTAACGCAAAAAAAGTCGGATTGGTGCCGTTTCTGACGCAAGCAGCTGAAGATGCGGCACCGGGAGTAGCAAACGCTGTACATGGAGCAACTTCTTCTGTACTTGGTGGAAACAGCCCAAGAGCTGCCGACATAGCGAATGCTGCTGGTCATGCAACTAAATATTTGCCTCATGCTGCTACAGCAGCTGCTGCTTTATATGGTGGTAAGAAGCTCCACGATATGCACAAACAGCATCAGCAACAACAGCAAATGCAGCAAGTTATGCCTATGGGCTATTAGTATTTATAATGGATTCAACCATGCAAAAGATTTCCTCACAAAAGATCGCACAAGTAGTTAAGAGCGCTAAAGAAGCGATCGTTTCACTTGCTGCTGAGCGGAACAAGCTTGCATCTGAAGTAGCAGAATTGCGCAGACTCAGAGATGTAGAAAAGCTTGCTTCAGACATGCATGAACGAGGTGCAAGAATGGATGTTACGCATCCAGAACTCGTAGACGAACTTCTCAAGGCGGCTAATGATGGTCGTCTTGATGTTATTAAAGAAGCTTTAGATCTGTATCCCACACTTGGATATACAGATCGAATTAGTGACAGTAACTCCAACACAGGTGATAATTTCACAAATTACCTGTTAGGAAATGTCGGCTAAGAAAGACCAGTAAGGGGTTAAATATATGTCAACAGTCCTTCAGGTTAACTTCGAGCCGGTCAGTGATATTCTCGCGACACAACGTAGAGATTATGCCTTGGCCGATAAAACTCTTGCTAATCCGCTTAACGCAGTAGCGTTGGTGGATGGTGAGTGGATGATTCTCGACAGTACCAGTAAATTGATCCGTGCAACGACTATTGGTTCGGTTGGAAATGCGGCCACGATGACTTCGTATCCGCTATTTGCTGAGCGCGGTCGTTATGATGTGCTTGCTATGTCGTCCGTGAAGATGCCCATCATCTTCTTGGGTCCATGGGAAGCGGATACTCGCATCTTTGATGCGACAGCTACAGTTGGTTCTGGCGCTGCTATCACCACAGTTGGTCAACCTGTAAAGGTTGCCACAGTCACGATTGGTTCGCGTAACTATTCGGGGTTGGTTGGTGCTGGCTCTTCGGAGACTAGCTTAATCGTTGGTCGTGTAACCCGGCTTCCTGCTCAGAATGGCGGAAAGCTAAGAATCGTCTCCGCTTACGCCCGCTAATAGAGAGGTATATATGTCTGGAGTTCCTACACAAATTCTTAATGAAATGTTTGCCTCTAAGGTCGCACAGGCTGAAGGCAGAGAAAAGATTGCTGAGTACGGTGGATCGTATGTTCGTGATCGTCTGCGTGAAGTTAGCTTCCTTAGAAAGATTCTTCCTCCGCAGCAGGTGACTCGTGCTGATTGTCAGCGTTCAGAAAACCACGATACGTTGGTTAAGATCGTTGATATTGAGCCCAAGTCGCGTGCTATGACCATGACCTTTCGTGGCCAGCCGACTTCGCGTTTTATTCGCGGAGACAGAGCTACGATCGGCTTCTTCACCATCTCGTCTGAGATGTTCCAGAAGACTGAACAAGAGTTGCTTGCGTACGAAATGCCCATCACCAAGATTATCGAAGATAACTCGGTCAAGGACATTCAGGAAGTTGAAGATCGTGAGTTTATCATCAACATCGAGGCTGCGATTCAGGCGTTGCAGACAGAAGCAAATGGTGGAACACCTACTGCTCTTGCCTACAGCACAGTAAATGCAGGTTCGGTAGTTGAGTACAGCATTATCAAGGGCGAGCTTGCGCGTACAGCAGGTGCGGATGATAGGACAGTTCGTCCTATACAGAGAAACGATATCGTAAATCTGTATAAGTTGCTTGATGGTCGTAGATTGCGTTGTGAGCGTATCTTGATGACTGAAGTTGACTTTGATGACATCCTACAGTGGACTCTTGAGTCTAACGGTGATCGTCTTCAGTCGGAAACAGTTGTTGATGGATATAAGTACAACACATTGCTCGGTAGATCGTATGTGCGCACAGTAAAGACTGACATTCTTCGTCCTGGAAATGTATATGCCTTTACAAGTCCCGACTTTTTCGGTCGTTTCTATATCCTTAACAACACCAAGTTCTATATCGACAAGGTCGCGAACGTAATCTCGTTCCAGGCTTGGGAAGATGTAGGTATGGGTCTTGTGAACGTTCAGTCGGTAAAGAAGCTCGAACTGTACAGCGGTAACGCGAATCCAAGTGCTGGTTCGCAGACACTTATCAGTAACTTCATTCCAGTGGATGAAGATCAGCTTGGTACCGAAAATCACAGACAAGGTCTGTGGGTTCCTTCGGTGCATCAGTACTAAACAAAAGCTAAAAAATTAGCTTGAAGGGCCTGGCTTGATGACCAGGCCCTTTTTTATATCTTATAAAATGCTTTAATAAGCGGATCATAACGATCCGGTAGCGTGACTAGCATAGCCCGCACATAAGCGTAAGCTTGCTTTTGAATATGCTTAGCACACCCATTTTTGTTAATGGGTATGTATCTAAACTCCAGTGACCGATCTGATGATGAGAATGCCTTTAATACAGGTAGTCCGCCTGGATCTAACTCCAGCTTATACTCTCTGTTACTTAGAGAATTCGTACCTGTAGGTACGCACAACCATAATTTTGTAGTACGTTTCATACAAAACTTATCACGCTTACAAGCTAAAAATGAGCGGGAATACTCACCGCTCATTACGTTTACTTTTCTCTCTCTTCTCGCGTTAAGCATCTAGAATTAGGAAGATCTACTCTTGCTTTTTCTATCTGCTTTACATTTTTGTATGTCAAGTTACCAGTACACCATGGGCATTTATTGCCTGGATGTCTAGTTCCTTGGTTTCGTCTGGTGTTACACTTACGACGACTGCCTTTTATATTCCTATATCTTCTACCCATATCTAGTGCATAAGAAACCTCCTATGAACCAGTCTTGTGAATGATTTGATCGATAGCGTCATACAAGTACACAGGCTCGTATTCAGTATGTTCTTTGGCATAAGTCTCACAAAGACCTCTAAAAGTAAGGTCTTTGGCTGCCATTCCACAATCTTGCTCTAGAACAAACTGATTTTGAGCCTTTATAAAGTGCCTAATTTTTGCTGTACGTAAATATTCTTTTGCGTAATTAAGCGCGGACTCAAAAGAGTCTTCACCTCTAAAAGTCTCAAATGCGCTATAGCCAATACCATAGTCACCATAGTCTTTATGTCCTAAGCCTACATGGTAGACAATATCGTCGTCATCTTTATCTCTGTAGACAACAATACAAGAACCTTTTGCTACTTCAAGCTTGTTCTTATAAGTCCAATATTCTCTGAAATAGCCGACAATATGAAAGGCTCCATCTTCAGGTAAATCCATCTTGACAGAGGTTTTGCCAGCAAGACCAACCCAAATACAAAAAGCAGAAAAAATACCTGCTGATTGCTCTGGAAATAAAGCAGTAGCATCTAATAGATCTGCAATGTTTTCAGTCGTAAACTCTGAGCTTTTAATAGCTTTGAATTTTGTTAGTTCTTCTGGATCGTGTTGAAGAAGTTTTGAAACATCTATTCCATAGGGAATGAGAAGTTCTCTAGCTCTTTGTTTTGTTCCGCGTTTTTGAGCTCTCCAAATAAGAGCTTCTGCACTTAGCACAAGATTTTCGTCTTTATGGTCTGGCCACTCTTTTTCGCGATTAAATAAAGGAAGACTTCGACACAAAATAGACTCTACAGAATCATCTTCAAGTACTTGTAGCACACTCACTGCGGGTTTTTGCGCGCTATAACTAAAATCTACAAGAATATTTATTTGTTGCATTTATCTACCAACTCTTCAAAAGTTTTACCTACGTACAGTGCTTCTCCAGAGATCTGATGTCTCCGAAAATATAAACTACATTGAAGTAAAGAAAGATGTGTCTCTACTACTGCTACATCTTTTGCATACGCAAAAGCTTGTTCCTTAGCTTCTTCCAAAGATTTGGATGAGACAAAAGATCCTCTCCAAGTCTCAAAGACACAATATTCTTTGGTCTTTCCAGTACATGAATAGAGCGTAGCTCTATATTCGATATTTGGCTCTTCTTGTCCTCTTAATTTAACTAAGAGGTATCGTGTGTGCTTTTTAAGCACCGCATCAGAAATAGAGTACGACTTAAAGGTTCTTACTACTATCAACTCATAGCTCATGGAATCTCCTATAAGTGTTATCTCTGCTATTTATAAAAAGAGACTGTTACACTGATAGTGATTTACGAGGTTAAAATATGACTTCTGGAACTGGACTTTTTTCTAAGGCAATTGCCAAGCGTGCTTCTATCCTTCGTGGAGGTGGCATTCCTGCTGAGGTGTTGGATGTGCGAGAGGATGTGAAGGAAGCTCTTCTACCTCTGGCTCCGTTTGTACTTTCTGAGTTTTTAGATGCACCAACAGCTGCTCCTACTGCTCTTGCAAGTGGTGTAACAATGGCTGTAGCGGGTGTTACTTTGCGTACAAGTCAACTTGGTGCTACCGCATTAACTCAGTTAGCAACCAATCCGCGCAATCTAACATTTACAACTGCCGGTACAACTGCTGCCGATGCTCCTACGCAAGCAACTGTAGTAGGATCATGGAATGGCAACCCGCAGACAGAGACTGTCACACTTGCTCAAACCGCGACTATGGCTGCGGGTGCAAAGCCTTTCTCTACAATTACAAGTATTGAGTTTGGTCCTGCTGATGGCACTAACGCCATTGTTTCTGTTGGTTTCGGTGCTAGTTTGGGGCTTGCCGCTAAGCCATATCTCCTACAGACTCTTCCCGTAGTATTACGCGAAGTTGTCGGTGCAACACTTGCAGCAACAGCAGGTACGCTTACAACTGAAGGGCTTTATACACCTTCGACCGCGCCAAACGGAACAAATGATTACAGCATTGTCTATCTTGCAGACGGTTCTTCCTTCTAATGAATTTCCCAGAACCTTTTTATAAGGTAGTTGCCGGTGGAAGTGGACTACCTACTAGACAGCGTAGAGGAACAAGCGGTAAGCATCATTACGCGCAGTTATTTGCGGGTGGAGATATTGTCGTAAGACCTAATCAACCTGCGAATGTTCCTGGAACTGTACTAGAGAAATTCTATGAGCAGTTCAAATCTGCTTGGGATAGGGGCTTGATTACAATCTATAGATCGCATACAGAAGTACTTGATCTAGAAGAAAAAGTTTCCATTTCTGTAGAGACTGTAGAAGCACCAGCACCTAACTTTCTGCCCGATTCTGCAGCAAGAGATCTCACCTTCCCAGAAGGAATAGGAACAAACATTCCACAATTCGCTGGAAATACACCAGAACTTGGAGATCCCGATCTTCCTGCTGTCATTGAAAAGGCTAAAGATGAATCTCCTGTAGAACCTGTAGATACAACAGGTGATCCTGTTGCTGCGCGCAAGCAAGCAAAAACTAAGAAGGAAAAGTAAAAAAATGAGAGTCTATAACATTACGGATATAGAAACAGACGCACTCAAAGCAGCATTTCTGACCAATGTGTCTATTGTTGCTAATGGTGTTGTGATTGCTCCTGGCACAAGCGAAGAAGTAGGTCGAGTAGACCTATCAGAAATCAAGAGATTTCTAGCTATAGGTGCTCTCGCAATCAACAATCCGCCTGAAGGCTATAAGCCGAAACCTAAAGAAAAAGCCGTCAAGAAAGACAAGTAATGGCAGAGATTCAAGGCGTTCAAGGTCTAAGTCAAAGTATGCGTACGTTCGTACAAGTCATACGTATGTATTTGCGCGATCTACCAGAACTTAATCGTTTAGTTGCAGGACAAGAAACCAACGATCGTATGATTGCTTGGTCTGTATTAGATGCACTAGCAAAGTTCAATGGTACTCCGCACTTTACAAACTATAGCTTAGATGACTTGTTCGCCATGAATCAACAGCATCTTCTTTTAAGAATGTCGGTAATCGCGGTCATAGAATCTGTTGGCCTCCTTCAGACAAGAAATCACATTAATTATTCTGATGGCGGACTCAATGTCGGCGTAAATGATAAGACACCATTGTTAATGCAGTGGCTTCAATATTATCAGTCCTATACAGATCAGCTTCTAGCTAGAACAAAAGTAGCTATGAACATTGGCGATATATTAGGGCCTAGCAATAGTGGCGTGTTCAGTGAACTCTATTCAATCAATGCAAGCTACCTTTCATATTAAACCTATTGACATTGATTTCTAGCTATGTTACTTATTGAACATGGTTAGACAAAGCACAACTAGAGAATATAGGGCTGAGATTTATAAGTACTTGACCGAGCACAAGCTCTCTTACAGAGAAGTAGGAGAGCATTTTAATGTTAGTCAGTTTACGGTTATGGCTGCTGTGAGAGAAGCCGGTATACCGCCACGAAGCTATGGAGGAAAGTCATATAGACAAAAATACCGATTAACTAAAGAGCAAGAACAACAACTTATAGCTGAGTATGAGTCTGGAAAAACACTAGAAGAATTAGAACCTATTTTTAATATTCCGTGGACTGTACTTTGGAAGCGGCTAAAGAAGCTAGGCGCGAAAATACGGCCAGCAGGCTTTAAGAAAGGAGAAGACCATCATAATTTTAATGGCGGTATTTCCATATCTGCTGACGGCTACATACATGAATATGTGCCGTTCGATGACCCACTGTTTGTTATGACTGTAAAATCTGAAACTGGAAAATTTGGGTACGCTCTTCAGCATAGACTTGTAATGGCTCGTAGTTTAGGTAGACCTTTAGAGAAACACGAGACTGTTCATCATATAGATGGTAATCGCCAAAATAACGACATTTCTAATTTGCAACTACGTAACGGTAGGCATGGAAAAGGTATTGTTTTGTGCTGCTTAGACTGCGGATCAAATGATATTTCCCCAGTTAAAATTGCTGAGGTTCAAAAATGAGCAGTCAAAAATATAGACGTTTAACAGCAGAGTATAAGGCTGAGATAGCTGCTTACTATATGGCTCATAGAAAAACATTAGTTGAAATGAGTCACATATTTGGTGTATCTGATGAAGCTATTGCTTCTGCTTTGCGTGCGCACAACATATCTGCGCGAAAATCAGGTAGAAGTGGTAAGCAGCAACGTATTCAGTTATCTAAAGACCAAGAACAGGAACTTATAAGTAGGTATCTTGCTGGTGAGAGCTGTGAATCTTTGCGTGCAGATTTCGGTATGTCTTGGCACGGTGTTAACGACAAATTAAAAGCGCTAGGTGTTGAGCTTCGCAAACCAGGGATGCATGGAACTTTGCGTAAAGTTGTGGATGAACATGGGTATATTAAACTGTGGCTTAGGTCAGATGATCCTATGTACTCCATGGTCCAATACAAACATCCAGGAGGCGGTATAATTCCAGAACATAGGCTAGTAATGGCTAGACATCTTGGGCGTTTATTAGATTCCAATGAGACGGTGCACCATATAAATGGAGATAGAGCAGACAATCGAATAGAAAATCTTCAGCTAAGACAAGGAAGGCATGGAAAAGGCGTCATTTATAGGTGTAATGCTTGCGGATCGCATAATATAGAATCTAAGAAAATTGCTGAGTAGCGCATGGCACTAAGAGCACAAAAAGTAAATAACCTATTCACACTCAATCTACTGTTAAGAGGTGGAACTCTTACTGGTACTGCCATGTCTACGTTTTATGGTCTTGGCGGAAGAACACTTACTATTAATAGCCAGACGTGTACTTTTAGTGCTGCGGCTACGCATAGTCTCTCTACTGTTCTTGCGGAAATAAATGCATCTGCGATCGGAACTACCGCAGGTATTGTAACGACTGCGCATGAGGGCTCATTTGCTTTTGTAGAGAGCACACCTACAAGTGGTATTTCTATAGATGCTGGCGGAACAGCTAACAGCATTCTATCTCTTGTAGCTCTTCAGACAGAAGTCTATGCAACACCCGGTGGTACTGCTCCTGCACTAGTTTCGGTAGAATGTGTATAC
>Ga0209066_10007519_pt1 | contig 10778 bp, 10 predicted proteins | sample All_14_2_FD_187198 | JGI IMG/M metagenome (GOLD analysis project Ga0209066, IMG submission 187198) | Freshwater microbial communities in response to fracking from Pennsylvania, USA - Allegheny Zone_MetaG_DW_15 (SPAdes) (version 2) ... | reverse complement strand
GGGCCACGCCTGCCATGGGCAAGGCGATTCTTTCCCGGCAGTTGGAAGCGGCCGTTGCGCAGATCCGCGACCTCGAGAAGTGAAATTTTCTATTGCACCACGCGGCAACTGATTGCAGCATGCCGCCCAACATTCACGAAGGAAATGGTAGGATAACATGGCTTGGGGACGTGACGATATGGCGATGCGCGCCGCGAAAGAACTGTGCGACGGGTATTATGTAAACCTTGGCATTGGTATTCCCACGCTGGTGGCGAACCATATCCCCGCCGGCATGACAGTGACCCTGCAATCCGAGAACGGCATGCTAGGCATGGGTCCCTTCCCGGTGGAAGGCACCGAAGATGCCGACCTCATCAACGCGGGTAAACAGACCATCTCCGAACTGCCGGAGAGCGTGTATTTCAGCAGCGCCGATTCGTTCGGCATGATCCGCGGCGGACATATCGACCTGTCGGTGCTTGGGGCGCTGCAGGTGTCGGAAACCGGCGACCTCGCGAACTGGATGGTTCCGGGCAAAATGGTCAAGGGCATGGGCGGCGCGATGGATCTGGTGGCCGGCGTTAAACGCATCGTCGTCATCATGGAGCACAACGCAAAGGACGGCTCCGCCAAGCTGGTGAAGCAATGCAGCCTGCCGCTGACCGGCGTGGGCGTGGTGGACCTGATCATCACTGATCTGTGCGTGTTCGAGATCGTGGATGGGCAGATGCGCCTGATCGAGCTGGCCGACGGTGTGACGGCCGAGGAAGTGCGCAGCAAAACCGAAGCGTCCTACGTGGAAGCGCTCGCCAAGAAAGCTGCCTAGCACCCACTAGCTGAAGCGCGCCAGCAATTCCAATACCAGGCGATGCAGCACATAATAAGCAAGCGCGTGCTGCGACCAGCACTGAAGCACATGTGGAGCGCGCACGGGTGCCAGCAGGTCCATGCGCCAGCAACCAAGCCACATGGCGCCGCATAGCAGGATCGCCACGAGGTAGGCAGGCATGGGCCACGCGAAAAACACCATGGTGTAGATGGCCGTACCTGCAAACGCCACGGCCCCATAGGTCCATGCCTGCCACGGGGGCGACGCACGCCGCAGCGCGCGCCCGGCGACCATCCACAGCAGGCCGATGGCCGAATAATCCAACAGCGGAATGAGCGGGACCGTCCAGAACGCACATAATAATAGTACGGCAACCATCGGCTGCGCACGGCGGTCGAGCCATTGCAGCATGAAGCGACCCACCAGTATGGTCCACAGGATATTCTGCGGGTACCACACACCCGCAATCACCCCATCGGCCAGCGTGACGGCGCAGGCCGCCAACAGCAGCGGCAGGCGAAAGCCGTAGCTGCCATTATAGCCGACCAGAAACAGGAACAGCGGCGCCGCAACGCGACCGATCACACGGGGCCACACCAGCTCGGGCCACAGGAACAGACCGACATGGTCCACCGTCATGGCCACGAGGGCGATGACCTTCAGCAGGTCATAACCATTCATGGCGCGCGCGGTGCGTAACGCCACGCGGTTTACTTGATTTCGAACAGGGCTTCGACTTCCACGGCCACGCCGAACGGCAGGCCCGATACGCCCACGGCAGCGCGGGCGTGCTTGCCAGCTTCACCAAAGATCGCGACCATCATATCCGACACGCCATTGGCAACTTTCGGATGATCGGTGAAATCCTCCGGCGCGTTCACGAACACACCAAGGCGCACCAGCTTAACCACGCGGCTCCAGTCGCCACCCAACGCCTTCTGCACATGCGCCAAAATGTTCAGGCCGCAGATGCGGGCACATTCCTGCCCCTGCTCGATGGTGAATTCACGGCCGACCTTACCCACGAACTGGGGCTTGCCATCCAGCATTGGCAGCTGGCCGGATACCACAAGGCTGGTCCCCAGCGTCTGGGTGGGCACATAATTCGCGGCCGGCAGACTTACTTCCGGAAGCGAAATGTTCAGGGAAGCAAGGGTGGAAGCGACATCGGCCATAGAAAACTCCTCTGATTCTTTAGTGATTTCAAGGCTTTTAACCTAGTATGCGCTTGTTGTAAATATGCACGCTATGCCTAAAAAATAATTTTAGCTCCATGCGCTTTGTCATAAATTTGTAACGATTTTGTAACAAATTTGTGATATTCATTAAAGACGGCTCGGAGGGTGGGCCGAGTAATAGGTTCACTAACAATACCATAACATGGAGTGATGGAATGAAATCTGTAATCAATGCGGAAGCGATGAAGACCCTGGCATGGTGCCTGGTCCTGACGTATGCGGCGTTCCTGGTACCGGCGGATGCGCTGGCATCGGGCGCAACCTTCACGGCTCCCAGCTCAGACAGCACCATTCTTGGTGACCTGCTCTGCGGTGTGGCTGACTGGTTCAACGGTGCCGTAGGTAAAGGTATCGCAACGCTCGCCATCATCGTGATCGGCGTGGGCGCCCTGATGGGTAAAGTATCCTGGGGTATGGCGATCATCGTGGGTCTCGGCGTGGCCGTGATCTTCGGCGCACCCACCATCGTCGACGAACTGGCTGGCGGCGGCACTGGCTGCCTCTAAGAGCCTCTAAAAAAGGGCGCTATCCCACACTCCGTGCGGGGTAGCGCCTTTTTTATTCCACCCTCGCCTGCTTGACACCCAAGCACCCGCCACCGGGTCGTGGTTACCCGGCACCACATAAATGACATGAACGCAACCCGGCCCGCAGCTCGACCGACACAAAAAGCCCCCATCACGCGGGATGCTGACCTTGAATCGCTGCGCGATATTGCCGACGATGTCATCGAATCCGACTTTGTGCCCTATGCCTGCCTGTTCGACCGCGATACCATCGCGACCAAGAACGGCGAGTTGGTCCACACCATCAAAATCACCGGGCTTGGCTTCGATGCCCAGGCACAGCGCGACCTGCGCGGTGCGATCCGTCATGCCATCCAGCAATGCATTCCGGATGAAACCTATGCGATCTGGTTGCACACGCTGCGTCGCCGCAAGCAACTGGTAGCGACCAGCCAGTTCCCGGATAAGTTCACCGCCGCCATCGATGCGGGCTGGTCGGAAACGCACCCGGCCTCCGCCTCGTTCGTGAACGAACTCTACATCACCATCGTAAAAGCCGGCCAAAGCGCCAGCATGAAAAGTTTTGGCGCGTTACTCCGCAGCGCACTGCCGAAGCGCGAAAGCACCTTGCGTAACCAGTATATGGATACGGCGCTGCGCGACCTCACCGCGACCAGCGCCCGCCTGCTGCAAGTGCTGGGACCCTATGGTGCGCGCCTGCTTCAGATCGTGGAGCGGCAGGGCATTTTCTATTCCGAACAGCTTGAGTTCCTTGAGAAGCTCATCAACCTTGAAGAACGCCCTATGCCCGTGCCGATGCGCGATCTTTCGCATGTGCTTACCTCGGGCGACATCACGTTCGGCCACAACACCATGGAAGTGCGCACCGCCGAAGGCAAACGTCGCTTCGCCACTATCATGACCCTGAAGGAATACAAGGAATCCACCCTGCCGGGCATCGACAAATTCCTTGATATCCCCTGCGAACTTATCATCAGCCAGTGCTTTGATTTCATCGGTGCCGAACGTGCACGGCACTATTACGAAACGCAGGCGCGCTACCTGAATATCAGCGGCGATCGCGAGCTTGCCTCGTGGATGGAGATCGACCGACTGACGCAGCAAACATCGGCGCGGGCGTTCGGTGAACAGCAGACTACCATGTTCCTGATCGCCCCCAGCATCAAGCAGGTGGAGCAAAGCGTACGCATGTGCCAGAAGGCGCTGACCAAACTTGGCATGGTCGCCGTGCGCGAGGATTTGCGCTTCGAGGAGTGCTACTGGGCGCAACTGCCGGGCAATTTCTCGTTCATCAGCCGCAAACATTCAGTGGATACACAGCATCTGGCTGGTTTCGCCACGGTGCAGACCCAGCCGATGGGCAACGCCACCGGTTCGCCGTGGGGCCCGCCACTCAGCCTGCTCACCACCGTGCAGGACGCGCCGTTTTTCTTCAATTTCCACCGCGAAACCAGCATGCATACGATCGTGCTGGGTCGCCCCAAGAGCGGCCGCACCAGCGTGGCGCATTTCCTGCTGGCACAAGCGCGGCGCCTTCCTGTTTCGATCTGGTACTTGGATGTGCATGGGCGCGGCGCCCCCACCATCGAAGCCATGGGCGGCAAAGCCTTTGCGCCCGGCACCTCGAACTGCCAGCTGAACCCCTTCAGCATGCCGGATAGCCCCGCGAATCGCGAATTCCTTGCGATCTGGCTCTCCACACTAATCGACCCGGAAGCCAAACAGCTGACACGCAGCTCGCTCAGCTACTTCCAGTCGCTTGTGGATGCCGTCATGAAGCTGCCACCCGGCGCGCGCCGCCTGTCAAACCTGCTGCCCATCGTACGCGAGCAGGACGCCATGCTGGCCGGCCAGTTGCAGCGCTGGTGCGCGGGCGGCGAATATGGCGAATTGTTCGATATGCCAATGGATACGTTCCAACCCGGCACCCTCAGCATCTGGAACCTCTCGGCCTATGCAGGCAACGTGCAAACGCGCGTGCCGCTGGCCAGTTATCTGCTGCACCGACTGACGATGGCACTCAGCGGTGCGCCCACGATTCTCGTGATGGATGAAGGCTTTGACCTGCTGGATACACCATTGTTTGGTGCCCGCGCCCCCGCATGGCTCGATTACCTTAACCAGCGCAATTGTTCGGCCATGCTGATGACCGACCACGTGGAGCGCAGCGGTACCTACCAATTCACGGCAGCCATCAGCCAGAAGGCAGCCAGCATTTTTGCCATGCCCGAGCCAAATCCTAGCGCCGAATATAGTTACGCCTTTGGCTTCGCAGAGGCAGACCTTGGAGCGCTGGCCTATATGAGCAGCGCCCACCGCCATGTGCTATTGAAACGCGGTGATCAATCCACCATGCTGAAGATGGACTTGTCCAACCTCGGCCAACACCTCACTACGCTGAGCGGAAGGCTAGCGCTGGTGCCGCAGAAATCCGCGGCCGACCTGCTCTCGGAATTGATGGGCTACGGTGCCACCACGGGGGCCGTCGCATGACCCACACCGCCCACGAAACCATGCAACGCATGTTCTGGGCTTTGGGCCTCAGCCTCGGCATTTTCTTCCTCTGGCTGGTGTTCATGGACCCGGCCTTCGCACAGACCAGCGGTTCCACCGGCAGCTTTTCCTGTTCGGGCAGCGCAGCCAGCGGCAAACTCTATAACAGCAATGCCAGTTGCCCCACCACACTGCAGATGGACAACGTCTTCTCGTTCCTGATCTGCAACATGGAACAGCTTTCCAGCAACCTGATGGGCAGCATGTATTGCGGCATCGTCAGCAACCTTGTGCCCATGGTCATGGCCATGCTCACCTTCGCCGTCTTCGTGTTCGGGGTGGGTTTCACCGTGGGCGTGATCCCGGCCACGGCGCGTGAATTCCAAAAATTCCTACTCAAGATCACTTTCGTGTATGTGTTCGCGACCCAGGCGGAATACCTGATCGGCTATGGCTACCGCTTCCTGGTGGAAGGCTCGCGCGAGGGCGTGCAGATCGTGCTTTCGGGCCTGTATACCGACCCCAAAGGCGGCACCCTACCCGGCGGCGCAAGCGTGTATGCGCAGCTCGACAACTTCCTGGCACGCACCATCCAAATCGCCACGGATTCCATGGATGCGAAGTGGGACGGCAGTAGCGACGATAATGCCTGCAAGAACGCGATCTTCGGCGCGCTGGCCATCATGGGCGTGGCCTTCCCGCCGGTATTCTATCTTGCACTTGGCATCATTGTGAAGATCGCCGTCACCTTCCTGCGCGCAGTGTTCGGCTATTGCTACGCCATTGTCGGCATCGCCTTCCTGCTCACGCTCGCACCGTTCTTCCTGTCCTTCTACCTGTTCATGCAGACACGTCCGTTCTTCGATAAATGGCTGGGCTACCTGGTATCGTTTGCGCTGCAGATCGTGTTCCTGTTCGCGTTCCTCACTTTCATCGTCTCCATCGACGTAAAGAACATGGCAGGCGACCTGACGAAGATCATCATACCCGTGCAGGAGACGCGCGAAGGCACCTCCATCCGCATGCCGTGGAAATATTGCACGCTGTGCGAATTCGAAGTGGTGGAATACGAGGATGACGGCGTGACCGTGAAAGGCGTAGTGCCAGAGAACCAATATGAAAGCGTGATCGGCAAATCCGGCCTGCGCTGCAAAGATACGCCGCCCAAACCCATTAAGGCCCTCAGTGGCGTGGCACCGGAAGGTGGGCAGGCGCCCGACACCACGGTGCAGAACACGTTGCTGAAATTCACCGGCACGGCACTGCTTTCATTGCTCATCCTTGCCTACATCGTCGATGCGATCTTGAAATTCGTGCCCTACTTCGCGCAAACACTCGCCGGCGGCATGGGCGGCAGTTACGCCACGCAGCTTGGCGGCGGCTACAGCCCACGGTCGCTGCCTACAGTGGACGCGCCTGGCTTTGCCGAGGGCGGGGTGTTCGATTCGTTCGGTAAGGGCTTTACCCGAGGGTTCTATGACCAGAACGTGAGCGGCAATTCCATCAGCCGCACGGCGGAAGGCATCAAGCAGGGCATGAGCGCCATGGTGGGTGGACAGCCCACACGCTCCGGTGAGCAAAAAGGTGGTCTCGTCGATCGCTTCACCAGCTACATCATGAACCCGCTGGGCGACACGCGCGAATAGATGTGCAAAGGGGCCTAGCGGCGCTTGCAATCCGAAATACCCCAGATATAGTCTTGCGAAAATTACATAACCACTAGATGGGGTGGATCCTCGCGTGCTAAAACGATCGCAACGCCAAGTCGCCGATGGCTCGAAGCATTGGTATCAGGACAAATACCAGCATGTGCTGGTGCAACGGAACGTGCTTGCCCTGATCTCGCTGGTGGCGCTGGTGGTGGCCATGGTGGCCGTGTTCGCGGTAACGCGCCTTGCGCCGTTGAAATCGGTGGAACCCTACCTTTTGCAGATCGATGAGAAGACCGGCATCACGCAAAAAGTGGAACCCGTATCGCGTGCACAATACGCCACCAACATCGCGGTCGATAAATACTTCATCGCCACCTACATCCGTTCTCGCGAGGGCTATAACCCCTCCATTCTGCGCTATAACGACGAGATCGTACGCCTGATGTCCAGCTCCGACATCTTCTACATTTATCGCCGCAGCATCGACCCCGCGAATAAAGAGAGCCTGGCCGCAAAGCTTGGCGGTATCGGCCAGCGCGTGGTGAAGATCAACACCATGAACTACATCACCACCCCCGCCCCGTTCGACCAGAAGGCCGAGGTGACCCCCGATCGGATTATGCAGGTGCGCCTGACCACCACCGATATCCTACCCAACTCTGCGGACGTTTCGACCCAGTGGCTGGCCACGGTGACGTTCGCCTATGCATCGTTGAACCTGAACGATCGTGAGCAATTGCTGAACCCCCTCGGGTTCCGGGTAAGTAACTACCAGATCCAGCGGGAGCTATAAGATGAAGCGCACCAGCCCTACCGTTTTGCGGTTGATCGTTGCCCTTGCATGCGCAGCCAGCATTGTAGCCCCCGCGTGGGCAGAAGTGCCCGTGGTCACCGACAGCCGCATCAAGACCTTCGTCTATAATCCCAACGAAGTCTTCACCATCACCACGCATTACGGCTACCAGAGCAACGTGGAATTTGGTGAGAAGGAAACCATCGAGACCGTGTCGGTCGGCGACCGCGTCGCATGGCAGATCATCCCCGCCGGGCGTCGCCTGTTCATTCGTGCGCAGGAAGAGAATGCCCGCACCAACATGACCGTCGTCACCAATATTCGTGCCTACCAGTTCGACCTGATGTCCTCGAGTGCTGATGCAGTGTTCGGCAGCGAAGAGCTGGTCTATGTGGTGCGTTTCTATTACCCCGAAGAGAATGCAGGCATGATCCCCGCGATCTATGCGGCACCACCGGTCGCGATGACGCCCACCGTGCAGCAGGCCCCCATCATGCCCGTGTCCACCGGCAGCATGCCGATGGCAGCGCCCACCCCGACAAGCGCCTACAATTACCGCTATACCTTTAGTGGTCCAAGCAACGCTGCACCGGTGAAAATCTATGACGATGGCCGCAGCACCTTCTTCAAATTCCGTGGCAACACCAACCCGAAATTCGCGGTGATCTCCTCACAGGGCGAAGAGCTGCCCGTGACTGCCAGCGCGGTGGAGCCGGGCGTGTATCGCGTGGATGCAATCGCGCCGCGTTTTTCCTTGCGCAGCAGTGGCGCGCAGGTCATCGTCTATAATGAATCCAATGGCGCGTAAGGGGGAATCCGCATGAGCACGACACCGCCGCCCCCACCGCCTCCGGAAGATCCATTTCCCCCGTTCAGCAACGGCGAGGAAGGCAGCGATCCCTTTGCTACCGGCGAGATCGAGCAACCGCTTGATCAGGGCCGCCCAAGTGTAGCGGCCAATCCGGGTCGTGTTGCCGTGGTCATGCTCATTCTCGGCGCAGTGGTGCTGTTCCTGCTGTATAATATTTTCCTCAGCGGCGACGAAGAAGAAGTTGTGGCAGAAGAGCCGAAAGCTGCCACTGTCGCGCCGGCTACGCAGCCGCCCGCACCGCCGCCGATCCCCGAGGATACACCCGTGGCGCTGCCCGGTAATTTCACCGCGCCACCAGTGCCCACAGCGAACCTTCCGCAACTGGAGCCGAAGGATGATTCGGCCGAGAAAGAACGCCAGCGTGCACGCCTGCAGTCGGACATGTTCATCGTCAAGGGCGGCGGGCTGGCCGATGCGTTGGGCGGCGATGCTGCCCCCGCACCGGAATCCACTGATCCAAACCTGCAATTCGGCGCGCAAGTGGCCGCCAACAGCCAGGCCGAACGCGTGAGCGCGACGCATATTGGTAACCTGCACCGCATCATTGCACAGGGACGCATCATTCAGGCCACTACGGAATCCGCCATTAACACCGAACTACCGGCACCCATTCGCGCTATCGTCAGCCGCGATGTGTATGGCGAAGCGGGCACCGCACCGCTCATTCCAAAAGGCTCGCGCCTCATCGGCCAGTACAACACCGAGCTGCTGGGCGGCCAGAGCCGTGTGTATGTGATGTGGACGCGCGTGATCCGCCCCGACGGGGTGGACGTGATGATCAATTCCCCACTGGTGGACCAGATTGGGCAGGCGGGCATTGGTGGTCAGGTGGACACCAAGTTCCAGCAGATCTTCTCGCGCGCGGTATTGGCAAGCGTCGTGACCATCGGCGTGGCCATCGGTTCGGATGAGATCACCGGCGGCGGCCAGACCAGCACCACCAACTCGGCCATTGGCGGCACCAGCCAGTCGGGCGATGGGGCGACCACGGCCACGGTGAACGCATTGAACCGCCTTGGCTCCACCACGGATAGTTTCCTGCAGCAATACCTAAATCTCGGGCCCAGCATCCTCGTGGATCAGGGCACGCCAGTGAACGTGTTTGTCAACCGCGACCTGATCTTCCCGTCGGAATTTACAGGCGCGCGCGTGATCAACTGATGAACGCGAACTTCACTGCACTGGATACCTTCCTCGAACCGCTGAATGCGCTGTTCGCCGAGGATGGTATTCAGGAAATCTCGATCAACCGCCCATGCGAAGCATGGATCGAGAAATACGGCGAGATGCGCCGTGAAGAGCTGCCGCAGATGACGCTGGAGCATATGCGCGCACTGGCGCATCTGGTGGCGCAATCCACCGCACAGATCATCTCCGAGGAGAAACCCCTGCTGTCGGCAACCCTGCCCGGTGGCTACCGTATCCAGATCGTGTTCCCCCCCGCCTGCGCGGATGGTGGCGTGGCCATGTCCATCCGTAAACAAACGGCGTTGAACCTCGACCTTGATGCCTACGCGAAACTCGGTGCGTTCGAGATGACGAAGACCGGCCTTGGCGGCCACGACCCGGCCGACGAAACATTGCAGGCGTTGTATGACGGCCGGCAGGTGCAGGCGTTCATTGCCGCGGCGGTCAAAGCGAAGAAGAACATCATCGTCTCCGGCGGTACCTCGACCGGTAAGACCACCTTCCTCAACGCGGCATTGAAAGAGATTCCGTCCAGCGAGCGTATCATCACGGTGGAGGATGCGCGCGAGGTGATCCTCGAGCATATTCCCAACCGCGTGCATATGATGGTCAGCAAGGGCGGCCAAGGCCGCGCAAAGGTGACCACACAAGATCTCATCGAAGCCTGCCTGCGCCTTCGCCCGGACCGCATCATCGTGGGCGAGTTGCGCGGGGCCGAAGCGTTCTCGTACCTGCGCGCGGTGAATACGGGCCACCCGGGTTCCATCGCCACCATTCACGCCGATTCGCCGGTACTGGCCATCGAACAGCTGATCCTGATGATCATGCAGGCCGACCTTGGCATCACGCGTGAACAGATCAAGGAATATGTGGAATCGGTGATTCAGGTGATCATCCAGCTCAAGCGGGGCGAAAAAGGCCGCCGCTACGTATCCGAGATCTATTTCAAGCCCATGGCCTAAACGGCGCCGGGCTGCTGTTTCTGTGTCAGTACTGCCAGAAATGCCACCTTCGGTGCATGTTGCTGTAAATTCACTGGCATCCGCGCCGCGCACGGGCTAATTTAGCCGCTATGCCGGACCATATGAAAGGATTGATGAATAAGCTGCTGCTGGTGCTACTCATCAGCCTCACGCTTGGCATCCCGGGTTATGGCGGCTTAGCCGTGGGCTACGCACTGGGCAATAACCACCTCATGAAGGTCT
>Ga0209066_10007518_pt1 | contig 10779 bp, 11 predicted proteins | sample All_14_2_FD_187198 | JGI IMG/M metagenome (GOLD analysis project Ga0209066, IMG submission 187198) | Freshwater microbial communities in response to fracking from Pennsylvania, USA - Allegheny Zone_MetaG_DW_15 (SPAdes) (version 2) ... | reverse complement strand
CATCCCGACGGTCTGCGGCTCGTTCTGGCAGCCGCCTCGGCTTCGCGGGCTCCAGCAACTCAACCGACATCAAGGGGGTGTCAGGGCCGGTGGCTTGCAGGACCGGGGCGTTTGGGTGGGCCAGCCAGGCAAGCACCACAATGTGGAGCGTTAGTGACAACGCAGCGATGAAGGCAAGCCGTCGCCGTTGGATAACTTTCATCCCCGCCCCCAACCCGAGACTGCAATATCGACCGCTGGTTGTGTCAGAAACGGGGCTGCACGAAGGCGACATCCTGGGTCCCGGGTCGGCTACGCCGCCCGGGATGACAAGCGTTTGTTGGGCGAGCATGGGGATTGGCGGTGCTCAATCCCCGTTCTCCCCGGAACAAACCCCAACCCGATCAACCGCTTGTAAAAAACCTGATCGCGCCCGTCAGACGCGCTGAAACCGGCCGCATAATCATCCCACCTCGTCGCACGGGAAGGGCGCGCGGCCAGCGACCATTGCGGCGGCGGGGGGTGATCGAGCGGGACTGGGCCTCAGGGGGATACTGAGGCGTGTCCGGGGATCCTGGCGTTGCGGGACCCGCCCGTCGTCGGCGTGGACGGAGAGACACGCGGGAGATGCCATAGGCCCTCGCGCTTCGACCGCCGGGCCGTTCTGGAAACAGGGCGGTTCGGGTCCTGCTAAGGCCTCAACAGGGCCACCTGGCGGGACGCTGGCGGATAACGGTGACGCGGAGCGGACGGCTTCGTCGAAACGGTTAGTTCTCTTCCATTCCGGACGTCGTCCGGACGCTCCGCGACCCTTCCCATCCCCATCGCAGCGAAAGCGCGAGGTCGTGAGACCGTGGAATGTCGCCCCCCAACGCCCATGCGCCGTTGCGCCTGACCCCGCACGCGCCATATCCCTGTGATCATGAACGCCCCCTTCAAGACCGACGCCCTTCCCGAGTGGAACCTCGCTGACCTCTATGCGGATCGCGACGACCCGCGTATCGAGCTCGACCTGGCCGCCGCCAAGGCCGCCAATGACGAGCTGGCCTCGCTGGAGGGCCTGTTCCTGCAGGCGCGCGGCGAGCCCGAGCGCCTGGGTCTGCTGATCGATCGCGGCATCCAGCTGTATGAGAAGGCCACCAACCATCTGTGGAGCGTCGGCGCCTATGCCAGCCTGGCCGGCTCGGTGGCGCATGATGATCCGGCCTGCGCCAAGTTCGAGGCTGACCTGCGAGCCCGCTCGGCCGGGATCGCGGCCGAAAGCCTGTTCTTCACCCTGGAACTCAACCGGCTGGAGGACGCCGAAATCGAGGCGGCGCTTGCAGCGCATCCGCCGGGCGTGCGCTGGACGCCTTGGCTGCGCCGGGTGCGCCTGTCGCGGCCGCACGAGCTGTCGCCGGACCTGGAGCGGTTCATCGTCGACAAGAGCCCGGCCGTCGCCAACTGGGTGCGCCTGTATGACGAGACCCTGGCCAAGCTGCGGGCCAAGGTCGGTGACGAGACCCTGACCCTGCCTGAGGCCCTCAATCGTCTCTCCGACGCTGACGTCGCGCGCCGCAAGGCCGCCGCCGAGGGTCTGGCCGCCGCCCTGGAGGCGCGGGTCTCGACCCAGGCCCTGGTGCTCAACACGCTTGCCTTTGAAAAGCAGGTCGAGGATCGCTGGCGCCACTATGCTGAACCGGCCCAGGCGCGGCACCTGTCCAACGAGGTCGACGCCGACGCCGTCAACGCCCTGGAGGCGGCCGTCGTCGAAGCCTATCCGCGCCTGTCGCACCGCTATTATGCGCTGAAGGCCAAGATCATGGGCGTCGACGCCCTCGACTACTGGGACCGCAACGCTCCGCTCGATGCCGCCGCGCCGCGCACCTACTCGTGGGAAGAAGCCCAGAGCGTGGTGCTGGAAAGCTTCCAGACCCTCGCCCCCAGATTCGCCGACTCCGCCCGGACCTTCTTCACCCAGCCCTGGATCGACGCCCGGCCCCGCGCCGGCAAGCAGTCGGGCGCCTATGCCCATCCGGTGACGGCCGAGCGCCACCCCTATGTCTTCATGAACTATATGGGCGAGCGGCGCGACGTCCTGACCCTGGCCCACGAGCTGGGCCACGCCGTGCACCAGACCCTGTGCGCGCCGCTGGGCACCCTGCTGGCCGACACGCCCCTGACCCTGGCCGAGACCGCCTCGATCTTCGGCGAGGGGCTGGTGTTTGACCGGTTGCTGGCCGAGGCCACGCCCGACGACCGCCGCAAGCTGCTGGCCGGCAAGATCGAGGACGGCCTCAATACGGTGGTCCGCCAGATCGCCTTCCACCGCTTCGAGCGCCGCTTCCACGAAGCGCGGCAGGAGAGCGAGCTGTCGCCCGAGCAGATCGGCGCCCTGTGGCTGGACGTGATGGGCGAGAGCCTGGGTCCGGCCGTGCGGCTGAACGCCGGCTATGAGCATTACTGGGCCTATGTCAGCCACTTCTGCCACGCGCCGTTCTACGTCTATGCCTACGCCTTCGGCGACCTGCTGGTGCGCGGCCTGATGGAGAAGCGCCGCGAGGACCCGGAGGGTTTCGCGCCGCTTTATGAAGAGCTGCTCGCGGCCGGCGGGACCAAGACCTATGTCGAGGCGCTGAAGCCGTTTGGCCTCAACCCGCGTGAAAAGGCGTTCTGGGCGGCGGGGTGCGCGCAGCTGGAGCGGCTGGTGGACGAGTTCGAGGCTTTGGTTTGAAACGCCGCGCTGACCCCCTCAGTCGCTCCGCGACAGCTCCCCCAGAGGGGGAGCATCTGCTCGGCGTGGATCCTCCCCCTCTGGGGGAGGTGGCCCAGAGGGCCGGAAGGGGTCTTCACCGTGGCTGACGATAGAGACCCCGAACGTGACCGCCTGTCAGGCCGCATCACCCGCTTCGCCAAGGTCGGGGCGGGCCTCTCGGGCGCGGCCGTCAGCTATGGCGCCAACAGCCTGTTCGGCGGCGACAGCGCTGACGCCCGCAACGCAAAGGCTTTGCGGGCAGCGCTGGGCGGACTGAAAGGGCCGCTGATGAAGGCGGCCCAGATGTTCGCCACGGTGCCAGACCTTTTGCCGCCCGAGTTCGCGGCCGAGCTGGCCGAGCTGCAGACCAACGCTCCGGCCATGGGTTGGCCCTTCGTCCGTCGTCGGATGGCGGCCGAGCTGGGGTCCGACTGGCAATCCAAGTTCCAGAGTTTCGAGCACGAGGCCGCCCATGCCGCCTCGCTGGGCCAGGTGCACCGCGCGGTCGCCCCCGACGGCCGGGCCATCGCCGTGAAGCTGCAATATCCGGACATGCAGAGCGCCGTCGAAAGCGATCTGGGCCAGCTGCGCTCGCTGTTTGCCCTCTTCAAGCGGATGGACGGCTCGATCGACCCGACCCAGATGATCGAAGAGATCGGCGATCGTCTGCGCGAGGAGCTCGACTATGGCCGCGAGGCCAAGCTTATGACGCTGTATGGCGGCTTCTTCGCGGGGCGCCCGGAGATCCGGGTGCCCGAGCCCGTTCCCTCGCTCTCGACCGGGCGGCTGCTCAGCATGACCTGGATGGACGGCAAGGGTCTGCTGGCCTTCAAGGACGCGCCGCAGGAGACCCGCGACCGCATCGCCGCCCTGCTGTTCGAGGCCTGGTGGAGCCCGATGACCAAGCTGGGCATCATCCATGGCGATCCGCACCTGGGCAACTACACCTTCGGCGGCCCCGAGGGCGGTGACGGCGCGGCCCATCTGAACCTGCTGGACTTCGGCTGTATCCGCATCTTCCCGCCGCGCTTCGTGGCCGGGGTGGTGCGCCTCTATCGCGCTCTGTCGAACGATGATCGGGTCGAGCAGTTCGAGGCCTATCGCAGCTGGGGCTTCGCCAATCTGAACGATGAGCTGGTCGACGTGCTGAACGTCTGGGCGCGGTTCATCTATGGCCCGCTGCTGGACGACCGCGTGCGCACCGTCGCCGACGACACGCCGCCCGGCGAATATGGTCGGCGGGAAGCCTTCAAGGTGCGTCAGGCGCTGAAGTCCAAGGGCCCGGTGACCATTCCCCGCGAGTTCGTGTTCATGGACCGCGCCGCCATCGGCCTGGGCGCGGCGTTCCTGCATCTGGGCGCCCGCCACAACTGGAAGGCGCTGTTCGAGGCGTCGCTGGAGGGCTTCTCCGAAGAGGGCCTGGCGAAGAGACAGGCGGCGGTGCTGGCGGCGGCGGGGGTGGCGTAGTCCCGGTTTTCGGTGTGAACTCGCCGGGTTCAATGGAGGCCCAGTCCATGGATCTGAAATTCCAGGTGCAGCTGAAAATCCGCAAGCCGGTCGCCCAGGTGTTCGAGGCGGTGGTCGATCACCGCAAGCTCAGCGGCTATTTCATCGAGTCCGCGACCGGCCCGCTGGCGCCCGGTGTCACGGTGATGTGGAAGTTTCCCGAGTTCGACGAGAGCTTCCCGGTTACGGGGCGCGAGGTGGTTCCGAACGAGCGCGTCGTTTTTGAGTGGGGTTCGGCGGTCGGCGAAGGGCTCAACACCGTGGAGATCGTGTTCAAGCCGCTCGATGGCGGCAACACCCTGGTCCAGATCAGCGAAGCCGGCTGGCCGGAAACCCAGGCCGGGATCACCGCCTCGCAGGGCAATGCCGGCGGCTGGATGCACATGCTGGCGGCCCTGAAGGGCTCGCTGGAATACGGGATCAACCTGCGCGCCGGCGGGGCTTTTTAGGCAACGTCGGGAGCCCGATTCCAAACGCCCTCACGGAAGGGTTCCGCTTTGTTCAAACGGTCGTTAGGATTCATCCCATGTCCGACGATCTCACAGACGCCCAGACCGCCGCCATTCCCGATGGCTACAGCCAGCTCAACTGGTCGCGCGGCTTTGGCCGCCAGATCGGCCCGCTGTTCGAGCAGCGCTCCGGCCCGGGAGAGGCCTGTCTTGGCTTTCGCGTGGAAGAGCACCACACCAACGGCCTCGGCAACTGCCACGGCGGCATGCTGATGAGCTTCGCCGACATGGCCTGGGGGCGGATCATCTCGCTGCAGAAGTCCTACAGCTGGGTCACGGTGCGGCTGATGTGCGACTTCATGTCGGGCGCCAGGCTGGGCGACTGGGTGGAAGGGCAGGGCGAGCTGATCGGCGAGGAGGACATGGTCTTCACCGTGCGGGGGCGGATCTGGTCGGGCGACCGGACACTGATCACCGGCACGGGTGTCTTCAAGGGCCTCAGCCCGCGCAAGCCGCGCCCCGGCGAGCTGGCGTTCAAGGATGAGGGCTGAGCATGGCTGACGATCAGAAGCCGATCATCCCGGCGCCGCTGGTTCCGTTTCACGGTGAGACTCCGCCCGCGCCGGTCTGGTTCGAGGCGGCGCTGGCCATCGAGCCCGAACGGTCGACAATTCTCGTCGAGGGCGTCGACATCGAGCTGCTGACCTGGGGCGAAGTCGGCAAGCCGGGCCTGGTATTCCTGCATGGCAACGGCGCCCATGCCGACTGGTGGAGCTTCATTGCGCCTTACTTCGCCAAGGACTGGCGGGTCGCCGCCATTTCCTGGGCCGGCATGGGCGGTTCCGGCTGGCGCGAGGCCTATTCGGCCCAGACCTTCGCGGCCGAGGTGTTCGCGGCGGTCGACGCTGCCCGGCTGGAAGCCGGCGGGGTCAAGCCGATCCTGGTCGGCCACTCATTCGGCGGATTTCCCACCCTCTATTGCAGCGTTGAGCATGCCGACCGGCTGCGTGGCGTCGTCATGGTCGATTCCAGCATCCAGCCGCCCGAGAAGCGTTGGAGAGGGCCGCCGCGGGGCGAGGGGTTTGGCTCCAGGGTCTATCCGACGCTTGTCGAGGCCCTGGCCCGCTTCCGTCTGGCCCCGCCCCAGGCCTGCGAGAACCTCTATATTGCTGACTACATCGCTCGCCGCTCGCTGAAGGAAGTGGAGGGCGGCTGGACCTGGAAATTCGATCCGGCGATCTGGCAGCGGTTCTCGATGCCCGACCTTGGCGAACTTCTGACCCGCATCGCCTGTCCGGCCGCCCTGATGTGGGGCGACCGGTCGAACCTTATGCACGCCGAAACCCTGGGCTATATGATCGATCAGATGCCCAAGGATGTGCTGCTCGTGCCAATCCCCGACGCCGACCACCATGTGATGATCGACCAGCCCCTGGCCTTTGTGGCCGGACTGCGCGGCCTGCTCGCCAACTGGCGATGACCCGGCCTGGGGGAGCGGGCGCCAAGGTTCCGGGCGGAATGGTGATGGTCTACATGCCCGACCGGGGCGTGGGCGACCTGATGTGGCACCTGCCCACCCTGCGGTCCATCGCCGCGCGAGCCCTGGAAGGCAAGGTGCTGCTGGCCGCTCGTCCGTCCAGCCGGGCGCGCGAGCTGCTGGCCGGCGAGCCCTGCGTCGAGGCGGTCGATTATCTGGAGTACCGCTCCGGCGCGTTACGCCATCTGGCCGAGATCCTTGATTTCTACCGCCTGTGCCGACAGCGCCGGCCGCGCGCGGTCTGGATCCTGGAGAAGATTGATCGTCCGGCCATCGGCGCAGCCCTGGCCAGCGTTCGCGAACGGCGAGGCTTTGGCCTGGGTCATGGCCAGGAACGCTGGCTGACTCATGGACCCTTTCTGCCCCGCGCCATGCGGCCCGCGCACCGGATCGAGAAGCTTGCGGCTTTCGAGGAAGCCCACGGCCTGAAAGTGGCCAGCCGCGAGCCGGCTCTGGCGCCTGCGCCCGCGGCCCTGCGAGCCGTCGAGGAACGCTTCGGACATTTGCCGAAGCCGTGGATCGTCTATGGCGTCGGGGCCAGCGAGCCGCGTCGCTGTTGGCCGCTGGACCGGTTCACGGGCCTGAGCGCCGCCCTTTCGGATCTCGGCGGAACACACTTCTGGCTGGGAGGACCGGACGACAGCGTCGCCGTCGAGACCGAGCTGAAGCGCGCCGATCGGGGCTGCATCAACGTCAATGTCTGCGACCTGAAGCTCGACGCCGGGGCCGCCCTCCTGTCGCGCGCCGACCTTTTCATCGGCAATGATTCCGGCCCGCTCAATCTCGCGGCCTCCGTCGGCATTCCCTCAATTGGGCTGTTTGGCGATAGCCCCCCGCTCGACTATTCGCGGTTCCTGCGGCCAGTCATCGGTCCGCGCGGCGGCATGTCGGCCCTCTCCGTCGAGAGTGTCGCGGGCATAGCCCGCTTGAGCCTTTAGGCCCGCCGTTGTAAGCGGCGGAGAGATTTTTCTTCCCAACGAGGATGACGACATGGCCGGCGACTACCACCGCGGTGAAATGGATATCCAGGAACAGGCCTCGACCTATGAGGCCTTCGGCGCGATGACCAAGTGGGGCTCGCTGGCGATCTCGGTGGTTCTGCTGATGATCACCCTGTGGTTCTGCACCTCGATTGGCTTCTTTGGCGGCGCGATTGCGGGATTCGTGCTGGCGGCTCTGGGCGTCGCACTTCTGCGCGAAAAGCCTGCTTCGAAGCACTGACACCGGTAGACATCGGCATAATTTCTCCCTGACGCGCACGTAACGCCTCGACAAGAGGCAAGACTATCCCCTAAACAGCAGCGCAAGCTGACTGGGATAGCAGCGCTCTGGGAGGGTTATGCCGATGGCCGTCGTCGCCGTGACGAAAGAAACCCGCGAGGGTGAAACGCGGGTCGCCGCCACGCCTGAGACGGTGAAGAAGCTGACCGCGGCCGGCTTCTCGGTGGTGGTCGAGGCGGGCGCGGGCAGCGCCGCCTCCTATCCCGACGCGGACTATGAAGCGGCCGGCGCCAAGCTGGCCAAGACTGCGAAAGATGCGATCGGCGGCGCGGATATCCTGTTCAAGGTGCGCGCACCGGAAGCCGCCGAGATTGCGGCCCTGAAAAGCGGCGCGATCGTCGCCGCCGCACTTAATCCGCATCAGGACAAGGATACGCTCGCCGCCCTGGCCAAGGCTGGCGCCAGCGCCATCGCTATGGAGTTCATTCCGCGAATCACGCGGGCCCAGGTGATGGATATGCTGTCCTCGCAGGCCAACCTCGCCGGCTATCGCGCCGTGATCGAAGGCGCCGAGGCCTATGGCAAGGCCCTGCCGATGATGATGACGGCCGCCGGGACCGTCGCCGCCGCCAAGGTTTTCGTCATGGGTGTCGGGGTTGCCGGCCTGCAGGCCATCGCCACGGCCCGCCGCCTGGGCGCGGTGGTCACCGCCACCGACGTGCGTCCGGCCACCAAGGAACAGGTCGAGTCGCTGGGCGCCAAGTTCCTGGCCGTCGAGGACGACGAGTTCAAGAACGCCCAGACCGCCGGCGGCTACGCCAAGGAAATGTCGAAGGAATACCAGGCCAAGCAGGCCGAGCTGGTCTCCGCGCACATCGCCAAGCAGGACATCGTCATCACCACGGCCCTGATCCCTGGCCGGCCGGCCCCCAAGCTGGTCAGCGCCGAACAGGTGGCCTCGATGCGTCCGGGCTCGATCCTCGTCGACCTGGCCATCGAGCAGGGCGGCAATGTCGTGGGCGCCAAGCTGAACGAGACTGTCGTCACCGCCAACGGCGTCAAGATCCTGGGCGCGGCCAACCTGCCGGGCCGCATCGCCACTGACGCCAGCGCGCTCTATGCCCGCAACCTCTTTGCGCTGTCGGGTCTGTTCCTGAACAAGGAGGGCGTTTTCGCCCCCGACTTCGAGGACGAGATCCTGAAGGCCGCCCTGGTCACCCAGGGTGGCGAAATTGTCCATCCGTCGCTGAAGACCGCCTAACTCACATCGAAAGGGAGGCTCCCATGGAAGCCGTCGACCCCACCGTGTTCCGCCTGGCGATCTTCGTGCTCGCCATCTTTGTGGGCTATTACGTCGTGTGGAGCGTGACGCCCGCCCTGCACACGCCGCTGATGGCCGTGACCAACGCCATTTCCTCAGTGATCATCGTCGGGGCCTTGCTGGCCGCCGCCGCCCACGGCGGCGCAGGCGAGGCCGCCACCAGTTCGGTCTGGATCTCCAAGGGCGCCGGCGCTTTGGCCGCAGCCTTTGCGGCGGTCAATATCTTCGGCGGCTTCCTGGTCACCAACCGGATGCTGGCCATGTACAAGAAGAAGGACAAGGCCAAGTGAGCGGCTTCGCCGCCCTGACCCTGGCGGCCCTGATCGTGCTGATCATCGCCGCAGGCGTCTCGATGGTGCTGCCCAGGCGCAAGTCCGCCGGCAATGGCGCCGCCTTCGCGCCCGCCTTCGTCCTTATCGCCATCGGCCTCAGCGCCAACGCCGTCGGCCTACAGGCTGGACCAAGCGGCGCCGCCGACATCCTTCGCTGGCTCTCGCCCTTTGCCGTCGGCATGGGCGCAGCGCTGCTGCTCTCTAATCTGCGCGCCGACCAGGCGCCGCCGTCCGGGGGGACCTCCGAATGAACGCCAATCTCGCCGCCATCCTCTACATCGTCTCGGGGGTGCTGTTCATCCTGGCCCTGCGCGGCCTTTCCAGCCCGGTGACCAGCCAGGCCGGAAACCGCAACGGCATGATCGGCATGGCCATCGCCGTCGGCACCACCCTGGCCACCCTTTGGAGTCAGGGCGCGCTGGATGTCATCACCCTGGGCCTGATCCTCGGCGGCGTCGCCGTCGGCGGCGGGGTGGGCGCGGTGATCGCCCGCAAGGTGCCGATGACCTCGATGCCGCAGCTGGTCGCGGCCTTCCACAGCCTGGTCGGCATGGCCGCGTGTCTCGTGGCGGTCGCCGCCATCTATACCCCGGCCGCCTATGGTATCGTCGGCGAGGATGGCCACATCCACGGGGGCAGCCTGATCGAGCTATCCCTTGGCCTGGCGATCGGCGCCATCACCTTTACCGGCTCGGTCATCGCGTTCGCCAAGCTGAACGGCAACATGGGCGGCGCGCCGATCATGCTGCCGGCTCGCCACATGCTGAATATCGCGCTGGGCCTGGGCATCGTCGCCCTGATCGTGGTGCTGGTGATCTCCGGCGGTTCGGCGATCTGGGCGTTCTGGGGCATTTTCGCCCTGGCCCTGATCATCGGCGTCACCCTGATCATCCCGATCGGCGGCGCCGACATGCCCGTCGTCGTATCGATGCTGAACAGCTATTCGGGCTGGGCGGCGGCGGCCCTCGGCTTCACCCTGGAAAACACCACCCTGATCATCACCGGCGCCCTGGTCGGCTCGTCTGGCGCGATCCTGTCCTACATCATGTGCAAGGCGATGAACCGCTCGTTCGTCTCGGTGATCCTCGGCGGCTTCGGCGCCGCCGACGCCGTGGCCGGCCCGGGCGGTGCGGTCGAGAGCCGTCCGGTCAAGCAGGGTTCGGCTGACGACGCGGCCTTCATCATGAAGAACGCCAGCAAGGTGATCATCGTCCCCGGCTACGGCATGGCCGTCTCTCAGGCCCAGCACATCCTTCGCGAGATGTGCGACAAGCTGAAGGAAGAGGGGGTCGAGGTGAAATACGCCATCCACCCCGTCGCCGGCCGCATGCCGGGCCACATGAACGTGCTGCTGGCCGAAGCCAATGTCCCCTATGACGAGGTGTTCGAGCTGGAAGACATCAACAGCGAGTTCTCGACGGCCGACGTGGCCTTCGTGATCGGCGCCAATGACGTCACCAACCCGGCTGCCAAGACCGACCCGACCAGCGCCATCTACGGCATGCCGATCCTGGACGTCGAAAAGGCCCGCACGGTGCTCTTCATCAAGCGCGGCATGGCCTCGGGCTATGCCGGCGTCGAGAACGAGCTGTTCTTCCGCGACAATACGATGATGCTGTTTGGCGACGCCAAGAAGATGGTCGAGGGGATCGTGAAGGGGCTGTGAGCGCACTGGTCGCCACTCTCCCGCTCTTCGGGAT
>Ga0209066_10007517_pt1 | contig 10779 bp, 4 predicted proteins | sample All_14_2_FD_187198 | JGI IMG/M metagenome (GOLD analysis project Ga0209066, IMG submission 187198) | Freshwater microbial communities in response to fracking from Pennsylvania, USA - Allegheny Zone_MetaG_DW_15 (SPAdes) (version 2) ... | reverse complement strand
CAAGAAGATGCGCGGCCAGGACTTCATCGTCAAGGAACAGGCCGAGGAATACCTCGACAATATCATGTTCAAGAGCCTGCGCCGCTACGACTTCTCCGTCGTGGGCCGCTACAAGGCCATGCGCAAGCTGCGCCCGCTCTACGAGGAGCTGGCGAAGAGCGACAAGCGCTTCAAGGTGCCCAACGACAAGCTGCGCAACATCAACCTCGAAGACATCATCGTCACCATCAAGTACCTGATGGCCCTTAACTCCGGCGCGCCGTCCTTCGACTACCAGGGCGCCAAGTTCGAGTTCAAGGTGGACGACATCGACCACCTCGGCAACCGCCGCGTGCGCTCCATCGGCGAGCTGCTCGAGAACCAGATCCGCGTCGCCCTCGTGCAGATCGCCCGCAACGTGCGCGACCGCATGAGCAAGGAAGACAAGACCGTCACCCCGCGCACGCTCATCAACGCCGCGCCCGTGGTGGCCATCATGAGGAAGTTCTTCGGTACTTCCCAGCTGTCCCAGTTCATGGACCAGATCAACCCGCTGGCCGAGCTGACCCACAAGCGCCGCCTGTCGGCCCTTGGACCGGGCGGTCTGAACCGCAAGCGCGCCGGCTTCGAAGTCCGCGACGTGCACTACACGCATTACGGCCGCGTCTGCCCCATCGAAACGCCCGAAGGCCCGAACATCGGCCTCATCGTCTCGCTGGCCAGCTACGCCAAGGTGAACCAGTACGGCCTCATCGAGACCCCGTACCGCAAGATCTCCAACGGCAAAGTTACCGACGAAGCGGAGTACGTGACCGCCTATAACGAAGACGACATCTTCGTGGGCCAGGCCAATACGCCCCTCGACGGCAACAAGCTCGCCTCCGACCAGGTCTACGGCCGCATCAAGGACGAGTACGAGTTCAAGGACTCCAACGACGTGACCTACATGGACGTGAGCCCGCTGCAGGTGGTCTCCATCTCCGCCGCGCTCGTGCCCTTCCTCGAACACGACGACGCCAACCGCGCCCTGATGGGCTGCAACATGCAGCGCCAGGCCGTGCCGCTCCTCGTGACCGAGGCCCCGCTCGTCGGGACCGGCATGGAGCAGGCCATCGCCCGCGACAGCCGCGCCTGCGTGACCGCCCGCACCTCGGGCAAGGTCATTTACGCCTCCGCGGACATGATCGCCATAAAGCCGGAGCACTCCAAAGAGCCCGACATTTACCACCTCATCAAGTACCGCCGCTCCAACCAGGACACCTGCGTCAACCAGGTGCCGATAGTGGAGAGCGGCATGGACATCAAGAAAGGCGACGTCATCGCCGACGGCCCCTCCACGCAGGACGGCCAGCTCGCGCTGGGCAAGAACCTGCTGGTGGCTTTCATGAGCTGGGAAGGCTATAACTACGAAGACGCCATCCTGCTCTCCGAGAAGGTCGTGGAACAGGACCAGCTGACCTCGGTGTTCATCGAGGAATTCGAAGTGGAAGCCCGCGACACCAAGCTGGGCCCGGAAGAGATCACCCGCGACATCCCGAACGTGGGCACCGACGCCCTGGAGCACATCGACAGCGACGGCGTCGTGATCCCGTCCACGATGGTGCGCCCCGGCGACATCCTGGTCTGCAAAGTGTCCCCCAAGGGCGAGCAGCAGCTCAGCCCCGAAGAGCGCCTGCTGAAGGTCATCTTCGGCAAGAAGGCCGAGGACGTGACCGACACCTCCATGCGCGTGCCGCCCGGCGTGTACGGCAAGATCATCGGCACCCGCGTGTTCGTGCGCCGCGAGAAGCTGTCCAAGCCCGAGGAAGACCGCCGCAAGAAAGAGATCGACGCCGAGATGAACTATAACCTCGACGCCCTCAAGGAGTTCCGCAAGGACACCGCCAAGAAGGGCACCGACACCGAAGAGTTCTGCAAGCAGATGGAAAAGAAGATCAAGGAGAAGTTCGCCCGCGAGAAGGAGATGCTGAAATCCTCCGGCGAACTGCCCGTCACCGTCAATAAAGTGGTGAAGGTGCACATCGCCCTCAAGCGCCGCCTGCAGGTGGGCGACAAGCTCTCCGGCCGCCACGGCAACAAGGGCGTCGTCGCCCGCATCCTCCCCAAGGAGGACATGCCGTATATGCCCGACGGTACCCCGGTGGACGTGCTGCTGTCCCCGCTGGGCGTGCCCTCGCGCATGAACATCGGCCAGATCCTCGAAGTCATGCTGGGCTGGGCCGGCAAGCAGCTGGACACCCGCATGTCCTGCCCCGTGTTCGACAGCGCGGCCGAGGACAATAAGGATTACTGGAAGTACTGGGAGACCAAGCACGGCAAGAAGCGCGGCGATATCACCATCGACGACGTGCTGGCCGACATCGAGAAGCACCCCGGCGCCGAAAAGCCCGGCGTCATCCAGATGGTGCAGCTGGCCAAGGATCACCTGAAGGCGCAGGGCGTGCCGGAGGAATACCTCCCGGACGACTACTGCCGCATCCAGCTGTTCGACGGCCGCACCGGCGAAGCCTTCCACGAAAAAGTCACGATCGGCTACATGTACATCCTCAAGCTGATCCACCTCGTGGAAGACAAGGTTCACGCCCGCAGCACCGGCCCTTACAGCCTCATCACCAGGCAGCCCCTGGGCGGTAAGGCCCTGTTCGGCGGCCAGCGCTTCGGCGAAATGGAAGTCTGGGCGCTCGAAGGCTACGGCGCCGCGTACACCCTGCAGGAAATGCTGACCGTGAAGTCCGACGACTTCACCGGCCGCACCAAGATGTACGAAGCCATCATCAAGGGCGACTTCCCTCCGCAGCCCGGCGTGCCGGAATCCTTCAAGGTGCTCGTGAAGGAACTCCAGGCGCTCGCGCTCGAAGTGGACCTGCTCAACACGCCGCACGTGCCGACCTTCCAGCCCGAGATGGAGCTGGCGGCCGAGCGGGCCGCCGAGAAGGCCGCCGCCAAGAAGAAAGCGGAATCCAAGGCGTAATTACCGGAAGCAACAAACGGCCAACGCCGGGGCAACCCGGCCGCGGCCGGAGCGGACAGACGATAACCGGAGACCACTATGGACATGATGTCGGAAGTTAAGAACTTATTCAACGCGGGCAAGACCAAGAAGCGCGCCAAGGAACTGAATTACGCGGCCTTTAACGGCATAAAGATCGGCCTCGCCAGCCCGAGCCGCATCCGCAACTGGTCCTTCGGCGAAGTCAAGAAACCCGAAACCATCAACTACCGCACGCTCAAGCCCGAGCGCGACGGCCTGCTGTGCGAAAGGATCTTCGGACCCTCCAAGGACTACGAGTGCGCCTGCGGCAAGTACCGCTGGGTGAAGTTCAAGGGCGTGGTCTGCGACCGCTGCGGCGTCGAAGTGACCGAAGCCAAGGTGCGCCGCGAGCGCATGGGCCACATCGAACTGGCCTGCCCCGTGGCCCACATCTGGTTCCTCCGCAAGTCCCCGTCCCGCATCGGCATCATCCTCGACATGCGCCCCACCGACCTGGAGAAGGTCGTGTATTACGCGGCGTACGTCGTGCTCGACGACACCAAGGACCCCGTTACCGGCCGCGTGGAGTACAAGCGCGGCGAGGTCTTCACCGAGACCCAGCTCAGCGAGGTCAAGAAGAAGTATTCCAAGATCAAGGTCGGCATCGGCGCCAACGCCATCCAGCACCTGCTCGAGAACATCGACATGAAAGTCGAGATCGAGCGCATCCAGAAAGAGCTGCCCGCCATCAAGAGCGACGCCGACCGCTCCAAGGCTATCAAGCGCCTCAAGATCCTCGAAGGTTTCATGGCCAGCGGCAACCGCCCGGAATGGATGATCATGACCGTGCTGCCCGTGCTGCCGCCGGACCTCCGCCCGCTGGTACCGCTCGAAGGCGGCCGCTTCGCCACCTCCGACCTGAACGACCTGTACCGCCGCATCATCAACCGCAACAACCGCCTCAAGCACATCGAGGCGCTGCGCGCCCCGCAGGTGATGATCTACAACGAAAAGCGCCTCCTCCAGGAAGCCGTCGACGCCCTCATAGAGAACGGCGCCCGCGGTAAAGTGGTCCTGGGCGCGGCCAACCGCCCGCTCAAGTCCATCTCGGACATCCTTAAAGGTAAGCAGGGCCGCTTCCGCCAGAACCTGCTGGGTAAGCGCGTGGACTATTCCGGCCGCTCGGTCATCGTCGTCGGCCCGAACCTCAAGCTCAACCAGTGCGGTCTCCCCAAGGAGATGGCCCTGGAGCTGTTCAAACCCTTCGTGCTCGCCGAGCTGATCAAGAAAGAGAACATCACTCTGAAGGTCGCCAAGAAGAAGATGGAGCACGCCGACAACGAGATCTGGGACATCCTGGAGCGCGTCACCAAGAAGCATCCCGTGATGCTCAACCGCGCCCCCACGCTGCACCGCCTCGGTATCCAGGCTTTCGAGCCCGTCCTCATCGAGGGTCTCGCCATCCAGCTGCACCCGCTCACCTGCGCCGCCTTCAACGCCGACTTCGACGGCGACCAGATGGCCGTGCACGTGCCGATCAGCCAGGAAGCGCAGATGGAAGCCCGCATGCTGATGATGGCCACCAACAACATCCTCAGCCCCGCCAGCGGCAAGCCGATAGCCAACCCGTCGCACGACATGGTGCTCGGCGTCAACTACCTTACCAAGATCAAGGCCGGCGAACCCGGCGAGGGCAAGTTCTTCAACGACAAGGAAGAGGCCCTGACCGCCCACCAGCACGGCGTGGTCGACCTGCACGCGAAGATCAAAGTGCGCGGCATGAACGACACCACCCAGGAATCCGTGGACTTCGACAAGGAAGCCAAGGCCTGGAAGAAGCCCAACGACTGGAAGGACTACGTCACCGTGGGCCGCCTGATCTTCTTCGACATCCTGCCCAAGGGGCTCGACTGGAAGAAGTACAACAAGGTGCAGGGCAAGAAAGACCTGTCCAACCTCGTGGACGAGTGCTTCAAGAACCCCGAGGTCGGCCATCACGCCACCGTGACGCTGCTCGACCACCTGATGAACCTCGGCTTCCACTACTGCACCGTGTCCGGCCTGTCCATTTCGCTGGCCGACATGAGCGTGCCCGGCAAGAAGGCCGAACTGATAGAGAAAGCCCAGAAGATGGTGCGCGCCATCGGCGACCAGGCCCAGGACGGCATCATCACCGAGAACGAACGCTACAACAAGATCATCGACATCTGGACCAAGGTCAGCGACCGCGTCGCCGACATGATGTTCGAGGAAATGGAGAAGCAGGAGACGCGCCCTTACAGCGTCAAGGAACCCCGCTTCAACTCCGTGCACATGATGCAGGGCTCCGGCGCCCGCGGTTCCCGCCAGCAGGTTCGCCAGCTGGCCGGTATGCGCGGTCTTATGGCCAAGCCCCAGAAGAAGCTGACCGGCGGCGTCGGCGAGATCATCGAGAACCCGATCTTGTCGAACTTCCGCGAAGGCCTCACCGTGCTCGAGTACTTCATCTCCACCCACGGCGGTCGTAAGGGTCTCTCCGACACGGCTCTGAAAACCGCCGACGCCGGTTACCTTACCCGCCGCCTCGTCGACGTGGCCCACAACGTGGTCATCACCATGCCCGACTGCGGCACCATCAACGGCGTCGAGCTGAAGGCCCTGCAGAGCGGCGAAGAGGTCATCGAGTCGCTGGCGGACCGCGTTACCGGCCGCGTGCTGCTCGAGGACGTCAAGATCACCGACTCCGACGGCAAGCTCAAGACCATCGCCAAGAAGGACGAACTGGTTTCCCCCGAGACCGCCAAGGCCATAGAGAAGGCCGGCGTGGAGAGCGTGTTCTCGCGCTCCGTGCTCACCTGCGAGGCCGAGACCGGCATCTGCGGCAAGTGCTACGGCCAGAACCTGGCCACCGGCTACCAGGTAGAACCCGGCGAAGCCGTCGGCATCATCGCCGCGCAGTCCATCGGCGAACCCGGCACGCAGCTGACGCTCCGCACGTTCCACATCGGCGGTACCGCGTCCCGCGTTCTGGAGAACACCGAAGCCCGCGCCAAGGGCAAGGGCAAGCTGGAATTCAGGAACGTCCGCACCGTCAAGAACCGCGACGGCCACGACATCTGCGTCAGCCGCGGCGCCATCATCATCGTCAAGTACGACGACGCCAAGAAGCTGCCGCCGGAAGAGCTCAAGCTGAGCTTCGGCGCGCGCATCCACGTCGCCGAGAAGGCCGAGCTCAGCGGCCCCAGCGACAAGACCAAAAACGACGGCACGCTGATCGCCGACTGGGACCCGCATACGGTGCCGATCATCACCGAGCACGACGGTAAGGCCAAGTACCTCGACATCAAGGAAGGCGTCACGCTGCACGAGGAACGCAACAAGGTCACCGGCATCATCGAGCGCAAGATCATCGAGCACCGCGGCACGAAGCGCAACCCGCGCATCGTCGTCGAAGACGGCGCCCAGCTGGTCGGCTCGCATACGCTGCCTACCGACACCATCATCATCGTAGAGCAGGGCGAAGAGGTGAAGAAGGGCGACGTCATCGCCAAGATCCACCGCGACACCGCCAAGACCAAGGACATCACGGGCGGTCTGCCCCGCGTGGCCGAGCTCTTTGAAGTCCGCCGCCCCAAGAACGCCGCCATCATCACCAAGATCGAAGGCCTCGTTTCCCTCGGCACCAACGCCAAGGGCCTGGTGGAAGTCTCCGTCAAGAACGAGGAGACCGGCCAGGTTGAAGCCTACGCGATCCCCTACGGCAAGCACCTGGTGGTTTACGAAGGCGACCGCGTGGCCGTCGGCGAAGCCCTCACGGACGGCGCCGTGGACATGCACGACCTGCTCGCCGTGAAAGGCGTGAAGGAAGTGCAGAACTACATCGTCGACGCCATCCAGGAAGTGTACCGTCTGCAGGGCGTCAACATCAACGACAAGTACATCGAGATCATCGTCCGCCAGATGCTGTCCAACGTGAAGATAACCGAGCCCGGCGGCACCTCGCTGCTCAAGGGCGAGATAGTGCACAAGGGCGGGTTCAAGTCCGAGAACCAGGCCGCGGGCGCCACCGGCCACGAGCCGGCTCAGGGCGAGCCCGTGCTGCTGGGTATCTCCAAGGCTTCTCTCGCCAGCGAGTCGTTCATATCGGCCGCCAGCTTCCAGGAAACCACCCGGGTGCTGACGGACGCGGCCACCACCAACAAGGTGGATAGTTTAAAAGGCCTCAAGGAAAATGTTATAATAGGACATCTGGTCCCCGCGGGCAGCGGTTTCGCTACGCGCAAGCTTGCTGACGAAGAGGAAAAGAAGAACAAGGAGGAGTAACCGGAAGGGTAAACCTTTCCCGGTGTTCATATGGCTACTATCAACCAGTTAATCAGGCACGGCCGCTCTAAGACGCGGACGTTCAGCAAGGCCCCCGCGCTCAACTCGTGCCCGCAGCGCCGCGGCGTTTGCACCCGCGTCTACACGACGACGCCCAAGAAGCCCAACTCGGCCCTCCGCAAGGTGGCCCGCGTGAAGCTGACCAGCAAGCAGGAAGTCACCGCCTACATCCCGGGCGTCGGCCACAACCTGCAGGAGCACTCCATAGTGATGGTGCGCGGAGGCCGCGTGAAGGACCTGCCCGGCGTGCGCTACCACATCATCCGCGGCGCGCTCGACGCGTCCGGCGTGGAAGGAAGGCTCCAGAGCCGCTCCTGCTACGGCACCAAGCGCCCGAAGGGCGAGAAGAAGCCCGGCCGCAAAGGTCACGAAGCTTCCAAGTAACGTCATAAAATAAAAGGATCGGATAAACTACTATGCCTAGAAAAGGTTTAAAACCCCGCGAACGCCGTGACGCTCCGCCGCCGGAGTTTAAATTCAACTCCGTGCTGCTTGCCCGCATGATCAACCGGATCAACTTCCAGGGCAAGAAGATCGTCGGCGAGCGCATAATGTACGGCGCCCTCGACATCATCGCCGAGAAGACCAAGGAAGACGCGCTTGCCGTGTTCACCAAGGCTATCGAGAATGTCCGTCCGCTCCTCGAAGTAAAGGCCCGCCGCGTCGGCGGTGCCAACTACCAGGTGCCGATCGAAGTCCGCCCGGCCCGCTCCGCCACGCTGGCGATGCGCTGGATACTCTCCGCCGCGCGCACCCGCAAGGGCCGCCCGATGGCCGAGCACCTGGCCGAAGAGCTGCTCCTCGCGTGGAAGAAAGAAGGCGCGGCCTTCAAGAAGCGCGAAGACACGCACCGGATGGCGGAAGCCAACAGGGCCTTCGCCCACTACCGCTGGTAATCCGATCCTCTACTGAGGTTCCGCCAGGCAGCCGGGAAACCGGCCGCCTGGCCCCAAAATTATAAAGCAGCAAGGAAATCATGGCAGAACTTGACCTCCGCAAAGTACGCAACACCGGCATCATCGCTCACATCGACGCGGGCAAAACCACCACCTCCGAGCGCATCCTTTATTACACGGGCAAGCAGCACAAGATAGGCGAAGTGCATGACGGCACCGCCACCACCGACTGGATGCCCCAGGAGCGCGAGCGCGGCATAACCATCACCGCCGCCGCCATCAGCACCCAGTGGGCCGGCTATACCGTCAACATCATCGACACCCCCGGCCACGTGGACTTCACCGCCGAGGTGGAGCGCTCGCTGCGCGTGCTCGACGGCGCCGTGACCGTGTTCGACGGCGTGCAGGGCGTGGAGCCCCAGAGCGAGACCGTGTGGCGCCAGGCCGACCGCTATAGCGTGCCCCGCGTCGCCTACATCAACAAGATGGACCGCATCGGCGCCGACTTCTTCATGTCCGCCAATTCCATCGTGGAGAAACTGGGCGCTAACGCCGCCCCCATACAGATCCCGATAGGCGTCACCGAGACCTTCAAGGGCCTCGTGGACCTCGTCAAGATGAAGGCCCTGATCTGGCAGGGCGACGACCTGGGCGCGCACTTCGACGAAGTGGAGATCCCCGCCGACCTCAAGGAAGAGGCTCAGCAGTACCGCGAGAATTTCATAGAGAAGCTGGCCGACGTCGACGACAAGCTCGCCGAGAAGTTCCTGGCCGGCGAGACCGAATACACGATCGAAGAGCTGAAGGCCGCCATCCGGCGCGCCACCATCGCCTGCAAGTTCTTCCCCGTGCTGTGCGGCTCCTCCTATAAGAACAAAGGCGTGCAGACCATGCTCGACGCCATCATAGACTACCTGCCTTCCCCGCTCGACGTGCCCGCCATCAAGGGCGTGGACGAACTGGGCAAGGAAACCGAGCGCCACCCGAGCACCAAGGACCCCTTCGCGGCCCTGCTCTTCAAGATCCAGCCCGACCCGTTCGTGGGCAAGCTGACCTTCTTCCGCGTGTACTCCGGCACCCTTAAGCCCGGCGACACCGTGTACTTCGCCCGCAAGAAGGCCCAGGAGCGCATCGGCCGCATCCTGCGCATGCACGCCAACAAGCGCGAAGAGATCAAGGAGATCGGCGCCGGCGACATCGCGGCCACCGTGGCCATCAAGAACGCCACCGTGGGCGAGACCATCTGCGACCCCGAACACCCTATCATCCTGGAAGGCATGAACTTCCCCGAGCCCGTCATCCAGATCTCCATCGAGCCCAAGTCCAAAGAGGACGAGCAGAAGATGGGCCTGGCCATGGGCCGCCTCGCCGAAGAGGACCAGACCTTCCGCATTAAGACCGACGAAGAGACCGGCCAGACCATCATCTCCGGCATGGGCGAACTCCACCTCGACATCATCGTGGACCGCCTCCGCCGCGAGTTCAACGTGCAGGCCAACGTCGGCCGCCCGCAGGTCGCTTTCCGCGAGTCCATCAAGAAGAAGGTGGAGCAGGAAGGCAAATTCATCCGCCAGTCCGGCGGCCGCGGCCAGTACGGCCACGTGTGGATCACCGTCGAGCCCCAGGAGATGAACAAGGGTTTCGAGTTCGTCGACAACATCAAGCAGGGCCGCATCCCCAAGGAATTCATCCCCGCCGTGGAAAAAGGCGTGCGCGAGGCGCTCGACTCCGGCGTGATGGCCGGCTTCCCCGTGGTGGACGTGAAAGTGACGCTGTTCGACGGCTCCTTCCACGACGTGGACTCCTCCGAAATCGCCTTCAAGATAGCCGGCGCCATGGCGTTCAAGGACGCCTGCCGCAAGGCCAACCCCTACCTGATGGAACCCATCATGAAAATAGAGGTGGTGACGCCCGAAGTGAACATGGGCGACGTCATAGGCGACCTCTCGAGCCGCCGCGCCAAGATCAACGAGATGGCCAACCGCGGCAACGCGCGCGCCGTGAAGGGCACTGTGCCGCTCTCCGAGATGTTCGGCTACGCGACCGCCGTGCGCTCTATCTCGCAGGGCCGCGCCTCCTTCACCATGGAGCCCAGCCACTACGAGGAAGTGCCGCCGAACATAGCCAAGTCGGTTATCGAGACGCGCGCCGCCGCCGCCGAGGCCGAAGCGAAGTAAATTTGTCCGCCGGTCGGCAAAGCCGGCGGGCTTGAAAGCAAGCAAGAAAGAAACCAAGGAGCAACAAATGGCAAAAGCAAAGTTCGACCGCACCAAGCCGCACGTTAACGTGGGTACTATCGGCCACGTCGACCACGGCAAATCCACCCTGACGACCGCGCTTGTGAAAGTGCAGTCCGAGAAGGGCCTCGCTAACCTTAAATCTTACGCCGAGATCACCAAGGGCGGCACCGTTCGCGACGACTCCAAGACCGTCACGATCGCCGTCTCCCACGTTGAGTACTCGACCCCCAATCGCCACTACGCGCACATCGACTGCCCCGGCCACGCCGACTATGTTAAGAACATGATCACCGGCGCCGCGCAGATGGACGGCGCGATCCTGGTGGTGTCG